>Ga0116193_1002514_pt1 | contig 13900 bp, 11 predicted proteins | sample AD_UKC115_MetaG_FD_89892 | JGI IMG/M metagenome (GOLD analysis project Ga0116193, IMG submission 89892) | Active sludge microbial communities of municipal wastewater-treating anaerobic digesters from Hong Kong - AD_UKC115_MetaG | ecosystem: Engineered > Bioreactor > Anaerobic > Digestate... | reverse complement strand
TCAGTTATTTCACAAGGGCATTATGTAGGATTAAAAAAACCTCAAGAGCCATTGCCAAAAGTTTTACACGGTCGTGATCCAAAAATTTTATTAGATATTCATAATGTAAGTGGAGTAAACAAACCAAACATTCATTTGAGTGAATTAAAAAGACCAGCACACTCAACTGATTTTGAAAAATAAATAATTGTTTTATAAAATGACTGTATTAACCATTGATTGGATTTTATTAATTGAAAAACTTGCTTTAATCATCATCATCATTTTTGCAAGTTTAGGTATAGCACTTTATACCACATTTGCAGAACGCAAAGTAGCTGCTATTTTACAAGATAGACCAGGACCCAATCGTGCTGGACCTTTTGGAATTTTACAACCCTTAGCAGATGGTGTAAAAATGTTTACCAAAGAAGAAATTATACCAACACACGCCAATAAATGGTTGTTTATTTTAGGACCTGGCTTAGCCATGGTAGCCTCATTAATGACTTGTGCTGTAATTCCTTGGGGAGGCACTATTGAATTATTTGAAAGAAAAATTAATTTACAAGTTGCCGATGTAAACATTGCTATACTTTACATTTTTGCTGTAGTAAGTTTAGGAATTTATGGTATAATGATAGGTGGTTGGGCAAGCAATAATAAATTTTCTTTAATGGCTGTACTAAGAGCAGCTTCTCAAGCTATTAGTTATGAATTGGCAATGGGTTTAAGCTTAATAGCTGTGTTAATGGTTACAGGCACACTATCCTTAGGCGAAATGGTAAAACAACAACAAGCAGGTTATTGGAATATTGTTTATCAACCCTTAGGATTTTTAATATTTTTTATTTGTGCTTTGGCAGAATGTAATAGAACACCTTTCGATTTACCTGAAGCAGAAAGTGAATTAAATTTTGGCTATCATCAGGAATATTCATCAATGAAGTTGGGATTTTATTTGTTTGCAGAATACATAAATATGATTATGAGTAGTGCTGTTATGGCTACACTTTATTTTGGAGGTTATGATATTCCTTTTGTTGATGATGCAAAACTTTTTGCAAGTATTGGCAATTGGGCAGCATTAATACAAGTAGCTGTAATACTAACTAAGATTGTAATTTTTATTTTTGTGTTTATGTGGATTCGTTGGACAATTCCAAGATTTCGTTATGACCAACTGATGAATTTGGGTTGGAAAAAAATGATTCCATTGGCTTTATTTAATATGTTGATTACAGCATTTATTGTATTATTAAAACATAATGGTTGGAAGTTTTAAAAAACTTTTTCAATGATGAAAATAACAAGAATTGGTAACGATAGTGAGGTAAAAGCAATTTGGAAAAAAACTGTGGAGTATAGCATTTATTTGTTTATTGCATTTAATGTTATAAGAGTATTGTTAAGAATGTATAATAAAAACAATGGAGGAAAATATGAAATTGCTGAAATTCTATTTACATGGGTGGGTATTTTCTTTTTGTTGTTGAGTGCTGTAATAACAGTTATGTATTGGATAAAACCAAGTTTATTTAAGATGAATAAAGAATAAAAAGTACAAGAGTGCGACGCAACTATTGATGAATAGAATTGGTTAGTTAATTACAAAAAATATATTTGCAAATAAATAAGAGATGAATACTTTAACAAACAGAGCAAAGCAGGTAAACAGAAGTCCAATGACTTTCTTGGAAAGTATTTATTTGTGGGAGATTTTTAAGGGAATGTTTATCACATTCAAACACATGTTAAAAAAACAACCTACAATACATTTTCCAGAACAAACAAGACCTTATAGTCGTGTATTTAGAGGCTTGCATGTTTTAAACAGAGATGAAGAAGGTCGTGAGCGTTGTACTGCTTGTGGGCTTTGTGCTGTTGCTTGTCCTGCAGAAGCTATAACTATGGAAGCAGCAGAAAGATTGCCTGAAGAAGAACATTTGTACAGAGAAGAAAAATATGCAGCCAAATACGAAATAAATATGTTGCGTTGTATATTTTGTGGTTTGTGTGAAGAGGCTTGCCCTAAAGATGCTATTTATTTAAGTGAAACATTTGCACCAGCTAATTATAACAGAAAGAATTTTATTTATAACAAACAGGATTTATTAATACCAAATCCTACAACAGAAACTGAATTATTAGCAAAAGCAAAAGGAGAAACTAAATAAATGAAACAACAAAAGTGTTATAGAATAAAATTATGGTGTAGCATTTAGTTAAAAACAATTAATCATTTTAAAAGAACATGAGTTTATTACATATATTTTTTTGGTTTTTAACTGCACTTGCATTGTTTAGTGCATTAATGGTAATTATAAGTAAAAACCCAGTACATAGTGTTTTGTGGTTAATCGTTGTTTTCTTTGCCATATCTGGGCATTATATTTTAATGAATGCACAATTTTTAGCTATTGTAAATTTAATTGTATATGCAGGTGCAATAATGGTTTTGTTTTTATTTGTAATAATGCTTTTAAACTTAAATAAACAAACAGAGCCACAAAAACATATATGGTTGAAATTTTCTGGCATTATTGCAGGAGGCTGTTTTTTATTAAGTGTAAGTAATGTTATTTACAATGCACAAAACACAACTTTAGAACTTAGTAAAAAAGCAGTATTAATGGGCGATGGCAATATTGGCTTAATAGAAAACTTAGGTAAAAAATTATTTACAGATTATGTGGTACCTTTTGAAATAAGCAGTGTATTGTTTTTGAGTGCAATGGTTGGTGCTGTTGTAATTGGTAAAAAAAATTAAAAATAAAAAGCTATCATTAGTAAAAAATAATGGTAGATAATTTATAAAAAAATAAAGAAAAGACAGAGGCAAAAAAACCAAAGTCGATTGTAAAAAAATAAATTAAGAAATGCCTGTACAATATTATATATACTTAGCCTTAGCATTGTTTAGTATAGGAATAATTGGTGTACTTACACGCCGTAATGCAATAATTGTATTTATGTGTGTAGAGTTAATGCTGAATGCAGTAAACCTTTTATTAGTTGCATTTTCAAAAGTACATTATGGAGCAGCCTATTTAACCAATAAAACAACAGATGCAGGAATTGACGGACAACTTTTTGTATTTTTTATAATGGTTGTAGCAGCAGCAGAAGTTAGTGTTGGTTTGGCTATTATTGTAATGTTGTATAGAAATACACGTTCGGTAGATATAAACTTTTTAAACAGATTAAAAAATTAAACCTCACTTGTAAATTTTTACAAGTAGAGTAATTATAAAACATAAAAAATACTTTTTAAGCCTTTTGAAAAATGGTTTAAAAAGTTGCCTTAACAAAAAGGCTATTTGAAAAAAAATGTATGAGTAAGTTGATTATTTTTTTAGTACCACTGCTACCATTTATAGGATTTCTTATAACTGGTTTAGGGCGTAAATCTTTATCAAAAACATTAACTGCTGTTATAACAAACGGAACTGTTTTAACATCATTTATTATAAGTTTAATTTTATTTTTTGATGTAAAAGCCACAGGTGGCAAAGTGTATTCAGCTTTTACTTTTATAAATGCAGATGCTTATAAAATAGATTTTGCTTTTCAAATAGACCAGTTGTCTTCTATCTTTTTATTAATCATTACAGGCGTAGGTTTTTTAATTCATTTGTATTCTACAGCTTACATGAACGTTGAAAAGCCAGATCATTATGCACGTTTCTTTTCTTATTTAAACTTATTTATTTTCTCCATGCTGTTATTGGTTATGGGAGCAAATTATTTAATCATGTTTGCAGGATGGGAAGGTGTAGGTTTGTGCTCTTATTTATTAATAGGCTTTTGGTACAAAAACGATAATTACAATTATGCTGCAAAAAAGGCTTTTGTAATGAATAGAATTGGCGATGTGGGCTTTTTAATTGCAATATTTTGGTTGTTGGCAAAAGTGGGTACATTATCCTACCATGAAGTTTTTTCTGAACCTGTTTTAAGCAAACTTTCTCAAGCAGATATAACTGGTATTACCCTATTTTTATTTATAGGAGCTACTGGTAAAAGTGCTCAAATACCTTTATATACTTGGTTGCCAGATGCCATGGCTGGACCTACACCTGTTAGTGCTTTAATACATGCTGCTACAATGGTTACAGCAGGTATTTATATGGTAGCTCGTAGCAATGTATTATATAGTTTAAGTATTACCACACAACATATTTTAATTGTAATAGGCTTGGCAACAGCATTTTTAAGTGCCACCATTGCTATAAAACAAAATGATATTAAAAAAGTATTGGCTTACTCCACTGTTAGTCAGTTAGGTTATATGGTAGTAGGCTTAGGTGTTGGAGCATTTACAGGAGCAGTTTTTCATGTAATGACACATGCATTTTTTAAAGCATTATTATTCTTAGGAGCAGGTTCTGTAATTCATGCTATGCACCATGAACAAGATATTAGAAACATGGGTGGATTAAGAAAAAAATTACCTATTACACACATTACATTTTTATTAGCTTGTATTGCTATTGCAGGTATTCCTCCTTTTAGTGGATTCTTTTCTAAAGATGAAATTCTTGCAGCAGCTTATGCAAAAAATCCTGTTTACTGGATAGTTGGTGTAATTACAGCTATGCTTACCGCTTTTTATATGTTCCGTTTATATGCAACTACTTTTTTAGGAACTTATAGAGGAACAAAAGAACAAGAAAGTCATATTCATGAAAGCCCTAAAGCTATGACTATTCCTTTGTTAGTATTAGCTGTACTTAGTGTTGTAGCAGGATTTATAGGTGTACCACAAGTTTTAGGAGGAAGCCATGAATTACATCAATATTTAGCACCTGTATTAACATCAGAAAAAGCCATTCATTTAGAGCACAGCACAGAATATATGTTAATGGGCATTTCAGTTGTTGTAGCTTTATTAGCTATTGTTTTCGCCATTAATAAATTTAGTAAAAAACCAGAAATGGAAGAGCCAACTGGTTTAGGAAAAATATTAGCCAACAAATGGTATATAGATGAATTGTACGATACAATTATTGTAAATCCTGTTATAGCATTAGCAAAATTCTTTAAAAATATTGTTGAAAAATTGGGTATTGATGGTTTAGTAAATAATGTGGGAACTTTTGTACAATATGCTGCTCGTCAGTTAAGATTAGTACAAAGTGGTCAAGTGGCAGGTTATATAATGATAATGGTTTTATCTATGGTAGTATTTGTATTGTTATGGTTTTACGATACATCAATTTTAAAACTGGTTGAAAAGCTATTTTATTAAGCAATAGAAAAATATTTATGATTTCTGTATTATTGATATTAATTCCACTTATTGCAGGTATTGCATCTTTTTTAATAAAGGGTAATAACTTACATAAACAGTGGGCTGTATTAGCCTCTTTGGCTGCATTGGTGGTTTCTTTATTAGGAATTTGTGGTAGCAGCATTAGTTTAAATTACGATGCCAATTGGATACCAACATTTGGTAGCAGATTTTCTACCAAAATAGATGGTATGTCGCAAATACTTTGTTTGCTTACAGCTATTTCTTATCCATTAATTTTTATTTCTACTTATAAAAATGAATATAAAAATGCTCGTAGTTTTTATGGTTTAATGTTGTTAAGCCAAGCAGGATTAATGGGTGTTTTTGTTGCATCCGATGCTTTACTATTTTATTTCTTCTGGGAATTAACTTTAATACCCTTGTATTTTTTATGTAGTAAATATGGAGGCGATAGAAGAATTGCAGTAACTTTTAAATTCTTTGTGTACACATTTGTAGGTTCGTTATTAATGTTAATTGGCATTGTGTATTTGTATTACAAAACTCCTCATCACAGTTTTGCCTTAGCAGATTTTTATGCTTTAAAATTATCAATAAAAGAGCAAGGGTTTATATTTTGGTTGTTCTTTATAGCCTTTGCTATAAAAATGCCCATCTTTCCTTTTCATACATGGCAACCAGAAGCATACGAAGAAACTTCAACTGCTGTAACAATGGTATTGAGTGCTGTATTAGTAAAAATGGGTTTGTTTGCTGTAATTCGTTGGGTAGTTCCTATTTTTCCAGATGCAGTTACTCACAATGCACCAATTATTATTACACTCTGTGTTATTAGTATGTTGTATGCTTCATTATTAGCAGTAAAGCAAGATAATTTTAAACGAATGATTGCTTATTCTTCTATTGTTCACATGGCATTAATGTGTGCTTCTATTTTTGCTATGAATAATATTGCATTAAAAGGTGTAATGATACAAATGTTTAATCATGGTATAAATATGTTGGGCTTATGGATTGTTGCCGATGCAATAGAACAAAAAACAGGCACTATAAAATTTAGTGAATTAGGGGGGCTTGCACAAAAAGCTCCTGCATTAGCTATACTATTTTTTATAATGGCTTTAGCCAATGTAGCATTACCACTAACCAACGCTTTTGTTGGCGAATTTTTAATGTTTAGCGGATTATTTCAATACAATGTGTATGCAAGTTCTTTAGCATTGTTAAGTATTATTTTGGCAGCAGTTTATACTTTAAATATGATGCAAAAAGTATTTTATGGCAATACTTTACCAGCAACAGAAAACACCACTGAAGTAAAAAGAAATGTGCAGTTTTCTTTAGCAGTATTATCCATAATTATTATTGTATTGGGAGTATATCCAAGCCCTTTAATTAACTTAACAAAGGATACTGTTTTATTTATAATAGGAAAATAATTTTTAAAGCGATTGAGGATTAATTTATGAATGCAATTATTATTTCGGCTTTAATGGGTGTATTGCTCATGTTTACAAGCATTGCCACCAAAAACAAACAAGTAATAAAAAATATTGCTTTAGTAGCACTATTGTTTTTATTGATATGCAATATTGCCGATACCTATAATTGGTGGTCTATAAAAGTAGATACAAAAAATATGTTTGTATTTACCAAGTTTGGTTATTTTTTTAATTCTATTGCTATTGCAACTACTTTAATTTTTGTTGCATTAAGTGGTAACGATATTATTAAAATAGGCAACTATGCAGCAGAGTATCTTGTGCTCATGTTTTTTGTATTGTGTGGTATTGCCATACTATCTTCTTTCAATAATTTATTAATGATGTTTTTAGGTATAGAAATTATGTCTATTCCTTTATACATTTTAACAGGTGCAGATAAGAAAAATTTAAAAAGTAACGAAGCGGCTTTAAAATATTTTTTAATGGGTTCTTTTTCTACAGGAATTTTATTAATGGGTATAGCATTATTGTATGGCACAAATGGTTCATTCGATATTCAACAAGTAATGCCAAGCCAAGAATTAATAAAACATGCACCATTATTGGAAGTGATAGGATTGGTTTTAATTTTTTCTGCCATGTTGTTTAAAATATCAGCAGCACCATTTCATTTTTGGGCACCTGATGTTTACGATGGTTCGCCAAGTGTTTTCTCTTCTTTTATGATGACCATTGTAAAAGCTGCAGGTTTTATTGCATTAATTAATTTGTTTTTCTACAAAGCAGAAAGCTTAGCACATTTATGGCGAATTTTATTGTTTGTTGTTATTATTACCACTTTAGTAATTGGAAATATTACAGCAGTATTTCAACAAAGTGTAAAACGCATGATGGCTTATTCAAGTATTGCTCAAGCAGGTTTTATGCTCTTTGCTTTATATGCTACCAACGATACAGCTAAAGAAGGAATTTTATTTTATGCAGCAGCTTACTCATTGGCTACAATAGGCATTTTTGCTGTATTAGCAAGAATGGATGACTATACTTTAGAAGGCTATAATGGCTTAGCCAAAACACAACCTATGTTGGCTTTTGTAAATGCTGTTTGTTTATTATCATTAGCTGGTATTCCTTTAACAGCAGGCTTTTTCGCAAAATATTATATGCTTGCTGCTGTAATAAAAACAGGTAGTACTGTAGGAATTGTATTAACCATTATTGGCGTTTTATTTGCTGCTGTAAGTGCTTATTATTATTTTAGAGTAATACAAGCCATGTATTTTAAAGAAGGCAATTCAAAAGTAGATAATGTAACACCAAGTTTTAAATATGCACTTTTAGTATTGGCAGTATTGGTTATTTTCTTTGGCATTACACCAGATACTTTAATAAGTTGGTTTTACTTCTAAGCAATTTTTTCTGATATAGTTTTTACATTTTATTTCTTTTAAAAAAGATAATATTAAACTTTATGTTTATTATTAAAGTATTTTTATATTTTAGTAATAAGAATGGCATTGGTATTATGTAGCATGGCATTGTTGTTTTAACCGTCTATATTTTATTGCACATGCTTTATCAGTTTAAACAACCCTTTTATAAACAAACACCAGCCCTACGGTTATTGTTGCCCTTAATTGTTGGCATTTTATTGCAATACCATTTTCGGTTGTCGCTTATTGTTTTTTATTATACAGCAGCAGTTGCAATATTTTTATGGCTTGTATATGCTTTTATTGCTACTAACAAAAAATTTGTTTTTAGTTGGTTATCTGGTTGTGCTATAACAGTTTTATTTATTGCTGTTGGTGGTGTATTAAGTTTTACAAAAAATATAGAAAATCACAAACAATGGATTGGTAATTATTACACTCATCAAACACCTGTATTATTAACTATTCAAGAACCCATTGTAAAGAAACCCAAATCGTATAAAGCACTTGCAACAGCCAATGCTGTTTTTATAAATAACCAATGGCAAGCAGTAGAAGGCGATGTGTTGTTGTATTTTAAAAAAGATAGTACTCAACCAAATATTAGTTATGGCTCACAAATAATTGTAGCAAGCAACTTAACACCTATAATAAATGCAGGAAACCCTGGAGGTTTTAATTATGCAAGATATTGTTCCTTTCAAAACATACACTACCAAGCATTTTTGAGTGATAAAGATTTTTCTATTCTTACAACAAAAAACATCAACAAGTTTGATGAACTAATTATTACTGCAAAAACAAAAGTACTTTCTGTTTTAAAAAATTATATACAACAACCTAATGAGCTAAGCATTGCAGAAGCTTTGTTGATAGGTTATAGAGATGATTTAGATAGAGATTTAGTGCAGAGTTATAGCAATACAGGAGTGGTACATATTATTGCTATTAGTGGTTTGCATTTAGGAATGATTTATGGCTTGCTTATTTTTTTATTAAAACCTTTCAGTCGTTTTAGATGGAATAAATTTTTTAAACCCATTGTTATATTAATTGTGCTGTGGGGTTTTAGTTTTATTGCAGGCGCAGCACCTTCTATTTTACGCAGTGCTGTTATGTTTTCTTTTCTTGTTGTAGGCGAAGCAATAGGCAAACGAACCAATATGTACAACAGTTTAGCAGCCTCTGCATTTTTATTGTTGCTTATTAATCCTTTCAATCTTTGGGATGTAGGTTTTCAGCTTTCTTACACTGCTGTATTAAGTATTGTAGTTTTTCAAAAACACATCAATCGTTGGTTTTATTTTAAACAAAAACTATTAAAAAATTTCTGGAGTTTAAATGCTGTAACGCTTTCTGCACAAATACTTACACTGCCTGTTGTGTTGTATCATTTTCATCAGTTTCCTACTTTGTTTTTATTCACTAATTTGTTTGCTGTTCCTTTTTCTGGATTAATATTATACATGGAGTTGTTGTTGCTTGTGGTATCTTTTTCAACGTTTATAGCTACCTATCTTGGAAAAACAATAGAATGGTGTATAGCACTTATGAATAAAGTAATTGTGTATGCAGATAGTTTACCTTTCTCTGTTTGGCAATCTATACAAATCAGTATCATTCAAGCTATCATATTATATGCAGCTATATTAGTATTTTGGATTTGGCTACACCAAAAGAAAACTGCTGCCTTTGTTGTTGGTTTGTTCTTTATAACATGTTTTATATTGCTTCGAAGTATTGATTTTATTGAAAAAAATACACAACAAAAATTAATTGTGTATAACGTACCTAATAATACTGCTATAGATTTAATAGAAGGTCGTAAGTATAAATTTATTGGCGATACTGCATTAACACAAAATGGTTTTTTAAAAAACTTTCACTTAAAACCCTCTCGTATTTTGCATAGAATGAATGCGAGTAATACAATAACAAATTTTGATGTTCACAAAAATTTGATAAGCTGTAATGGAAAAAATATTTTAATTATAGATGATGGGTTTTATGCTCCTCCACTAACAAAAAAAATTGATATAGATATTATTGTACTTACAAAAAACCCGAAAGTTTATTTAAACAAATTAGCTCAAACCTTTAATTGCAAACAATATGTTTTCGATTCATCTAATCCGTTTTGGAAAGTTGCCTATTGGAAAAAAGATGCAGATAGTTTGCATTTAAAATACCACAACACTGCAACAGATGGAGCATTTGTAATAAATTTATAAAATAGTAACACACTCATTGAGTATTAAAAAAACAGAGAGTAAAAAGTTATTCAAAAAAAATTAAAAAATATAGTACAAAAGAGCAAGTCAATTCCTTAATACTTTTTAAAATTAATTTCACTGAACAGCATTTATAAGTAACCTTTTATGTATGAACAATATTGTAAAATAATACAACTTAGTAAGCCCATTTCAACAAAATAGCACCCCATGTAAAACCACCACCAAATGCAGCCAGTACAAGGTTATCGCCTTTCTTTAATTGTTTTTCCCACTCCCATAAACAAAGAGGAATGGTAGCAGCAGTTGTATTGCCATATCGCTGAATATTTATCATTACTTTTTCTTTACTCAATCCCATTCTTGCTGCAGTTGCATCTATAATTCTTAAATTAGCTTGGTGTGGTACAAGCCATGCAATATCGTTGCCAGTTAAATTATTTCTTTCTAATATTTCAGCACTTACATCAGCCATTCCTTTCACAGCAAATTTAAAAACTGTTTTCCCTTCTTGATATACAACATGTTCTCTTGCTGTAACCGTTTCAATAGAAGGTGGATTTACAGAACCACCAGACTTCATGTGTAAATATTCCTTTCCCGAACCATCTGTTTTCAAAATACTATCTATTATGCCATTGCCTTCTGTATTGGGTTCTAATAAAACCGCACCTGCTCCATCTCCAAAAAGTATGCAAGTATTTCTATCAGTATAATCAACAATAGCACTCATTTTATCGGCACCAACTACTACAACTTTTTTATACCTGCCACTTTCAATAAATGCTGTACCAGTTGCTAAGGCAAATAAAAAGCCACTACAGGCAGCTTCTAAATCAAAGCCCCAAGCATTTTTTGCACCAATTTTATCTGCAACAATATTAGCTGTTGCAGGAAAAACCATATCAGGTGTTACTGTTGCACAAATAATACAATCAATATCCAAAGGGTTTAAATTTTTCTTAGTTAAAATTTGTTGTACAGCAGGTACAATCATATCACTCACACCTTTTCCTTTTTCTTTAAGTATTCTTCTTTCTGCAATACCTGTTCTGGTTCTAATCCATTCGTCATTGGTATCAACCATTTTTTCCAAATCGGCGTTGGTAAGTTTTGTTTCTGGTACATAGCCTCCAATAGCTGTTATTGCTGCTGTTATTTTATTCATGTGGTTTATAATTTCTTGTTCAAAATTGCAACTATAAATATCCGTATTTCTTTAACAAATTGTGAATTGTATTTTAAAATGTTATTTCAGCACAAATTTATGTTCATATATTATATAATACCCTATTTTTGAAATCCTTGTAAATTATGATAGCTTTTGTAAGAGGAAATTTTGTGCATAAACAACCAGCCAAAGTGGTTGTTGATGTAAATGGTGTAGGATATGATTTGCAGATTAGTCTGCATACCTATTCTTTTATTGCCAATAAAGATAATGGGCAATTATATACCTATTTGCATATTACAGAAAATGCACAAACGCTATATGGTTTTGCAGAATTAGCAGAAAAAGAATTGTTCTTAAACTTGATTAGTGTATCTGGTGTAGGAGCATCTACTGCAAGAATGATGTTATCTGGCATGAAACCAGAAGAAATTACAAGAGCCATTGTACAAGGCAACACTAAACAATTAGAAAGTATCAAAGGAATTGGTAAAAAAAGTGCTGAACGCCTTATTGTAGAATTGAAGGATAAATTTGGAAAACAAACAGTAACAAATATTCCTGTATCATCTACTGATGCTATATCTGGTTACGATGCAGTTAATGCTTTAGTTTCTTTAGGCATTGCAAAACCGATGGCTGAGCAAGCAGTTAAAAAGGCATTAACCTCCAATCCAGATTCTACTATTTTAGAAGATTTAATTAAAAATGCTTTAAAAAACTTATAACTATTGGTTTAAAATTTACTTAACTAAGGATTCAGAATTTTGACTTTTATTTCAGTACATAATTTTTTAAAAAGGCTTATTGTCTTAGGTGCATTATTGTGCATACATTTTCATGCACTTGCTCAAAAAAGCAATTCAAAAGCAGATACAGCAATTATTACCAACGACTCGTTACATTATCCTATTCATGATAGATGGGGTGATAAATATACTTGGCAAAATAAAAATCCTTTTGACATTCGTGATACCTCATTATTAAAACAAAATATAGAATACGATCCTGTTACCAAAAGATATTATATTATTGAAAAAATTGGCAACAAAACTTACCGAACACCTACTTATTTAACTTTTGAAGAGTTTCAACGCATACAAGCACGCAAAGCAGAAATAGAATATTTTAAACATCGTTCTCAGGCTTTAGCAACCTTAAACAGAAAAGTTACAAGACCTAAAATGAGGGTGTTTGATAAACTTTTTGATAGAATTTTTGGATTAGGAAAAGATGGATTTAAAGTAGATATAAAACCTCAAGGTTCTGTAGAAATAATGGCAGGCTATCAAGGGCAAAAAACAGAAAACCCAACCTTACCAGAAGCAGCAAGAAAAAATGGAGGTTTTGATTTTGACCTAAATGCTAACCTTAATGTAAATGCAAATATTGGCGATAAACTAAAACTGCCCATCAACTATAATACACTTGCCAATTTTGATTTTGAAAATCAACTAAAGCTTGATTATAAAGGTATGGATGATGAAATATTAAAAAGCGTAGAAGCGGGTAATATTTCTTGGCAATCCAAAGGAACATTAATACCAAGTACACAAAATTTATTTGGTTTAAAAACACAATTACAATTTGGCAAATTGTTTTTAACAGGTGCAATAGCTAATCAACGTAGCATAAGACAAAGTCAAAACTTACAAGGCGGTACTGCTACAACTCCTTTTCAAAAAAAATTAGATGACTACGAAGAAAACAGACACTTTTTATTAGGTCAGTATTTCAAAAATAATTTCAACAAAGCAATGGGTTCTTTACCTGTTGTAAATAGCCAAGTTCAAATACAACGTATAGAAGTTTGGATTACCAACAGAACTGGTGCAACAACAGATGCAAGAGATATTGTGGGCTTTGCAGATATTGGCGAAGCCACACCTTATAATCCTGTAAACTTACCAGGTAATGGAACACCCAGTGGTTTACCAGGCAATCAGGCAAATGCTTTGTATAATAAATTAATTGCAGGAGGTTTATCATCGGCTTATAGACAACCCTCTCAAGTAACAAGTTTATTGCAAACCATGGGATTAAGACCTGTTGATGATTTTGAAAAAACGTATGCAAGAAAATTAACCACCAACGAATATTATTTTAACCCACAAATTGGTTTTCTTTCTATCAATGCACAATTACAGCCTGATGAAGTTTTAGCTGTTGCTTATCAATACACCTACAATGGTCAAGTATATCAAGTAGGAGAGTTTAGCCAAGATGTAGCATTAGATTCAACACAAGGCGTACAAAAAGTTTTATTCTTAAAATTATTAAAAGCAACTTCTGCAAGAACTAATTTGCCTATTTGGGGTTTGATGATGAAAAATGTTTACTCATTAGATTTACCTGGAATTAGCAAAGAAGATTTTCAACTAAAT
>Ga0116193_1002512_pt1 | contig 13912 bp, 13 predicted proteins | sample AD_UKC115_MetaG_FD_89892 | JGI IMG/M metagenome (GOLD analysis project Ga0116193, IMG submission 89892) | Active sludge microbial communities of municipal wastewater-treating anaerobic digesters from Hong Kong - AD_UKC115_MetaG | ecosystem: Engineered > Bioreactor > Anaerobic > Digestate... | reverse complement strand
GGTCTGTTCCGCTTTTATGATCGGGTGATGTCATGACGACGTTTCCTCCAAATGATTTCACAGCCAGTTCTATCCTTTTGTCATCAGTGGCCACATAGACTTCATCCGTTGCTCCCACTACTTGTTCATAAACTCTTTGAATGACTGTTTTTCCTCCCAACAGGGCCAATGGCTTTGCCGGAAAACGGGTCGATGCGTATCTTGCAGGTATTATTCCAATAAATTTCATAACATTTCAGTTTCAAAACATGCAAAATTAACAAAATAATTTGGAAAACCGATGAAAATGCTTTTACTTTGCAGAAAACAATTTTAAATAGATTATGCATCACCGATGTTTAATATGTTGTGGTTCTAATACGGATTATGAAAAAAGTTTTGAAATTGCCCGTCAGGAACTTCAAGCATATTTTCCTACTATTCGCTTTTCAAAAGGAGAATTCACTTCTCCTCATGATTTGGAAAATCAAAATTTATTTTACAACCAAATTGCTCAATTTCAGACTTCCCTGCCTGCAGAAGAAGTGGAGATGCTGATGAAAGGCATCGAACATACTTGCGGACGAAGCATCGACGATCAAGAGAATATCTGTATGGATATTGATCTTCTTCGTTATGATGAAGAAATTCTTAGGGAAGATGACTACGAACGTCCTTATGTTCAAAAAGGAATAGAAGAATTGAAGGAATAATTTCTACTCCTTCAATCTTTATCTTATTCGAAGATATCGTCAATACCATTCTCATAGTCTTCCGTACCCCACTGGCTGAGGTCGCCAAAACTATCTTTACACGGATCAAAATCATCCGGGATGGAGAACCTTTCGTTTTGTGAATATCCCAGACGTGGGTCGGCATATACTTTCTTCATATATAAAGCCCAGATTGGCAACGCCATGGAGGCTCCTTGGCCGTAAATCATGGAGTCGAAGTGGATATCCCTGTCCTCTCCTCCTGCCCAGCAGCCGCTTACGAGTCTTGGGGTAACGCCCATGAACCAGGCATCACTGTTATTGTTTGTTGTTCCGGTCTTTCCGGCTATATCTGCATTGAAGTGGAATTTGAATCGCAGGCGTGAACCCGTACCTTCATTAATAACCGCTCTCATCATGACAAGCATTTTGTAGGCACTTTCTTCTCCAATCACTTCATTCATCTGTGGCTGGAATTTGGCAACCACGTTTCCTTCATTGTCCTCGATGCGGGTAACAAGCATGGGTGATACACGGATTCCCTTGTTGGCAAAAGCCGTGTAGGCCGAAACCATTTCGCCTACCGTTATATCACACGGGCCCAAGCAAAGGGACGGGGATGCTACTATATCTTTATTGCGTATTCCGAACGAATGTAACAGGCGCACAAAAGCATGAGGATTCAGTTTGCTCATCAAGTAAGCCGATATCCAGTTGTTGGACTGTGCCAATCCCCACTTCAGCGTAACCATTTGCCCTATTCGGGAATGGCTTGCATTTCTTGGAGTCCAAGGTACGCCGTTTACCATATAAGTATGTTGGGAGTTCGGTGCCAAGTCGCATGGAGAGAAATTGTTTTCCATTGCCAATGAGTAAAGGAACGGCTTGATGGTGGAACCCACTTGTCTGCGTCCTACCATTGCCATGTCATATTGGAAATGAGCATAGTCGAGTCCACCCACATAGGCTTTCACATAACCTGTGTGAGGATCCATAGAAACGAATCCTGCTCTTAAGAAATGTTTGTAGTAGCGGATGGAATCCATGGGAGTCATGGTAGTGTCCACATCACCATGATAGGTGAATACCGTCATTTCACGTTTGGTATTGAATGCGCGGATAATTTCTTTTTCGGATGCACCGGATTCTTTCATGGCACGATATCTGTCGGACAACTTCATGTTGCGATACAGAATAGACTTTACTTGTTCGGGTGTTAATTGACTCGTGAACGGAGCGGTGCTTCTTCCTCTTTTCTCTGCAAAGAAATGAGGTTGCAGATATTCTGCAACATGTTCATATACGGCTTCTTCTGCATAGCGCTGCATGCGTGAGTCTATAGTGGTATAAATTTTAAGCCCGTCCGTATATACATTATAATATTCACCGTTTTTCTTTTGATGTTTGTTGCACCAACCGTAAAGCGGATCCTGTTCCCATGCGATAGAATCTTCATAATACTTCTGTTTCTGCCAACTGCGGTAATCTGCAAAGTTAGGTCTTTTAGCCATCATAATGCTACGCAGATATTCTCGCAGGTAAGTAGCTTCTCCCTCCTTGTGGTCAACTCGGTGGAAGTTTAGTATCAGAGGTTTCTGCTTGGCTGCCTCTCCGTCTACTTGGCTCACGTAGCCTGCTTTAATCATCTGGTTCAGAACCACATTTCTTCTTTCCTTGCATCGTTCGTTGTTACGTACGGGATTGAAGTAAGATGGATTCTTACACATACCGACCAAAGTGGCGCATTCTTCAAGATTCAAGTTCTGGGGTTCTTTGCCGAAGTATGTATTGGCAGCAGTCTTGATGCCTACTGCATTATTCAGAAAGTCAAAATAATTCAGATACAGCGTAATGATTTCGTCCTTGGTATAATAACGTTCCAGTTTCACAGCAATGACCCATTCAATAGGTTTCTGGCAAATACGCTCGAAAAAAGATGTGGCGGGCTTTTCCGTATAAAGCTGTTTTGCCAACTGCTGTGTAAGGGTACTTCCACCTCCCGCTGCAGCCTGATGCAATATCACACGCTTTATAATTGCTCTCACAATAGCCTTGGCATCAATGCCGCTATGTTTTCTGAAGCGGACATCCTCTGTCGCAACAAGGGCATCAACCAGATTTTGGGGAATTTTGTCGTAATTGACAAATATTCGGTTTTGCTTGGTATAACTCCAAGTACCCAGAAGCTTGTTATCTGATGATATGATTTGTGATGCAAATTTGTTAATTGGATTCTCCAATTCTTCAACCGGAGGAATATATCCGATGAAGCCATATGAAATGGCAGTAAAAAAAAGCATGACTATCAATGTTCCTCCAAGCAGAAGACTCCATGCTGCATATATGATTTTTCGTCTCATACTTAAATCTTCAATTTTTTATTCACGAATAAAATGCAAATATAGAACAAAAAAATCACTTTCTTTCCATTTTAAAAAACTTTCTCTCTATTTCCTTCAAATATGTTTTTTCTCTTATTTTTCTCTGTTTTTATATAGATGATTATCGGTTTTTTTACATAACTTTGAAGCCTAGAATATAAATCTAGAAATAAACTCTGCCGTTATGGAAAATAAAAGTTTTGTCACCATTGCCAATCTTTCCAAAGAAAAAATACTTTATTTGTTGAAGATGGCACATGAGTTTGAATTACGTCCTAACAGAAAGATCCTTGATGGAAAAGTGGTTGCTACGCTTTTCTTCGAACCCTCTACCCGCACCCGATTGAGTTTTGAAACTGCCGTGAACCGTCTTGGCGGAAAAGTCATCGGTTTTGCCGATGCCAATACAAGTAGTGCCAGCAAGGGTGAAACTTTGAAGGATACTATCTTGATGGTAAGCAATTATGCTGACTTGATTGTCATGCGCCATCATTTGGAAGGTGCGGCACAATATGCCAGTGAAGTTGCGCCTATACCAATTATCAATGCAGGAGATGGGGCGCATCAGCATCCTTCTCAGACAATGCTCGACCTTTATACCATGTATCAGACTCAAGGTACACTCGAGAATCTGAATATTTATTTGGTGGGCGATTTGAAATATGGGCGTACCGTTCATTCCATGCTTATGGCTATGCGTCATTTCAATCCGACTTTTCATTTCATTGCTCCGGATGAACTCCGTATGCCTGATGAATATAAGGTGTATTGTGACAAGCATGGCATCAAATACAAGGAATATACCGAATTCAATGAGGATGTGATAGCCGGTGCCGATATCTTGTATATGACGCGCGTACAGCGGGAACGCTTCACTGATCTCATGGAATATGAAAAGGTGAAGAATGTATACATTCTCCGAAACAGCATGTTGGCAAAGGCCAAACCCAATTTGAGAATCTTGCATCCGCTGCCAAGAGTCAACGAAATAGCTTATGATGTAGATGACAATCCACATGCATATTTCATTCAACAGGCAGGTAACGGACTCTTTGCCCGTGAAGCAATAATCTGTGATGCTTTGGGCTTTACTTTGGAAGATATCGTCAATGATTAATAATTTTTTGAAATTATGAGTGAAAACAAACAAGCTTTGCAAGTGGCCGCATTGAAAAACGGCGTTGTACTTGATCATATACCCAGCAATAAGTTGTTTAAAGTAGTAAGTCTGCTGGGACTGGAAAAAATGAGCAACAATATTACCATCGGTTTCAATCTCGAAAGCAAGAAACTGGGTCACAAGGGTATCATCAAGGTGGCCGACAAAGTCTTTACCGATGAAGAGATAAGCCGTTTGAGTGTAGTTGCCCCCAATGCGGTCATCAACATTATCAAGGATTATGAGGTGGTGGAAAAACGTCCCGTTCTCATTCCCGATGAATTGAAGGGAATCGTGAAATGTCCGAATCCGAAATGTATCACCAATAACGAACCGATGAAAACCTGGTTCCATGTGACCGACAAGGAAAAGGGTGTATTGGTGTGCCATTACTGCGAGAAAGAAATTCTTATGGAAAATGTAACTTTAGTGAAATGAAACAGGATTGGAAACCGGGTACTTTGATTTATCCTTTGCCTGCCCTATTGGTTACTTGCGGGAACTGTCCCGAAGAATGGAATATGCTCACTGTGGCTTGGACGGGAACGATTTGTTCCGAACCTCCCATGTGTTATATTTCTGTACGTCCGGAAAGGCATTCCTATGAGATTATCAAGAAAAATATGGAGTTTGTACTCAACCTCACTACTGTGGATATGGCATATGCTACCGATTGGTGCGGTGTGCGCAGCGGACGTGATTATGACAAATTCAAGGAGATGAAACTTACTCCCGGCAAGGCTACTATGGTAGGTGCACCGGTTATCGAGGAATCCCCTCTATGCATTGAATGCAGAGTGAAGGAAATCATGTCTTTGGGTTCGCACGATATGTTTATTTCCGAAGTTGTGAACGTACGAGCCGATGAGAAATATCTTGATCCTGAGACCGGCAAGTGGGATTTAGCTTTAAGCAATCCGCTGGTTTATCTTCACGGTGGATATTATCACTTGGGAGATAAAATCGGGAAGTTCGGCTGGACTGTCGAGAAGAAAAAAATAAATAAATGAAAAGTTGCTCTATCGCAATAGAATGTTTAATTTTGCAATTCATTAGTAATAACTATAACTAATACTCATTATTGAAATGAAAAGAGACAATGTAATTTTCGATATCATCGAAAGAGAACATCAGCGTCAGCTGAAAGGCATTGAATTGATTGCATCCGAAAATTTCGTTAGCGACCAGGTCATGGAAGCTATGGGATCCTATCTGACAAATAAATATGCTGAAGGATATCCAGGAAAGCGTTATTATGGCGGTTGTGAAGTTGTTGACGAATCAGAACGTCTTGCTATTGCACGTCTGAAAGAACTGTTCGGAGCAGAATGGGCAAACGTTCAGCCGCATTCAGGTGCTCAAGCCAATGCTTCCGTATTCTTGGCAGTTTTGAATCCGGGCGATAAGTTCATGGGCTTGAATCTGGCTCACGGCGGTCACCTCAGTCATGGTTCATTGGTTAATACTTCAGGTATCATCTACGAACCTCATGAATATAATCTTGACGAGAAAACCGGTCGTGTGAACTACGATGAAATGGAGGAAATCGCATTGCGCGAACATCCGAAGATGATTATTGGCGGTGGTTCTGCCTATAGCCGTGAATGGGATTACAAACGCATGAGAGAAATTGCCGACAAAGTTGGCGCCATCTTTATGGTGGATATGGCTCATCCTGCCGGACTTATTGCTGCCGGTTTGCTTGATAATCCGTTGAAATATGCACATATCGTTACTTCTACCACTCATAAGACCTTGCGTGGTCCTCGCGGCGGTGTTATCCTGATGGGAAAAGATTTCCCAAATCCATGGGGTAAGAAAACACCGAAGGGTGAAATCAAGATGATGTCCCAATTATTGGATTCTGCTGTATTCCCAGGAGTTCAGGGCGGTCCGTTGGAACATGTCATTGCAGCCAAAGCTGTAGCTTTTGGCGAAGCTCTTCAACCGGAATTCAAGGAATATCAGACACAAGTGCAGAAAAATGCGAAAGCATTGGCTGCAGCTTTGATGCAACGCGGCTTCTCTATTGTTTCTGGTGGAACGGACAATCACTCCATGCTGGTGGATCTTCGTAGCAAATATCCTGATTTGACGGGTAAGGTTGCCGAGAAAGCTTTGGTTTCTGCTGATATTACAGTGAACAAGAATATGGTTCCGTTTGATACCCGCTCGGCTTTCCAGACCAGTGGTATTCGTTTGGGAACTCCTGCCATTACTACACGTGGTGCAAAGGAGCCTTTCATGGAAAAGATTGCCGAACTGATTGAAACTGTTCTCAATAATGTGGAAGATGAAGCTGTTATTGGAGACGTTCGTGCTACCGTAAACAAAATGATGGCCGATTATCCATTGTTTGCTTATTGATCTTATTGAAATATATAATAAAATGCCGGTTAAGAGAATTCTTGACCGGCTTTTTTTATGTAAGAATGATACTTAAATCTTTGATGTTTTCTCCTAGATAGGTAGGCTTTGATTCTTCCATTTCCTCACGGCTTCCGTATCCATATAAAACTCCAATGGAATCTATACCTACAGCTTTGGCTCCGTCCACATCAAATTTTCTGTCTCCTATCATGATGGTACTGTTTTTATCAATGATGTTGTTTTTTTTCATGATGTAGCGGATAATTTCCGGCTTGGCCGAACGGGTGTGTTCCATCGTATCTCCGCCGACAAAGGTGAAATATTGCAACAGTCCGAAATAATCCAGAATCTTTTCTGCAAGAACATCAGGCTTGGTAGTAGCAATATATAGATTTCTTCCTTTTTCCTTTTGTTCTTTAAGAAACGTTTCAATCTCCGGAAACACCTCGTTTTCACACCACCCTACACTGACGAAACGTTCCGTGTAATAATCACAAGCCAGTCGGGCCTGCTCCTTCGTGAAGTGATAGAATTCCTGAAAGGAATCCATCAACGGCGGACCTATGAATGGTATGAGTTCTTTTAAATCAGTAACTTCTATTTGGAATTTTCCCAAGGCATATTGTACGGATCTAGTGATGCCGAAGAACGGGTCGGTAAGCGTACCGTCCAAATCCATAAGGATATTTTGGTAATCTTTTTTCATTTCGGATGCAAAAGTACGGCTTTTCGGCCAAAGAACCAAGTGACAAATGAAAAAGCTTCCCACACTTGACGTGCAGGAAGCTTTTTGCATGTTCTTCAAATCAGATTATAAGATACCTTTCACGGTCTCGAGCATACCTTTAGTCTGGATAGAATCCAAGTCGGCCTTTACGGCTGCTGCCAGACCCGGGATATTGTTTAAGTCTTCACCCCAGATTTGAGTGGCGGCAAGTACGCCCTTAGTAATTTTTTCTGTATCGTTTGTTGCCCAAAGGCCTGTCAGCAAGTCCATGATTTCTTGAGAATCATTTGGCTTGATTTCAGCACCATCGGCGCGAGTTCCACCTTTATAATATGTGATGATGGCAGCCAGTCCCAGAACAATTCCGGCAGGCAGTTTGCCATTCAATTTCAAGTATTTCTTCAATCCCGGAAGATCACGTGTTTCAAACTTGGGGAATGAATTCAGCATGATGCTGGTAACCTGATGATCAACAAACGGATTCTCGAAACGTTCTACCACATCGGCAGCGAATTTTTCCATATCGGCCTTTGGCAGGTCTACGGTTTGCATGAGTTCATCAAACATGACTTTGTGAATGAACTTTCCAATTATAGGATGTTGGCAAGCATCGCGAACGATATTTATTCCGCTCAGGTAGGCAACAGGGGAAAGTACGGTATGTGGGCCATTCAGTAAAGTCACTTTACGTGCATGATAAGGCTCCTCTGAATCTACGAAGAGAACGTGTAATCCGGCTTTGTCTGCAGGAAATTCCTTCTCGATGCTTTTCGGAGCTTCGATAACCCAAAGATGGAAGGCTTCACCCTGAACAACCATGTTGTCTTCATAATCAAGATTCTTTTGAATGTCTGCTATTCTGTCACGAGGGAATCCCGGAACAATGCGGTCAACCAATGTTGCGTATACTCCGCAGCAGTCCGTGAACCATGTCTTGAAGTCTTCACCCAAATTCCAAAGGTCGATATACTGGTAAATCACTTCTTTCAGTTTGTGGCCGTTCAGGAATATCAATTCGCAAGGGAATATAATCAGACCTTTTGTCTTGTCGCCATTAAAAGTCTTGAAACGGTGATACAATAACTGTGTCAATTTACCCGGATAGGAAGAAGCTGGCTTGTCCGTCAGTTTGCAAGCGGGATCATAAGCGATTCCGGCCTCTGTGGTATTGGAAATTACGAAGCGGATTTCGGGTTGTTCTGCCAAGTGCATGAATTCATCATTTTGTGAATAAGGATTCAATGCCCGACTGATCACGTCGATCATCTCATAGGAGTCAACTGCTTTACCGTTAATTTTTCCGCGAAGATTCACGTGATAAAGATCGTCTTGCTTGTTCAGCATATCAATCATGCCTTTTTCAATAGGCTGCACTACTACAACGCTACCGTTGAAATTGGCTTTATTATCCATGTTCCATATAATCCAGTCGATGAATGCGCGAAGGAAATTGCCTTCTCCAAACTGGATAACTCTCTCAGGGAATTGACGCTTCTGCGCCGTTTGTTTGTTTAACTTTTTCATTTTTCTTGATTATTAAATTATAAAGTGTTATTCGATTTCTACATAGTAATCGATGTTTTCCTTTATCAGAATATCGATTGGCATGTATTTCACCGATTGAACTTCTCTTTTGAATACTACTTTGTTGACAAGTTCCTTTACTCCGCAGTAGCCCTGCATTCCCGGACGCTGGCCTATGAGGTAAGTGATGTAGCCTTCTTTCATCAGGTCTACATTTTTGAGGAGAAGGTCATATCCTATGAATTGTGGTATTTTCAAGCCATGTTCTTTCAGATAATTGGCTACCTTGTATATTTTGGAGTTGAAAACGATACCCAGACTGATGTTGGGATGCGTCTTGAAAAAAGCGTCGAGAGTTTCTTCCACATTGTCTGCTTCGTCCATCAGAACCTCATGAACATTGGAGTGATCACACCATTGACTCACGTAGTCCATGAAGCCTTCCAACCTGCGTTGCATCTGTACTTCGCAAGGACTTTTCTTGTAGTTGTTCATGAACAAGGCTATTTCCTTGTCGCGAGTGTATCCACGCATCAGAATCTTTCCTGCCAGATAACCGCTTTGATGGGAGTCCTGACCGATATATATGGTTTCGCCCGTTCCTTCTACATTTACATCGATGAAGGCAAAACATATTTTCTCTTCGTTCAAATATTCGGCTATCTTCAGGGTATCTTCCCTGAAATTGGGTGCTATGAGAACACCGTCTTTTTGGATATCTTTTACTTTTTCGCAAGCCTCTCTGTAGGATTCACGGTTGGAGTGCTCATAGTATATATGTTCCACCATTACATTGAACGGATGCATCTCCTTGGCGGCACGCATGATGCCTTCGTCAACGGAAGCCCAGTAAGTATCTTTTTGGTATTGGGGAATCACACACACGAAAGTATATCTTTTCTTACCTGCCAGTCCGATGGCAAACATGTTTGGCTGGTAATCTATTTCCTTCAGAATCTCTTCAATCTTGATTCTGCTGGCTTCAGATACTTCTCCTCTTTTGTGCATGACTCGATCTACTGTGCCTGCTGAAACGCCTGCCATTTTTGCTATATCCTTGATGGTGTATTGTTTTTTCTCCATACGTGCTTTTTAGTTATTTTTCTTCTTCTATTATCTAAAAATCCTAAATTCGTGGACAAATGTACATAATATATTTGGCTAAAACAAATATTTTGTGTATTTTCGTGTTCGATAACGCATTTAAATTATAAATATATGTTATCGAACACGTTATGTGACTTATTTCAATTAATAAAAATATAAACACTTTTACAATGAAAAATTTTATGGATGAGAATTTCTTGTTGGAAACAGAAATTGCTCAAAAACTATTTCACGAACATGCAAAGAAAATGCCGATCATTGACTATCATTGTCATTTGATTCCTAAAATGGTGGCCGATGACCATAAATTCAGATCTCTTACAGAGATTTGGTTGGGCGGTGATCATTATAAATGGCGTGCCATGCGTACCAACGGTGTAGATGAACGCTATTGCACCGGTACAGATACTTCGGATTGGGAGAAATTTGAAAAATGGGCCGAAACGGTTCCCTATACCCTTCGTAATCCTCTTTATCACTGGACACATCTGGAATTGAAGACTGCTTTCGGTATTAACAAGATTTTGAATCCGAAGACTGCCCGCGAGATTTATGACGAGTGTAATGAATTGCTGCAGAAGCCTGAGTATTCTGCTCGTGGCATGATGCGCCGGTATCATGTAGAGGTTGTTTGCACCACGGATGATCCTATTGACTCTCTGGAGTATCATATCAAGACACGCGAAAGCGGATTCGAAGTAAAGATGCTTCCTACTTGGCGTCCCGACAAGGCTATGGCAGTGGAGGTTCCGGCCAACTTCCGTGCTTACATTGAAAAGCTGAGTGCTGCGAGCGGTGTGTCGATCAGTTCTTTCCAGGATGTGATTACAGCTCTGCGCAAACGTCATGAATTTTTCGCACAGCAAGGTTGCAAGTTGAGCGACCATGGTATCGAGGAATTCTATTCCGATGATTATACTGATGCCGAAATCAATGCCATATTTAATAAGGTGTATGGAGGCAAAGCTTTGAGTGCAGAAGAAATCAGCAAGTACAAGAGTGCCATGATGATTGAATTCGGTATCATGGATGCAGAGACCAATTGGACTCAGCAGTTCCACTATGGTGCCATTCGCGACAACAATAGCAAGATGTTCAAACTTCTAGGTCCTGACACAGGCTTCGATTCCATCGGTGAATTCAACACGGCAAAGAAGATGAGCAAGTACTTCGATAAACTGAATACTCAAGGCAAGCTGGCCAAGACTATTATTTATAACTTGAACCCATGTGCCAATGAAGTGATTGCCACAATGATAGGTAATTTCCAGGATGGTTCCGTTCCGGGAAAGATTCAGTTCGGTTCCGGCTGGTGGTTCCTGGATCAGAAGAATGGTATGGAAAAACAGATGAATGCTTTGTCTGTTCTCGGATTGCTGAGTCGTTTTGTAGGTATGCTTACCGATTCACGTTCGTTCCTCTCCTATCCTCGTCATGAATATTTCCGTCGCACGCTGTGCAACTTACTGGGCAACGACATCGAAAATGGAGAGATTCCTTATTCGGAAATAGACCGAGTAAATCAGATGGTTGAAGATATTGCTTACAACAATGCTAAAAATTTCTTTCAATTTTAATCGATTTATATAGTGAATAGATAATGGCTGACTCCTGACGGAGCCGGCCATTGTTTTTAATATAAAATTAAATACAGATAGATAAAAAGCGTGAATTTTACTGATATATAATTATTTTTTGCTTTACTTTGTGACAACATTAGTCAACGTTTTATAAAAAATGAAGGTTATGAAAAAGATTTGTATATTCATGTTTTTAGGATTATTCCTTGCATTGCCGGCTCTTGCACAGTATAACAGATACGGCAATCGATCCTCACGAAGTAATTATCGTTCCCGATATACCAATAACCGAGGACGTTCCTGGTACAATGACAACAATACGTATTATGGTCTTCGTCTGGGTGTTACTTCGTCAACAGTCAATTCGGACGATCAGTATCTCAATGGAAGCAGTTCCAGTACAGGCCTCAATGTCGGATTTGTAGCCGGGACTCAGGTAGCCTATAATGCTCCAGTCTTTTTGGAGGGTGGCTTGTTCTATACGGAAAAAGGAGGTAAAGGATATGTGGGTTCCAAGAAGTTCACTTATGACTTGAATTATCTTGAGGTTCCTATCGTCGTGAAGTATAAGTATTATTTCGACAACCAATTGTCACTCCAGCCGTTCTTCGGCGGATTTCTGGCTTGCGGTGTAGGTGGAAAAATCAAGAATTTCGGAGATCGTGAAGTCGAAGATTCTTTTTCGGATGATCGTTTCCGCCGCTTTGATGGAGGTATCCGTTTGGGATGCGGACTGTCCATTCAGAATATTTACTTTGATTTAGGTTATGATATTGGTTTGGCCAATATTTGTCACGATTATTTCGATTCGTCACATACCGGATGTTTCTTTGCCAATATCGGTGTAGATTTCTGATTCCGGGATGAAAGCAGAACTGAAAAGACAGATTATGGATTGGGCCGAACGGTATGAAACGGATTCGTTTATACTGTCCGACCCAATTTCTTTTCCTCACCGCTGGCAGTCAAAGCGTGATATAGAAATCAGTGGATTCATCACGTCTTGGCTCTCTTTCGGCAACAGGAAGCAAATTCTTTGTGTCTGCGAACAAATAGATTCTTTGTTTTCTGATGCGGGAAGTCCGTACTTGTACATTCAAGGCGATGAATGGCAACAGTATGAACATAACTCGGCGACTCTGTATCGTTGGCTCAAATGGAGCGATTTCCACCGGATGTGCTCGTTGCTTCACTCGCTTTATACACATTATTCTGACATGGAAGCCATGGTCCTTGACATGCGTGGAAATACTCCATTGCGAAACGGTCAAAGTCCATTGGTAGTTTCTCTTTGCCGGTATTTCAAGGGATGCAGTCATTTCGGCAGTGAGAATTCCACCTGCAAGAGACTCGATATGTTCCTGCGTTGGATGGTTCGTGATGGCAGTCCTGTAGATTTTGGGTTATGGAAGCAGTGCAATCCACGAGAACTCATTATTCCTTTGGATACCCATGTAGGTGCAATGGCTCGTGAACTGGGCATTACCCTACGAAAATCCAATGATTTGAAAATGGCTCTTGAGATTACGGCAGCCATGGCGAAGGTTTTTCCAGATGATCCCGTGAAAGGCGATTTTGCGCTTTTTGGTAAAGGTATCGAGGAAAAAGACTGAGCGTTGCCATCCGGATTTCGTCTGAAAATACATATATTTTTCCTATAAGATGGATACTATATTCGCTACGGATTGATTGCCTTTCCTACTCGGATTTGAGGTCTATTCCGGCAAGGGGTCAGTTGCACTGGCTAACTACGGCAATTAACATAGTTAATTACGGCAAGTACGATAGCCAACTTCGGTAATTCCAAAAGTTAACTTCGTATCCCACTTCGCTTGCTTCGGAATAAACGCAACCAGCCGAGAAAAATAATGTAACCAGCCGGGAAAAAAATATAACCAGTGGTCCCTCCTTCGCTGGTTACGTTTTTAAAACGTAAGTATGTTTCTTTTTGAAATAAGCTAAGCATACTTTTCTTTAACCATATCAAAGAAATTTTTTTTATAATTTGTTCGATTTCAAAAGATCATATATATTTGTAATATACCGATGATAACCGGAGAGATAAATAATTAAGAACCTAAAAATTATTATTATGAGCGACAATGAAACAAAGCTTTGTCCGTATTGCGGAAAAAAGATTTTAGAGAAAGCCATGAAATGCAAGCATTGCGGTCGTTGGCTGATAGAAGACAAAAAAAATGAAGATGAGTCTGAACCAAACGATGATGCCGGTCTGATATCGCTGTTCGGCTCTTGTTATTCTTAGTCATGAAAGGAGTAATTCATTCAATTTTTTCAAAGGCTTAGAAAAATTGTAGCTCATCTTCGAATAAAGATAATCAAAAAATTCATGGAGAGAATTCCATTGACAT
>Ga0116193_1002511_pt1 | contig 13914 bp, 10 predicted proteins | sample AD_UKC115_MetaG_FD_89892 | JGI IMG/M metagenome (GOLD analysis project Ga0116193, IMG submission 89892) | Active sludge microbial communities of municipal wastewater-treating anaerobic digesters from Hong Kong - AD_UKC115_MetaG | ecosystem: Engineered > Bioreactor > Anaerobic > Digestate... | reverse complement strand
TTTGGAATTATTATCTTAATTGTATTGATAAACACTCCATTTCTTAATCACTACCTCTCGTTTACCATAGATTTTGTTTTCAGCAATCTACTCAGATTTTTCGCGATATTTATCTAATAAAGGACATAAATTGCCATGACAACAACCCCCAAACGAATCCTCAGCGGAATGCGCCCAACAGGTAAACTACATCTTGGGCATCTCCTGGGTGCTTTACAGAACTGGGCTACACTGCAAAATCAATACGAATGTTACTTTATGGTGGCTGATTGGCATTCTTTGACCACAAGTTATGAGAATATTGGCCCAATAAGAGAATTTACAATTGACAACGTCACCGATATGCTGGCCGCAGGGATTGACCCTCAAAAGAGTGTTTTGTTTGTACAGTCTGAAGTTAAAGAACATGCTGAATTATGCCTTCTTTTGTCTATGATCACCCCCATCCCATGGTTAGAACGGGTGCCTACTTATAAAGAGCAAATCAATGAACTTTCGAATAAGGATCTTTCTACCATCGGATTCTTACAGTATCCCCTATTACAGGCTGCAGATATTTTAATTTACAAAGCTCACGCTGTGCCTGTCGGTGTAGATCAGGTTCCTCATGTTGAGCTAACCCGTGAGGTTGGGCGACGTTTCAATTACCTATATGGTGAGATATTCCCTGAGCCAGAATCACTTCTGACCCCAGTGTCGAAGCTGACAGGATTAGATGGGCGTAAGATGAGTAAGTCCTACGATAATGCGATTTATTTATCTGACGACACAGCAACGATTGGAACAAAAGTAAAAAATATGCTTTCTGATCCAGCACGAGTTAAGAAAAGTGATCCAGGTCATCCTGATATCTGTCCGGTTTTCGGGTATCATAAAGTATTTGCACCCAAGACTGTCGATGAAATCAGAACTGCTTGCGAAAAAGCTGAGATTGGATGCGTAGAGTGCAAGAAACGGTTGACAGGTGAATTATGTAACGTGTTGGCACCTCATCAACAGAAAAGACATGAGTTATCACAAAAACCAGATTATGTTAGACAGGTTTTAGATGATGGTAAACTCAGAGCACAGAAAACAGCTATGGAAACAATGCTGGATGTCCGCAAAGCAATGAAACTGACGGAATAAATATAATGCCCAATTATCAGGTAAAAGTAGATATCTTTGAAGGTCCATTTGATCTTCTTTTATATTTAATTCGTAAGAATGAATTAGATATCTACAATGTTTCACTATCAGAGATCACATCTCAGTACCTGAGCTACATCCGAAACATGCAGCAAATGGATTTGGATGTAGCGGGTGAATTTTTGGTCATTGCGGCCACCCTTATCTATATCAAAACACAGAGGATGCTCCCCCAACCGCAAACTCCTGAAGAAATAGCGGAATTGGAACAAACGGAAGAAGAACTCAAGCAAAAACTTGAAGAATATCAGAAATATAAACTGCTGGGCGAGACTTTATGGGAGTGTGCTGAAGACCGCCAATTGTTATACACACGCAAAGAACCTCTGCCGCAGATTGATAATCCTTCTGAAATACCCGTGAATGCAACACTCAATGATTTGGTATTGGCATTCCAGAAATATGCACGGTTTACAGAGGCACCTACGGTTCGGGAAGTTGAACTTGAAGAGTACACTGTTGAAATGAAGATTGATCTCATCAACGCTTTAATAAAGGAAAATGAGCATCTTTATTTCAGTCAGCTACGAAAAGACACCAAGAATCGGGTTGAGTTAGTCTGTACCGTGCTAGCAGTACTTGAAATGTGCCGACTAAAACATCTATCCGTTAAACAGCCAAAATGTTTTGCAGATTTTCTGATATCCAGCTGGCAATCAATCTATGGAAAATCACTTAATGGGAATGGACCCTCTCAAACCGTTTCAGAAATGGTTGAGCAGCTAAATCAATCTCATTACACTTCAAATTCTGAGCCAATTATTTCCATCCCTTCAGAAAATCAGGAATAGCCCCGTTTTTACTGACTATTTTGGAAATTAATTTCCCATATTATGAATTTGTAAAGCCTTATAAAATCAGATAAAATAAAATCTATAAGTAATAAATAAGCCCGGCTTCCCCGCGTAGCGCGGGCTGTTTTATATCCAAGGAAGAAACCATGCGCTGCCCATATTGCGGTCATACTGAAAACAAGGTCATCGACTCCAGGGAATCCAAAGAAGGCGATTCCATACGCCGGCGGCGTGAATGCCTGAATTGCCAGAAGCGCTTTACTACTTATGAAACCGTTGTGGAGATTGAGTTAATAGTCATCAAAAAAAACGGAACGAGGGAGCCCTTCTCTCGAGAAAAACTTCTGACCTGCATACAGAAAGCTTGTGTAAAACGCCCCATTTCCATTGAAACCATCGAACATGAAGCAAATGAAGTGCTTTGTTCTCTAATGAGTAAATATGAAAGAGAAGTGTCCAGTACAGATATTGGTGAAATGGTCATGGAACGATTGAAGATGATTGATAAAGTTGCGTACGTTCGATTCGCTTCTGTATACCGTCAGTTCAAAGAAATTGATGAATTCATGTCTGAATTGCAAACATTGTTAAAACCATTATCTCGAAAATCGAAAACCAATACCGACAAAGAATTACAGGGAAAATAAATACCTACTAAAAAGGAGTTTGTATGGCAAAAACAGTCAAAATCTACGACACAACACTTCGGGATGGACAGCAAGCCGAAGGTGTAACTTATTCTGTTGAAGACAAACTCCGCATTACCCAGAAACTGGACGAACTGGGAGTCCACTATGTTGAAGGTGGTTGGCCAGGTTCAAATCCTAAAGATATTGCATACTTCGAAAAAGTAAAATCCCTGAAGCTGAAAAATGTAAAAATAGCGGCATTTGGAAGCACCCGACGAGGGAAAACCGCAGCATCACAAGATTATAATCTTCAAATGTTGTTGAAAGCAGAAACTCCAGTCGTAACCATCTTTGGAAAAACTTGGGATTTACATGTCAAAGATGCGCTTCGTGTTTCATTGGAAGAAAATCTTTCCATGATTCGAGATTCCGTCGCTTTCCTTAAGAAAAATGGTCGCGAAGTAATTTATGATGCCGAACATTTTTTTGATGGATACAAAGCAAATCCTGAATATGCAATAAAAACATTAAAAGCAGCCGAAGAAGCGGGGGCTGATGCCATAGTGCTCTGCGATACAAATGGCGGCTCCATGCCTTTCTATATTAAAGAAGCTGTTACGAAGGCAACAGAATCCGTTAAAACAACTATTGGCATCCATACTCACAATGACAGTGGTGTAGCTGTGGCTAACGCACTTATCGCGGTTGAAAATGGCGCTCGACACATTCAAGGAACAATTAATGGATTTGGTGAGCGCTGTGGTAATGCCGATTTAATCCCGATTATTGCAAATTTGAAATTAAAATATGGAATTCCCTGTGTTACTGACACACAATTGAAAAATTTAACCATGGTTTCTCGGTTCATCGCTGAAACAGCAAACATGCTTCCCAATGAGAGAGAGCCGTATGTTGGATTATCCGCTTTTGCACACAAGGGCGGAATCCATGTCAGTGCTGTTGAGCGAAATCCAGAAACATATGAACATACAGACCCATCGAATGTGGGAAACACTCGCCGTATTTTAGTTTCCGACCAGGCAGGGAAATCAAATGTACTCTTTAAAGCCCATGAATTGGGAATTGAAATGAGTAAAGACGACCCTCTTGCCAAGGAAATAGTCCAACATGTCAAAGAACTGGAACATCAGGGTTATGAATATGAGGGTGCAGATGGTTCCTTTGATTTGCTTATTCAAAAAGCGCTGGGGAAATATCGACGTTATTTCGATTTAGGTGGTTTCCGGGTCATTGTTGAGAAACGTGAAAATAAACAGTTATTCTCAGAAGCAACTATCAAAGTCACTGTGGATGGGAAAGAAGAACATACCGCTGCGGATGGAGATGGTCCCGTAAACGCTTTGGATGGTGCCTTACGAAAGGCATTAATACCTTTCTACCCCCAATTGAAAGACCTTAAACTCACTGATTATAAGGTTCGTATCATTAATCCAAAATCAGGAACAGCAGCCAAAGTTAGAGTTTTGGTTGAGTCCTCAGATCAGGATAAGTCTTGGGGTACAGTTGGCGTTCATTCCAATGTGATTGAGGCATCATGGCAAGCTTTGGTTGATTCCGTTGAATACAAACTTCTTACGGATGAACAAAAACGTAAAAAGAAGAAACCCTCTAAATAATAAAAATCATTAAGACACCAGAGTCTGTCCATCATTTATCAACGAAGGATTCACGGAGTTGCTCAGAACAGCTCCGTGAATCTTTCGTTAAAGAGGCAAGACCTTTTCCAATTCAAGTTTTGACGCTTTCAAGAGGGAAGTTTATAATATCTATAATAATTCCCGCTATTTAGGCACTTGACTATTAACCATAATTGAATTTTATTAAAGGTGTATATTATGTCTAATCCAACACGCGAGTTAGAAAGCAAGTACGATCCCAGTCATGTGGAAGAAAAATGGTATTCTGAGTGGCTGGCCAAACGCTATTTTCACGCAGATCCTTCAGAAAACAAACCTTCATTTGTCATTGTTATTCCTCCCCCCAATGTCACGGGGATATTACATATTGGTCATGCTCTAAACAATACCCTCCAGGATATATTAGTCCGCTGGCATCGTATGCGAGGATTTAACGCCTGTTGGATTCCGGGTACAGACCATGCGGGAATTGCCACTCAGAATGTGGTTGAAAAATCCCTAAAAAAAGAAGGATTGACTCGCCATGATCTAGGCCGCGAGAAATTTCTGGAACGTGTATGGCAGTGGAAGGAAGAATATGGAGGAACCATTATTCGGCAATTAAAGAAAATGGGTTCATCCTGCGATTGGGATAGAGAACGATTTACAATGGACGAAGGACTCTCCCAGGCTGTTCGTGAAGTGTTTGTCCGGCTTTATGAAGAAAAACTTATTTACCGCAGCAATTATATTGTAAACTGGTGTCCTCGTTGCAAAACGGCCCTTTCAGATGATGAAGCAGAACCCAAAGATACTGCAGGTCATCTTTGGCATATAAAATATCCATTAGATGGCTCGGAAAACGAATATGTCATCGTTGCCACCACCCGCCCCGAAACCATGTTGGGGGATACTGCTGTTGCTGTGCATCCAGAAGACACCCGTTATAGTCATTTAATTGGTCAGAATGTGCGTCTTCCATTAACAGACCGTGTCATACCAGTAATTGCTGATAATTATGTTGACCCCAAATTTGGAACCGGATGCCTTAAAATCACTCCGGCGCATGACCCAAATGATTACCAAATCGGTATCAAGCATAATCTACCACAAATCAATGTATTGACTCCTGATGCCTCTATTAATGAAAACGGTGGCAAGTATCAGGGAATGAAAGCGCTTGCCGCACGCAAGGCTGTGGTTGAAGACCTCAAAGAACAAGGTTATCTTCTCAAGATTGATGATTACCAGCATGCCATTAGGCACTGTTATCGCTGCGACACCATTGTTGAACCTTATCTGTCATTACAGTGGTTTGTTAAGATGCGGCCACTGGCTGAACCCGCCATTGAAGCGGTGAAAAATGAACGGATCCATTTCCATCCAAAGAGTTGGGAAAACACTTACTTCTCATGGATGGAAAATGTTCGTGACTGGTGTATTTCGCGTCAGCTTTGGTGGGGACATAGAATCCCCGTTTGGTACTGCGAAGATTGCGGTAAAGAAACTGTAAGCCGTACCGACCCTACTTCATGCTCTCATTGCAGCTCCACCAAAATACAGCAGGACTCCGATGTATTGGATACCTGGTTCAGTTCTGCACTGTGGCCATTTTCAACCTTAGGTTGGCCCAATAAGACTCTTGAATTAGAGAAGTTTTATCCAACCTCTGTTCTTTCTACTTCCCATGACATTATTTTCTTCTGGGTCGCCAGAATGATTATGATGGGTCTGAAGTTTACAGGTGAGATTCCCTTCAAAGATGTGTATTTCCATGCTCTGGTTCGTGATGCACAAGGGAAAAAGATGTCTAAATCGACGGGCAATGCCATTGACCCTCTTAAAATCACAGAAGAATCAGGTACCGATGCCCTTCGTTTTACACTTTGTGCACTGGCGGCCCAGGGTCGTAATATGAATCTGGATCCAAAACGAATAGAAGGATACAGAAATTTCTGTAATAAGATTTGGAATGCTTCCCGCTTTGTTTTAATGCAATGGAACGATATTGATATAACAGCCATTGATAAACCTGACTATGAATACAGCCTGGCTGACCGCTGGATCCTCTCCCGCATGAATGCCGTAGTCAACAATACAGATAAGCATCTGAAAAACTTTGAATTTGATATGGCTGCCAGCGATTTATATCAATTCCTGTGGCATGAATATTGTGATTGGTATCTGGAGTTTATCAAACCCCAATTAAGGGGCGATTTAACCCAAAAGCTGACAGCACTACGCGTTGCCACCCAAGTATTGGAAACCGTACTGAGATTATTACACCCTATTATGCCTTTCATTACTGAAGAGATATGGCAAATTCTTCCCGAAAAACCAGAGTCTTCAAAAGAAAGCATTATGATTTCCAGTTATCCAGAGGCGGTTAAGAATCTGGATTGCCCAAGTGCCGAAGAAGATATGAACATCATCATGCAAATTATTGAGTCTATCCGAAACATCCGCGGAGAAATGAGAATTCCACCTGCGATGAAAGTAGATATTCTCTTAAAACCTCAGGATGATAATATGCTGACTCTTTTAAAGGCTCATGCTGAGTATTTCCGTGCATTGATTCCAACCAATCACTTGCAGATTGATAGAAAGATTGAAGCTGGAAAACACGCATCCACAGCTTTAGTGAAAGACATTGAAATATCGGTTCCGCTACCTGAAGAAATTATTGAGTCAGAGATTATTCGGTTAACCAAAGAAATTCCACAATTAGAAAAAGGTCTGGCGATGGTTCAAAATAAACTATCCAACCCATCTTTTGTGGAAAAAGCACCTCAGGATGTTGTTGAAAAGGAGAAAGCCAAAATGGAACAACTACGTCTTGAAGTATCAAAACTCAATGAGAAACTTGCGGAACTGAAAAAGTAATTTATCTGAATAAAACATATAAACCTGGCAGTCGTTGATTGCCAGGTTTATATTATCAGCTTTTCCATGACCCATATAATCATTTCATAATTATGAAATGATTCTTTTTCTTCCCCTGTTTTAATGAATCCCTGATTTTCATAAAATCGAATGGCTTTTTGATTGCCCTCAATAACACCTAATCGAACAGTACTAATCCCATGAAACTGCTCTAAGGCGCTTTTATATAACAATGTCCCCAAACCTATCCCCTGATACTCTGGGAGAACATATAGTCTCAGTAAATGCATTGTAGAGGGTTTTATGAGCTTGGCTGTTGTGAGGCCCGCCAATTTCCCATCTTCAGTCACTGCTACAAGAAAAACATAATCATCATTTTCAATTTGTTCTTGTAAACCTTTTTCGGCAAACCATTTTTGAGTAGCCTGCTTGATAACATCATCTGGCAATAAACCCTGATAAGTGGCATACCAGATATCAATAAGAAGCTCACGAATCTTAGCCGTATGCTCACTCTGTGCATGAATAATATTCATACTCATCTCCTATCTTGTATCATACAACCATATTGAGTATCCGACACGTCCCAGATATTTTTTATTTTTTAACCACTCATATTGATGAATATATTCAGGTGAAGCAGCCTGTATCCCATATAACCGATTCACGCTAATCGCCACAATACCTTTAACAGTATCGTCATAGAGAGGATATGTCTGGATACCATACACCTCCGGCATCAAATATCCTGAATAAACAAAATATATGGAATCCAAATTGTTTACATACATGTATTCCTTTAGACGCAGCGTATCCTGGCTCCAGTCTAAATTTGAATCCAGTAAATAACGATGGCCCTTACTTGGCCCACCTGCAATGATATTGAAATATGACAAGTAATGAGGATTTATAGACAGAGTAGATATTAAACATCCGATCAACATCAGTAGATGAATGTGGGTTCGATATTTCCAGTGTTGTTGTGTATGAAATAGGCGGCCAATTAGAAGTGCAATAAAGGGATACATGGGAAGAAGATAACGAATACCCAGCATTTTCTTGCCGGATAGAGAAAAGACGATTAACAGTCCTCCAATAAATACCAAACTAATTAAAACATCCCTGCTCATTTTAAGTTTCTGTTTTGATGCTGAAAAAATCCCCCACACCATCACAATAAGAAAAGGTATTGGATTCTTAAGGAGAATGGCTTCAAGGTAATAATACCAGGGGGCACTCTGGCTAATCTTTCCATTAAGATAAGTGAAATATGTACCTGCATCGTTTATCTGTAATTTAATCCCCGTAATAAACCAATAAGGCAAACCATATTGGATATTATGAAAACGATATACCGCTAAAATAGTCATCCACATAGATAAAAGAAATATACCGCTATGAAGGAATGCAGACTTAACATTAAACTGTTTAATCCAGGAGCGATCACATAGTAACACCAAACAAGTTAAAGGGATAAGAATCAGTGAAGTAAATTTTGCCGTCAAACAAAACCCAAGCGAGAGCCCCAATAAAATGGTATTAACTTTTTTATCAGGTTCTCCAATCCATTTATGTAAAATGTAACCATAGAATAACCAGGTAAAAGTCAATCCCATATCAAGTGTTGCCAACGTCCCGTGTGCTAATACGTTTGGACTCAAAATAAAGTAGAAAAATGAGATATACGCTGGAGTAATCCCATAGAGTTGTTTTACCCACCTGAACAGAATAAATCCCGTCAGCAGCATAAGTCCAACAACAACATATCGGGAAATAACGGTCAATGTAATTAAGCTGCTTTTATTAAAATTAAAAAATATCCGCGAATAATAGAAAAAATCCATCAGCTCTACTTCAGGTCCCTTATATGACAGAGGTTCACATAAGGCAACAACAGTTCCATATATCATTCGAATCAACGGGGGATTAGCAGGATCCAGGAAATATAAACCATACCTTGCCTGCGCATAACCAACTGAGATATCCCCTACTTCGTCAGTAGTTAAAGAATGGGTGTGAATAGGAAGATAAACCAATCCAATTGTGAATAAAAATAATAATAACCCCAAAACCCATGAGTTTTTGCGAGAATATAGAATAAGTTTATTTTCTTCAAACATAGTGAATCATTATCGAATAAACGGTTTCAATCGGACAAGTCAATTTATGTTATTCTTTCATTAAACGTTATCACGAGGTATCTCATGGATTATAAAAATCAATCGCTTATAAATGAAATATTAGACTTCTTCTGGCAAGATAGTCCCATAAGCGCCACATTTATGGGCATTCATAAATTCGATTCAGAAATTGATTTATATGACAAAGAATCCCGTCAAAAATCTTTATCAATCAAAGAATCTTTTTACAACAGATTGCAGGAAGCACTGAATCAATACGATCTTAGTAATGATGAACAGATAGACCTGGCTCTTCTAAAAAACAATATTTATGTTGATATAGAGTTTACCAAGAATCATCAGAAAACACTCAGAGATGCTACAGTTTATCCACAAATAGCCTTATCCGGTTGTTTCATACTAATGATTAGAGACTTTGCTCCCATTGAAGAAAGGTCTCGGAATCTGCTCGCGCGTTTAAAAAAATTGCCACGATTGATGCAGGAAGGTAAAGATAATCTTAGTCAGGGCACAAATGTTCCTCAAGTATGGACAGAAATGGGGATAGAAGTAACTGAAAGCGGACTACAGTTTTTCCAACAGGCTGTACCAGCCTTTGCTGTGAAAATACCCGAGTTAAAAGATGAACTTATCATTGCCTGTAATGAAGCTGTAGTTGCTTTTGAACAATACCTGACCTTTCTGAAAGAAGAATTACTACCTCGGTCAGATGGCAGTTTTGCATTGGGTCAAACATTATTTCAATTATTGTTAGATAAAGAACATATGTTGCCCTACACCACAGAAAAGCTACTTGAGTTAGGGTATGAACAAATACAAGAAACACAAGAAAAACTTTATAAAATAGGACGGCTTATTAACTCAACCGTAAGCTGGAAAACTCTCGTTAAAGAATGTAAAACTGAGCATCCAGAGTCAGTTGAACTTATTAATACATATAAGAATCAAATGGAAGAATGTCTTGAGTTTATACAACGAAAAGAATTAGTCAGTATTCCAGAAAATCAAACATTATCTGTCACCGAAACTCCAGCATTTGAAAGACATACCATTCCTTATGCGGCTTATTTGCCGCCAGCACCTTTTGAAGACCGTCAGGAAGGGCTTTTCTGGGTCACACCCGTTAATACTCAACTTTCCCCGGAACAACAGGAAGAACAGTTAAAGGGACATTCAAATTTCAGCATTCCCATTACAGCAGCCCATGAAGGTTATCCTGGACATCATTTACAATTTTCACATGCAAACAAAAATTCCTCTTTGATAAGGCGCATACTTGGAACAAATGTTTTTATTGAGGGATGGGCTTTGTATTGCGAGGAACTGATGTGGGAACAGGGATTTTATACTGATCCCAAAACCCGGCTTCTCCAATTAAAAGATATTCTTTGGCGTGCATGTCGCGTAGTAATTGATGTACAGTTACACACAGGAGAGATGACTATTGATGATGCTGTCAAGATGTTAGTTGAGACGGCATTATTGGAAAAAGAAAACGCTGTTTCAGAAGTGAGGCGATATTCTCAAAGTCCAACCCAACCTATGAGCTACCTGGCAGGAAAACTGGCCATATTAGATTTGAGAAATGAATACAAGAAGGTTAAAGGTGAGCAATTCAATCTGAAGGAATTCCATGATCGACTGCTTTCGTTTGGAAGTTTACCTATCCAATTAATTAGAGACCAGTTATTAAAGAATTAAGTTTATAAAAGAAAAGAGGCCCATCGTTTGATGGGCCTCTTTTTTATTCGGCATCAGATGCTTTGCTTATATTATATTGCCTCAATTTCTTATAAAGGTGACTACGTTCCAAATCCAGAACCTCAGCAGTTCTACTGACATTCCCATCATGAGCCTTCAATGCTGATACAATAACTTTTTTCTCATATTCTTCACAAAGCTCTTTGAGGCTTTTTTCTGGAAAATAGGAAATATCATGATTTGTATTATTTACTGAAGATTGTGTCATCACTGCCGAGGGAGGCAAAACACTAGAGATTTCACGTTCCCCAATCACATCAGAACGGGTCAGGATTGCCACACGCTCAACAATGTTTTTCAGCTCTCGTACATTACCAGGCCAGGCGTAATTCATCAATACCCTGTAAGCTGAGGTGTCAAATTTTCTCGCTTTGGTCTGCGTCTCACGGCAATAGAGTTTTAGAAAGTGCCCCGCTAATAAGGGAATATCTTCACGACGTTCTCGTAATGGGGGTACCATGAAAGGAATTACATTTAAGCGATAATACAAATCTTCTCGGAAGTTTCCCTTTTTTATCTCTTCCTCAAGATTTTTGTTAGAAGCGGCAATGACCCTAACATCAACTCGAATAGGTCTTGTCCCCCCTACCCTGTCTATTTCATTATCAGTCAATACCCGGAGAATCTTTGCTTGTGTGGGTAAACTCATATCCCCAATTTCATCCAGGAAAATAGTCCCTTCATTAGCCAACTCAAACTTACCTTTTTTTCTTTCATGCGCCCCCGTAAAGGAACCCTTTTCATGGCCAAAAAGCTCACTTTCAATCAGTTCATTAGGTATGGCTGCACAATTCACTTTAATAAAAGGACCTTCTTGGCGATTACTGTTAGCATGAATAGCACGCGCCACCAATTCTTTTCCAGTTCCATTTTCACCGGCGATGAGGACACGTCCCGGAGTCGCTGCTACAATGGAAATCCGTTCTATCATGTCGAGAACCTGTTGGCTCTGTCCAATAATCTGGTATTCCTGTTCAATAGCTTGACGGAACCCTCTGTTAGCTTCCTCTAATCTTCGATATTTAAGTGCATGCTCAATAAGAAGTAACACTTTATCTAAATTGAGAGGTTTTTCCATGAAATCGAAAGCGCCCAACTTGGTAGCCTTTACAGCCGTATCAATGCTGGCATGCCCTGACATGACAATTGGTATAATGTCCGGACTAATCTCTTTGGCCTTCTGGAGTACTTGTAAACCATCAATGTCAGGCAACCAAACATCGACTAACAAAATATCAATATCTTCTTCAGTTCCATCCTCAGCTCTTTGAAGAATATCCAAAGCTTCCTGCCCGGTTAATGCAGACCGAATATTATAACCTTCACGGGTAAGAGGACGTGTTAACGATGAAATGATATTTTTTTCATCATCGACTATTAGTAAATGGGCCTTTTGCACAGGAGTCCTTATAAGGCATAAAATTGTGGTTTTTCTTTACTAAAAACACGACCTGTTCGCTTATCATAACTCAAGGGCTTTCCATTAACAGGATCGATGGGAATTCTGGGTATTAATCCCATACTGACCAAAGTTTGGAGGTCTGGAGGCATCTTCTTATTCTTCTCATAGTAAGCAATAACAGCTTTTTGAGCAGGGACTGCGGCCTTTTTAAAGTCCATTAAATATAATTTGTCCTGCGCAATCGCAGCTGTATATTGATCACCTTTGGATATCGCTTCATCTCGTGCTAATGTCCATAGATTTCGCGCAACACTTTCCTCACCTTTTTGGTCGTACATATAATAAATAATACGACTGACAAACTCCGGACATTCAGGACGAGTCGTCGCTGTGGCGTAGGCACTGATAGCTCGATCAGCAAATTGCTTCCGTTTTGTAGTGTCCTCAGTAACTCGCATAGCCTCGAACCATAAAAATCCCCGTTCATAAGCTAATCGCCAATTCTTGGGATTATTTTTAATTCCCTTGTCCAAAAATGAATCTGCCAAATCCGTACGTTTCATTTCCTCAGAAAGAACCATCGCTCCAAAACTGTAAACATCCGCAAAAGATGGATCTAATGTGGTGATGACTTCAATCAAACGATCCATCAGTCGGTATTCTTTATCACCCATATAATGCCCGCCAAAATACTGGAGAGTCCTCAACCATAAGACATCAGCCCAGAAGTTATCAAATCCTAGAGAAATGACTCGGACATATTCACCCTTTGGTAAATAAAGAACATCCTGCGGAGGTGGAACTTTATCTAAATCATGCGGACGTATTTTTGTATGAACCCAGTGAGTGGCTCCTGCAAGAAGGATAAAGACCAGCACCAGGCTCACGAATTGTTTCATATTTCGTAATTTCATAGATTAAGGTTTCCCTGGTTTTGGTTTATTTAAAGTTCCGTTTAGAAAAACAGATTGACGCAATAAAAAGAATACACGCCGTATATAAAAGGCCATAGAGAATACTCCATCCCATACTGACGGTTACGGGTTGAAGATTCACAGCTTCATTGCGAATATTAAACTGGTTTAATTGAGGCAGTATCCAGCTAATGACAATGGCAGTTTTTGACATGACCACACTAATAAAAGATGGCGCCGTTTGATCGGGTCCTACTTCCATCACTTTTTTTGCAAATCGTATCAAGTCATCCGTCATGGTTCCTGCGATATAAAGCATAAAAGTATAGACCGCTGAGAGGATGGGAGTACTGAAAGATGAAAACAGCGTAGCCAAAGCGGTGACAACAGTCAGTTCAAAAATGGTCATTCCAATAGCTTTCACCATCATGGGCGTAATTGAAAATTTCTGGATTAGCAACAATCCGAAAAATACCGCTGTCATAATTAAAACATTTACAACAATCGTAAAAACCAGACCAAAAAACTTACCGAGTACAAACTCAAATCGATGAATGGGTTTACT
>Ga0116193_1002510_pt1 | contig 13917 bp, 10 predicted proteins | sample AD_UKC115_MetaG_FD_89892 | JGI IMG/M metagenome (GOLD analysis project Ga0116193, IMG submission 89892) | Active sludge microbial communities of municipal wastewater-treating anaerobic digesters from Hong Kong - AD_UKC115_MetaG | ecosystem: Engineered > Bioreactor > Anaerobic > Digestate... | reverse complement strand
TAGCCCAAATCTGTGCTCAGCACGGATATGGAAGGCGTTGAACGAATATAGCCGGTTTGCAGTTTAAGCAAGCCAATTTGTCCGGTCGGTAACACTTGCAATGTTCCGGGATCAACCGCCACCACATTGGAATAAATCGGAATATGGAAATGACGATGTGCGCAACTCATGTAAGGAACTCCGTGTTCAACCATTCCATAGAAATCTCTGATTCTGTCCGAAGAAATCCCGAGTACTTTTTGCACCAACCCGGCATAAATGTCAAAATTAACGGTTTCACCGGTATGAGATTTCCATCCGCCGCCGGTAAGCAATAAACTTTCAGACGGGAACTGCAATGCGATTCCACGACGTTCCATTTCACGAAAAGTGGTAAAACTGAACGCCAGAAAGCCTATCACACGAAGAGGTAATCCTGTTTTAGAAAATTCGATAATCTTCTCTATTGCAGCATTTACATCAAAAGTAACCTCTTTTTCCGAAGAGCCCTGTAACGCAAAATACTTAGCTGCTTCTGGGGCAAATTCGGCATATTTTTGAAAGGTATGGGCTGCTCCTTTTTGTCCGGAAGTTTCAGGAGAATATGAAAAAATAAGGTAATTGACGGGGTTCTCGGAGTTCAATTTTTGAGATTTCACAATTGCTGCCCGCATAAAAGCCTGCCTGTCGAAAGAAATTTTATCGAGGTTGGTTTGACTTTTTTGTCCTTGTGTCCCGGAAGAAGTGAGTGACAGAAAAATTTCCGATTCATCTACAGAAAGTAGCGTATGGGTTTTAAAAGCAGTTACAATAATATGCGGGATTTTGCTGACATCCTCGATAGTTTGTAAATTTGCACTACTGAATCCGTATTGGTCGCAGATTCCTTTAAAGATTTTTGAATTGTGATAATGAAATGAGAACATCTCTTTCATTGAATAAAAGAACAAGTTTTTATTTTCTTCGGAGAAGTCAAAAGCCTCTTCAATTGAAAATAATTTATGGGTATAGGATTCGTTCATTCTATTTTGATTTATAAATTATTTAACACGTTTATCTTCTAATTTTTTTACTTTTCCCGTAATAGGACTTCTCGGCAGCACTCCCAAATCTTTAATTTGAATCACAAAATCCGATATGTATCCTTTTTCAGTCCCTATTCGAAACTCTTTAATTTTCTCAAACAATTTATTTTTAAAATCGAGAATTACCTCATCATCCGGAGGGCAACCACTTTCGATATGTAGTTCTATTCTCATTTTATTCTCAACATCTTCAAGAATCAGTTGGAAATTAAGACTCAAGAAATCGGAAAATTGGGCAATTGTCTCTTCGATATCCTGCATGGAGATAAAGCCGCCGCCGATTTTAAAATCCTGACCTGCACGTCCTGCCAATTTAATCAATGGATTTTTATCTCCGCAGGCACATTTTTCCCCAATGGGAATCACGGCATCCCCTACTCTATATCGAATAATCGGCGTAGAAGAGCGACGCAGGTTGGTGACCAGAATTTCGCCCACTTCTCCGTCACGGGCATACTGGCCTGTTTCAAAATTCATAATCTCCACCAATTGAAAGTCCGAAGGCACATGATACACGCCGGGAGGACAATGATCGCACTGATAGCCCATTAATCCTGCATCCGCACTGGTATAGGCCCCCGATTTAATTTCCTGCACATTTAAATGTTTCCGAATATGAGCTTCCGCCTGAGCACTCAATCCCTCTCCTGCATATTGAATCATTCGCAAATTTTTAAATCGGAAACCGTCTCGCTGCGCCATATCGGCCAGAAAGACAAATAGTGTCGGCAATGAAACCATCACGGTCGGTTCAAATTCCATACATAAAGAGACAATTTCTTCGGGTGGAATATTCGCAGATATGGGCAAATGCACCGCCCCAATCTTTTTAATACAATCGTGCAATCCCAAAAAGGAAGGCCAGAAATGACCTGCAATAAACAAATTGGCAACTCTGTCTGCGGAGGTTATTCCCAATATGCGCATAGCATCTGCCTGTGTTTCCACAAACGAGTTCCACTCATCATGGGTATAAGTGGTGTACCGTGCCACACCGGACGAGCCTCCCGTAGAAATAATAATCATATCCTCAATAGGACGCGTCAACATCCTTTTGGAGCGAGGGAATGAGTTGTCATAAATCTCTTCTCTTTCCAAAACCGGAATGGAAAACCAATCATTGGGTGATTGGGGAACCTTTACGCCCTGATATTTTTGGGCATAAAATTCCGATTTTAATGACTCCTGAAATAGTTGTGCCCCGATTTCGATCTGTTCTTGTAACGTCAAATACTTCATAATTTTCCCTAATCTATTATAAATTTATGTTTTACTTTTCCATTTAAATGAGTAATATCCTGCAACTTAATACTAATCAATGGTTCACCCACCGACTCGGTCAGATTGGTATATTTGGCTGCAAACTCATTGCTTTGGCTTTTTAGAAAATCAACCAATTCTTTATAGTAATGATTCTTTAATTGCTCACTTTGATTATCGCATGTATAAATCGTAAACTGGAAATAGATAATTCCACCGGTATTTTCAGCGCGCACCTGAAACAATCCTCCATAATTAAATTCTGAGGGAAGCGCATTAAAATGAGCATTAATATTAACCACATTCAGATTCGTTCCATAAAAAATAATATTATCGGTCGCTCTTCCATAGACATAAATCATTTTCTCCGGCAAGGAATCAACAAGTTCTTTGGAGATATTTTTTCCCGACAATTGAGATTTACAGAGCAGTCCTCCACAGTCACCGGTATTATACCTAACTAAAGGAATGAGTTGGTCTTTCGTTACCACAATCTGCCGATCTACAATTTCCACATATCCATGATCTGCTAATTGAAGGATCATTGGTGTTTCCTGTGAATCAAAGAGTTCTTTTTTCAAACTTTCATTTTTCTCAATAAATTTGCGAAGCTTGATGGTTGATTTTGTTTCTACGCCAAGGTCTCCGGTATCGGCAGAGCCGTATCCTGTCCACACCACAAAAGGTTCAGACAACGCATGGCCAAAATTTTCGGCCACTTTTTCCCGAAAAGATTCTGAAAAATATTCTCCTACCACAGGAAAAAAATGACTTCCTTTTTTAAAAGCGATTCCTTTTCGTTTGATTAAGGCATAGATTAAATTAATATTGGACGGATTTGTAATCCAAAGAATTTGTTCATAATTGGAATGAAATCGGGAATAAATTTCGACAGCTTCCTGCAGATTCAGTCCGGGAGTAGCAACGGTAATTTTATTCCTATCTTGGGTAGAGAGTACGCGAAGTGTTGACGTAATTGTCATTCCGCCAATCCATGTTCCAAGGGCCATACAACAGAGAATCAACGTTTTTTTTTGATCTATTTGATAGCATGAACGCAACATCTCTTCCAACCCGTTCATATAATTTAATTCATCTGCCGGTCGTTTTGGCCAAAAAACGCTGCCTGACTTGCTAAAACCCGAGCTGGAACCGATAAAGTGAATTTTATCAAAATCGCCTTTCCGACATAACGCTTCGATGGGATATTCTAAGAGATAATTTTTTTTTGTCAATAGCGGAATTTCTTCAAACTCGGACAGAGAATTGAGTGAAACATTTCGTTCAATAAAATCGCGATATGCCGCAACGTTCTTAAGGGTATCATAAAAAAAATCGAGAGGAGAATCCATAATATTTATTCTTTAAACAAGTTTTAATTCTTTAATAATCAAAAAATAGAGAGATGTTAAAGTCAGGGCGAAAGCGCAAAATAGCAATATTGCCGAGGGGGTAGCCACATCGGTTATCAGTCCCATAATTCCGTAAGAAATCGGTTGGGATGATACGGAAGCTGACGTGAGTAAGCCGAAAACTTTCCCACGCACTTCGTTAGGAACAATCTTCTGAAAAAGAGCCATTAAGGAGATATTGGAAATATTCAGAGAAATTCCGACCAAGGCATACATGAGTAAGTGCAAATAGAAATTTTGAACAAAACTCATAACGAAAAAAGCCATCCCTATAAATAATAATGAAAAAAACAGAAGATATTGGGTTTTAAATTTAAGTTGTCCTTTACTCATCAACAAGGCTCCGATAAACATCCCAAGCGTAAGTCCGGTCATCATCATGCCCATACCTGCCGAGCCTTTATTGAAGACCCCTTCGGCAAAAACAGGAACCAAAATAAAAAGAGCCGCCAGAAAAAAATTAATGACCACAATAGGACCAAAAAGCTTGACAATCAATGGAATTCCTTTCGTAACTTTCCAACCTTCTTTAAAATCTTCAATAAAATTAGTTTTAATATGTCCGGGAATATGTTTATACACTATTCTAAAAACAAAAAAAGCAGACAGTAAAAAAGAGACACAATTAATTGAAAATGCGGCAGTTACCCCGATTAATGCAATCAAGCCGCTACCGACCATAAATCCGAGTGCTGCCGATGCGTTAATGGACAACTGATAAAAAGCATTGGCCTGAGTCAATTCTTCTTTTTTCACGAGCGAAGGCATAATGGCCATTGTGGCAGGATTAAAAAACGCGGCCCCGATGGAAATAATAACGGTAAAAAACAGAATAATCGGCAGATTGACCATCTCAAAAAAGGAGAGAATCGCCAATCCTGCCACAAAAACAGAGCGAACCACATCGCTGAGAATCAGAATTTTTTTTCGGTCATATTTATCTAAAATATTTCCGGCGAAGGGCGAAACTAAAAACGCGGGCAGTGTGGCTGCAATTAATACAGCGCCCACCGCTGCTCCCGAATTGTACCAGCTGTAAACCAGCCATATAACTGCTAATGTATGAATTCTATCCCCCAATTGAGAAATCAATTGTCCATACCAAAAATTTCTAAAATTTCTATTTTTACGAACCAATTCAAACATACCGCAATCCTTTAATAACTGATTTATCTAATACAAATCAGTTTTAATTATCAAATCAAACACCCTAACTTTGAAAAAACGCCAACTTATCTATTTCAAATATAAGTCTATCAAATAATTATAATTTATCCAACGAATTAAAATTTAATAAAAATTAAAATTTTTCTCTTTTCAACTTCTCTTTTGTTTAAGATTTATATTAGAAAGATGCAAAAATAAGAAATTATCATTCACTTTTGCAGAAAAAATTTCAAAAAACAATTTAGCAGGCATAGCTTTTTAAATCATATTTTGCAGGGCATGCGCACGTGCTTCGTGGCAAAGTTAGTTCTTTTTGATTAGGGGGCTTACTTTTTCAAAAACAAAATCGTGTAATTGATTATCAAGTACTTTGGGTTGATATTTCTCTGTTTTTATTTTTTACCGGACACCAATAAAATTATTTACTAATCGTAAAATCGCCAGTTGATGCCGATGGAATAGCTTCTGCCTTGCATTGGATAGTCGGGCGTTGTATAATAGTTATACCCCATTAATCCGGCCAACGCGTGCCCGAATCTGAAATAAATATTTATTCTTTGAACTCTGATATTTAAGAAAGCATCAAAGAAAAAATAGTTGCCGGTTTTAACCTTTTGTTGGAAATAGAACTGATGAAGAGCCGGAAAATATCCGTTGGCAAAATAGGTGGTATTGTACATCATATCGGTCCCTATTTGCAATTGTAATTTATGTTTAAACAGATTAAAAATGTAAAAAACAGAGGCTTTTCCGGCAAAAACAGGAACCGGAATAAGCTTATTGTCCGAATATTGCAACCATCCGTTCAAATCCATACCAAAACCTTTAATTCTTATCGGGGCATGCAAATTAAGTTGCAAAACATTGACATACTCATCAATAGCAAAGGGACTACACGTACTATCAAGCAACATATAATTGTTCAACAAAAAATAGTTCAATGTTGCTTTATAGTTACCTCTTTTCCAAAAAGCGGACAATTTAAGCACATTTTGTTTTCTGTAGGTAGTATCCCACTGATTATGATTGCCTTGATAATAACTATAGAGATAATCCGGAGAAATTCTGTAGAAATTCGCGTTCAATCCGATAAAATGCTCTTTTTTCCGATTCAACGCCCATTCCAATTTGATATTTGCCTGAGCGTCATTATGATTATAATCGGCAAAGCTATAGGCTAGTCGCGCATAAATATCCATAATCGAAAAAAGTCGGATATGAGTTTGTCCAAACAGCGTAAACGTATTTCCAAAATATTGTCGTGGCTTGGTCTCTGTATATTCATGGCGCAACCCGCCGGAAAAATGGATGAAATATTTTTTAGAGGGCAACTCCGTATACGGCTGATAGGAAGACCACTGAATCGTATTGATAATGTTGTAGTAGCGAAGCGAATCGTTGGTCGTATCGGGAGAAAGGAAAAAACGGTCCTGATAATAGTTGGAATCCGGTTGTATATCCGTGTAATTTACTTCCAATTGCTTGAATTGAAAAGTATGGGTAATGGTTCCCAAATAAAAAGGTTTTTTACCGGCAATTTTCTTAGGGGTCGTGTAGAGATTGACATAATGTTGCAACATCAAATCATGAGCATTTATTTTAGTATTGGCATAATACAAATTCATGTTATACCCCTGTAAATTGGCTGAAATCTGATTTGTGAAGTCGTTCATCTCAACCAATCCGCCATTTTCCTCAATTTTAAAACGATTATAGATATAAGAAAGCCTTATTCCATAAATTTTAGAGGGCAACTCATAATGCAGCAAAATATCCCCATTAATATTTCCGATTTTCTGGTGCGTATAATAGCCGTCATTGATAGAACCCATCAAGTTAAAGGCCACATTCAAACCTTTAACATTTTGAGCATGGGTAGCGTTGAATATATGCTCTGCCGGAATTCCATACGTATAATTGATACTCGTATAAGAAGTTTTCAGTTTATACAAGGCCAAATCTTTCTGTTTTTTAAAATAAAGCGGATACGGAAGTTGCAAGTAGGTAAATCCGACTTCCCGTTCAAAATCAAAAGGAATTGCCTGATGCGCCTGACCGGAAATGCCTAAAGATTGATAGAGATTTTCCGTACTGAAAAGAGGGTCAAAATGGTGGGCATCAATTAGCATGGTATCGACCGACTTGTATTTGAGCGGAATTATAAATAACGGATCCGTAAAGGCAAAATCCACCGGCATATAGGCAGGCGAAAAGGCCATGGCCGAATCAATAACCGGAATATTCGATTTTCCTTCATTTTCTTGGCTAAATAGAACCATTTGAATGACAAGGAATCCGAATAAAAAAATATATTTTCTTAATTTACAATATTTTATATATATTTTCATCTCTTTCTTTCAAACCGCTAATTTACACATTTTTATTTTTTTTCGTACCTTTGCCTTTTATTTTCTTACTTTTGTCTGTATGAATAATGAAATTGTACTCAAAGAAGTGCTCAACAAGAGGGATTTAACTACCTTTATTCGCTTTCCGCGGAGTTTATATCATAAATCACCCTATTATGTGCCGGCTTTGGAAGAAGACGAACGGAAGACACTGACCCAACACCCTGCGCTGGCATTTTGTGACTTACGCTTATGGCTGGCGTTTCGTAATGGAAAACCCGTTGGACGTATCGCCGGAATTATCAACCGTAAATGCAATCTATTAAAAAACCAACAACGTATTCGCTTCGGCTGGTTTGATGCCATTGATGACCCGGAAGTTACCAAAGCACTTATGAATGAAGTGGAAACGTGGGGGCGTTCTGAAAATCTTACTGAAATCTCCGGTCCTTCGCGCTTTTCCAACATGGAAAAACAGGGAATGCTCGTTATGGGTTTCGATAAAATGCCTTCCATCTCCTCCGAATATAACTACGAGTACTATCCTCAATTTATAGAACAACTCGGTTTTCAAAAAGAGGTGGATTATATCCAATATCAAGTTAAGGTAAATGAGATTCCCGAACGACTGAAGATGTTGAATGAGATAATTCAAAGAAAATACAAAGTTCATATTAAGGAATTTACCTCCCCTAAAGAGTTGACCAAGTACGGGAAAGAGTTTTTTGCAGCCCTCAATCGAAGTTTTGCGCCCTTATACAATTTTATTCCCCTGAACGAAGAAGAGATTGATTATCATATCAAAAACAATTTGGCCTTTGCCGATAAAGATTTGGTGAATCTGTTGGTGGATGAACAGGATAAGATGGTCGGGTTTAGCTTTTGTCTACCTTCGTTGAGCAAGGCATTCCGAAAATCAAAGGGGCGACTATATCCTTTCGGCTGGTGGCACATTTTGCGTGCTTTGAAAAAAAATGATGTTGTAGATTTGTACCTCACCGGGGTTTTGCCGGAATGGATGAGTACCGGAATTCACACCCTTTATCATTGCCAATTAAATGAGATTTTTATAAAAAAAGGATATCGTTACGCCATCACCAATCCGCAATTGGAACACAATCCGGCCAACCGAATCTGGGAGAAATACGAAGCGGAAATCGTCTTTAGAAGAAGGTGTTACTGCAAGGAGCTGGGCGTTTAACGTTTCGCCATTGTATACATGAAGTTTTGCAGGCAGTGGGGAATATTCTGTGAGAAAAATTACCGCAAAGGCGCTAAGACGCAAAGTTTTTGTCCTTTCCTTACCGTTTCATCACTTTATAGACGCCAACCAATTCTGCGGCGGAGAAGATTTTCAGCAAATAGATTCCGGAGGCACATTGTCCCAGTTGGAGTTGATGGTTTTCCACGGAGCCGGATTGCAGTAATTTTCCGTACATATCATATACTTCTACCGACAGCGTCTGCTCAGTCCATGGCCCTGTAGCTGAGATTCTGACTACCCCGGAGGTTGGGTTGGGGAAAATGGAAACAGTATGCTCCGTAGCATTGTCGGCAACGCCTACTCCGTAAGGATAAGCCGTGATAACTTCCGACTCCTCGCCTCTGCCGAACAGGGCACAACGGGAGGATATGGTAAATTCATAAATTTGATTCTCTTCCAGCTCCAAAATCACATCATTGGAGAAAAAATCGGGCATTTCTATCCAGACGGTTTCATCCGGTTTTTTGTAGGAAAGCACCCATCCCTGAGCATAAGCAGTTGAATCCCAAACAACATGAAAGCGACCTGCTCCGAGATAATCCACGGTTATATTTTCGGGCGCCGGACATTCATTCACAATCTGACCGGTCTCTTGAAGAAACCAGCTGAACAAACTTGCCACGGAGCCAATGGTGTATTCCAACGTATTCACGGCAATCTGCTGAAGAAAAGCAACATCCGAATCAAAGGCGGGAACCGGTCCCCATGCATCGTAACGTTGTTGGATTCCGGCATCATAAAAAACGGCCGTATCCATATAATCATTGCCCACATAATCATTGGATGGCCAGTAATCGGTATTTTGAGCACTTTTGAAAAATAGTTTTCGCACAAAAGTATAAGAATTTTGCGTAGTGTCCGTTGGTAAAACAAAGCCGCCGTCTCCCGTAACACTCGTTCCGGGCTGATTCACTGTCCCGTACAATATTTCGGCTTGGTCGTAGCAAATCCAATTTTCGTAATCATCACAATTGATCCACACCACGCAAGGATGGGCATCATTGTGAATATGAGCCGGCACACCGGTATCGCTCAACAAATGGGCAATTCTTCCCAGTATGCTGTAGCAGATTGGAGCCAAAAACGAAGGGTCTATCGAATAGGCAATCGGGGTGCTGAGTGTCACCGTGCTGGTAACTCCCAAAAAGGAGGTTTTGTAGCCCGTAATCAAGCAATTGCCTGTCATGAGCAGTTCCGCCAGCGAAGGATACTGAATGTAGATCCCGACCACCTCGGTACCCGAAACGATCATCGGCTCTTCAATATACACCGATGCTCCACCGAAGAGATAAAGCCGCGCTTTCATCCACAGATTCTCGCAATTATCCACTACCCCCATTGTGTGCGTCTCATCATCGCCGTTGTCCGGAATCCAAAAGTGCGTTACCGACGGCGTAAAGCCGTTCGCCGTGCTGTATCCATAAATGGGGTCGTCATTATCCTCCACAGCGGCACCAACGGCAACCGCATACAAACTGCGCCAGGGATTGGCTGAATTTTGATACTCGTCGCTCAACCACGGCTGTCCGTTCGGATAAAAAATTTGCTGTTTTAAACTTCGCAACAACACCGTATCTCCGCCACGTGCCAAAAAATCCTGCTCTAACAAGCGAAATGCTTGTGCCACAATGTACTGATGGGTTTCTTTATGGAAAGAAAATACACTTTGGCCCCACATCAATACGGCAAGGAAAAATAATAATTTCTTCATTCCTGTTCTTTTAAGGTACGCATAATTTTGGACGTCAAGATATCTATTCCTTTCACGTTTTGTCCACCCACCGGAATAATAATATCTGCATACTTCTTGGCGGGTTCAATAAAACTTTCATGCATTGGTTTCACATACATCAGATAATGTTTGATGGCACGATCAAGGTCGCGTCCCCGCTCATGAATATCGCGCTGAATAATCCGAATGATTCGCTCATCTGAATCGGCATCTACATAAACTTTAAGGTCTAAATGTTCCCGCAAATCGGGATCGGTAAATATCAAAATTCCTTCTACAATCAGGACTGATTTCGGCTCAATAGGAATCGTCTCCTGCCCACGGCGACAAGTAACATACGAATAGGTCGGCATAGGTACGGTTTTTCCTTCCCTCAGTGCTTTGATATGTTCAATCATTAGAGGAAATTCAATCGAGGAGGGATGATCAAAATTAATCTTTTCTTTATCTTGTTGCGATAAATCCGGCTGATCATAATAATAGGCATCCTGTGCCATCACACTTACCGAGTTTGCCGGAAGACTCTTGATAATTTTGTTCACTACCGATGTTTTGCCCGAACCGGAACCGCCTGCTATACCAATCACTAACATAAGATTAATTTTTAAAGATTTAAAGATTCAAACGTACAAAAATAGTAAAAACTCACTTATATCGGAAATTTGATGTAAAAAACTTGTCATTTTTATATTTTCGGAGGATAAGTTCAATAGATTGGGGCAATTTTCCTATTTTTGCAATCAAATTCAGAATAAATCGACATGAATAAAACAAACTATCTCGAAAAACCCTATTTTGAACATAAAAGTTATTGGACACAACTCGGTTATCTGCTCCTCATTTTTGCTGGCGGACTGTTTATCCTCTCCGCATTCGGACAACTATTGGGACAGTGGATTTGGGGAGATTTCGGACAACTTACCGATAATGCAAAAGCTGATTTCATTCGATTTTCACAAACCTTTTCTTCCATCGGCAGTTTTTTACTTCCGGCACTTTTCTTCAGTTATCTGGCCACTCGCCACCCATTTCGATACAGCAACAGCACGCAACTACCCTCTTCCTTTTCCGTCGGCATGGTCATCTTCCTCTCTTTACTCTTATTGCCGATTGTCATGCTGTTGGCTTCGTGGAATGAGATGATTACCCTACCCGATGCGTTGGCCGATGTTGAAAAGTGGATGCGCAGTCTAAGCCAAAAATCCGAAGAGCTGCTTCAACTGCTTACCGCCGATCTCAGCCAAACGACTCTGTTTTTAAACCTCATCGTATTGGGGCTTTTGCCTGCTGTCTGTGAAGAATTTTTCTTTCGCGGCACCCTGCAACCGTTTTTCAGAAAATGGACCGGAAATCCGCATATAGCCATCATCATCACCGCCTTCATCTTCAGTTTCATGCATTTTGAATTCTTCGGTTTCATCCCCAGATTTCTGTTGGGACTCTATTTAGGATATCTCCTGCTTTGGAGCGGTTCCGTTTGGGTTCCGGTCATCGCCCATCTTTGCCACAACGTTTTTTCCGTTCTGCTCCATCATTTAGCGTTACGACAAGGGATCGACACGGAGCAACTGCAAGCCGCCGACCTCTATGCCTACATTCCGTTATTTTTGGTTTCTCTCATCGGCTTCATAGTCGGCATCAATTGGTTACGAAACAGAGAAGCCATGCGGCAGACAAAAAAATAAAGAAGAAGAAGAAAAAGAATAATTATATTTTTTATTGGGGCGTGCCGGCTTCGCCGTCGGTCTCCAAATAAAAATCTTTCAGAAAATCCTCAACATCAACGCCGCCGCATCTTTCCCGAAACGGGCATTGGCCTCTAACCCCGTTCCATCTTGCCCTATATTATTAGAAAAACATACTATCGTACACAACCGGGTCGTAGGTATAATTAAATACAGGTTCAACCTCCTGATTGGCAAAATAGAAAATTTGCTGCGCATGGTCGGCTTCGCCTACAATATTTCCTACCGCATCGTAGTAATAATTCAAGTCTTGCAAAGTATCCTGCCCGTTGTTGCGGGTGGTTCTCAAAACATTCAACCTGAAACTTCTATCGTCATAGCAATATCCCGTTTTTTTCAATCTTTGATTCGTTAATTTTTTATTTTGTTCATTTTGGGATCCTTTATAGTTTTGATAAATTCTCCCGAACAATCTATACATTTCATTTCTCATAAAGTTAGAAAAAACATACTATCGTATACCCTGACAAAAATACCCCTTATTTTTTAAGTATTTAGAAATGCAAAGATACAAATTAAGGAAAAACATCTCTCTTTTCTTCCTATCTATTTTTATGAATAATTCTAATATAATAAAACTTACAATTTCTAAAATAGAAAAAACATACTATGGAACACGACCCGCCCTGGTACACTAACCATTGCTTTTGATTTTTCAGCGGAATTTACTGTAGAGTTTCTTCTTACTTTTATAAATCTCATAAAATCGTTCCATATTTATTTTTTCAATAGAATACTCTCTCAGAAATCGTTTTTTGTATTTCATACGGCTTTCCAAATACGGATTACTATTAACTAATTCCCAAATATCATTATCACCAAAACCTGAGATTCTATATATTCTCCCATCATAGGCTACATCACTTGAAACGGCAACAATATAGCTATCAGCACCATGTTTTGTTGATTTTGATAATTCCCAACCCAATGATTCATCATCATTGGAGCAGTCATATCGAGTCTCATCAAATCGACAATAATAAAATTTATAATTATAAAATCCTCTGGCTTTTAATTCTTTAACATACGCTTTTGGATATTGTATAGCGCATAGAATCTCACTATTAGAATATGTTAATGATTTTAACAGTCTTAATCTGTTTACTTTTTCTATAAGAGCATAATGGCTTGTATCTGGGGCAAGGTTCGTATCTTGGGGATATAAATAACTTCCTGCTAACAGTAAAAAAAATAAAAAAATGTGCTTTCTCATAGATTAACTATAATTATTATCTCCAATAAACAAGCATGTTACAAGGCTTAAATATCTTCAACTTGTCAGGTAATAAATTCCTTTTACAAGTGTAAAAAGTTCTGTTAGACGCGTAAAGATAATTTTTTTTTATATATTATTTGCAAATTTTTATTTTTTTTATTTATTTTTAATATGCTGTTTTTCAATTAATTGATTATTAAGAAACTCTTTTATTTAAAATTTGCGTCTCCTTTTTTAAAAAAAATATAAATTAAAAAACTTAAGACTGTTTTTTGAAAACGTGAATTGGTTCATTTATTAAAATAATCTAAAATTTTACTGGAGCGTACCGGCTTCGCCAAAACATGCAAAAATATTTTCACCGTTACTCACTACATTGAATGGTTGAACTTTAAGGGAGATGGAAGAAAGTTTTCAACAATTTCTTTTCCCAAGACCCCTCTTTTTTTGTTAAATTGAAGTTAATATGACATTTTTTTGAAGATAAAAAAAATAGCGCTTATTGAGATGAGTCTATAAATAATTGTAAATAAACTATTTATAGACACATATATTCCCAAAAAAAATGTTGATAACTTTTTTTGATTGAAATGAGGTGTTTTTTAATCCCAAATTGAAATTTCTTTTTCAAAAACTACATTTGAGCATAATTGACACTTTTCGGGGGGTAAAACAAGTCTTGAAAATGGATATTTCCATACTTTATTTT
>Ga0116193_1002509_pt1 | contig 13920 bp, 17 predicted proteins | sample AD_UKC115_MetaG_FD_89892 | JGI IMG/M metagenome (GOLD analysis project Ga0116193, IMG submission 89892) | Active sludge microbial communities of municipal wastewater-treating anaerobic digesters from Hong Kong - AD_UKC115_MetaG | ecosystem: Engineered > Bioreactor > Anaerobic > Digestate... | reverse complement strand
GGCGCTGCTCGCCGCGCTGGCGCTATCGCTTGTCATATTTGCCGTGCGTGTGCCACGTCGGTCTCGCTGAGCCGTTTTGCAGTTCAACCCAAGCCTGCTTGATCACGATGTCTCAACCTGCCAACACCCTGCTCTGGAACGCTCGCCTGCTGCTCGTGGAGCGTGCCACCGAAGACGCGCATGCGTGTGCCGAGTGGTATTCGCAGCTGCTCGGCGACCCGGTCGAACAGGTGGCTGACGACGTTTGGCAGGTTCGCGGCACGGATCGCTGGATGTTGTTTCGCACTGGTATTCCGAAAACGGTGCCGCTGGTTGTCTACGCCTTTCCAGGCGTCGAGCAATTGGCGGCATACCGGGCGCAGCTACAGACGATGGCGATCGAGCTGCATCCGGTGGCGCCGGGCTTGGCCGCCATCGTCGGCGACAACGCGTTCGGCCTGCGTGACCCGGACCGCCGCATGGTGGTCTTCTGCGCCGCACCGCAATCCGGGGCGTCGCAGCCGGAGGTCGCCGAGTATTTGCCGGCGCGCCTGCAGCATTTCGTCGTTGCCTCAACGCAAACCGGCACCATGCTCGAGTTCTATCGCGACGCGCTGGGTTTTATCGAATCTGATCGTGTGGTCGACACCGAGGGCGACCTGTCATCGGCATTCATGCGTTCCGATGCAGAGCACCACAGCTTTGCGGTTTTTCGTGCTCCACAGCCAGGGCCGGATCACCACGCCTACGAAGTGCCGAACTGGAACGCGATTCGCGACTGGGCTGATCACTGTGGCGACCTCGAAATCCCGATCTGGTGGGGGCCGGGCCGCCACGGCGTTGGCAACAACCTGTTCTTCATGATTGAAGATCCCGATGGCTACAAGGTCGAGTTCTCGGCTGAACTCGAGCAGATGACCGCAGATCAGGCCTATCGTGAATGGCCACATGGCCCGCGTGCGCTCAACCTTTGGGGTAACGCCTGGATGCGTAGCTAGCGCGAGTTGGCGCGCACTGGCCGCATGATGCGGCCAGCCGATGTTTACGGTGTAAGATTTAGCCTTTCAACGGACTGAGTACTGATGTCGTCGCCACGTGTCTCCACCGGCCTGCTGGCCCTGGTGCTTCTTGTTGCTTCACCATTCCCCGCCAACGTTGCGCAGGCAGCCGACACCCAACTTGAACAAGTTATCGTCAAAAGCCCGAAGAACGCGGCGATGATGCCGTATGACGACGTCTACGTTCGCTTGAAGCGAATGGAAGAATCGAAGCTTGATCGGATTCGCATGCAGATCAAGGTGACAGTCAAGGACGAATCGGTCAAGCTCACCGATGTCCGGGTGGCAATCGTCAACGACACCACCAGTCTGCCGGTGCCACTGGGCGCCGATGGCTCGATCACCGTGCCGGTTCGCCCCGAGCTCTACAAGACGGACGCCGAGATTCGCAGTAACCAGCCGAAGGGGGCGCTGAGTGCATCGCTCTCGCTGGCTGTCGCGTGGTCGGGCGGTCAGGAGATCCCGTACGCAGAAGTCGATGAAACGGTGCGGCAACTGAAGACGGCTGGCAAGGATCTGCTGGGCTGGTTGGGTTATATGTTGTTCTTTCCGTCAATGAGCAACGTCGAAATACCGCTGCAATTCCCCGAACCTCGTGGCCAGACACTACGCGTGGTGAAGGAGGGCAAGACCCTCGAGACCTACACCGCAGATGAAAAAGGCATGCTCAAGTTCAAGCTGAAGGCTGGCTGGACACAGCTGCAGCCGACCCTGGTATTCAGCGAGCCACCACCAAAGTTTTGACGCGGCAAGCAGCGCACTGACTACGAAGCCGCAGTCGTCGCTGCCCACATCTGTGGATCTTCTGTGCCAGCAATGAGCGCCAGCCCGTACGCGATGGATTCCAGCTGGTCGCCAGTCTCGATCTTGTGCGGTCCGAATCGCTGGTCGAAGATGGCGCGAACGGCAGGAACGAATGACGTGCCGCCGGTGAGAAACACACGGTCAACTTCTGTCGGTTCCAGGCGCGCCTCGCCAAGCGCCTCATCCACTGCGTCTTCGATCTTCTGCAGGTCGTCTGCAATCCATTGCTCGAACGCTGAACGATCAATCGTGGCGTCAAGCGTCAGGTCATAGCCAAAGCCAGTGGCGCGAAACGCTAGCGTAGCCGACGGTGCCGCCGACAGTCCAGTCTTGGCATCAGCGACCGCCTTGTACAGCGGATAGCCGAGATCGTTCTCAATCAGAGCGATGAACTTGGCGAGCCCGTCGCGCTCGACGGCGTAACGCAGGTACTCGCGCAAGTCGCGCAGCACGGCGGGGGACTTCATCAGCGCGAGCTGGTTCCACTGCGCAAAGCGATGATGGAAGTGGGTTGGCACCTCAAGAATCTTGTCGATGCTTTTGTACTTGGCACGGTGACCGAGCTGCGGCAGGATGGCATGCTCAAGGATGCGATAGTCGAAAACATCGCCCGCGACTGCCACACCCGAATGCGCCAGCGGAATCGCCTTCAGCGAACCGCCCTGACCCATGCCCGGCTCAAAACGAATAATCGAGAAGTCACTGGTACCACCGCCGAAATCGGCCACCAGCACAGTGGCCGCCCGGGTCAGTCGCTGTGCAAAAAAGTACGCCGCCGCCACTGGCTCGTAGACGTAAAGTATCTCGCCGAAGCCGACCCGGCTGAATGCCCGCTGGTAGCGCTCCAGCGCCAGCGCCTCGTTCGGGTTCACCCCTGCGAAGGCAACCGGCGACCAGACGAGGTGGCAGATCATCAAGCGCGCCGCCAGCGTGAGCGCGCATCTTCTCGATGAACGCCGTCAGCAGGTCTTCGAACGTGAACTTGCGGCCGTGGATATGCGTTTCGGTGAACGAGCGGCTGGCCGCGAAGGTCTTGAACGATTGCAGAAAACGGCAATCCACCGGGTCATCAATGAAGCGCTCGATGGCCCACGGCCCCGCCTCAAAACGCAAATCCTGCGCCGCGCCCGTGTCCTCCTCCCAAAAGCACATCGCAGAGCGGAAGGTGGGATGGGTCTCGCCGGCGATCGAGAATGGCAGCGTGCGGGCGCTGCCAGCCTGTGTGGATGCAGCGATCACTGTATTGGTGGTGCCAAAGTCGAGGCCAAGGCTGAATGGGTTCGGGGCGGGCGGGCTGGACATAAAGACAAATACGCCACCGTTCATCGACGCGCGGCGTGACGAAAATGGCGGCTTGGGGAGTGGCTGGCGGGCTGCGGATTCTACGGCATCAAAGCGCTCACGCCGCTGACCGCAGAATGGTCAAAACTCGACAGCGCCGACCGCGCCGCACCTACACTTGGCGCGTGAAAGTCGTTTCCAGCTCCCCACCGCCGCCGCCAGGCGCCAACAGCACGGTCACTCCGATCGGCACTGGCAGACACTGGCTCGCGCGCATGCCGCCCGGACTGTTCGCCATTCCGTTCGGTCTGCTTGGGCTGGCGGGCGCATGGCGACGGATGGCGGAATTCAGGTGGGAGTATGCCGACGCCATTGCGTTCGGCTTGCTGCACGTCGCCACCGGCCTGCTCGAACTGCTTTTGCTGCTGTTTGCGGTGCGCCTGATCCGCTTCCGCGCCGACGTTGCCCGAGATTTCAATCATCCGGTGCACGGGCCGATGTTGTCGCTGGCGCCGCTCAGCGTGATGCTCGCCGTTGCGCTATGGGCCGGCCCCGGCAGTGCAATGACGGCGGGCGGCTGGGGCGCGCCGATCGTTGCGCTGGCGCTCGCCGTTCAGGGGATGATAGCCGCGCGCGTGGTGTCGCAGGTCGCCACCGGAAGCATTGCCGTGGACGCCACGACACCAGCGCTTTACCTGCCGCCGGTGGGTGGCGGCTTGATCGGTGCGATGGCGCTGACGGCGCTTGGCCACCACGGATGGGCGGTGCTGCTGTTCGGCATGGCGCTCGGTGGCTGGTTTCTGCTCGAGATGCGGGTGCTCAACCGCCTGTTCGCCGGCCCGCTGCCGCCGCCGCTGCGCCCGACACTCGGCGTCGAGATCGCGCCGGCGCCGGTGGCCACACTTACGGCGTCCATTCTTTGGCCCGGCTTGCCGGCCGACGTGCTGCTGATCGGGCTGGGCATCGCCTGTGGGCCGATTCTCGCCGTGCTGGCGCGCTGGCGCTGGTGGTCGAACGTGCCGTTTTCGGCCGGATTCTGGTCATTCTCATTCCCGGTCGCCGCGTTCGCCTCGGCCATCGTCGAGGCAGTGCGTCGTGGCGGCTGGCCGCTTCCGGTGGCCTATGCAGCGGTCGTGATCGCCACCGCGTTGATCCTGTTCCTGACGTTGCGCACGCTGCTGCTAACGCTGCGCGGACGATTGATTCCGCCAGGTTGACACCTCATACGAAGAAGCGGCTTTCGGCTGCAACGACCACTCTATAAGGGCTTTGCAGTTATTTTGCGCCAAGTCGACTTTCGGCGTTTTGCTCCCTCAAGCCCAATGCCTACGCCATTGCAGTGATAAGCCGGGCAAATCCGGGCCCACGATCGGGCGCCCGCCGGGGCGCGCTTTGCAGAGCCCGCCACTCCGTCGAGCCTGTGGCCGCGCGCGATACGTCTGCGGCAGCGTCAGGGACAAGCATCAACAACACCGAACCGAAGCACACGAACTATGGATCTCGAACTTGGCAGCAACCACGTTCTCATCACCGGCGGCAGCAAGGGCATCGGCCTTGCCTGCGCCGCTGCGTTCTTGGCCGAGGGTGCGCGCGTGACGCTGGTGTCGCGCAGTGAGGCGCACCTGCTGGCGGCACAAGCCACGCTGCGTAGCGCCACGCCCGGCAAGGTAGTCAACATCATCGCGGCCGATCTGCGCGACGCGGCCGCCGCCGAGCAAATGGTCGACACCGTGGAGCGCGAGTTCGGCGCTGTGGACGTGCTGGTCAACAGCGCGGGCGCCGCCAAACGCACGCCCGCCGCCGAGCTCACCGCTGCTGCCTGGCACGACGCGATGCAGGCCAAATTCTTCACCTACATCCATGTCACCAACCCGCTCATCAAGCGCATGGCTGAGCGCGGGCATGGCGCCGTGGTCAACGTGATCGGTTCCGGTGGCAAGGTCGCCGCCGTCACCCACCTGGCCGGTGGCGCCGCCAACGCAGCGCTGATGCTTGCCAGCGCGGGGCTCGCCGCCGCGTACGCGGGCAAGGGCGTGCGCGTGAACGCCGTCAACCCCGGGCGAACCTTCACCGAGCGCCTCGCCGAGGGCATGCAGGCCGAAGCGCGGCAGCAGGGCATCAGCGTGGATGAGGCCATTGCGAAGGCCAATAAGACGTTGCCGCTCGGCCGCTTCGCCAAACCGGAGGAAATCGCCGACGCCGTCGTCTACCTCGCCTCAGCCCGCGCCAGCTACGTCAACGGCGCGCTGCTCGCCATGGACGGTGCGCTGACGCCGATGGTGGTGTAGCGCCGTAGTCACCCCGCGGAGCTAGGGCGCAAGTCCGGTCATGCCACACAGCGTGGTGAGGAACGCACGAATAGTCGGCCAATCCGGTCTGCCCGCCTCGGTTGCCGTTGTGCCGTTCACGACTGCGCCGCCTGACATTCCCAATGCCACGCGCGCGAGCAGAACGGCGTCGGTGGTTGCGCCAACCGAATCATCGCCGTCGATGTCCATGGTGCAGCTGCTGCTCACGATTCGTTGCGATGTAACGATGCCACTGAGGCCTGAGCCGGTTTGTCCAAACCCGCTGGAGCCCCAGCATCGCACGCTGCCGGTATTCAGCCGTGTACAGGCAAACGTTGAGCCCGCGCTGACCTGCGCAGCGTTGCTGATTTTCAGCACCGGAAGCGGAACCGTACTGAACAACGGTGACAGGGATCCGGTCCCAAGCGCCGCGTTACCGTTGCTGCCCCAGCAACGCAGGGTTCCATCGGCTAGTGCGGCGCAACTCGATACCTGACCCAGCGACACGCTGACGGCGGTGCTAATGCCAACGACTGGCGTTGCCTGTAGCCGGTCCGTCGACGTCGCATCGCCGAGCTGACCGAAGCTGTTGCTTCCCCAGCAGCGCAACGTTGAATCTGCGAGCCGTGCGCACGAGTGGTTGCCACCTGCGGCGACTGCCGTGGCGGAGGTGATGAGATTTACTTGTACCGGCACGTTCGAGCTGATCAGCGAGTTGTTCCCCAATTGGCCGGAAGTGTTTTGCCCCCAGCAGCGTACGGTTGAGTCGGCGACCATGCGCGCACAGGTGTGGCCGATGCCCAGACTGAAGCCGCCCACACCCAATAGCCCCACTTGCTGCGCAGTCAGCCGATCAACGTTGTCGCCCAGGCCAAGCTGGCCGTCACCGTTATCGCCCCAGCAGTACAGTCGGGCAAGCGCAAGCAGCCCGGCTTTCGCGCACGCGTGTCCGGCACCGGTGCCGATCGCTATTGCGTCGGTGATGCCGGTCGCCTGCACCGGAACATTGCTGTCGATCATCGAGCCACGACCAAGGCTCGCGCCACGGCCCCAGCACCACACCGTGCCATCACCGCGAACGGCGCAAGTAAATGAGAAGCCCGCGCTGATGTCTGTGGCATCAGTGAGTGCGCTGACGGGCGTCGCAAACGCGCTGTCCGTGTTCGTACCATTGCCGAGCTCGCCAAATGTGTTGTGCCCCCAACAATGCACGGTTCCATTGTCGACCAGCGCACAGGCATGATTAGAGCCTGCAGAAACCTTGGTGTAGTTCGGCGCCGCAGACACGGCAGACGCCACCCATAACGTCAGCGCCGCCAACGTCAGCAATGCGCCCCGCATGCGGCCTGCCGCCGCGTTCAACTTCAAACCGGTGCGGCCTTGCAACCCGCCAGCATGCTGCTTGATCATGCTGCCACCGTGACAGCGCTGATGGGTGTGCGCTTGAGAAAGCGCTGGCCCACCCACAGTCGTACCGCGAGCGCGGCAAGCATCCACGCGATCAGGATCGCCGTGCGCATCGCTGGTTCGCGCACCGCGGGCACCAGTGAACTTAGACCGAGGATGGTCATCGACGCATGCGTGGCGCCAAAGTTGAGCGCCATCGCCGTCAGGTGGTCCGATAGCCACCACTGCTTGTGGTCGGCACCGCGAACGATGCGGTAAAGCAGGGTGCCGCAGGTGACCAGCCCCAGCAGTGCAAACGCGATCACCATGACCTTGACCGCAATCGGTTCCACCCTGGGCACGATGACGAGCAGCAGGAACAGCGCATAGCCACCGAGCAGCGCGCTCAGCAGCTTGCACGTGAATCCGCGATACCTGTCCACGTTGTCGCGATCCTCGATTGAGCGCCATGCCATCCATACCGAACAGACCGTGACCAGCGTGATGTAGACGTTGAAGGTCGCACGCTTGCCCTGATCGCTGATCACCATGCCGACGGCCATTACCAACGTCACGGCCAGCAGCGCGGCCATCACCACCAGATAGAAGCGCCCGATCTGACGGTGTCGCGCACTGCCCTTGCGGGCGAATGCGGCGCCCCAGAATCCGGCCAGCGCAAGAAAGCCGAGGAGGATGTGTGAGTAACGTGAAAGCTCAAACAAAGTCATGGTGGCCGACCTTTCGTTGGTATTGCCGCGAGCCCGACAGCGAACCGGGATTGTGTTTACACGTGTAACATTACACGTGTAAAGTTACACGCGTCAACCCCGATCAAGGTGATGTTGTTGACTCGTGTAAATTGCGCAAATGGCTGGCGATGACAAAACAGGCGACGCACGTACCCGCGTGCTTGAAACGGCGTGGCGAATGATTGCGGACCGGCGTGATGCCGCCATCACACTGGTGGACGTAGCGCGCGAAGCGAACGTCTCGCGGCAAACGGTTTACGTCAACTTTGGCAGTCGCGCGGGGCTGTTGCGCGCTATGGTGGAGCATCGCGACGCGACATCGCCCGAACTTGAGCGGCTGAAGACCGCGCGCCCCGGCGCCACGCCCGAGCAGGCGCTTGCGGGCGTGATTCGTGCGTGGTTCGCGTACATCCCCGTCGTGTTCAAGGTTGCGCGGGCGCTCTCCGTGGCTGGCGAAACCGATGCTGACGCCAAAGCCGCCATCGAAAGCCGCTGGCAGCAGTTGCGCGGCGGATTTCTCGCCATCGCCACCGGCTTGCAGCAAGGCGGCAACCTCGCACCGGGGTGGACTCCCGACTCAGCGGCCGACTGGTGCTATCACCTTACGCACATCGACACCTGGCAGCATCTGGTTGTCGAACGCGGGTGGAGTGCCGAGCTTGTGGTGGAACGAACGGTCGATGCGCTCTATCAAACGCTCTACGTGCCCGGCGCGTCCACTCAACAGCCGCCCGGCAATGCTGCCGCTGCGCGAAGCAGGAAACGCTAGTGCCCGATGCCGCGCGCCATCAGTGCGGCGCAGATCATTACGCCTGCCAGCGCATGCAGCTCCCACACGATGAGCTTGCGCGTGGTCAGCCACTCCGCCGCATCTGGCAGCGCACCGCCATTGTTCGCAGCGCGTGACCAGCGGATGAAGCGAATCGTCGGCGGAATCGAGAGCAGGCCCGCGAGCGCGAAGAACGCAATCTTCAGCCAGAACACCGGATTGCCGGTGTAGAACGCGTAGCCCTTCACGCCGTAGGTCACGCGCAGCGCGCCCACCACCAGCAGCGCACCGGCGCAGATGCCATAGAAGAGATCCACCCGCCCAAGCCGGCCCAGCACGTCAGGGCTCGCCGTGCCGCGCAGCATGGCCCACTCCGCCATGATGAGGCCCACCAGGCCAAAGGCCAGGAGGTGGTGAAGGATGGCGAGCAGGGCGTCGGTGGTCATGGTGCGCTCCGGGGAATGTGCGATAACTATACAGAAATCTGTATCATCACGCCATGAAAACGACACTCGACATACAGGACAATCTGCTCATCAACGCCAAGGCGGCCGCGGCACTGCAGCGCACCACGCTGACGCGGCTGGTCGAGGAAGGGCTGGAGATGCGGCTGGCTGCAGAGCCGGCGCCGCCGCCATCGCGCCGCAAGGTCACATTGCCGGTGATGCGCGGCAAGGGCGGCATGCGGGCAGGCATCGACCCGAAAAGCAATCGCTCGATGCTCGACGCGATGGAATCATGATCCCGGACGTAAACGTCGTCGTCGCCGCCGCGCGCGACGATCATCTGCATCACGCTGTCGCCAAACAATGGTGGCTGGACGCACTGCAAACCACGACCGCTCGCAACCCGATCCGACTGCTGCCAGTCGTCGTCAGCGGCTTCCTGCGCATCGTCACCCACCCGAAGGTGTTTGCCTCGCCAAGCTCCATCGACGCCGCCGCTGATCACATTGATGCGCTGCTGGCGCTCCCCAACGTGGTGTATGCAAGCGCCGACTGCGACTGGACATCGTTCAGGAAGCTCTGCGTCGAAAAGTCCCTATCAGGCAACGCTGTCCCGGACGCCTGGATCGCCGCTTGCGCCAGTCAGTCAGGCGTACCGCTTGTCACGTTCGACAAGGACTTCCGCAAACTGCTCTCACGGTCGCAGGTGGTGGTGTTGAAGGCGTAGGGTGTGGTTCACCGCACCCAAATTGATACCAGACAAGGAGGTTGGTGCGACAAACCGCACCCTACACGCTGTGGTGGTTTGGCGTGCATGGGCGTAACCAGAAAGTACGCTAGAAGCGTATAATCCGCCCATGATCTTCATTGAGCTCAGCCCGTTTGTTGCGTTTCGTGACGAATACTGGAGCGATGATGAATTTCGCCGTTTTCAGGCGGCGCTCATGGAGTCGCCAAAGGCGGGTGACGTGATTCGCGGCACTGGCGGGTTGCGAAAGCTGCGCTGGCTCGCACAGGGTCGCGGCAAACGCGGCGGTGCCCGCGTGATTTATTACTTTCAGGATGCCAACGAGTGGATTTACCTGATCTACGGTTATGTAAAGAGCGAGGGCGAGGACTTGACGCCCGATCAGGTGCGCACGCTCGCCAGGCTCATGAAGGATGAAGCGGAGCAGTAAGCATGGACAAAGCACATTTCGACCAACTCGTCGCCGGCGTGAAGGAAATGAAGCGTCACATGGCGGGGAAGACAGTTCGTGGCGCGCGCAGCAGCGAAGTCGCTGAGCCCGATGTGCGCGCCATCCGCGAGGCCGCGAGCATCAGCCAATCCCAGTTCGCCAAACTGATCGGCGTGAATCTGCGCACGCTGCAAAACTGGGAACAACACCGTACTCGCCCGACTGGTCCGGCGCGGGTGTTGCTGAAGATTGTGGCGAATGATCCGAAGGCGGTTGTCGGGGCCGTCAACGCGTAACAGGAGGAAAAAGCCGTCCGGACACGATCGCGATTGACCGTCGCCAAAAGTGGTTGGCAAGCCGCCCTCATGCTCGCCAGCAGCGGCCTCGCCGCCGCGTACGCAGACAAAGGTGTGCGCGTAAACGCCGTCAACCCCGGCCTCACGCTCACCGAGCGCCTACAAGAAGGCATGCAAGCCGAAGCAAGGCAACAAGGCATCAGCATGGAAGAAGCCCTAGCCCGCGCCAAAGCCACACGTCCCCTTAGCCGCATTGCCGAACCCAATGAAATCGCCGACGCGGTGGTTTATCTCGCGTCGAGCCGTGCTAGTTACATCACTGGCGCGGTGGTGGCGATGGATGGGGCGGTTACGCCGATGGTGGTTTAGAACCGCTCCAAACTTGTACTATAATTTGTACAAGTTAATTCTGGTGCTCGGAGAAATTTCATGCAAATCGTCAACTTTTCAGATGCGCGAAGCAACCTCAAGGGCATTATCGACCGCGTTATTTCTGACGCAGATTACACAGTGATCGCCCGCCGCGACGCGCCGAATGCGGTCATCGTTTCGCAGGAATATTTCGACGCGATGATGGAGACGGTTCACTTGCTCAAAGTACCTGCGAACGCTGCGCATCTGCAGAAGTCGATCACGCAATACCGCGAAGGCAAGGCCAAAGCACGCAAACTGGCGTCGGCCGAGTAGTCGCCCGCCGCATGGCCGAGGCGCTCAGGCAGGTCGCGTTCACGCACGCCGCGTGGCAGGATTACGTGTGGTGGCAAACGCAGGACAAGAAGACCCTGCGCCGCATCAATCAACTCATCGAAGCAACGCTGCGCGACCCGTTCGACGGCATCGGCAAACCCGAAGCGCTACGCGAAAACCTAAGCGGGTTTTGGTCACGTCGGATCGATGACGCGAACCGATTGGTCTACGCTGTTGAAGCGGAGCAGATTGTGGTGATCGCGTGTCGTTACCATTATTGATGCTCGGTGCCTTCGTGGCGGGCGCAGAGTACGATTGATCGCAACCAAATTGATTTGAGCCACCGTGGATGGTGCGGCGACCAGTGAATCTTGTCGCGATTAACGCGATGCTCGGTTGACGGACAAGCTTTGGCATCAAAAGGGAAAACCCATGAAAAATACTCAGCGTATGAAGGCTTTGGACCAGTATGTAAGGGTAGTGACTAGTTGGACGGGCGGACTGTTGACCTGTGCCGCACTGGGCGTGACAACGTCCGTCTGGGCTCAAGGTACAGGCGCCAGTAGCACGCCACCTCGCGAGGAGTGGGTTCGTATTTTCGAAAAGAATGCGGCAACTGGTGACAGAAATCAGGCAAAGGCGGAGCGAAAGGCGTGGAGTGAAGAAATGCTTGACGCATTTGACGATTGGCTAATACGTCGAGGCGTTGAGGAATCGAAGCGTCTAGACGAAGAGAAACGCCTCAGAGAGCAGACGGAGCAGATCCTGACAGAAGCGAAATTGATGAATGAAGTGGTCGGCCTCTACTCATCGGACGATGCTGTAACGCGAGAAAGCTTGGTTCAGCGTATTCGGCAACAGCCTCGTTTGACCAGCGATGAGGATTTGGCCGAGTTCGCACGCGACTTTATCGCAGGTAAGCCGCTGGACCGCGCGTACATGCCCGCGATACTTCGTTGGCTGGCTAGACAACGCACGGCACTTCACTCAATCAAGTAAATGTTTCTTCCTAAGTGGCGCCAGGTTGCGCTGCAACAGAACGATGACTGCCCACGCCCTACCATTGGCGTCGAAACGAAAAATTCTGGGAGAGTCTTCGCTGCGTGGGCGCAGCAATTGTAGGGTGGGCGCCCCGTGACCACCGTCACCGCGCGTGATTGGAATGGCTCGTGTGCGAACTATTGGTGGGCAGAGGCTGCCCACCCTACACAATGCTTTTCACATACTCCGCCGATACTGCCCACCCACTTCAAACAGCGCATCCGTAATCTGCCCAAGTGAGGCGACCTTCACTGTCTCCATCAACTCAGCAAACACATTGCCGCCGTTGATCGCGACTTGCTTTAGGCGTGCCAGCGCAGCGGGGGCTTCGGCTTTGTGAGCCGCGTGGAAGTCGGCGAGGCGTTTGAGTTGGCCTTGCTTTTCTTCTTCCGTGGAGCGTGCGAGTTCTAGGTTGCCGGTGGCTTCTTCGCCGCGCGGGTTGCGGAACGTGTTGACGCCGATGATCGGGTATGAGCCGTCGTGCTTCTTGTGCTCGTAGAACATCGACTCTTCCTGAATCTTGCCGCGCTGATAGCCGGTCTCCATCGCGCCGAGCACGCCGCCGCGTTCGCTGATGGCTTCGAATTCGCGCAATACCGCTTCTTCCACGAGGTCGGTTAATTCATCGATGATGAACGCGCCCTGGTTCGGGTTCTCGTTCTTGGCGAGGCCCCATTCGCGGTTGATGATGAGCTGGATCGCCATCGCGCGGCGCACGGATTCCTCGGTCGGCGTGGTGATCGCTTCGTCAAACGCGTTGGTGTGCAGGCTGTTGCAGTTGTCGTACACGGCGATCAGCGCCTGCAGCGTGGTGCGGATGTCGTTGAACTGAATCTCCTGCGCGTGCAGGCTGCGGCCGCTGGTCTGGATGTGATATTTCAGCTTCTGGCTGCGCTCGTTGGCGCCGTATTTCTCGCGCATCGCCACCGCCCAGATGCGCCGCGCCACGCGGCCGAGCACGGTGTATTCCGGGTCCATGCCGTTGGAGAAGAAAAACGAGAGGTTCGGCGCGAAGTCATCGATGTGCATGCCGCGCGCAAGGTAAGCCTCGACGAACGTGAAGCCGTTGGAGAGCGTGAACGCGAGCTGCGAGATCGGGTTGGCACCGGCCTCTGCGATGTGATAGCCGCTGATCGACACTGAGTAGAAATTGCGCACCTTGTTCTGCACAAAGTACTGCTGGATGTCGCCCATCACCTTGAGCGAAAACTCGGTGGAGAAGATGCAGGTGTTCTGGCCCTGGTCTTCCTTCAGGATGTCCGCCTGCACCGTGCCGCGCACGTTCTCCAGCGTCCACGCCTTGATCTTGGCGAGCTCGTCATCGGTGGGCTCGCGTTTGTTGTCTGCGCGGAATTTGGCGAGCTGCTGGTCCATCGCCGTGTTCATGAAGAACGCGAGGATCGTCGGCGCCGGGCCGTTGATGGTCATCGAGACGGACGTGTTCGGCGCGCACAGGTCAAAGCCGTCGTAGAGCACCTTCATGTCCTCAACGGTCGCGATCGACACGCCCGAATTGCCCACCTTGCCGTAGATGTCGGGGCGGATCGCCGGGTCGTTGCCGTAGAGCGTGACGCTGTCGAACGCGGTGGACAGCCGCTTGGCGGGCATGCCCTCGCTGACTTTCTTGAAGCGGCGGTTGGTGCGGAAGGCGTCACCTTCGCCCGCGAACATGCGCGTCGGGTCCTCGTTCTCACGCTTGAAGGCGAACACGCCCGCCGTGAACGGGAAGCTGCCGGGTACGTTTTCCTTCAGTTGCCACTTGAGGATTTCGCCCTCATCTTCGTAGCGCGGCAGCACGACCTTACGAATCTTCGTCCCCGACAGCGAGGTGTAGGTGAGGCCGGTGCGAATTTCCTTGTCGCGAATCTTCACGACGTATTCATCGCCCGCGTAGCTCGCGACGGTTTGCGGCCACATGTCGAGCAGCTTCTTGGCGCGGGGGTCGAGCGCCTGCGTCT
>Ga0116193_1002506_pt1 | contig 13953 bp, 11 predicted proteins | sample AD_UKC115_MetaG_FD_89892 | JGI IMG/M metagenome (GOLD analysis project Ga0116193, IMG submission 89892) | Active sludge microbial communities of municipal wastewater-treating anaerobic digesters from Hong Kong - AD_UKC115_MetaG | ecosystem: Engineered > Bioreactor > Anaerobic > Digestate... | reverse complement strand
GGCCGGACTGGTGCAGCGCACTTGCGTGCTGCTCACAACACTGATACCCGTCGCGGCTGTGCCGCCGTATGAAACCGCGCTGCAACCGGTCAGATTGGTGCCGGTCAACGTGCAGGCGGTGCCGCCGCTGGTCGTGCCTGACGTGGGAGCGATGCTTGACAAGGTCGGAGCCGGGCCCGCGTTGTACGTGAAGTCTTTGAGGTTAGCCATACCGCTGGTCGTGCGGTACGACACCTTTACGGTGCCCGAACCGGCCGGCGCCGTGCAGGTTACCAACGTGCTGCTGACGGCGTTGACGTTGGTGGCTTCCGTGTCCCCGAACCGAACGCTGTACGGGTTGCTCATATTTGTGCCGGTCAAGCTGACAGTGGTTCCATTGCCGCCGGTAGTCGGACTAATTGTCGAGATGGCCGGAGGCGTGCCGGGCGACGGATAATAGCTGATACAACTATTGTTGACGGTTGGCAATTGATCCGTAATGGTAAATGGATATTGAAGCACCCGGAACTGGGCAATGGGAACAATGAAAAATTGACCATTACTGATCAGATCGGACGGCAGGACGCCCGCCCAGCAGTTGTTCGTATAGCCTTGCGGATTGATCCCTCTGACGCACCACGTTCCAACGGAGGAATCCGTGACATAAATACCATAGTCTTTCATTGCTTGCGCGGGATTTCGTTTATAGGTGGGCAAACCGCTGATGTCGTAACTGGGATTGAGTTGAACGTGCATGCCCGTGTGCAAATCATCCGCATGCGTACCCTGGCCATCATGGTGATAGGAAGGCCATACGGAGTAACTGGGGTTGTTCAGATATACATCGGAACTCATGGCAAATCCATGATTGAAACTGGTTGATGTTTCATCCGGCCATATACATGAGGAAAGACCCAAGTGGCATCCTGCCGTGCCGCCTACACCTTCGTACGGTTCCCACATCTGAGTGGCATCATCCAGCGGCAAAGCGCCTGCCCAAGCCGCTTCAGGGTCAGCAATCAGGGCTTGGTTGTTCAAACCCCAGAATTCCGTGTAACAGCGATCGACCGTATCCACTACCCATGCCGGTCCATCCGCGGAGTCTCCGCGGGAGATGCAGGATTTCCAACGCATCGGCCCGCATTGGGTGATACCGTCGTAGGTGGGACCTCCATCCATACCCAGTGGAATATAAACATTCTTGGCGTTCGAACTATCGGTATAGAAGACAGGGGCCGACCATCCATTAAACGCACAGAAAACTTCCGTGTTGGCCCCCCCATACCGGCCGGAATTGACTTGTCGGCTCATGATGGCGGCACTGTTGCCCAAAATGGTCGGGTTGGCGCCAATGGGCATTTTAAATACATTGGTCGGGGCCGTTCCGACGTCTGTCAATCTCGCCGGCATGCTCGTCGCGCACGTTGGCGGCGGGTTGCAGCCCAGAACCACGGTCGCCAGAATAAGCACCAAACTGATACCACACAATCGCGTAGCCATATGGATCCTCCTCATTTTCTTTTCACTGGCTTGCCCTAGTACAAGCCTCCTCTTCGCTCAAAGTCTATCACTTGATAACAAGATTCAAAATGGCTGGAGGAACGTTTTTTGTCTCCATGTTTGAATACTCTTAAGGATTTTTCCTCACGAAAGGCAATATCCGCTATAATGTTCATGCAAGACGTGCGAGTTTGGAGATTGATGTATGGCCAGGGAATGCCATGTGGGGCGGGGGCTGCGATTTCGCGACGCGTTTCTCGTGCACAATGACGCGGGTAGCCATTACACGCCGCACTCACACGTTTTTAATGAGATCGTTCTGGTTCAATCTGGGCGTTACAGAGCCCGTCTCGGCAATGATGAATACATTGCCCTTCCCGGCGACATCCTGCTGTACACTGCGCGTACTCCTCATGAGGAATGGGTGGAAAGCAAAGACACGGTCATGACATGGACGTGCTGGTTCTATGGTGACGTTTTTGAACCCGATGAGCCCATATTCCGGCATGACAACACGGGCAAAATCCAAACTTTTTTGGCGGAATTGTGTTCGCTCTACACCTATCGTCTCTTTACGGGACATGAGACGGCGCGCGAGCAGGAGTGCCGGGATATTCTAGTCGCGCTGGTTGATGAACTGAACCGGACAAAGCAATCTGGCTCGGCAGACGTCATTGAAAAATCGCGCGCCTATATTCGCTCCAGATTGGCAGAACCACTGACCGTGCCCGAGCTGGCCCGACATGCCGGCCTCAGCCGGTGTTATTTCTCTCATTTGTATCGAACCCTTACAGGGTTGACCCCAAGCGACGATATTAAGCGCCTTCGCGTGGAAGAGGCCAAACGACTGATCGAGACGACGACACTGCCCTTGCGTGAAATTGCGCCTAAAGTCGGTATCGCCAACGAATACTACCTGAGTCGTCTCCTGAAGTCGCTCCTGAAAACCGGCGTCCGCCAGTTGCGCCACGCGTCCCCCGAAGAGTGAACAGGTCACAGCCAAGCTATCCATAAAAGCGCCACTGGACGCCCGATGACGGACGTCCAGTGACGTTGCGCAATGAGGAGTAGCTAACGCTTCGTGTCGCTGGGGGAGCAAGTCGCTCCCCCAGCGCTTTCACTTACTGAGAGATTACCGACAGGTACGGGCGATAGCCCCCGCTGGCACCGGTTTCGTCGCTGTAGTACTGAACAATCTTGTTGAGGTTGGCGTCATCGCGCACGACCAACGTCACAAGCTTGTCGCCATTGAAGTTGGCATTGATGTAGCTGGTCACATCGACCGTTGCCCACGCATACTGAGCTGGCGGAGTGGTGAAACTGGCTTGCTGCGTACCCCAAGCCGGCTTGTTTGTCCACGTAATGCCGGTCTCAGTCCAGGTATCCGTCGCGCAGCTGTAGATCTTCTCGGTTGTCGAGGCCCAGTTGGTGCTCTGGCTGAGACTCAGCTTGGCACTTGTAATGGTCGTACCTTGAACCGCGGTCAGATCAAACTTCAGATAAGCCGCGGCTTCAAGCGACGCGTTCTTCTGGACGACCAGGTTTGTGGTCCCGAAGTTTGAGCCGGCCGAATCGGAGCGCACATAGGAGTCCGCCGGGCTGTAGAGCGTATTGGTGTATGTCGTGCCGCCAGTGGTGTAGGTGTAGGTGACGTTTCCGCTTGTGCCGCCAGGTGTTGTGGCATTTACATTGACCGCACCGGCTGTCTTGGCTGGACTGGTGCAACGGACTTGCGTGGCGCTGTCAACGATGATACCCGTGGCCGCTGTGCCGCCAAAGGACACCGCACTGCAACCGGTCAGGTTGGTGCCCGTCAAAGTGCAAGCTGTACCGCCGGCCGTTGTGCCGGAGGTCGGAGCGATGGCCGACAGCGTCGGAGGCGATGGCGGCGCACTGTACGTGTAATTGACGCCATTGCTCGTGCCGTAGGACGTTGTGGCCGTGACACTGATGGTGCCCGCGGAGCGAGCCGGACTGGTAGCGTGGACGGACGTTGAACTTACGTTAACTATGCTCGTGCCCGCAGTGCCGCCGAAGGACACGGCCGTGGTGCCGGTGAGATTGGTGCCGGTCAGCGTGCAGACCGTGCCGCCCGCTGTGGTCCCCGATGTCGGGTTGATGCTCGACAGGGTCGGGGCCGAACCACCGCCGGAGTACGTGAAGTCTTTGAGGTTACTGTCGCCGCTCGTCGTGCGGTACGACACCTTCACCGCGCCCGAACCGGCCGGGACCGTGCACGTCACCAGCGTGCTGCTAACAGCATTTACATTCGTCGCTTCGGTGTCGCCGAACCGAACGCTGAACGGATTGCTCATGTTTGTACCGGTCAGGCTGACGGTTGTCCCGCTAGCACCCGAAGTCGGACTGATGGTCGAAATGGTCGGAGCCGTGCCCGGCGTCGGCAAATAGGTTATGCAGCTGTTGTTCACAACGGTCGCCGTGTGATGCTGCGTGTAAACGGACGGAAACGAAAGCACGCGGAACTGCGAAAGGGGGAGACTCGTATCAAACTGCTTTGCATCGATGACGGTTTGCGGCAGGACGCCAGCCCAGCAGTTGTTCGTATAACCTTGTGGATTGATACCACCGACCCACCACATGTTATACGTAGAATCCATCACGTACATACCATAATTTTTTAGAGCCTGCGCGACAGCCTGTTGGTAAGTAGTCAGACCAGTAATCACAAAACTCGGATTCAATTGGACACGCATGCCCTGGTATAAATCATCAGCGTGTGTGCCCAGGCCATCTCCGTGCCAGGCGGGCCAGACAACGCCAAGGCTGCTATTTAACCGTTTGTCGGTGCTCACGGCAATAGCGTGATTGATGCTCGTTGTAACTTCATCCGGCCACACAACTGAGGAGTAGCCCAAGTGGCCTCCAGCCGTGCTACCCACACCTTCATACGGTTCCCACATCTGAGTAGCGTCATCAAGAGGCAGGGCGCCACACCAGTAGGCCTCGGGGTCCGTGAGAAGAGCATCCCTGTTCAGGCCCCAAAATTCGTAAAAACAGCGGTCCACCGTATCAACCACATACGCCGGTCCATCGTCCGATTGACCGCCGGTAATGCAGGCTTTCCAACGCATCGGGCCACAGGCTGTCCTACCGTTACTGGCCCCGCCATCAAAATGAAGAGCGGGCCAAGCGTTCTTGGTCTGCGTACTGTCAGTATAATAGATGGGCGCTTTCCATTCATTGAAGCTAAAAATAACTTGCGTGTTGGCCCCCGTATAGTACCCGGAATTGACTTGTCGGCTGATGATGGCCGCGCTGTTGCTTGCCAAGGTGGGACTGGCCCCAATGGCCAACTTGAATACATTTGTCGGCGCCGTCCCAACGTTTGTCAGGCGCGCCGGCATACTCGCCGAGCAGGTCGGCGGCGGATCGCAACCAAGGACTGCGGTTGCCAGTGCAGCAACCAAAACGAGAGATAACATTCGCATAACCATACGATCTCCTCCTTTTTGCACTTTTACCCATAGGCTTGCCCTATGCAACCCCAAGGGTACCTCTGCTTTAAAGGTAACATTAAACGGTGGAACCGAAAATGGCTGGATATACGATTTTTATCTCCATGTCAGAAATTCCAAACTTTTTTTGGCGCAAACGCCCAGTTCCGGATATAATCGTAGACAAAGAAAGCCCTTACAGGGCAAGAGGATAACGTGAACCCGCCGCTGAAATTCGTTAGTGCCTATCCGGTGTATACCAAGCCCGCAAGTCATTATCGCTTGCACGCTCATCCGTTCCATGAAGTTATTCTCGTTCAACATGGAAGCTTTCGCACACGGGTTGGCAATGAAGAACATACGGCCATTGCCGGCGACGTTTTAATCTACACAGCTCATCTCGCTCATGAGGAATGGGCAGAAAGCAAGAATACCGTCGTGACATGGTGCTGCTGGTTCGAAGGCGATATATTTAACCCCGACGAATTCATGTTCCGAAAAGATACAAATGGGAAAGTCCAGACCCTTCTGGGGGAGCTATTTGCGCTGCACGCGTATGTCATGTCTGACGGCAAAGATTCACGCGAACAGGAGTGCCAGGACACTCTGGCTTTGCTGGTCGAGGAACTGAGCCATCTGAAGACGCCCGGAACGGCTGACGTGATTGAGCGGTCACGGGCTTATATCAGATCCAATCTGGCGCGTCCCCTTACCGTGGACGAATTGGCGAAACATGTCAGGCTGAGTCGTGGCCATTTCTCGTTTCTATACAAGAACGTTGCCGGTCTTACGCCCAGGGACGATATTCAACGCCTCCGCGTGGAAGAGGCCAAGCATCTGATTGAGACGACAACGCTGCCCTTACGCGAAATTGCCCCCAAAGTCGGCATTGCCAACGAATACCACCTCAGCCGTCTGTTAAAGTCACTCCTGAAAACAGGCGTGCGCCAACTTCGACAATCGCAATCAGAGCAAGACTAGTTGACTCGAAAATGAAAACCCCGACCGAAGCCGGGGCAATTCTTTGCTCAATCTCAGATCCCGCCGATGATCTCCCATTTGCCTGGCTGCTGATACACCTGACGCACCAATGGCTTCATATCTACCTCGGCCGTCTCGCCCCTGCGCTGCGCTTCGATTTTGCAGGGCACGCGTAGCGCGCCAGTCTTCTCATGGAATTCCGGTTCGCCTATCGAGTTCACACGAAGCACCGTAATGTTGTCGCATATCTCCTTGGCCTTTGCGACCGGGATACCGCTAAACAGCTTGGACATCGTGGCGTAGTCCCTCGTGCTCCAGGCGGTGAAGAACTGCTGTGCCACTTCCTTGGCGACCTCTTTATCGCTGAGGTCGCCTTGGGCCAGGCCCACCTCCTGCGTAGTCTGATCAACGATCATCGTGTCCGGCGGAAGGTCCAGCACGAATACGGCCGGGTCGATGGGCTCGTTGTAGTCGAGGTACTCCCATGTTTCAATCAGCTCGTATTGGCCATCGTTCAATTGATAGGTATCGCGCTGGAGCAGCAGGTGCGTTTCCGCATCAACACTCAGCACCTCCTGCCTACCTGGCATTTTTTCAGAACTGGCCCTAATAACAATGGGGTCACCGGGTACGGTCGGTTCAGTTACTTCAATATCCAGCGAACCGTTCTGACATTTCTTGTAAATCTCCTGCACGATGAACTTCGGATCGAACTGCCCATAGCTGATCTTCAAACTGTCAATGAGCCGTTTTTCAACAACAGTAGCAGCGCCTCCTTTTGCCTTGAACCAAATTTGCGCCTTGTCCTCGGCCCAGACGATGTCCTTAGGACCATCGTCCGTATCCGGGAAATTCATGCGCAAATGCTCAAGCTCGCCCATATCATCAAACTGTGCCCATAGCTCGTTGACACTGTTAAATGACTGCGGTGTGATGCGGATGTGAATCGATTGGAGCCCTTCATTGGCCTTCATCGCCAACTCCAGCGCGTACGCCACCGGAGTCGACTTGATGAGCAAAAACGGCGCCATCACGATCACCAAGGCCGCGGCCACACCCGCTGCCAATACCGGTTTCCAGCGCGACCAGTACATTCTTTTGGACTGCGTATGCTCGCGTCCTTTTTCTTCACATGCTGCTATCTTGTTCATGATCCTCTCCTTCAGATTGGCTGACATTGTCAATGGTTCGGAAGGTTGAAGGAGGACCAACGCCCGCATCGCGGCGTCGTAATCGTGTTTACACGCAGGACACGCTGCCGCATGAGCGGCAAGGCCCGGTTCCACGGCCGGGTCCGATCCCGTGCAGATTAAATCATGCAGATACGCCTGTACCTGTGAGCAGTTCATATTTGTTTCTCCCGGGCGACGATACGTCTCAGTTTCTCGAACCCATATCGAAGCCGCGAACATACTGTGTTTATTGAGCATCCCGTTGTCTTGGCGACTTCATCGAGCGTGAGGTCACCGTAGATGCGTAACCGGATGGCTTCGGCCTGCGCTGCCGGCAACCGCTGAAGCAGGCGCTCCGCGCGTAGCGCCGCTTCAGTAGCCTGCAAGGTTTGGGCAACGTTCTCCTGGGGATCCGCCAGTTGTTCGTGGCCCGCACCCGCAAACGGTACGATCTGTGCCCCGCGTTGACGCCGGCGCAGTACGTCCGTGCAGGCGTTGGACGTCATCCGGTAGAGGTAAGCGCCTACCTCTCTGACCTCGCTGTGCCGCGCCCGCCCTTCATAGGCCCGGACCAGCACATCCTGCACCACGTCTTCTGCATCCTGGATGTTTCTCAACCGACGCGAAGCGTACAGCACCAGCCGAGCCAGATAGGCATCGACCAGCGCCTCGAACGCCTGCGCCGTCTGCGGCCACTCACCCACCCACTCGTCCGTGGGCGGGGCCGCCGCCGCGTCAAGCACAGGGGGCGCATCCTGTTCGATCAAGAATTCATCCATCAACGGTCTTTCTCCCTGAACCTTCCTCTAACATGACGCCAGGACCGGACGTTTTCGTCTATGAATCGCCCAAAACGAAAAACCCCAACCAAAGGCTGGGGCTTTCTCTAAGCGTTGTAAGACGCTATTAGATGACTGTTACGTTGTTAGCTTCTGGTCCTTTTTTACCTTGAGCTGCCTCGTACGACACTCTCTGGCCATCCTTGATCGATTTGAAACCGCTCATTTGGATGTTGGAGTGATGAACGAAGAGGTCTGTGCCCCCATCATCCGGTGTAATAAAGCCATAGCCTTTGTCGTCATTGAACCACTTTACTGTTCCACTTGCCACGATGATTTTTGCTCCGTGGATTCATTTTGGTGCGGGTTGAATCCTGGTCCACCCGGGACTTGCGTCCAATGCGTCAAACTGTTGATGGCCAATCCATCGCTAGTTCACCCTGCGAGTGTAACATAGACGAACCCAATTAGCAATTTCCGCGACAAAGGTGGGCGAAAAATTAAAAACCCCAACCGAGGCTGGGGTTTTATCAAGCGTTGTAAGACGCTACTAGATGACAGCTACTTTGGTCGCTTCTGGTCCCTTTTTCCCTTGTGCCGCTTCGTAGGATACCCGCTGTCCATCCTTCAGCGATTTGAAACCGCTCATTTGGATGTTGGAGTGATGCACGAAGAGGTCTGTGCCCCCATCATCAGGAGTGATGAATCCATAACCCTTGTCGTCATTGAACCACTTTACTGTTCCACTTGCCACGATGTGTCTTGCTCCGTGGGATTCATTTTCGTTCGGGTTGAACCCCTGGTCTGCCCGGGACTTGCGTCCAAATGCTGTATCACCGTTGATGGCCAATCCATCACTGGCTCACCTTGGGAGTGTAGCATAGACCATAGCATTATGCAACCTTTTTCTGCCCTGGTGTATTTTTCGCACTTTGGCTTGATCTAGGCCCGCTCGCGCCCCAGCGCCTCCAGGCCGTCCGGCCCGACAACGCGCAACTCCGGGTACTGTTTTTCAACAGCGAAACGCTCCACGTAGGAATCATTCACCATGATGCAGCGTGCCGGGTCAATGGCATGTGAGGCCATCAACCGCCCCAATTCCTCGACCTTATCTTCTGACTGGCGAACATCCACAAAAAAACGCGGGATCTGGTGCGTCTTCATCAGCTCGTCAAGGCGCGGATTGCGGCTCAGCAGCAACTGCCGAATACCACGATTATGCAGATCATACAGGCACGCGATGGCCTCGGGATCGGGTTTGCCGTCTTTTCGCACCAGTGTGTCGTCCCAATCCCAGATTACCCAATCAAACTCCGCCTCCACCTGCACAAAGTTACTCAGGCTGCGGTTGACCAGCGTTTCTCTACGCACCTGCGGAATCCGGACGTCGTCGCCTGTATAAAGAAAGAAAGCGATTAGCGGAATATTGATGCCGGACAGCCGCGTGTGCGTCATGCTGCCGGCGACGCGCGCGTTGATTTCCATGAGGACCGGTTCGCCCTTGGCATCCTCGCGGAACTGCGCAAACCAGGGGCCCTCAATTTTGATCGCCTCGGCAATCCGCTCCACATAGGTCAGCAACCGCGCATCGTTCACGCCCGAGGTTCCAAGGGCGATGCCGCGGCCAATTTTCGCCCGCAGCCTCGGGTTGGCGAACAGCAGCTTGCCTTCAAGGTCGCTGATGCAGTCCACCGTGTACTCTTCGCCCGGCAGATACTGGCACAGCATCAGGCCGTGCTCGACGGCGACGCGCAACTGGTGCTCGGTTTTGACTTCCATGGTGTTGCGCGACCCGCTGTCGCGGTCGGGTTTGGCGAACAGGGGCAGTATCGCGCTGTCGGGCGTATACACGGCGGGCGTGGGAACAACCTCGTGCAACCGTCGGTACGTGGCCCCCTTCGACAGACACAGCTCCGCGATCTCCGAGCGCGGCGTCACAAACACCGTCGACTCCAGGCGCCAACTGGAAAACTCCGCCACCAACGGGTCCCATGCGGGAAACACCACGTCAATCTCGTGCTCGTGCAGGATGTCCTGAAACGAATCGGCAAACCCAGGTTTGCCAAATTGCGGGCAGGCGATGTAGTTTTTGAGCAGATGGCGGGCCGGATCGTACTGAACCTGGGCGCTGCTGCCGCCGAACAGGGTGATTTTGTTGCTCTTGGTCAGCGACCGGATAATCTCGAGTCCCGGTTCGTTGCAGGCCGGAAAAACGAAGACGTTCATTCGATGACCTTTTTCACCACGAAATAAGGCTTGTGCTGGACTTCGACGAAGATTCGCCCGATGTATTCGCACATGATACCGGTGGCGATCAGTTGCACCCCGGCCAGGAAAAAGAACAGCGCGGTCACCGTGGCGAGGTCGCTGTAGTGCCCGTACCACAGCCGCATAGCCATGATGCGCGCCCCAATCAGGAATCCAACAATGGAAAACAGCCATCCCACCCAACCGATAATCTTTATCGGCATGGTCGAAATGCTGGTGATCATGTCGAAATTGAGGCGCAGGAGGGTAAAGATGCCATATTTGCTCGCCCCGCGCATCCGTTCCCGGTGCTTGACCTTCACCTCGGCCATCCGCACGCCCAGCCACACGATCTCGGCGGGAACGTAGCGGGCATGGTGGGAGAGGGCGACCATCCGCTCGACTACGTCGCGCCGCAGTGCTTTGAGACCGCAGCCCAGATCGCGAATTTTCGCGCCCATCAATTGCGACACGGTCGCGTTCAATACCTTTGACGGCATCTTGCGCCAGACCGAGTCCTGTCGCTCCTCGCGCCAGCCTTGTACGACGTCGTAGCCTTCGTCGAGCTTGTCGATGAGTTTGACCATTTCTTCGGGCGGGTTTTGCAGGTCGGCATCAAGGGTGATGACGATCTCGCCGTGTGCGTTGGCGAACCCGGCGTACAGCGCCGGTGTCTGACCGAAATTTCGTGAAAGCACCACGATCCGCAGGCGATTGTCTTGTCGCTGGAGTTCTTCGAGAATGGCCACGCTGTCATCGCGGCTGCCGTCGTCGACGGCGACGATTTCAAAGGTGCGCTCTATCCCCTCGAGCGTGGCAACTGTCCGCTTGTACACCTCGCGCAGATTGGGCGCTTCGTTGTACACCGGAATCACAACGCTGATATCAGGCCTGACTTCCATGACGTCTCCCCCACGACCAGCATTAACGATAGAGTAAAACGGTTTGGGATTCAATACACAATCCTGTTGGCCCGGTCTTGCCAACGCTGGAAGACGGCCTGGGTTTGGTCCCGCATCAGCGGCACCATCTTTACCAGCCGTCCCTCCATCGGCCGCGCAAAATCATCGTAAATGGCCTTGTCCGCGAACCCGATGGCCGCCGCGTCCTCACGCGTGCTGCCATAATGGATCGTGCCGATCTGGGCCCAGTAAATGGCCGCCAGACACATCGGACACGGCTCGCAGGTCGTGTAGATTTCCGCCCCCTTGAGATGAAACGTCTTTTGTCTGGCGCAGGCATCCCGGATGGCTTCCATCTCAGCATGCGCCGTTGGGTCATGGCCCGATACCACCCGGTTGTGGCCCCGGCCGATAATGGCCCCGTCCTTCACGACCACCGCGCCGAAGGGCCCGCCGTGTCCCCCGTCGACGGCTTGCACGGCTAACGCTATGGCTTCACGCATAAAGGGGTTCATTGGCTAAACCTGACGACCACGCTGTGTTCCACGGCCTGGCGTGTTTCCAGCGCGCTTCCATCGTACTTGGCTGCGGCCAAGCCATCCACCAGTCCGGCTAACGAGCCGTCATGCGCCACCCGCACGCGCGCCAGCGATTGCGAGTAGAATAACTCTTCCACGTCTCCGGTGCTGATGGCCTTAAGCCGCTCGAGAACAGAATCGAACCGGCTTCGCTCACCAGGCTTTTCAATCGTGACGATGATATCGTGTGAAGCTGGGGCACTCGTCGCTGCCACTATCGCATACAAAACGAGTTCTTTGCTGAGCTTCTGGCTTGCATTCTCGATGGCCGCCTGCCCACCCTCGAGCGGATCCACGCTATGAACGACCGCTTCCTGGCCCAGAGTCTCTACCAATTTGTCGTCTGCATTGCGGAAAATGCGCACTGAGACCGAGCCTTTGTTCTTCAGCATATTACCGCTGGCGACTTCCCGCACCGCCTCCGTCTTGGATTCACCCAGCACCACCACGTCAGCCACGGTCTGGCGCACCAGCCGTTTCGCCGCGTCCAAGTCGCCAGTAATCATGGCGACCAGATCTTGCTCGTCAATGGCTGCTCGGAGGATGTCCCGGTCAACAACGTCAAACTTCGCGTCCTCAAAACCTTTGACGAGGCTTGCTTCGGCGGCGCCGCCTTCGCGGCACGTGGCCGTTTCCGCCGACGCTATGTGCTCGGTGAGCAGCACCAGGACCGTGGGCGGACGTACCAACCCCGTGGACAACAGTTCGGCTCCGTCTCGCAAAAGCTCCCCGCGCTTCACAAAGCACTCCACCTCAACGGTTGTCGTCGTCTTGCTGGCGCTGACGTTCATGACCTGGCTGGTCTGAATGTACTTCTGATAGTCTCTCATCAGCGGCGCCAGAGCCGTCATGTTGCTGCGCGAAAAGGCCGTTTCAGCCACCTCATCCACGATCATGCGTTCGGCGGCGCGCAGGGCGGCATTGCGGGGTTCCATCCCACGTCCCGGCGCTTCCGCCGTCATGCGCACCTTGACGAGTTCCTCATTCGGAGATTCCGCCGAGATAATCGGAGCCGCCACGAGAATTAGTATGAACAGCGCAAAAGAACACCCACAAACGAGTTTGTGGGTGCCGCAGGCTATTTTTGTGGATGAGCTGGTCAATGGACTGGCTTACCGGTCGCGTGAAATCAAGATCATTCGGATGAGTTGAAGCACCGACATTAGTGCTGCGGCCACGTAGGTCATCGCTGCTGCTGTCAAGACCTTGCGCGCGCCATTCAATTCATCTGCCTGAAGATACCCGCCGTGGGCCAGGGCCACCATCGCGCGCTTGCTGGCGTTCAGTTCCACCGGCAAGGTAAGGACGGTAAAGAAAACAGCCGCGCTGAACAAAAGAATGCCAAGGTTAATGAGCAGCGGGCTGTGAACAAACAGAAATCCAATAACGAAGAGCCAGATCCCCAAATTGGACCCGATGGCGCTGACCGGATAGATCACGCTGCGCAGTTCCATCGGCGCGTAAGATTTGGCGTGCTGAATCGCATGACCTACTTCATGCGCCGCCACGCCCAGCGACGCGATGCTTGTGCCATAGTAAACATCTTCAGACAGACGCAGCGAGCGCGTGCGCGGGTCATAATGATCCGTCATTACACCGGCAATAGGCGTAATTTCGGACACTGTCCCGGCCACCCCACCGCCCAGCGGAATGCCGGCGTCACGCAAAATCTCGCGCGCCACATCGGCCCCGGTCAATCCCGAGCGAACGTTAACTTTGGCATATTTGGCGTAGGTGGACTTGACTTTGAATTGCGCCCAAATGGCGAGCAGAAATGCCGGGAGTATCAGCAACATGGTCCAGTCGTAAAAAAGCATGTCAGCCACTCCTTTGTGCGGTTCTCATAGTACAAATTCCGTTAAAAATCGCACCTTCCTCAAGGACAAGCTGTTTGGCCTGGATATTCCCCTCTACCCGGCCTGTCGTAATCAACCTAAGCATTCCTCCGGACTGGACTCCGCCAAACACCTGACCGGCCACGCTAACTCCTTTACCGGCCTGGACATCCGAATTGATCCGGCCTGTCTGGCCAATGTCCAGCTCCTGACTGCATTCCATTTTCCCCTCGACCAAGCCTTCGATTTGGCATGCCCCGGCCTTCACGTTGCCTGTCACCGCGCCTTTGGCGTGGATATGCAGCCGTCCGTCCACCGTCACATCACCATCGACCCGGCCGGCAATCTCTGTGTCCGCGCTCCCCGTCACCGAACCCACAATGGTTGTCCCTTCAGGAATCACCATGCGTTGCGGCACGCCTTTCTTCACCCGGCGAATGGCTAAATCGTCCAGGCTGCGCTCCTCCGCCCGTGCTTGCGTGGAGAGCGCGTCGGGCTCCAAATCGCGCCGCTGTCCACCGCGGC
>Ga0116193_1002503_pt1 | contig 13958 bp, 12 predicted proteins | sample AD_UKC115_MetaG_FD_89892 | JGI IMG/M metagenome (GOLD analysis project Ga0116193, IMG submission 89892) | Active sludge microbial communities of municipal wastewater-treating anaerobic digesters from Hong Kong - AD_UKC115_MetaG | ecosystem: Engineered > Bioreactor > Anaerobic > Digestate... | reverse complement strand
TAGGCGAAAGTTTGGCAAGAGTTATTTTTCAATTAACAACTGTAGTAGTGTTAATATTTTTTGGTAAATATTTTTATCATTTTACATTAGCCAATGGTGTTATAACTTTTATTAATATTTTAATAATATCATTTTGTGCGTTAATTGTGTTTATGGGTTTTGGCTTTGTAATAAGCGGTATTGCAAAAAATCAAAATGTAATACCTGTTTATGCCAACCTTTTTATGTTTCCGCAATATTTTTTATCGGGTACTTTTTTCCCTAAAAGTGCTTTGCCCGAAAGTATGCAAGCAATTATAAAATATCTTCCGCTAACAGCCGTAAACGATGCAATGCGAAATGTATCTTTTGAAGGTGTTAGTTTGTTTAGCTGCTGGAAAGAGCTTAGTATATTAGCCGTTTGGGGCATAATTGTTTATATTATTGCAGGAAAAACTTTTAAGTGGGAGTAAAAATTTACACCAAGCAACAGTTAAAAAATTAAACAGTAGTTGCGTTGCACACTTGTACAGTAATTTATATATTGAGCTGAATTATTTACTTTATAATAATAAAACCAATTCATGCGATTATTAAAACACGGGTTATTAAGTATTGTTATTCTTTTTGTATTGTTAACAACAATAGGGAGCTTATTTCCGTCAGATATTATTGTATCAAGAGCAGTAAATATTTCTGCTTCAAAAGATTCTGTTGCAACATTTATAAATAATTATAATAAATGGAATTTATGGATGGAAGGAGCGAAGCGAAGCGAATTAAAAGTTATAGCACAAGACAGCATAAAAGCTTTTTTTGGTATCACAACAATTCAATTACAATCTGTAACAAATAATATTTGGAAACACGAATGGAAGGGTAAAAACACAACTCAATATTCAACCATACAATTAATACCAAAAAACAATATAGTTGTTGTGCAGTGGCAGTTTGAGCAACATGTGAAATGGTATTTTTGGCAAAAATTTGGTACAATGCTTAACGATAAAATACTTGGCACAACAATGGAACAAAGTTTGGATAATTTGAAAAAGTTAGCAGAAGGAAGATAAGCTATTTATTATTATTTTTTAGCATATACTAAATATTCTCCTGCTTGCAATTCAAAAGTTTCAGTTACATTAAATGAATAAATTAATTCGGAAAATACATTGCTAAAATTACCTTGCAACCAACTATGCGAAAGAGACAATTTAATTCTATCATTATTAGAAAGATTTAAAATTACAAGTACAACTTCTTCATCTTTCTTTCTTAAATAAGCCATGCAATTATTACTGGTGGGCAAATTAAATATTTCACCTGTTGCAATAACTTCTGTTTTATGCAAAGCAATTAATGGTTTATAAAAATTATGCAATAACGGTTGTTTACTTTCAGTCCATTCAATCTCATCTTTATCAAAAAATTTTAATCGTTTATTATTGGGCAACTCTTGTCCGCTGTAAATTAATGGAATGCCCTTCCACGTAAAAGTAAATACAGCTAAGGATTTGGCAAGATTTCCATATTTTTCATATTCAGTTCCATTCCAACTATTTTCATCGTGGTTTGTAGTGAAAAATAATTTTGCAGCATCATTTGGATATTGCGAGTAAGTATGCAACACATTATATAATTCATTTATATCAATTTCATGGTTTATAAATTTTTCTGTTGCGTGCATCCACTGCCATGCGTAGGTTACATCAAAAACAGCGTGATACTTTACTTCTTCGCATTCTGCCAACCAAAATAAAGTTTTTAAACTATCGCATTGTGTTCTTGCTTCTTGCCAAAAATCTAACGGAACTAAATGTGCCATATCACATCTAAAACCATCAATATCACATTCGTTAATCCAATATTGCATGGCTTCAATCATTCCTTTTCTTAATTCATTATTTTTATAATTCAAATCAATAACATCTGCCCAACCGTTTTTTTCTGTAAAATTCCCATGTTCATCTTTCTCATACCAATCGGCATGTTCTTTTGTCCATGCATGATTATAACCAGTATGGTTGGCTACCCAATCAATAATTATTTTTATTTTTAATATGTGTGCTTGTGTAACTAAGGTTTTAAAATCTGCTAAACTTCCAAATTCAGGGTTAATAGTTGTATAACTGCTACAAGCATAATAACTACCTAAACTGCCTTGACGTTTTTCAACACTTATAGGTGTAATAGGCATTAGCCATAATGTTTCAACACCCATATCTTTCAAGCGTGGCAAGTGTTTGGCAAAGGCAGCAAAAGTTCCTTCTTTAGTATATTGACGAATATTTACTTCGTATATATTAGTATTAATTGCCCAATCAACTGTTTTAAAATGTACTGCCATAAATAATTTTATTGCTAAGAATATTTTGCAAATATCTGTAAATACTAACTTGTTATGTTTAACTATTAATAATCAGGTAATTAAAAATTTTGTATTAGAAAATAGTGTAGCTTTAAATAAATATCATGTAATGAAAGTGTCATTTTTGATTTTTATGGTTTTTATTTCTTGTGTACTGATGGTTATAGCTCTTGCTAAAATTAATAAATGCTATAAAGAAAACAAGATAAGTAGAGCGAATAGAGTAACATTGATTTATATAACTATATGTGCTCCGATAGTAGGTTATTTTTTAACCAGAAATTTGGGGAAGAAACTACGCTATTAAATTATGAGCTGAAATTATAGAGTTTATTTACTAAATGAAATTTTTTGTATTGTCCACGCAAAACCTAATACCAACAATGCTCCTATAACATTCAGCCATAAAAACCCAAGGCCAATAATTTCATATTTATCTAATAGAAATAAAGTAATAACAATCATTTCTGTAATTAATGCAGCAATGAATACGGCATTGCTTTTTATTTTTTTGCAATAAAATGCCACTAAAAAAATGCCGAGTATAACACCATAAAATAAAGAACCCAATACATTAACTGCTTCAATTAAACTGCCCATACCAGTTGCAAATTCTGCAACTATTACAGAAAAAATACCCCATGCTAATGTGTAATATTTTGAAATACGATAATCTTTTTTATTAAGTATTTCATTGGTATCATCATGCTTAAAGTTTCTAAACTTCTTATGAAAATCAATCATAGTGCAGCTTGCCAAAGAATTTAATGCAGCAGCAATAGAACCCCATGCTGCCAAAAAAATAATAGCAATTAATAAACCAACTAAGCCTTTGGGTAAATAATCAACTACAAATCGTAAAAAAATATAATTGGTATCATTATCATCTCCTGCTTTTAATTGCTTTACTAAATTTTTATAATTGCTTCTTACAGTTTCAGATTTTTTATTAATTACTGCTAATTGTTGTAAAGCAACAGATGTATCTTTTTTATAGTTTGATAAAACACTTTGCTTTTCTTCATTTAATAATGAAAAGCTTTTTTCAAGTGAGGCAACACTATCTTTCATAGTGCTGTTTAACATTTTTTGTTGTACAGCGGGATTGAAAAAAACGGGTTGTTGTTTAAATTGATAAAATGTAAATAATAAGACGCCTAACAATAAAATTAAAAATTGCATAGGTACTTTTATTACACCATTCATTAATAAACCTACTTTACTTTCTGTTTCATTCTTAGCTGTTAAATATCTTCCTACCTGACTTTGATCTGTTCCAAAATAACTTAATGCTAAAAAGAAACCGCCAATAATTCCGCTAATAATATTGTATTTGTCTTTCCAATTAAAACCTTTATTAGTAATGCCTGTGGTAATAACATTCATTTTTCCATTTCTTCCACTAATCTTCAAAGCATCAATAAAACCAATGTTTTCAGGCAACAAATGCATAATAACGTAACCTGTTACAATCATTCCACCAATAATAATAATTAATTGTAATTGTTGTGTGTAGGCAACAGCTTTTGCACCGCCGCTAACAGTATAAATAATTAATAAACCACCCATTACAATATTTGTCCAAAAAATATCCCAACCTAATAATGAAGATAAAATAATGGAAGGTGCATAAATGCTAATACCTGTTGAAAGGCCACGTGATAATAAAAATAAAAAAGAAGTGAGTGTTCTTGTTTTAACATCAAAGCGTTGTTCTAAATATTCATACGCAGTAAAAATTTTTAATTTGTTGAAGATGGGAACGAAAGTGATGCATAACACAATCATTGCAATTGGTAAACCGAAATAATATTGCACAAAACGCATTCCATCAGTAAAAGCTTGTCCGGGTGCAGATAAAAAAGTAATGGCACTTGCTTGTGTACCCATTATGCTTAATAACACAATGTACCAAGGCATAGAACGATTGCTTAAAAAATAGCCTTCTAAGTTTTTGCTTGTACGGCTTTTATATAAGCCATAAATAATAATAGCTGTTAAGGTAAACGAAAGTACTATCCAATCTAAACTGCTCATGCAAAATATTTAGTTAGCCACATAAAAAAAATAATTAATATAATAAGTAGTACAGTTACTAAAATATACCATTGTTTCCAAGATTTAAAAAGTGGAGTATCTTTTTTCATTAATAATTAATTACTGTTTTTTAATAATCCGCCGGCTAATAAACCCAATGCTAAACCAATTATTAAACCTGTTTTTACGTTTTTTAAAAATAAGCCAATAATCATTCCTATAACTATAACTACTACTGCGGTAATTGATTTTCTTTGTTGCATTAAATTAATGTTTGGGTAATGCTATTAAATTAGCTAATATTTTAAATGAACCCGATACACCTGCGGGTAACTGCCTGAATAAAGTTAAACTTACATAAGCAATATTCCCTTTACCATAAGGTGCAATTAATAAACTTCCGTTACTATCTTTTTCGCCTGTATCATGCATACTTATTGGTGTTTCAAAGTGAGCGTCTATTTGTGTTGCTTGATAAGTACTTCTTTCTTGCACCCAATTCTCAAAATCTTTTTCAGTTATTTTATTAGGATAATTTAATACTGAATGTTGCGGTAATAAAAAATTTACTTTAGCATTTTCTTCAGTAATACGAGAAGCAGTACTAACAGTAAAAGGGTATGGACCTATTTGTATTTTTTTTGCACCAACTGTATTGCTTTTAATATATTGAACAATTAAGTTACCGCCATTGTGAACATATTCATTCAACACATCATTTTTATCTGTTAGCCATTCGTATAAATTGTAAGCTCTAATGCCAACAATAATTGCATCAAATTGTTTTAACTCTTGAATTTTAATATCTGTTTCATTTAAAAATTTTATATCGTAACCCATTTGCTTAACAGCATCTGGTACTCTATCTCCGGGTCCTTGTATATATCCTATTTTTTTACCAATTGTTTTTATGGGGTCGTTTATAAACTTAATCTTGTCTTTAAAGAAATAATGAATATTCGGAATATGATTGTATTGAATGGTTGCAAAGTATTGGTTATATACATAATCTTTTCCGTCTATGTTTAAACGAATAGCTACTTCAATTGCATTACCTTTTTTGGGATTATAAAACTCCTTTACTGGAATAGCAATTCTATCGCTTTTATTCTTTTCAAAATTCATTAATTTATTTTCGAAAACGGTTTTAGTTGTGTCTTGCAAAACATATAATGTAACAGGAATATTTTTTCCTGAGAAGTTTGATTGATAGTTTACAAAGAAAGTATCGCTATTAATACTTTTATTTTTTGGTAATAAATTTAAAAGTAAAACATGTGGAGATAATGAAACCGAAAGATGCGGTATCATTACAAAAGGCTGATAAACTTCTCCCTTAACAGGATCAATATATTTATATTCAACAGGTTTATTTACATAAAAATCTATATCCTCAATTCTAAAATTAAATCTTGCAGTTAATAACGGATCATTCCATGCTTTGCCAATTAAATTTTGTTCGGTTACTGTAAAATTTCCCAATGTTTGCGGTAGTTGCAGCCAATAAGGTTGTGTTTCATTTTCTTCGGAAGGCTTTACTAATTTAACTTTTATAGAATAAGTTTGATTATCATTTTTTGCTAATTGTGTAAGTGTATCTACTTTAAATCCTTGAATAGAAACACCTTTAAAAATTATATTATTATAATTTCTACTATTTATAAAACAAGAAACATTTACAGTATCTCCTCTTAATGCAAATTCTTCTTGCGTAGTAGCATCGGCAAATAAACCACTGCAATTAATAATGGCATCTTGAATATCATTTAATTTTTTGTTGAGCCATGCATATTTACTTGGCCATAGGGTGTGCACTTTTTTATATAATTCAACCAAAGCTTTAACTGATTTTTCAGGATGAGCAACATTATAGTTTGCAATTATTTTATCTATTTCATTATTTATTTCTGCTCTATTAGAAATTTTATTCCAATCGGTAATAATGCCATCCATTAAATCTGTTTTTGGAGTATCTCCACCTGTTGTAGTAAAATATTCTGTTATACTTCCTTTCCTTTTGGGTCTGCCTTCACCTTGACTTTTGTGCATGCTTCTTGCCTCACCTCCAATTTCTCCGTAACTCTCTCCCAATAAGGCATTGAACTGCCCTACTTCTATTTTAAGTTGATTATCGGCGGTTGTATTGGTTCCACCAAAATTAAATGTGTTCCATAAAATTCTTTTGGCTTGCCATGGGGTTACTCCATATTTAAATTGTTCAGGAAATTTTTTAGGATCTGCTGCCGCATAAAATGCTTCGTTGGCAATAATTGATGAGGCAGCATGATGTCCGTGCCCGGCTCTTGCATCGCCGGGAAAGCGTGTAATAATTATATCCGGCTGAAATTTCCTTATAACCCAAACAACATCACTTAATACTTTTTCTTTATCCCAAATAGTAAGAGCTTCTTTTGCATTTTTACTGTAACCAAACTCATAAGCTGTACTAAAATATTGTTCGCATCCATCAATTTTTCTGGCTGCTAATAATTCTTGTGTTCTAATCATTCCTAATTCAACACCTTGTTCGTTGCCAATTAAATTTTGCCCGCCATCTCCTCTTGTTAAACTTAAATAGCCAGTGCGATAAAGTTTTTCTTTTGCTAAGTAAGGAAGTAAACTATTATTCTCATCATCAGGATGTGCAGCTATGTATAATACACTTGCAGTTGTTTTTAATTTTTTTAATTGAAGATATATTTCGGAAGAAGAAATACTTTGTGCAGATGCAGGTATATATAAATTAAAATAAAATAATATTGAAAAAATAAATGGGATGATTTTCATGAGCTGTTGATTAGCGACGAAGATAAAATTTGTTGCATTATGAAAATCAATATTTACAGCAATAAAAAAGCTCTCAACATTTTGCTGAGAGCTTTTTGTTTTATTTATAGAAACTGAAAATTATTTAGTTTCTTCTGAGTTTTCACCTTCTAATTTAGCACGAATATCTGCTAAGGCTCCTAAATCGCCTAAGGTAGCTTTTTCAACTTTTGCTTGAACAGCTTTTACGGCTTTTTTAGTTTTTTCTGCTTCTACTTTAGCTTCTTTTTTTGCAGTTTCTTTTTCTTCTGCATGTGCTTGTTCCCAAATACGACTATGGCTTAACACAATTCTTTTTTCGTTGCGGTCAAATTCAATAACCACAAATTGTGCAGCATCATCAACTTGTACTTGCTTACCATCTTCTTTAAAAAGATGTTTTCCCGGAACAAAACCTTCTAAACCATAAGGTAATTGTACTATAGCACCTTTGTCATCTTTTTTAGTTACAGTTGCTTCGTGTAAAGAACCTACAGCAAATGTATCTTCTAAAGCAGTCCAAGGATCTTCTTCTAATTGTTTATGGCCTAATTGTAGTTTACGATTTTCTTTATCAATACCTAAAATAATGATATCAATATTTTCACCAACTTTTGTGTATTCACTTGGGTGGTTTAAACGTTTTAACCAACTTAAATCGCTAATGTGAATCATTCCACCAATGCCGGCTTCTAATTCAACAAACACACCGTAAGGAGTAATGTTTTTAACAAGCCCTTTGTGTTTGCTTCCTTCTGCAAAACGAGTTTCAATAGTACTCCAAGGATCTTCTGACATTTGTTTGATAGATAAACTCATTTTGCGAGCTTCTTTATCTAATGTAACTACTTTAGCTTCGTATTCGTCTCCTAATTTAAAGAATTCTTTAGCGTTAATTGGTGTGTTAGCCCAAGTAATTTCACTTACGTGTACTAAACCTTCAACGCCTGGTTGAATTTCTAAGAATGCACCATAATCTTCAATATTAACTACTTTACCTTTTACAATGCTACCTTCAGCTAAGCCTTCTGGTAATACTTCCCAAGGATGTGGAGTTAATTGTTTTAAACCAAGACTAATGCGTTTTTTATCATCATCAAAATCTAATACAACCACATTTAATTTTTGATCCATTTTTAATACTTCACTTGGGTGAGAGATTCTTCCCCATGAAATATCGGTAATGTATAATAAGCCGTCTAAACCGCCTAAATCCATAAATGCACCAAAATCTGTAATATTTTTAACTGTACCTTCTAATACCTGACCTTTTTCTAATTTACCCATTATTTCTGCACGTTGTGCTTCAATATCGCTTTCAATTAATGCTTTATGAGAAACAACTGCGTTCTTAATAGTTTCGTTAATTTTAACTACTTTAAATTCCATTGTTTTTCCAACAAATTGGTCGTAATCTGTAACAGGTTTAACATCAATTTGAGAGCCTGGTAAAAAGGTTTCCATTCCAAATACATCAACAATTAATCCGCCTTTTGTTTTGCTTGTTACTAAACCGGTAACAACTTCGCCTGTTTTATGCACTTCAACAATACGTTGCCATGCACGGAATATGCGAGCAGATTTACGGCTTAAGAATAAGTTTCCGTTGCGGTCTTCTTTTTCTACAACCATTACTTCTACTTCATCGCCTACTTTAATGCCCGGTGTATCACGAAATTCGTTTAAAGAAATTAAGCCATCGCTTTTAAAACCAATGTTGATAACGGCATCTGTATTAGTTAAAGCCACAATTGAACCTTTCATTATTTCGCCATCTTCAATTGTTACAAAAGTGTTATCGTACACTTTATCGTATTTAATTTTTTCATCTGCACTGTAGTGGCTAACATTACGTTTGTCAACACTCCAGTCAAAATCATCATGAGCTGTAACAACAGCTTCTGCTGCAGGTGTGTTTGTTGTCGCAGTAGGTGCTTCAACAGTTTCTGCTGCTGCACTCTCCTGAGCTTCTGCGTTTAATTGTTTAACAATAAAATTCATAATAAAAACCCGTGTTTTTAAATCGGGGTTGCAAAAGTAGGGTTTTTAAGCTAAAAATCATACACAGTAAGGTTTTTTGTAGTTGGCATTAGTACTTATGTCATCACCTGTTGCCACGCTCGCTTTTGGGTTCTGTTTTCATGGCAACATATTTTATGACATTTTTTAAAGAGTAAAATAGTTATTCTATCAAAAAACATTATTATTTTCAAACTCTAAAATAAACCAAGTATGAAAAAAATGCTTACCACATTAGTTGCTATTGTTTGCATAGCAACTTTAAGTTTTGCACAAGCAAAAAAGAACGACAAAAAAGCACCTCCGCCGCCACCAAAAGAAGTTAAAACAACCCCTAAACAGGTTAAACCTGCACCACCACCACCAAAAGAAACTAAAGCAACTTCTAAACCAGCTCCGGCAGCTAAAACAAAAGCAGATGGTACGCCAGATATGCGTTACAAACAAAATAAAGATGCTGCTAAAAAAACTGCACCTGCTGGTCCAACTAAAAAAGATGGCACACCTGATATGCGTTACAAAGCAAATAAAGATGCTGCTAAGAAAAAAAGTTAATATAGCATTATATAATAATAAGAACTGCCCCGCTATGCGGGGCAGTTCTTATTTAACTTTTTCTCTAAAAATTTGTAATTATATTTTTAATTCTCCTCTTTGAATAACGCCTCCACCAATTACATCATCTCCTTCATAAAATACGGCACTTTGCCCTGGTGCAATGCTTTTTACGTTTTCATAAAATCTTGCACGTATGCCTTTATCATCATTATATAAATTGCATAATGCACCTTTATCTTTATAACGAATTTTTGCTACGGCTTCCATTCCGTTGGTAATACCATCGTATTTAATCCAATTCATTTTAGTTACATACATATCGTTTTGCTGTAAATCATCTTCTTCACCTAAAACAACTGTATTATTTTCAGGGTGAATGGCTGTAACATAAACAGGTTTTCCTAAAGCAATTTCTAACCCTTTGCGTTGCCCAACTGTATAAAACGGATAACCTTTATGTTGCCCTAATTTTTTCCCTGCTTTATCTATAAACCATCCGCCATTAACTTTTTCTTCTAAACCATCAACACGTCTTTTTAAAAAACCTCTGTAATCATTATCGGGTACAAAACAAATTTCATAGCTCTCACTTTTCTTTGCCAATTCCGGATAGCCCATATCAACAGCCATTTGGCGTATATCTTTTTTATGATATTTACCCAAAGGCAAAATTGTTCTGCTTAATAAATCTTGTTGCAAACCCCATAAAACATAACTCTGATCTTTTGTTTCGTCTAAACCTTTGCTTACAACAAATCTTCCGTTATTGTGTTGCCTTATACTTGCATAATGCCCTGTTGCAATAAAATCGCAATTCATAGCATCGGCACGTTTTAATAATGCACGCCATTTAATGTGTGTATTGCACATTACACAAGGGTTTGGTGTTCTTCCTGCTAAATATTCTTCAACAAAATTTTCAATAACAAAATCTCCAAACTCTTCTCGTATATCTAAAATAAAATGTGGGAAACCGTTTTGCACAGCAGCTTGCCGTGCATCGTTAAACGAATCTAAATTGCAACAACCTGTTTCTTTATTACTACTTCCACTACTTGCATAATCCCAAGTTTTCATTGTAATGCCAATTACTTCATAACCTTGGTTGTGAAGCATTAATGCTGCAACAGTGCTATCAATACCACCACTCATTGCCACTAAAACTTTTCCTTTACTGCTCATTATTCTTTTTAATTACAAAAAGCAAAAGTAAATTTTTAAAGGCAGATGATGTTTTTATGATTTTGCGTTATGAGGAATTTTTATTTTATGGAGTTGTTACGAGAATTTTTACAAGTATTGTTGAAGTGGGTGGATAAACAGATCCGGAGCCTGTTGCGGTAAACAAATCAATATTAACAGTGCCGTAACTGTAATAAGTGCCATAAGCAACTCCGTTTACAACTTCGGGCAAGGCTTCGTAAGTATTACCGCCATCAAAAGATATACTTACAGCAACACCTCCTGCATTAAGAACGCTTTGTGTAATATCGGGAATATTTATTGAAACAGCGTATCCACCTGTTCCGGTTGAAACCCAATCTGTTGGCATTATAGTACCAATTACGGCATAGGTTTGTGTGGGTGCTTGTACTGTTTTTGTGCAAGAAGAAAAAGTAATTATAACAATTAAAGGAAGTAATATTTTCTTCATAGTAAATATTTTTCATTTACTATAAAGCATAATTAATGCCAATTAATTTTTTTGAATTTGAAAGAGGAAGATTATAAAACTTAAATTAATTCTTTTAATTTTTCTATAACAATATCAACTTCTTGTTTAGTGTTTTGTTTGCTGAAAGAAAATCTTACAGCTACTTGATTAGGATGGTGATTAATGGCTCTTATAACATGGCTACCAGCATCTGCACCACTTGTGCAAGCACTACCGCCACTTGCACAAATATTATTAATATCTAAATTAAATAATAGCATTTCGCTTTTTTCTGTTTTTGGGAAACTTGCATTTAAAACCGTATATAAACTATTTCCTAAAACATCTCCATTAAAAGAAACATTGGGAATATTTTTTTCTAATGCTTCTTTCATATAAAGTTTTATATTTTTTATATGCGTACTTTCTTCTTCGTAATGTTCGGTTGCTATTTCTAAAGCTTTGGCAAAGCCAACAATACCGTATAAATTTTCGGTACCTGCTCGCATATTTCTTTCTTGTGAACCTCCGTTAATAAACGGTTTTATTTTTACATTTTCATTAATATATAACATGCCCACACCTTTTGGTCCGTGAAATTTGTGTGCAGCACCTGTAATAAAATGAACGGGTATATTTCTTAAATCAAATGGAAAATGACCAACTGTTTGTACTGTATCGCTATGAAAAATTGCATTATATTTTTTACAAATATTTCCTATTTTATGAATGTCGATAATATTTCCTATTTCGTTATTGGCATGCATTAATGTAACCAAACATTTTTCTTTACTTGAAGCAAGAATATTTTCTAAATCTTTTATATCTATATGCCCGTTTGGTAAAAGTTTTACATAACTAAGTTCAACATTATCATGCCTATGTAAATATTCAACAGTATGTAAAGTTGCATGATGTTCTATTGAAGAAGTTATAATGTGTTTGCAGCCTAAATCTCTTACTGCTGCTGTAATTGCGGTGTTACTACTTTCGGTTCCGCCACTTGTAAAAAATATTTCTGCCGGATGAGCGTTTAAAATTTTTGCAACTTTTTTTCTTGCAGTTTCAATAGCTAATCTGCTTTCTCTGCCGTAGCTATATATAGAAGATGGGTTACCAAAACAATTGGTTAAATAAGGCATCATGGCATCTAAAACATCTTTATCTAAAGGAGTAGTAGCTGCATTATCAAAATAAATTCTGTTACTCATGCTTTATAAAATATACTAAAAGAAAGATGCAAAAGTAAGTAACAATAGTCTATTGAATTCGTGTTCTAATAAACGAACTATAAAACGTGATAATACTTTTACTGAATTAATTTTATATCTTCTTTTTTAACCCATCCGTAAATAAAATCTCCGGTGTATGCCAAATATTCTATGTAAACCAAATTTTTGGAAACTTGATTGTTAGTGGTGGGGCTTATTAATTTTACTCCTTTCATAAAATAAGAACTTCTTATATTGTTTTGTGTAGTATCGGAATATATATTTATTTTTTTGCTAATAACTCGGTATGTTTTATAATCAATATATTCATTGGTGAATGTTGATGCTTTTATTTTTTGCTTTTTCATAAACATATAAGTAGCAAAAATGTTTCTACCAAAACCAAAATTACAATTGGCATTTTGTTCGGGGTAAATGATGGCGTAAGTAGGAGAGAATTTAAAATGTATGGGACAAGTTTTATTTTCTTCATTGAAATTGTATTGAATAGAATCTCCAACAATTTCAAAAATGCCATCTATATTATTTGCATAGTTTTTGCCCGAAGCAATTGCCCAAAACTTATAATGTGTAGAATCAATTTTTAATATGGTTAAATATTTATTTTTTTCTTTTGTGCTGCTGCCATAAATACCCGAATAATCATGTTGTGCAAATACAGATAAAAAAGTAAAAAGAAAACTAATTAGCAAAATGTTTTTCATTGCAATAAATGTAAAGAGAATAACATAAATAAAAAAGCACCTCAAATAAGAGATGCTTTATAATTGTTGTTTAATTTTATTTTTTTATGGAATGAATGGTTTAGTTCCTAACAGGCCTTCCGGTTTTAAGAACACTTTGTATTCTTTCTAAAGTTTTCTTTTCGCCACATAAACTTAAAAAGGCTTCTCTTTCTAAATCTAACAAATATTGTTCTGAAACAAATTGAGGTTCACTTAAATCTCCGCCACACATTACATAAGCTAATTTGCGTGCAACTTTTGCATCATGTTCGGTTGCATAATTTCCTCTCCACATTCCGTTAATGCCTGCAAGCATGGCACCCAAACCCAATTTACCTAACACTTTAATATCTTTTCTTTGTTGTGGTATTGAATAGCCAGCATCGTATAATTCAATAACACTTTTCTTTGCTTCGCTAATTCTTCTTCCAATATTCATTACTACTTCGTCATGACCTTTACGTAAAATACCCATATCAAAACCTTCATGTGCCGATGTTGCAACTTTTGCAGTTGCAATAGCAAAAAATCTATCTTTTAATGTGTTGGTTTCGGGTTCATCTTTATGCAACTCATCGCTG
>Ga0116193_1002502_pt1 | contig 13958 bp, 7 predicted proteins | sample AD_UKC115_MetaG_FD_89892 | JGI IMG/M metagenome (GOLD analysis project Ga0116193, IMG submission 89892) | Active sludge microbial communities of municipal wastewater-treating anaerobic digesters from Hong Kong - AD_UKC115_MetaG | ecosystem: Engineered > Bioreactor > Anaerobic > Digestate | place... | reverse complement strand
GTAATATTAGTTGTATTGCCTTTACCATGATTGCCATCAATAGGTTTAATAACTAATGGATAACCATATTTTTTAACTGCATCTTTTAAGCCTTCTTCTGTTCTTATAACCATGCCTTTTGGAACAGGAATTTCAGCAGCTTCTAATAATGCTTTTGTTTCTTCTTTATCGCAGGCAATATCAACAGCAATGTTTGAAGTTGTACTGGCAATGGTAGCTCTAATTCTTTTTTGATGAACGCCATAACCTAATTGTACTAAGCTATGTTTGTTTAAACGTAAATGAGGAATACCACGTTTTGCAGCTTCATCAACTATACAACCTGTTGATGGACCTAAACGAGTATCTTCTCTTATCTCTCTTAATGTTTGAATATCTTCTGCAACATTATACTCCATGCCATCAGTTAATGCTTGTGCTATTTTTACAGCAGTTTTTGCAGCATAAACGCCTGCATCTTCTTCTAAATAACTAAATACAACAAAATATTTTCCTTCTTCGCCTGTGCCTCTTGTTCTGCCAAAACCTGTATCCATGCCTGCTAAGGTTTGTAATTCCAAAGCAATATGCTCAATTACATGACCCATCCAAGTGCCTTCTTTTACACGTTTAAAAAAACCACCTGCTGTTGCTTCACTGCATCTATGACTGTACATACTTGGGAACAATGCTTCTAATCTTTCAGAAAATCCTTCTATTTTATTGGTTGGTTTTTGTTCTAACTCTTCTAAATCAAGTTTCATTTGAATGAGCTTGTTTCTGCGAATGCTCCAATAGTTAGGTCCACGTAATACTTTTATTTCTTCAATTTTCATATTGTGTTAGGTAATTTTTATTTTATGTTTTGGTTTACTGATTATGAAAACGAAAGATAAGTGTAAATAAATTTTTAACAAATTTTTTTGTCTGTAATTAATTCATTCTTCAAAAAATATATAAAATATGGCAGATAAATAAAATTCTACCAAACCAACCAATCATAATTATTAGTTTCATTTCTGCTTGTTGGTTTTTGTAAACCATTGGTTAGTTGAATTACTCTTTCTCCTACCAACTTTTTTAATTGACTAACAGAAAGGGTTTTATTGCTATTCATCGCTTCAATAATACTGTAAGTGAAAACACCATTCTTTAAATCACCACGTTCTTGTGCATATTGTGTGCCACCAGCTGCACTAATAATGGTTGCTCCTGTGCCTTTGCCCACATTTACAAAAAGATTCTGCATTAACTCAAAACTATTAGCCAAACCCAATTGCTTTTCCTTCTTCACTACTTTAATGGTACTTTTTGTTGCTACTCCATTTTTATTAAGTTCCGTTTTGGCTGTTTCTATTTTAAGCAATTCATCTTTATCAACTTCGCCACTATGGCATGCATCTATCAATAATAATTTTTGTCTTGGTTTAATGTTGTCTAACAAACTTTCCAAATCATCATAAGCCAAACCATTTTCTTCAGGTTTAGTAAAATCAATACTATAAGTGGATAAGAAGTAATCAAAGTCTTTACTCAATACTCCATGACCACTATAAGAAATAATTACTTTATCATCTTCATTTAATTGCAATAGTTTTTTCTTTAAGGCTAGAATATTTTCTTTAGTTACACTTTTGTCGAACAAAGTATCAATCATAATGTTAGGATATTTGCTTTTAAACTTGATGGCCAAATCTCTAATATCTTTTACACTCCAGTTTAAGTTGTAATCGGTATTAGCAAATTGATTGATGCCTATACCAATGAAATACTGTTTGGATGGTTGAGATTGTGAAGCAGTGTATTTTACAAACAAAGGCATTTTATAGCTTTCTGTTCCATTGATATTGGTTACAGATGTTTCAATTCTGTTTTCCCCTTGTGACAAAGTAATGGTAATAGTTGTATCGAAATTATTTTTACGTTTTACCCGAATGCCTCTTAACCCAAAAACTGGTACTTCATTTACCCAAACATTAAAACGATCTAGCTTGTAAATGCTATCATTGGCTTTAATAGTAAGAGAAATTTTGCTTTTGCTTTGCTCATAATCAATATCATCTCTGTTCACAAAATCAGCCTCTGGCACACTATAGCCATCTGCAAATTGAGTGGTATCAATGCCCAATTTTTTAATGCGTTTTTGGTAGGCTTTTCTGTAACTGTTTATCAACAAAGTATCAGTATTACCAATAGCCTCTAAAACCTTATCTGGGCGATTGTACTTTACATCTAATTGTTCGAAAGTGATGACTTTTAAATCTTTGGTAACGTAGTGGAGAAGTTTGGCGGCGTCTTTCGTGGTAAAAAAATGACCACTGCTCGATTGAAAAAAATAATTACTATTATCAATTGTATACTTGGAATATTTTATTTTAAACTTTTCAAAATCCCAAAACCGTATACAGTTATCCTCTGCTACTGTAATAAGTACTTTATCATTGCTTGAAAGAGATGCATATTTAACCGACAATGGATGTTTTAATGACGCAATTTTACTTGCATCATTAGTATTCCAAATGGATACATAATTATCACCAGAAAATGTAATAGTTTTTTTACCATCTTTACTAAAAAATGCTCCCAATACCCAATTATTATGTCTTAAAGTAGTTATCAGTTTTTTTTGCTCAACATCCCAAATTCTTGCAGTATTATCTTGAGAAGCGGTAATAATTAGGCTTCCATCGGGACTAAATTGAACTGTTAGAACTTTACTAGTATGATCTTTAAAGCTATTTACAAGTAACCCATTTTTAACATCCCAAACCCTTACAACTTTATCGTCTCCTGCAGCTGCTAAGTATAAACCATTAGGAGAATAATTAATGGAATTAATCCATGCACTTTTAACAAATCCATCTTGCAATATTTGAGTTACTCCTTCCGTTAACTTAAAATCAATTTTTTTATTTTCAATATCGTATATCTCAATACTATTATTATCTAAAGCTATAGCTACTTTCTTATCGTCTGGAGAAAAAGATAAACAAGATATTAGGCTCTCTTTAGGCAAAGAAAAACTAGCAATCTGACTACCAGTTATAGAATTCCAAATTCTCACAATTCCTTTATAAGATCCTGTTGCTATTAAATTACCTTGATTAGAAAAACAAGCGTTACTGATATTGGTATTTGTTTCTATGATATTGAATATGGTTTCACCACTTTCTACATTTATTACAGCAGCTGTATCTCCTTTTAATGTGATTATTCTTTTACTTTTTTCATGAATAAAATTTCTATTAATTGGCATTATGTTTCCAGGCAATTTTCCAATTGAACCAGAAATATCCCATTTGATTGCACCATTATTTTTATTCCATAAATTCAATTCTCTTTTTCCTAGAGTGATAATATTCAAATCATCTTTTAAAAAAAATGCACCCTCAATTTGTTTCATTTTACTTTCAAGTTCAAAAATTATTTTACCAGAATTTGATTCCCAAACTTTTGCAGTGCAATCTTCCGAGTAAGTAAGCAGTTTATCTCCTTTGGAAGAAAAAACAGAAACCCCAACTTTCTTATTATGTCCTTGAAACTTAGTTAAAGCCAATCCGCTTTCAATATCCCAAATTATAACATTATTGTCTGATGAACTGGTAGCTATTTTTTTTTCATTAGGGGAAATTGTAATCGATAAAATGTCAGCTACCCCATTTTTACAGTTGTGCAACATTTGCCCTGTTAAAGCATCCCACACTTTTGCAGAGTATTCTGATGCTGTAATAATTTTTTTTCCATCATTTGAAAATTTTGCATCGTAAACATTTCTTTTCTCTACAGCTAATTTTAAAATATTGGTTCCTGTTTTTGCATCCCACACAAAGACAGAACCATCTTTAGAAGAAGTTACGATTTTTTGATTGTCTGGAGAAAAAACTGCATTTGTTATTTCACCTTTTTGCCCATTGAGTCCAAAAAGCAGAATTCCTTTTTTAATATCCCAAACTTTAGCTGTATTATCTTTTGAAGCTGAAACTAGCATGCTACCATCTGCGGATAAATTAATATTTTTAATGCTATTTTTATGGGCATTAATAAAATTGTACTTTTCTTTACCATCAATAAAATTCCAAATTCTAATTGAATTATCAGCTGAAGATGTAATTAAACTTTTACCATCTGGAGTAAACAGCACCAAATCAACATAATCAGTATGACCAGTTAATACATTTTCTTTTAATCCATTTTTTGAATTCCAAATCACAATTGTCTTATCCTCAGAAACAGTAACTATTCTACTGCCATCTGGTGAAAAAATTGCTTTATAAACATAAGACTGACCAGTCAATTCTGTTAAAAGCAATCCGCTATTGGCATCCCAAAGTTTTGCAGTTTTATCACCTGCTGTAATAATGTATTTATCATTGGGAGAAAAAAAGGCAGAATAAACTTTTGCTTTGTGCCCTTCAGGCAACACCAATCTTGGCTCTTGCCCCATCACCCCCAAATAATAAATACAACAAGCTATTAAAAGGAATATCTTTTTCATTTCCCAAAAATAGCTATTCATTTTGTTTTTCTAATACCTATGTAAGGGTATTTTTTGAAGTTGTTTTAATGTGGCAGATTCCTCACTGTGTTCGGAATGACATTTATTTCTATCTCATACTTTCTAACTCCTTTTTCAACCTAAACATTTCATCTCTCAATTTTGCAGCTTCCATAAAATCTAAATCTTTGGCAGCTTTTTCCATGAGTTTTTTGGTTTTTGCAATAGCTTTTTCCATTTGAGGAATGGTTGTATAATTTTCTTGTTCTTCTGCAGCAATGTTTATAATATCTTCATCATTTTGTATGGCGTAAGATTTTGTTTCATCAAATCCTTTAATATCTAAAACAGCAGTTTGCTGCATGATTTGCTCAATACTTTTCTTTACAGTTTTAGGAACAATGTTGTTGGCAATGTTATAAGCAATTTGTTTTTCTCTTCTTCTGTTGGTTTCATCTATGGTGCGTTGCATGCTTTGTGTAATTTTATCTGCATAAAAAATTACTAAACTATTTGCATTTCGTGCTGCACGACCTGCAGTTTGTGTAAGGCTTTTTTCGTTGCGTAAAAAACCTTCTTTATCTGCATCTAAAATGGCAACTAAAGAAACCTCTGGCAAATCCAATCCTTCTCTTAAAAGATTTACACCAACTAAAACATCTATTTCTCCCAAACGCAACTGGCGTAATATTTCTACACGTTCCAAAGCATCTACATCGCTATGAATGTATTTTGATTTTATGTTGATGCGTTGTAAATATTTATCCATTTCTTCAGCCATGCGTTTGGTTAAAGTGGTTACTAAAACTCTTCCTCCATTTTTTACTCTTTTATCAATTTCATCTAACAAATCATCTATTTGATTGACACTTGGTCTTACTTCTATGGGAGGCTCTAATAAACCAGTTGGTCTTACTACTTGTTCTACAACTAAGCCTTCTGTTTTTTGCAATTCATATTCGCCAGGTGTGGCACTTACAAATACAGTTTGCCCAATTAAATTTTCAAATTCATGAAAGTTAAGAGGTCTGTTATCTAAAGCTGATGGAAGCCTGAAACCATAATCTACTAAAACTAATTTTCTACTTCTGTCTCCACCATACATTCCTCCTATTTGTGGTATGGTTTGATGACTTTCATCAATAACTAACAAAAAATCTTTAGGAAAATAATCTAATAAACAAAATGGTCTTGTACCTGGTTTTCTTCTATCAAAAAACCTTGAATAATTTTCAATACCATTGCAATAGCCCAATTCTCTTATCATTTCTAAATCATATTCTACTCTTTCTTTTATTCTTTGGGCTTCTTCTATTTTTCCAATGCTTTTAAAATACTGTACTTGAGCCATCATTTCATCTTGTATTTCATTCATCACTTGCAATATCATTTCTTTAGGAGCAAGGTATAAAGTGGCAGGAAAAATTGCTGCATTTTCTATAGTTGAAATTCTTTTGGAAGACGATAATTCTATGCTTTCAATTTCTTCAATTTCATCACCAAAAAAAGTTACTCTATAACCATAATCTAAGTAAGGCAAATTAATATCTACCGTATCGCCATTTACTCTAAAAGTTCCTCTACTAAACTCTCCTTGACTACGATTGTATAAAGCATTTACCAACGCATGTAAAAATCCTTGACGTGCAATAACCTGACCTTTATGAATGCGAATAATTCCATTTTCAAATTCAGCAGGATTGCCTAAACCATAGATGCAGCTTACACTTGCTACTACAACAATATCACGTCTGCCACTTAATAATTGACTGGTTGCTTGCAAACGTAATTTATCCAACTCTTCATTAATACTTAAATCTTTTTCAATGTACACATTGCTTACAGGCATATAAGCTTCTGGTTGGTAATAATCGTAATAGCTTACAAAATAACCCACAGCATTATCAGGAAAAAATTGCTTAAACTCGCCATACAACTGTGCTACTAAAGTTTTGTTGTGAGTTAAAACCAAAGTTGGGCGTTGTACTTGTGCAATAACATTTGCCATTGTAAAAGTTTTTCCACTGCCTGTAACGCCTAACAATGTTTGAAATTTATCGCCATTATTAATGCCTTCTACTAATTGTTGTATAGCTGTTGGTTGATCGCCATTGGGTTTATATGGAGCATGTAAATGAAAAGGCATAGTGCAAAATACTTAAATAGAAGTTGATTGAAAAAAATGCAGCGTAATTTTTATTTTCTATTTTGAAAAAATAAAAATGCCCAATAATTTTTTTTAAAATTATTGGGCAAAAAAGTAGTTACTTTTTTTAAAAATTACGCTGTTACAGAAGCTTCTTGCTGTTGCATTAAATCTACACTTCTGTTGATAAAATTGGTAAGCTCTGCACCTTTTAATAATCCTTGAGATAGTAAAGCTAAATCTGCTAAATTTCTTATTTGCTTTTCTTTCTTTTCTACATCGCTTTCTTTTAACAAGCTTTGATAAATTGGATGATTACCATTTACTGTTAAGGTAACTTCATCTGGCATTTGAGCATAAAATGCAGCCATTCCTCCACCAATATTTGCCATATCTTTCATTCTACGCATAAACTCTGGTCTTGTTGCAACAACAGGTGCAGCATCTTTGTTTAATCCTTTCACATCAACGCTTATCGTAATTTCTGAAGATTTTATTTCAAAAAGTTTTTTTAATTCTTCGGTTTCATTTTTACTTAAAACACTTTCAGTGCTTTCTTGTTTATCAATTAAATTATCAGCAATATCTGCATCTACACGAGTAAAAGTTACATTTTCCCATTTCATTTCCATATTGTTAATGAATGCTGCATCAACAATAGTTTCCATTTTTACAACATTATATCCTTTTGCTTGTGCTGCTTGTATATAAGCATCTTGCTGTATAGGATTAGTGGTGTAAAGAATTACATGTTTGCCGTCTTTATTTTTTTGTAAAGATTCTGTTGCGGTTTTGTATTCTTCTAATGTGTAAAATTTGTGTTCATTGTTTTCAGAAGCATTTGCAACAGTTTCCAACACTAAAAATTTGTTTGCCTTTTCTAAAAACTTATCATCTGTCATCATTCCATATTTAACAAACAAACCAAGACTTTCCCATTTTTGTTCAAACTCAGTTCTTTCTTTGTTAAAAATTTCTTCTAATTTATCTGCTACTTTTTTAGTAATATGGTTGTTTATTTTTTTAACATTAGGATCGCCTTGTAAATAGCTTCTACTAACGTTTAGAGGAATATCTGGGCTATCAATTACACCATGCAACAACATTAAAAACTCGGGTACAATATCTTTTACTTCATCTGTTACAAAAACCTGGTTACTGTAAAGTTGAATTTTATCTTTTTGTATTTCGTAGCTCTGTTTAATTTTTGGAAAATATAAAATACCTGTAAGGTTAAAAGGATAATCAACATTCAAATGAATCCAAAACAAAGGGGTTTCGCCAAAAGGGTATAATTCTCTATAAAAATTTTCGTAATCTTCTTTGGTTAAATCACTTGGTTTTTTTACCCAAATAGGGTTGGTGTTGTTAATGCTTTTTTCTTCTGTATCTTCTTTCTTTTCTTCTGCAACATCAGTAAAATAAATAGGTATAGGTAAGTATTTACAAAATTTATTTAAGGTTTCTTTTATTCTATGGGCTTCTAAAAATTCAGTACTTTCTTCGTTAATGTGTAAAATAATTTTAGTACCACGTTGTTTTTTTTCTACTTCATACAATTCAAATTCTGGGCTTCCATCACAACTCCAATATACTGTTGCAGCATCGTTATTATAACTTTGTGTAAGCACTTCTACTTTTTCTGCAACCATAAAAGAACTATAAAAACCTAAGCCAAAATGCCCAATAATATTGGCATCTTTGTATTTCTGTAAAAATTCTTCTGCACCACTAAAAGCAACCTGGTTAAGGTATTTATCAACTTCTTCTTTTGTCATACCAACACCTCTGTCTTCAATGGTTAAAGTTTTTTCTTTTGCATTGAGTGTTACATCAATTCTTAAATCGCCTATTTCGCCTTTTGCTTCACCTAAAGAAGATAAGGTTTTTAATTTTTGAGAAGCATCAGTAGCATTGCTCACTAATTCTCTTAAAAAAATATCATGCTCACTGTACAAGAATTTTTTAATGATAGGAAAAATGTTTTCTGTTTGTACACGAATCTGACCTTTTTGCATTGTATAATTTTATTTTTGTTTAAAATAGATTAATAAGCCTAAATTTTGTTAGACGAACCATAATTGACAAACAAAATACCAAATTAGTTTTGCTGACATGTTGGCAAAAAAATAGGTATTGCTTAAATGATTTTGTTATCTTGTTGAATATTTAATGATAAAAATTTGATGAAAAAGGAAACTACAATTACTTTAATTTCTTGTGTTTTTTTTATAATCAGTTCTTTGTTTTTTATTAATAATGATTTTTGGCAAGATGAAATTTATACACTTACACATTTTGTTTTTACCCCTTTTACAACTACTTTATTTGATTATCATGTAGCCAATAACCATATAGCTTTTAATTTTTTATTAAATGTTTTAAGAAGAGTGATAGGTATAAATGAGGTGCAAGAAATTTTGAATCATCCTTATTATTTTAGAATACTTCCATTTACTATTTCTGTACTAAACTTGTTTGTAATATATGTTACAAGTAAACAATTATACCATAAAAAATTTGCTTTAATTGCTACTTCTGTTTTTGCTACAACCTTTACTGTTATTAACTTTTCTGTGCAGTTGAGGGGCTATTCTTTAAATATATTGGTATGCACTTTATTGATGTATTATTTTTTGAAAATGATTAGAATGCAACAATTTCAATTTAAAAATTTTATGCTTCTATTAATGTTAAGTGCATGTAGCATTTTTGTTTTACCTACAAATGTTTATTTAGTGCTTGCTTTGTGTGTATTGATTTTGTTGTTTTTTATAAACTCTTCTCTTCAAAAATATTTTTTAGAAAACGAATTAAAAAGACGTGAATTAATAAAATTAATTGTCTCACTATTATTGGGAGCAGCTATTGCAACTGCTTTTTATGTTTGGTTGTTAAGCATTCAATATAGTAAAGAAATGACTTTGCCTGTTCAACATTTCTCATTAAAAAATTTAATACAAGCTTTAGCAGTATGCTATCATTTTATTCATTTTCATTTTCATTTTTATGTTTTGCTTGCCGTATTTGCTTTTTTAGTTTTTATAAAAAGAGAAAAATTTTCGGACTCAAATATTTTACTTTTAACTGCTGTTTATGTGTTGTGCTTTATCATTTTCTTTTTGCATGGAGTAGTAATTATTCAACGAATTTTTCTTTCATTAATTCCAGTATATGTGTTGTTCATGGCTACCCTAATTTATGATTTGAATGAAAGAAAAGTTTTTAAAAACTTTTTGCCAATTATGCTTAGTTTAAATGTATTGGCTGTTGCAATTTCTTTTGCAGTTGCAAATACTACTGCTGAACTAAATAATAAAAATGAAGTGCATACACAAGATTTGATTAATAGTTATTACCAATTTTATTTTAATCCTAAAGATGCAGTTATACAAGCTCAACAATTAGCTCATGAAAAAAATACTACTATTTATGTACAAGAAGGATTTGGAGGTAGTGGAATTGCACTTTATTTGAATGTATTTAAAATTCCTTTTCAGTATTTTGATTGGAAGGGAAAAGCTCTACCAAATTCATTTATAATTGTATCTAATATTAAGAATAAAACTGAACAATGGCTTGATGAAAATGAATTTTTATTTGAAAAAAAGATGGACAATAAATTTCATTTCAATGTTTATTATTGTTACAAGAAGAAGTTGTAAATACAATTATTTTTTGTTATTCATTGCCCCATTTTGAGGAGAGTATTCAAAAATTATTTTTGCATTTTTCTGTAAATCAGAAGTAAGAAAAACTTGATAATTTTTTTTGCCAGCAGTAACTTTCATTAAAGAAGTATTGGGCGGAATTTCTCCTAAATTATCTGCTACTAATATAAGTTCATGTACTGGGTTTGCAGCAGTAACTTTTATTTTTAATTTTATAGGAATAGTACTTAAACGTTCGTGCAATATTACAGGTTCGCCATTATGAAAAACTGAAATAGAATCATTATCAATTTGCCCATTATCATAAATTTCTAATTCCAATTCCCCTTCATCAACATAAAAAGTTTTTACTAAATTGTTTTTTCTTTCAGTAAGTACTTTTGGTAATATTTTTTTGGGGGTTACAGTAATTTCTGAAGTAGTTGTTATAGGCTTTTCTGTACTTGTTTCTTGTTTTACAATAGCATTAGTTGTATCTGCTTGTAGTTTTCTAAAACTTTTATTATCTTTTTTTATTAATGCACTTTCTGCACCTGGTCTATATTTAGATTTTGCACTTGGAGGATTATTTTTAGCAACACTTTTTTGTGTAACTGGAGTAGGTTTTTTAACTAAAGGTTCAGTTTTTTTAATTAAAAAATCTTCTTTTGTGAAATCGCTTTCTGGTACTTTTTCTAAATATACTGTTCCATCACCACAAGCAGATTTATCTTTCATATTTTGGCTGGAATATTCACCCTTTAAAATTTCTTTATCGCCATCTTTTGTGTAAGTTAAATAACAAGTCATTAAACAAGCATCAGAACTATTATCTGCTATTTTTAGTTCAAGCATTTTATTTTCTTTAATCAAAATATTATTAGTTTTATCGTTAAAAATTCCTTGTAAAGAAGTTTTACCGTAAAACCTTTTTGTTTGATAAGAATAGGTTACACCTTCTAATTTATTATTTTTAAAACCATTGTTTAATTGTACCTCGTATCTGTATGTATCTTCAACAAATTTTCCTGCAAAAGGATTGAATTGTTTTTGTACAAAATGCCCACGCCAAATTCCTGTAATATTTTTTTTATTTGATTTTTTATGAACCGCTTTTTTAGAAGTTTGTGCATAGCAAACACTGGTTATTGCTAACAAACTAAAAAGAAGAATAAAATTGATGTAATAAGTAAATCTCAATCTCATGGCACAAAACTAAAGTTATAGCTGTAAAAGATGTATCAAAAAACAGTTAAAGGTTATAAAATTGTCTTGTTTTAACTTTTGATTTTTATATTGAAAAATTTTGTTGTGTGCAAGTTGTTGTTTTTCTTTTTTATTAATTGAGGTGTAAGTAATACTTTCACGCCCTTATAAAATTTTTGTTTTTTTTGAATGAGTAAAAGAGTAGCTATAATTGGTGCAGGACCTGCTGGATTAACAGCAGCTTACTTATTAGGAAAAGCAGGTGTAAGCACTGTTGTTTTTGAAAAAGATGCAAAATATGTAGGTGGAATTTCAAGAACTGAAAATTATAAAGAATATTATTTTGATATTGGTGGACATCGTTTTTTTAGTAAGAGTAAAGAAGTAGAAGATTTTTGGACAGAAATTTTGAAAGATGATTTTTTAGAACGTCCAAGAAGCAGCAGAATTTATTACAATCATACTTTTTTTTCTTATCCATTAGTTGCTTTTGAAGCATTAAAAAAATTAGGAATTGCAGAATCTTTTCTTTGTGTATTGAGTTATTTAAAAGCAAAATTTTTTCCAGTAAAAAATCCTGAAAATGTAGAAGATTGGGTCTCCAACCAATTTGGAAAAAGGCTGTATCGTATTTTTTTTAAAACATATACTGAAAAAGTTTGGGGCATTAGTTGTAGAGCAATTTCAGCAGATTGGGCTGCTCAGCGAATTAAAGGTTTATCCTTAATATCGGCTATAAAAAATGCTTTATTTAAACCCAAGAATAATAATAAAAGTGCAATAATAAAAACGTTGATAGATTCTTTTCGTTACCCTAAAAAAGGACCTGGAATGATGTGGGAAACTTGCAGAGATAAATGTTTGCAAATGGGAGTTTCTATACAAATGAACAGTAATGTACAATCGCTGCATTACGAAAATGAAAAATGGAAAGTAGTTTTAGAAAATGGGAATTCAGACAATGATTTTGATTTTGTTTTATCCACAGCACCAATTAAAGAACTCATTCCTCAAATAAATCCTGCATTACCCACCAATGTTGTACAAGCTGCACTACAGTTGAGTTATAGAGATTTTTTAACTGTTGTTTTAATTTGTAAAGATGCAGATAGCTTTTCAGATAATTGGATTTATATACACGATCCATCAGTAAAAGTTGGAAGGATTCAAAACTTTAAAAGTTGGAGTCCTTTTATGGTTCCTGTAAAAGATATGGCCTGTTATGGAATGGAATATTTTTGTTTTGAAGGCGATGGTTTATGGCAAATGAAAGATGAAAATTTAATTCAACTTGCAAAAAAAGAAATGCAGCAAATAGGTTTATTAAAAGAAGAATTGGTTACAGATGGTTATGTTGTAAGGCAAGCAAAAGCTTACCCAGTATATGATAAAGGCTATAAAGAAAAAGTACATTTAATTCGTGAAGGATTGAAAAAGTATAAAGGATTTTATTTGATAGGTAGAAATGGAATGCACAAATACAATAATCAGGATCATAGCATGATGACAGCAATGCTTGCAGCTAAAAATATTATTGCAAATGAAGAATTGTACGATGTTTGGAATGTAAATCAAGATGCTGAATACCATGAAAGTGGTGAAAGAAATTTAGAACATGAAGGAGGTAGGCTAATACCTGTGAAAAATGATTAAAATAAACTGTTTAGAAAAAACTTTATAATATTGTTTCATGCAAACAACACTTTGTTTTGATTTTGGAAATACACGTTTAAAATATGCTGTGTTTAATGATGCTACTTTGAAAGATGTTGAGATTATGAATGATGCATCTATTGAAACACTTCAATCAATTATAAAAAAATATCAACCGCAAAAAACTATTTTATCATCTGTTGTAAAACATGATAAAACAATAGAAACTTTTTTACAACAACATACACAGTTTCATTTATTAAACAACACCAGTAAATTGCCTTTTACAATACCAGTAGGCAAGCCTGAAACTGTTGGTGCAGATAGATTAGCAATTTGTGCAGCAGCCGTACATTTATATCCTAAAAGCCATAATTTAGCCATAGGTTTAGGAACTTGTATTACCTATAATTTCATTAATAAGTTTCATGAATTTTTAGGAGGAAGCATTTCACCTGGTATGTATATGCGTTTTAAAGCAATGAATGAACAAACAGCTTTATTACCCATTATTCAACCTGATCATAATTTTCCATTAATTGGTTACGATACAAAAACAAACTTATTAAGTGGTGTTTTATTAGGTATGGCAAAAGAAATTGATGGAATTATAGATGCTTACAAGGAAAAATATGACAACTTTAACGTGCTAATAACAGGAGGAGATATGGCTTTTTTTGTCTCTCACCTTAAAAACAAGATATTTGCCGACCCTTATTTAATATTTAAAGGACTTTATGCAATCAGTGAACAAAATAATTTATAAAATAGGATATTTATTTTTAGGCAGTTTATTAATTTCAATAGCTGCTTTTGCTCAGGAAAATTC
>Ga0116193_1002499_pt1 | contig 13967 bp, 13 predicted proteins | sample AD_UKC115_MetaG_FD_89892 | JGI IMG/M metagenome (GOLD analysis project Ga0116193, IMG submission 89892) | Active sludge microbial communities of municipal wastewater-treating anaerobic digesters from Hong Kong - AD_UKC115_MetaG | ecosystem: Engineered > Bioreactor > Anaerobic > Digestate... | reverse complement strand
GATATGCCTACAGACGTCACCCGTCTACGGCAGCTTGGCGATGAAGGTGTGTTGCTTATGATGAGTGACTCCACTGGTGCAGATAAACCAGGTCGTACCCCAACTGAACACACCCTGCAGGAGAGTTTCCACGACATGATTGGCCGGGCTGAGGGCCGCGTTTTTGTAGCTATTTTTAGCTCCAACATGAACCGCGTGCAAATGATTGTAAATGCCGCTGTGCAGTCCGGTCGCCGCGTGGCGCTGGATGGCCGCAGCATGATGAGCTACGCTGAAATTGCCGTCCGTCAAGGCATTTTAAAGATTCCTAAAGGCACCGTTTTGCCCATGCACGAAATGCCCAACATCCCCGATAGGGAAGTGCTGGTAATCTGTACCGGCGGCCAGGGTGAACCGCGCGCCGCACTGCAGCGCATGGCAGAAGGGGAGCACCGTCACATTAAGCTCAAAGAGGGCGACACGGTGGTGGTCAGCTCCACGCCAATTCCAGGTAACGAGGTCCGCTACCAAGAAATCGGCAACGATCTAATCCGCCGCGGCGTTACGCTTTTTAGGCACCCCACGCATGAGATTGATGGCGTCGGCCCAATGCACGTGTCTGGTCACGCTGCGCGTGATGAGTACCGTGAGATATTGCACATCGTCCGCCCCAAATACTTCATCCCAATTTATGCTGGCGCCTTGCACCGCAAGTACTTCAAAGAATTAGCCATAGAAGAAGGTATGCCGCGCAATAACGTGATTGACGCTCAAAACGGCGACCAGCTCCTATTTGATGAAAACAGCTGGACCTTGGGCGGGAAAGCGCCCTACGGCAGCTTGCTAGTAGACCAAACCGGCTCCGTGGTCAGCAACGTGGTGGTTAAAGACCGCGTGCTTTTGAGTGAGGAAGGCTTGGTGGCGGTAATTCTAACGGTAGACAAAAAGACCGGCAACCTGTTGACCAGCCCGGACATTATTAGCCGCGGCTTCATTTACATGCGTGACAACGAAGAAATCATGAATGGTCTGCGCCTAGAGGTCAAGCGCGCCGTCCAGCAGCGCTTTAAGCGCGTAGATCTAGACCGATTTAAGGCAGAACTTAAAGATCACATTACGCACTACCTGTTTGAGCAAACGCAGCGTAGCCCCATCGTTATTCCAGTGGTAAATATCATTAGCGGTAAGGGTCAAGAGGCGCAGACAGTGCACCAATCTAAGACCAAGACTGCCGAAGAAATTGCTGTGGACCAACAAAAACGATTCCAGGAAATGCGTGCCCGTCTTCTGGGTCAAGACCAACCGGACTAGCAAATTAGTTGCAGATTAATATTGGTTTGCGATACTATTAGCTTAAGAATAGTTTAGAAAGGGGTTTCTATGGCGTCATCGGAAAAGATAAAGAGCCTAAAAAAACAATTTGTTAGGCGGAGTGGCGTACTGGCTGCCCTTTTTCTAGCGATTGGTTTTGGACTAACCGGCATATTAATCAAAACCCAGTCTAAAGCCGCAGAAGCCGGCTTTTCCTTTGGCGCTGCCGGTGATCACGGCAACCACGCAGAATCCGCGGCTGTTTTCCAAGCCGCCGGTGCTTCTGGCATTAGCTTTTTCCAGTCCAATGGAGACCTAAGCTATAACGAGAATGGTGGGGCACTTAGCTGGTGCTCTATGGTTAAGTCTAAGCTGGGCACAATCCCAGAAGTTGCCCTAAACGGGAACCACGAAGAAGTCAAGCACCTTGGCAATAATGGGGACGACATAAATACTATTATCAGTGCAAATTGTGTGGCAAAGCCAACGGAGCTCAATATCCAAGATTCGCCCTACACCACAGGCACTGCCGGCACAGCTCCCACTAACTACGGACGCGAATTTTACTTTGACTACCCAACGTCTAGCCCTACTGCGCGTTTTATCTCTGTCTCTCCAGGAATTAATACCATTAACGGTGGTATATATGACTATAGCGTAGGAACGCCACGCTATGACTGGGTCCAGTCTAAAATTAAAGAAGCTAAGGCTGCCGGTATGTGGGTGGTTGTAAACCAGCACATTCCTTACCTTAATGCAGGCACCTCACACGGCAGCCAGGATATGGCCGCAACTGAGCATCCGAGTGTCAAGCCATTCTTTAACATGCTGCTTTCTGAGAAGGTAGACTTAATTCTGGCCGCTCACGACCATAACTACCAGCGAACCAAACAGATAGGCGGCGCAGCTTGCGCAGGCTACAACTTTAATGTGTACACTCCTACCTGCGTTGCAAATGCCTCTAACACCACCTATGAGGCTGGCGCTGGATCAATCGTGATCATTACTGGTTCAGCCGGCGGGAATGAAAAAGATGGCAATAAGATGAATGGAGTTGACTATGGCGACCCGGATGCACAGTACCTAGCTTCTGCTATGGGCAGTAACTCGCCCTACGCAACATTTGGGTTCTCCAAATTTGATATAACAAGCACATCAATCACAGGTTCGTTTGTGCCAGGAGTAGGCCAAACAGGTGGATTTACCGATAACTTTACTATCACCAAAGCAGCAACCTCCACAGATGGTGAAGCGCCAACAGTGAGCGTCACAGCTCCTACCGCCAATGAAATCATAACAGGCACAAAAACGCTGACCGCCACTGCTGCAGATAACGTAGGTGTAACAAAAGTTGAATTTTACGTGGGTACTTCAAAAGTAGGTGAAGATACTACTGCCCCCTACACCTTTGATTGGCCCAGTACCACTGTAGCTAACGGCGACACAACAGTAACAGCCAAGGCTTACGACGCGGCAAACAATCTTGCTACTTCAACTGCAGTCGCAATCACGGTTAGCAACGCTGCCGGTACGACTGATACAGAGAAGCCAACTGTATCTTTGACCGCACCAGCAGCAAACGCAACTTTAACGGGCAACGCACCGCTGACCGCCACTGCTGCAGATAACATAGGTGTAACAAAAGTTAGATTCTACGATGGGTCTACAGTGCTTGGCGAAGATACAACTGCACCTTACGCTCTAGCGTGGCTTACCACCACCAGGACTAACGGCAGTGCCAATCTAACAGCCGTGGCCTATGATGCAGCTGGCAACTATACAACTAGTGCAGCAGTGCCAGTAACAATTGATAACCCCTCCCAAGCAGCACCTGTTACATTCACAGTTCCAGGCACTGAGTCCACTATTGGCTTCTCCGCAACAGGGAGCTGCGCAGCTACCTCAGCAACTTCAGAGAGCAAGACGGCCCCAACAGAAGTCACGGGCAGCGTCCTTGCGGGCGCCGGCTTTAGCCTTAACTGTAGCTCCACGGGCGCATCGACACAGGTCACAATCGATTTGGGCAAAGTGTACGAAAACGCAAAGATCCGAGTCTTTAAGCAGGTTGCTGGCCAGACATCTGATGTTACTGGCGACGTTACCGTCCAAGATGTGGATGTCGCCGGCAAACCAGTCACAACTATTATGTATACGCTGGTAGATGGTGGCTTTGGCGATGACGATAAAGCCGCAAACGGTAAAATTGTGGACCCAGTCTTTGTTAGCCTTGCGCCCACCGTCTCAACCGGCGGCTCCGGCGCAGTGACAGGCACAAATGAGGGCGCAGATGGAACACCAGCTCCGCAGGCAACATCAGGTGGTCAGCTGGCTGATACCGGTGCCGGACGCTATGCTCTGATTGTTGGCTCAGTCTTAGCCCTTGGGCTTGGCGTCTTGGCGACAGTTGTGTTCCTGTTCAAAAGCCGTGACGAAGAAAATCTACAGATTCCGCGCGACCCAACAATCATAAGCAACTAAAGACCACCATATTGACAAATGATGTAAATATTGCTATAATATTTACATGTCAGAAGTACTCAATGACAGCCAATATGACATTTTACGGCGTCGCATAGACCTGCTAGAGGCGTATGTAGATCACCATCCAACAGACAGAACGGGTAGAGCTGAACTAGATAAGCACCATCGACAGCTGAATGCTATCTTTGAAGAGAGGCGCGCGGCACTTGAGCAAGCCAGCCAGACTGGACCCGAGGCAGAATAAAGGATATAATTAGCTCCGATATGGCAGCCAAAAAGAAAAAATCAACCAAAAGAAAACCAGCCCCAAAAGCCGCTAGTTATGAGCGGTCGCCGTTTTGGGCGTATAGCGCAGCCATAATCATGTGCCTGCTGGCCGTGTTTTTGTTTTTGGGTGGTTTTGGGGCTGGCGGAAAATTACCAGTTAGCCTATTCCACGGCGCCTACTGGTTGTTTGGCTGGGCGGCCTATTTAACATCGGTGGCGCTGGTATACTGGGCAATCCACAAATTTAACAGCGAAGACCGAAGGATTCCTCTAGCTAAGTTAGTCAGCATGACGCTGCTGCTTATTTTTGCGGCTTGTTTTGCAGCGGTGGTAACAGCCAGCCACCAGCCCTATGGCCCTGGCTGGGTCAGTGAGAGCGGCGGGGAAGTTGGCGGCCTGCTTGGCGGAGGCATTTTGGGCGCGCTTGATCAAGTGCCGGCGGCGCTGCTGTTCTTTGTTGCTACAATTTTGTCAGCCTGTTTTGCTTTTGGCATAAATATCCGCGACATGCTCGTTAAACTCAAGCCCAAAAAGCGTGAGAAAACAGAGGAAGATAAGGACCTGCAAGCACTCAAGACGGAGCAAAACTTTAAGCTTAATGAGGGCGTGCCGGTGGTGCACCACGGCGCCGGTGTGGCTGAACAAAAAGCTGAGTCGGTCCGTCTGAGCTCGTTAAGAAACACCGCGCAGAAACTGGCGCCAACAGAGAACCACGAGGCGCTTATTACTACCAATGACCCGGACTGGCAGCTGCCATCTACTGATTTATTAAACCAAAAACAAGCCAAGGCCGATGCCGGCGATGTCAACGGCAATGCTCAAATTATTCACGACACGTTTGCCAACTTTAACATAGACGTGGACATGGAAGGTGCCAACATTGGTCCGCGCGTGACGCAGTACACGCTCAAGCCGCCAACAGGGGTAAAACTGACTAAAATTACCGCGCTAGAGAACAACTTGGCGCTGGACTTGGCCGCCACCAGCATTAGAATGGAAGCGCCAATTCCCGGCAAGCGCGCCGTGGGCATAGAAGTGCCAAACCTTGTGCCGGCTGTGGTGCGCATTAGTAGCTTACTCAGCTCCAAAGAGTGGTCCGACATGAAAGGACCCTTAAGCTTTGTAATCGGTAAAGACATTGGCGGCAAACCCATCGTGGCGGACCTGGCCAAGATGCCGCACATGCTGGTGGCCGGGCAGACTGGGTCTGGTAAATCGGTTATGATTAACACCTTTTTGACGAGTCTTCTGTACCGCAACAGCCCGTCTGATCTTAAGCTGATTCTGGTGGATCCTAAGCAGGTAGAAATGGCGCCCTACGCGGACTTGCCGCATCTGTTAACACCAGTTATTAACGAGCCAGAAAAGTGCATCAGCGCGCTTAAGTGGGCTGTGGCAGAAATGGAACGCCGCCTGCGCACCATGGCAGAAGAGGGCAAGCGCGATATTGGCAGTTACAACGCCGCTAAGAAGGAAGAGGGCATGCCCTATATTGTGGTGGTAATCGATGAGCTGGCCGACCTAATGATGATGGCCGCTCGCGACGTGGAAGCTCTGATTGTCCGCCTAGCCCAGAAAGCGCGCGCCGCCGGCATTCACCTAGTGTTGGCCACGCAGCGTCCGTCCGTAGATGTTATTACCGGTCTGATTAAGGCTAACGTGCCTGCGCGAATCGCCTTTACCGTGGCTAGCCAGGTGGACTCGCGCACCATTATTGATCAGATGGGTGCAGAGAAACTGTTGGGCCGCGGTGACATGCTGCTGCTAACAGCCGATATGCCTAAGCCTAAGCGTGTTCAGGCTGCCCTTATAGAAGAGGCAGAGACCGCTAAGGTCACCGACTTTATTAGAATGCAGCGCGCCCCGCAGTACGATGATGAAGTGGTCAGCATTCCGGTGGTCCTGGGCGGCGGCAAAAACAGCAGCGCCGTTGTGGACTACGGTGGCTCCGACCCAGACGACGACATGTTTAAAGACGCTGTTCGGGTAGTTATAGAAGCCCGCAAAGCTTCTACCAGCCTCTTGCAGCGGCGCCTGCGCATAGGATACGGCCGCGCCGCTCGCGTTATGGAAGAAATGGAAGAGCAGGGCATTATTGGCGCCGCCGACGGCTCCCGCCCGCGTGAAGTCCTAGTGAGCTCTTTGGACGATGTCTTTGGCGCCACCACCCCAGCTGCTCCGGCCGCGGGCGTAGAGGGCCGCACCAGCAGCGGACTCGTAGAAGCGCCGGGTGATCCGGCGGATGCTGGGTACTAGTAAATGCTCTAGAAATATACTATAATATCTGTAATATGACAGGTCCAAGAATTCCTGGAACAGTGCTTCGGCCAGGAGGCATTGACCCGTGGCGGTTCTTTGTTGCCCAGGGCCCAAACTTGGTGGAGCAGGCCAGGGATGCGCGGAGACTGGCCAGGCATTACGCCAAAGGGCCATATGTTGGCAGTGTTGTGTTGGCCTATTCTCATGCTACAGACAACATCGGTATTTTTACAGGGGCTAACCAGAATCTTGCGCCAGGTGATAACCCCACCAAAGTTTGCGCTGAGCGGGTAGCATTACAGAAAGCAGTGCACCACAATTTTAGTCATGTCATAGCCATGGTAACAACAGGGGAGCCGCAGCCAGATACGCAGAGCGGCAAGGCTTTTGCCACGCTCCATACCTGCGGCATAGACCGTGCAGTCATGCAGGCTCGGCCAGAAGTCTATGGGGATACGCTCATCATGACGGTACAGCCAGATAAAGATGTTTTTGAGCTATATCCCTTTGGCCGATTTGTTGGTTTGCACGACACAGATGCTTTAGAGCCAGAACATCACAATGATCCTGGCTTCAGACGCTGGCAAGCGGGTGTGTCTGATTATGATTTATATCAATCTGGGCTAACGCCAAGCAGAGACGACATTGCCGCCTCCCCAGCAGATTTAGCAGTTATGGCCGTGACGGGTGGCTTTCGGTGTCCCATTATTAGTCTTGACTAATTAGTCTTGCAAAACTTGCTCAGTGCGCTACAGTAAAAGCATAACAAAAACGTTTTTAGCCCGGCTACGGCCGGGCTTTTTAGGCGGCGCTACTATTTTTAGCTATGGTATGTGCCAGCCACGCAGTGGTCTGTCTCTTGCGGCTATCGCGTTGTGCCGATGCAATGCGCTGGTTCAGGGCGCGAACAGTCTCCAGCACTACTCGTTCATCACGTGTACCCACATTTCTATCGCCAGCAGCGTAGACTTTCAGGAGGCCGTTCATAACAAAATCTTCCAGGCGGCGCAGGGGAGATGTCACCCGACAATATGGTTCAAGACCTAGGCTAACATGGCGTCCGGGAGATTGGCTAAATCTTGCTACGCTGGTGTCTATAAACTCGGCTAACGTGGTATCGGATGGGTCATGGATACGGTAGATTGCCAATAAATCACGCTCTTTAAGCCAGCGGCCTACTAGATGACAGCCACCAACCATGAAGGTTGATGTGATTCGTTCACCATCTCGTAGCTTTGTGCTGCTGCTCTCACAGAATGAGCCACTGTGCATTTCCTCTAAAACGCTGGCTGAATTCCAACCAACTCCCAGTTGCGCTCGAGTTAGAGATGCGGCTCTGGCAATCGGCTGTTTTTCAGGGCTAAAACGGCATTTACTGCCAAACCTACGATAGGTGTAGTTGTGGGCAATCTCTACATTGCCAAATTGCACATCTACATCAGTGGGTGGACAATTTTCTCCAACAATATAACTTATAACCAAGGCACTTTTAGTCTGACCAGCTTTGAGTTCACGTTGCTTGATGAAGGGCTCTGGCAGCAGTGGGGTGTAGCCCTCTGAGCCTTGTGGGGTCAGGTAGCGTGCTTCTACAAGAGTTTGCGCATGCTTCACTACCTCGTCTCTGTAATATGCACTTGAGGTATCGGCAATACAAATCCTGACCCTGTAAGCCTCGGTAGCAGAAGGCAGGGGTTCTACATTAATCCCATCGTCTATTTCTTTTGGGAACGGGCCATCGGCGGTGAAAATGAGGTAGGGAGAATTTTGGGCAGAAGCAGCGGCATCTAGTTCAAAGAAGTTTGGCCCGCCGCGTGCCGCAATCATAGCTTAATCGTATACCAGCCATAAGCATTATGGCAAGCCAATCTTGACCAACAGAGGTAAATAGCGTAGAATAACAGATACATTATTAACTTCAGCTTGCGGCCGACTTAGTGCGCGTAGGCTGACCATCCTGGAAACGGGCTGGTAACCAAAGGAAGGAAGTCACATATGGCTCAGTATGAGATTGCAGTGCTATATCACCCTGACCTAGAAGTGGACCTAACCAAGGCCGAGGAACGCGTCACCAAAATTATTGAGGGCGCTGGCGGCAAAATTACGGCCACGGACAACTGGGGCAAGCGCAAGCTGGCCTACAACATTAAGGGCAACGAGCACGCTGTCTACGTGTTCTACACCGCCGACATGCCAGGAGAGGCTGTGGGCAAAGTAGAAAGCACGCTGAACATCACGGATGAGGTGATTCGCTTTTTGATCACCAAGCCAGATCTAAAAGCCATTGCCAAAGCCGATGCCGCCAAGGCAGTCAAGGCAGAGCAGGCCGCCAAGCGCGCTGCTCGCGGTGATTCTGAAGACGAAGAATCTGACGATTCTGACGAAAAATAGTCACCCCTGTTATTTGCGCCCAGATAATTAAAACTTAATGAACTGGGACTTGCAGTTTGATGGCATCAGCGATACGGTGAAACCATCACATAAAAGGAGGAATGCCCCATGGCACGTAGTTTTAACCAAGTTGTTCTAATGGGAAACCTAACGCGCGATCCAGAACTGCGCCAGACACCATCTGGCCAGAACGTCTGCAGCTTTAGCCTGGCGCTCAACCGCTCGTACAAAGGTGCGGATGGCAATTGGCAAGAGGCCACGGACTACATCGATGTTGTAGCCTGGGGCCCACTGGGCGAGCGGGTGGCGCAGTACCTGTCTAAGGGTCGGCCCTGCCTAGTTAGCGGCCGCCTACAGTCCCGTTCCTGGGAGCAAGAAGGGCAGAAGCGCTCTAAAGTAGAAGTTGTAGCTGGCGATGTTACCTTCCTGGGCGGTGGCCCTGGCGGGGACGGCGCTCAGGCATCTGCTCCAGCAGCTAAGCCAGCTGCTAGCAAGCAGAAGGATGATGTTGTTATAGAGGATGCAGGCGAAGAGCCCATTAATCTAGACGACATCCCATTTTAACAAATTTGTCAGCGCACATTCTGGGCCAGAACCTGCGTCAAAAACTTTCAACGTATTTTTATACGGCTCAAGTTTTGTGCTCGGTTCTGACTCCAGACTGCACTGCTGAAAAATTGTTAAATAAACGATAAATCATGAAGAAAGGATTTGAATAATGGCAAAGATTTTTAAGCACCGGACAGATGTTGCGTTTTTTGACTACAAGGACTTCAAGACCTTGCAGCGCTACGTAAATGTCTACGGGCAGTTTGAAACTCGCAAAAAGACTGGCCTAACAGAGAGTCAGCAGCGTCGTTTGTCTATCGCTATCAAGCGCGCGCGGCACATTGCACTGCTACCGTTTGTGGCTGCCAACTAATGAGGATAAGGCAATATGACGCAGTACAAAGTCATATTGCCAACGGGCTTAAAACCGTTACCCTCGCAATATGAGATGTCAGCCGCAGAGTTGCTTGTAAAATATTTTCAAGCAAACGTGGTTTTCGTTCCCCGATCTAATCGGAAAACACCGGATTTCATTATCGGCGGTGTGGAGTGGGAACTTAAAAGCCCAACCGGCAGCGGGAGGCATAACATTAGGCACCAGCTACAGGGAGGGGTACAGCAGTCGCGATGCATTGTTTTTGATGCACGACGCTCAAAAATACACATGACTAAGATTAGGCACGAGCTTGCATATCAATTTAAATATGCGAAGGGTGTACGTCGAATGATTCTGATAGAAAAGACCAAGAAAATCGTTGAAATATTAAGGTAACCTTGCTACAATGTAGGTCTTGAAGGCTCGGCAGCGTTAGGTATACGCAGGTTCAGAACCTTATCACAAAATCACCGCGGCAAAGCATCAGCTCATGTCGCGGTGATTTTTTGTATGTATACTTGATAGAAAGGAGAAAAACATGGCACTAAGCATCACAGATTTAAAAAAAGGCACACTTTTTGTATATGAAGGCGAGCCCTACCGCGTGGTGGAGTACGGCCAAAAAGTTATGGGCCGCGGGGGCTCTATTGTTAACGTGCGCATTAAGGGGCTTATCAGCGGCAAGGTGTTAGAAAAAACCTACAAGGGTAACGAGCAGCTAGAAAGCGCCGATGTGTCTAACCAGTCAGTCCAATACCTCTACAACGATGGCTCTACCTGGTTCTTCATGAACCAAGAGACCTTTGAGCAGTTTGAGCTGTCCAAGGACATGGTGGAGGGCGCGGAGGGCTACCTAAAAGAGGGCGACATTGTTAGTCTGCAGTTCTTTGAGTCCAGGCCAATTAACCTAGAGCTTCCCAAGAACGTGCCGCTGCTAGTAACGTATGCGGAAGACGTGGTTCGCGGCGATACGTCTGGACCGGTTACTAAAGATGCGACACTTGAAACGGGTATTACTGTGCGTGTGCCGTCGTTCATAAAGCAGGGTGACTTGATTTCTGTAGACACAGCTACGGGTGCGTATCGGGAGCGGGTCAAAGAGTAGGCATGAAACAGCGCCTAGACCAAGTTTTGGCGGCGCAGGGGCTGGTGGCGAGTCGCAGCCAGGCAGAAAGCTATATTAAGCTTGGTCAAGTTACGGTTAATGGGCGCAAGGCTACTAAGCCGGGCCAAATGGTGGCGCCAACTGATGTCCTTAAGGTGCAAGCGGCGCACCAATATGTGAGCCGGGCAGCGCTTAAGCTTGCCAGCGTGGCGGAGCGACTCCATATCCAATTCAAAGATAAAATCATGCTGGATGTAGGCAGTAGCACCGGCGGTTTTACGCAGTTTGCGCTCCAGCAGGGCGCGGCTAAAGTGTTGGCGGTAGAAGTTGGCACTAATCAGCTACACCATAGCCTCAGACAAGATCTGCGCATAGAACTGCATGAAAAAACAGATATAAGGGACTTTAAAACTGGTCAGAAAATTGACCTAGTGGTGGCGGATGTATCGTTTATTAGCCTTAGAGAATTGCTACCAAGTATTAAAAAATTATGTAACGCTCAAACGGACCTAGTGCTAATGGTTAAGCCACAGTTTGAGGCGGCGGCCGACAATCTGAAGCACAAAGGCGTCATAAAAAACGACAAAATCCGGAGGGAAATATTAAAAAATTTTGAAACGTGGGTGCTGCAGCACGGCTTTTATGTTGTAGACAAGGCGGATTCTGATGTGGCGGGCGGTAAGGGCAATTTGGAGCGATTTTATCACCTAAAAATCGCAAGCATAAGCTAAACTAGAGATATGTATTTTGCTTCGCGCGTGCAGGCGGGTCGTATGTTGGCGCCGCGTCTAGTAGATAAGTATCGCTATGAGAACTGCGCGGTACTGGCCTTAAATGACGGCGGCGTGGTATTGGGTGCGCAGATTGCGGCGCAGCTGCACTGCGTTCTAGGACTTCTAGTGTTATCAGAGATTGCGCTCCCGCGAGAAAGTGAGGCCATAGGCGCTATTGCTATGGACGGGACATTTTCTTACGGCAGTAACTTTTCTAGTGGCGAAATAGATGAGATGCAAAGCGAATACCGGGGCTTTCTGGAGGAGCAAAAACTTACTAAGCTGCATGAAATGAATCGGCTACTGGTCCGGGGTGGTACTATGCCCCCGGAGCTGCTGCAGGGCAACCACGTTATTTTGGTGGCAGATGGCCTGCGTGGCCAAAGTTTACTGACAGCGGCTGAAGCCTATCTGAAGCCCATAAAACACAATCGGATAATAGTGGTAACACCAATGGCTGACGTGCCGGCGCTGGACAAAATCCACATTATGGCCGATGAAATCCACTGCCTAAACGTAGTGGACGACACTTTTGAAATCAACCACTACTTTGACAAAAACGATGTGCCTGACCACGAAACTATCGTTAAAATTATTGAAAACATAATTCTGCACTGGCAGTAGTAATTTACATTACTGACAACCTCCACAAACGGTGTAGAATGGAGACAGTAAGAGGAATCTAGCAGTGGTAGAACCTATAGTAGTTTGGCGACAGCTGACAACCCTAAAGTTTGGTTTTACCAGCTGGAATCGTAAAGAAATCAAGCAGCTGCCTAAGCTTTTGGAGCCGGGCGAGCGTATTTTAGAGTGCTTAAACGGCTGGTATGAGAACGGTCTGGCACTTTTGGTGGCCACGGATCGGCGAGTGTTGGTGGTGGATCAGAAAGCCTTTAACTTCTTAAAAGTTGAATCTTTAGAGCTGCATGAAATAGATAAAGTAGACCACGGCCATCACTTAATGGGCAGCCGTCTAACCATAAAAACGCCATCGGCCGTACTGCATTTTAGGAGCATGAACCGCCTCCGTCTGCGCCGCTTAATGGATCGGCTGCTGGGTCGATTATTTGAGGTACAACAGTGGCAGCGCGAGCAAGTAGAGGCCAGCCATCAGCACCTGCAGGACGTAAATAAACAACTGCAAGATTACGCCATTGCCCAGCATGAGCAATTGCAGCAAGCGCTAAGCGGCACGCCGCCAGCAGCCATGAACCCGCCTAAAGTTGACCACAAATTGGCAGACTATCTATTTGCGCAGCAACTCCTTAAAAAGTACGGCCCGCGAGACGCGCCAGCGCCAATTATTGCCCGGGCCGCCGTGGCAGCTGCGACCAAGGCAGAGGATGCTATTGTTCAGAATGTTTCGCACCCCGCTTACGGTCGGATTAACAACGCAGATTTGTTAGGCGATGCCCGCCTGGAGATATTAGGGCGGGCCAAGGCTACGCCGGTTGGTTTTTAGCGGGACACGTTAAACTTGAACTCAACCACATCATCCGGCTGCATAACGTAGCCGCGGCCTTCTAGGCGGACGTGGCCGGCGCTGCGCGCCGCGGACAGGGAACCATCGGCCAGCAGATCTGTGTAGCTTACAATGTCGGCGGCAATGAAGCCGCGCTCAAAATCACCATGGATAACACCGGCGGCCTCTGGAGCGGTGGCGCCCCGGGGGATGGTCCAGGCGCGAACTTCTTTATGGCCAGCGGTTAGGTAACTTTGCAGGCCCAGAGCGTCGTACGCGGCATGGATAAGTTTGATGAGGCCGGACTCTTGGACGCCGTAGCTCTCTAGCAGCTCTGCGGACTCCGATGGCTCTAAGGCAGACAGTTCTGCCTCTAGTTGGGCGCAGACAAACAGGGCAGGCGAAGGCTTGACGATATCTGTTAAGCTGGCTTGCAGAGCAGTGTCTGTTAGGCCGGACTCATCCACGTTAAAGAGATAGATGACCGGTTTGGCGGTAAGCAGCTGCAGGCCGGATACGTTTTGGCCGGCGGGCTGGCCGCTGTCTAAGCGTGCGCGAATGGACTGTAAAAGCTCTACTTCTGGGCGCAATTTGGGATTGGCGCGGGACTCTTTTTCTAGTTTGGGGAGGTGTTTGTCTACTGTGGCTAAATCGGCCAAGATGAGCTCTGTGTTAATGACGTCTATGTCCCGCCCCGGGTCCGCGGTGGCGTCTACATGCTGCACGTTGGGGTCTGTAAAGGCGCGCACCACGTGCACCACGGCGTTGCACTCGCGGATGTTGGCTAGGAATTTATTGCCCAGGCCCTCGCCATCGGCTGCGCCTTTGACCAGGCCGGCAATGTCTACAAAGGTGACCGTGGCGGGCTTAATAGGGGCGCCGCCATACAATTCAGATAACTTGTCTAGGCGGGGGTCCGGCACGGCGGCCAGGGCCGTGTTGGGCTCTATGGTGGCAAAGGGGTAGTTAGCCGCCAAAATGCCGGCGCCAGTCAGGGCGTTAAACAGGGTGGATTTG
>Ga0116193_1002498_pt1 | contig 13968 bp, 16 predicted proteins | sample AD_UKC115_MetaG_FD_89892 | JGI IMG/M metagenome (GOLD analysis project Ga0116193, IMG submission 89892) | Active sludge microbial communities of municipal wastewater-treating anaerobic digesters from Hong Kong - AD_UKC115_MetaG | ecosystem: Engineered > Bioreactor > Anaerobic > Digestate... | reverse complement strand
CATAATATAAAAAGCCAACCCATAAATTAACTGATTCCAAGAACCTACTAGAGATCCATTTACTTTCCATTGAATCGTTGTGTCAACTATAAAATTTTTTCTAAAATATGGGAATACCCATAAATAATTTTCTATAAAAGTGAATAAGAAAAAAATAACTCCAGTCATCCACATCCATATAAATACAGGCTTGTCTTTGATTTTTTTTATGATAATAAAAAACTGAATAATAAATAATATCCAAGCTAAACTAATTGGTAATGCCCAAATCGGATTGAACTCCCAATATTCTCTACCTCCAAATTGTTGATTAAAATAACTATACACAATTCCTACAATAGCTACACACCATAGTGATAGTTGAATGGCAATAATTTGCTTGGATAGTTTTGAAGCAAATAGGTTTTGTAAGGCAAGATAAATAATTCCAGTCGATGATAATAAAATCCAAAAGACAACAGATGTTACGTGCAAGGGGCGTAACATACTAAAATTAATACTTTTTGCTATATTAGGTGCTATATATATTAATGCTGAAAGCAACCCAAAAACTAATCCTGCAATCAACATTACTAAAGAAAGAATAATAAAATAATTCGGAAAATTATTTCTTACATTTTTAGTGTTCAATTGTTCCATTTTTATTGCTTTTAAAACTTCTAGGATCGGCATTTCCTGTTTTATTAACTTCTTGCAAAAAGCTTATCAGTATTGCTTCTTCGTCAACAGACAGGTTAAATGCAGGCATAATGCCAATCCCATTTTTCAACATAGCTTTAACTATTTTTTCAGCATTCGGCTTTGACATTTCATTAGTCAAATCAGGTCCTAAATAACCACCCAATCCATACAATTGATGACAACTTTGACAATTATATTTTTGCCATACAAGTTTGCTATTTGAAAAGTCTGTTGAGTTATTTGCATTTGATAATGTTGAAGGCTGCAAGTAAATATTTAGGGAGTATAGTATAAAAATAATAACAAGTGCAAAAAAAATATATAGAGACTTCAACTGCATCGACTATAAAAAAGTAAAAAAAATGTGGTACTATAAATTAAAGAAAATGCCCTTCATTTATAGTGCTTTAAAGTCTTAGTGTCAGAAAATATCCAAACTAAATAATGTCCAATAATAGTTTTAGCATTATTGATTCCTCATTAAAAGCACTACATTTCATATTGATTTAATTATGCCAAAAGCGATGCTTCCATAGCTATCGCCTTTGGAAATAAGATATTATTCTCTAGGTGTATGTGCAAATGCAAATCTGCTTCAAATTCTTTTAGCAATGCAAAAGCAACTCTATAAGTTGTACACCCATCATCTGGAGTTGTGTAATGATTACTCAATGTCGCAATTTTTCTAAACCTATCTCCTTCTACATTATGTTCATACATCATCATTTGTATCGGATTTTGTACAGTTCCAAATCCGGGTTTCGCCATATTTTGTTTGGCATTTTTAGATGCAACCATTGTTTTAATAAATGGAAACAAAATTCCCTCTTCTTTTTCCATATGCAAAGCAAGTTCATCAGCAGAAGCATTAAACTCATCTCTAATCTCAGACAATTCAGGATGCCTACTACCGTGAACCTTACATAGTTTTTCAAGAAACTGTCTTAATGATGGTGTTGTTTCCAAAATAAATCTGTGATGTCTTTTTTCTATATAATCAACAAGCAAATCAAGCGGCCAAGATGCAAAATCGGCTAACTGTTTATTGGTATCTTTACTTGCTTCATTCAACTCATTTAAAAGTGTGTCGCTTGATATTTTTTTATGCTCACACACTTCATCAATTGTTCTACCACCCTTACAGCAAAAGTCGATACCATACTTTTGAAACACGGTTGCTGTACGATAATCATTGGCTACAAATGATCCTACTGTTGGATATGCTAATATTTCCATTTTGTTTTTTTTAATGTTAACTGAATATTTTTATTTGCATAACAGTGCTAATACTGCTTGCTCTTTGTTTAATTAATTCTGCCTTTTCCCCCTCAAATAACTCATCAACTGTATGGCTAAACAATTGATTCCAGCGTTGAAAATGTTGCATTTTCATAGGACTTTTTTTATGGATATCCTGGTGTTTTTGCATTGGATTGCCTTCGTAGGTGTTGGTGTAAAAAATATTATTCTCCCAAAAATCATACATCACTGGTAAATGTTTTTCCCACTGCACTTTCACTACATCAGTAAAAAAATAGCCGATAGTATCATCAATCTTTACTTTTTCATAGAAGGTATCAATTAGTAATTTAATATCATCTCTATTTGATATATCACTTTTCATAATTTATTTAGTTTTATAAAATATTGAAATTCTTACAAGTCTTTTTTCTTAAATATTTTTAATGAAATAGCAAACGGTATTATTATCCATAAAAGTAAAACCACAAAAGCAATTACCACTCCTAAAGATGTTCCCAGAAACTCTTTAAATATAGCTCCTGTATAGCCCATCATTGCTGATGAATCAGTATTTAATAAAATTAAAATACGTGCTATATCAATGGGGCTTAAAGCACTAATTCCTATTAACGCTTTTTCTATTGGATAATCTGAAAATTGAAACGTAATAAAAAGAATTAATCCATCAAATAACAAAGCAAAATATAACCAAATCATTATGCTAATACCGATTCCTTTGGCTTTATCTCTTGTAGATACTGCACACAAAAAAGCAATGGCTGTAAAAACTAAAGTAATAATGCAGCCAACTACTAACATCATAATACCAACAATACTTGCATTATATAATAACAGTGGAATTCCAACCCCAATAATAAATGCTAAAAGTAAACTTGTTGACAAGCCAATAAAAAGTCCCAACCATATTTTTTTTCGTTGAATGGGTTGACTTAAAAGCAGTTCAATAAATTCTGCACTATTGTAAATATAAATAGTCGAAAAAAGAATAGATACCAAAGGAACAGTAAGTAAAATAATATTTAACAAAGTTAGCAAGCCCTTTGCACTATTATCTTCCAAGCTAAATACACTCCACGAAAATGCAGCGAGTAGCAATGTATAAAATATGACTATTTTATTTTTAAGAATATCTAACACAATAAATTTTATGATTCTATTCATTGTTGATATTTTTTAATATTACTGCAACCGCTTTCGATATTCTATTTTCTTTTGTTTCTTTTTTTAGTACATCAATGTCTTTATGAAAAACGATGTTTCCTTCTTGCATAAAAATAATTTGTGTAACCAAATCGTCCAGCTCACTTAATATGTGTGATGTAATTAAAATTAATTTGCCCTTTTCTTTCTCTAATATTATTTTCTCTTTTAATATTTCAGAAGCCAATGGATCAAGCCCTGCAGTTGGTTCATCAAGTATTAATACATCAGGGTTAAATAAAAAAGCAATGGTTGCACTTACTTTTTGCATAGTGCCACCACTTAAAGTCCTCATTCGTTTGCTAAACAAAGCTTCAAGCTTGAACTCCTTCAGCAAATAATCGTCAATATCTGTTGGGTGGTTTCTAATACTTTTAATTGTTTCTATAACCTGACCAATAGTCATATTCTCAGGGTATCTTCCTATTTGCGGCATATAGCCAATTTGGCTGCGATAATCAAACTGATTTTTAATGTTTTTTATATTGAAAAGAATGTCCCCTTCATTTGGAACTACCATCCCTAAAACGCTTTTAATTAAACTTGTTTTGCCACATCCATTTGGGCCAATCAATGCAATACATTCTCCTTTTCTGCAAGTAAGGTTAATATTATTTAGTACTTGAAGCCTGCCAAATTTTTTTGATATATTTTTTAGTTCTATCATAGTTTAATAGGATGCATCAACGGTTTTTTATCAATAAAAAAATCAGGGGTTAAACTTGGTATTATTTTTTCGGATTTATCTAGTAGTGAAATAATAAAACTTCGATACAATAGCATAGCAGGTGGATTTTTTTCAACAATAACAGAGAACAAACTCAATGGGTGATATGGAACATCTCCAATATTATTTTTATCTAAATCATACCCTTCATATTTGTCCCAATAGTTTTTATTAAATATATTTAAAACCAAACTGCCATTGGTTCCTACATCAAATGTATTTCCCAAAAAATTGTTATTTTCTATAAGATTATCCATACAGCTTGCCTGTATTTTCATTGCCCAACCATTGTCTTTAAACACATTATTTTTAACCTCAATTCTATTTGTGCCTTCCATAAAAATACCAGATGTATTTTTAAAAAAATGATTACCTAATATGTAGCTGTCAGATATTTCTTTTAACAATAAACCATAAGCTGCATCGCCCCAGTTTTGAGTAAAAGTGTTATCTATCATTATTACATTTTTTGTAAACATTACTGCAACACCAGCACCATTGTTTTTAAATACATTGGTAATATATGAGTCGCTATTTGAAAACATAAAGTGCAACCCGTAGCGAATATTATTGGTAGAAATATTTCGCCAGATAATAGAGTGTGTTACAAACTCAAAATAAATACCGTCTCGATGCCCTTTTATGTTATTGGCAATAATTTGTAAGCTGTCACTTTTCCAACAATGTATTCCATTTCCAATTTGTTGTTCTTCTTTACCAAAGGCAATAATCTTATTCCCTTTTACTATACAATTTGTGCAGTATTGCAAATAAATTCCAAAAAAATTATCGTAGAGTTGGTTATTAAGAATAGAAACATTGCTGCTATTATATATTTTAATTCCCCCTGGGTCGTCTAATGTAGCAAATCCAGAATGTTGAACATAAAAGCCTGTTACAGTTACATTATTTGCTTTTATTGATAATACTTCAAACTTTTTTTCTCCATCTAAAATGGGATAACCAATGCCTTTGAAAAAAATTGATTTTGAAATAGTAATATTACCTTCCTTGTAGGTTGCTTTTTCAACAATAACAGTATCGCCATTATTGCAAACTCCCAAAGCAGATTTTATTTTGGTGTAAGCTTGCTGTTTCCCAACAGTAATTATTCTTGCATTTGCATTATATGCAAAAAGGAAAATACTAACAAAAAACAATAAAATTTTCAAAATTAATTTCGATTAATTTGTTTCCAATTTATTACAGATGTGTTGATTTTTTTGGAATATTCAACAGCCGAATCTTTACTAGCAAATGCAGCAATATTGCCACCCATAGGGCTTTTTATAGATTCAGATTTTAAGAAGTAGCCCTTGTCCGCCTTAAACAACTGTAAATTATTATTAAAGTCTGATACAAGAATAGAACTGTATGTATTAGTGCTATTTTCTTTTATAAAATTTTGCATACACTCTATATCATCAAATTTATATACACGACCTTTTGATGAAATAATTTCACAGCCAAATTTTGCATCAGTAATACTCATTTTACAATTATCACAATTGTCTTTATTAATATTTATTGGTGATGGTTGTTGAGAATTGCAAGATGTAATCAATAAAGCAGTAATGATTAATGGCATTGTTGCATTTATCTTTTTTCTTTTTAAAATATTAAGTTCTTTTAAAACTGCTGTTAATACAAATAAACCTGTTAGTACAATTAACCATCCCCCTATATCTGGAATTGAATATGCTCCAAAATTTAATAATTGTTTAAACCCAATTAATGGTGGTTGATATGCCATTCCAGGAACTATAATTGCAGCATTAGGATTTAGATTGTGTCCATAATTATATTCCCATCTCCAAAAATCAGCCATTGAAATAATACCAAATAAAACAAATGCTGTGAACCAAGTGTATAATATTACTTTTTTATTGATGAATAAAACTAGAACAGCCAGTAAGGCAAAAGCCCCTATGATGTATGGAAGTATAGTAAATTCAATAAAATTTTTAGCGTGTAGGGTTTCCATTCCAATATAATGATTCAAGCCATTGATTATATCAACATTACCCCCCAAATTATTTGTATAAATTAACAATGCTAATCCTTCAGGATATTGTGGTGCATTGAGTTCTATTCTCCAAAGTGGTACAAACAACGAAATAATTAAACATAGTACTGATAAAATTATGAGCACTTTTGATAGTAAAGAAAGTTTGCTACTTTTCATTGTAAAACTTTTTAAAAAGGAGCATATTTATACGCTCCTTTTTTGTGGGGTATAACTATTTTGTTTCAGGAACAACTTTGCCCAAACTAAATGTTAGTGGCACATTACTTCCTGCAGGTGATACACGAACATATCCTTGCATTTCTTGGTGTAATGCACTACAAAAATCTGTACAATACATAGGGAACATTCCAACTCTATCAGGTGTCCATTTTAATGTTTGTGTTTCGCCAGGCATTATTAATAGTTCTGCATTAGCAGCACCTTTAATTCCAAACCCGTGTGGCACGTCCCAATCTTGCTCTAGGTTGGTTACGTGAAAATAAACTTCATCGCCCATTTTTATCCCTTCAATATTATCTGGAGAAAAATGAGAACGAATAGATGTCATATAAACGTGAACTTTATTTCCTTCTCTAACAACCTTGGTTTCATTTTCACCTTTAGCAGCATAATGATGTTTATTATCAGCAATCTTAAATATTTTTAATTGCCCGTTATTTCTAATTAAATCGGCCGGTGCAGCCTGTGCATAGTGTGGTTCTCCAATGGTAGGGAAATCCAAAATCATTTGCATTTTATCGCCACTAATATCATACAGCTGTGCAGATTGTGCTAGTTCTGGCCCGGTTGGTAAGTATCTATCTTTTGTAATTTTATTGTAAGCAATTAAATATTTTGGAGATGGCTTTCTAGTATTTCCACCAGGAATACATAAGTGACCAACAGAGTAATAAGTAGGAACTCTATCAACAACTTTTAAATCCTTAATATTCCATTTAACCACTTCACTACTTACAAAGAATGATGTGTAAGCATTTCCTTTTCCATCAAACTCTGTATGCAATGGTCCTAAACCAGGTTTTTTAACTTCTCCATACAAAGCAGCTTCATATTTCACAACAGGTATTCCACCAAAATCCCCATCGTAAGATTTTGCAGCAATAGCTTGTTGTAATTTATCAAAACTAAATACAGGAATTAAAGCAGCTAATTTCCCACTACCAACAATATATTCTCCTGTTGGGTCAACATCGCAACCGTGTGGTGATTTTGGGCAAGGAATAAAATAGCAGATATCCTTTAACTCAGCAACATCTAAAACCGTAACTTCACTCATTATAGTTGAAGTAGCAGTATGTGTAACATCGCTGTAAACATTATGTGCATATTTTACAGTTTGTTTTTTGCCTTTACCTGCTTTAATATATTCTTCTGCTTTTTTCCAATTTACTGCCATAATAAAGTCTTTGTCTTTTTGAGAAGCATTAACTTCTAACAAAGTGTTTGCTTGCTCTGTATTATAGCAACTAAAGAAAAACCAGCCGTGAGATTTTGCTCTGCCACAACGTGCCAAATCAAAGTTTACACCAGGTGTTTTTAACTGAAATGCAATTTTCATTTCACCACTAGTTGGCTCTACACTTACAAAACTGATATGTCCTTTAAAATTTTGTTTGTATGAACTGATAGGCACATCCCCATTTACATCATCTGGTGGAACACTAAAACGAGTACCTGCAACGATATATTCTGAATTTTCTGTTCCAAAAGGTGAGCTGTGATTACCACCACTGTTAGGCAATTCAAGTATTTCAGCAGTTCTAAAAGTTTTTAAGTCTATTCTCGCTAAACGTGGTGTGTTATTAGCATTTGCAAAAATCCATTTGCCATTAATTTCTCCATTTGTTTGCGACAGCTCTGTGTGATGCAAGTCATCCCAAGGAATAAATCCGTGAGAAGTATTTAGCATTGGTTTAGTTTCTTCACTATATCCCCATCCTTTTTCGGGGTCAACAGAAAAAACTGGAATCACACGTAGTAATCTGCCACTCGGCAATCCATAAACACTCATTTGTCCACTAAATCCACCTGAAACAAAGTTGTAAAATTCGTCATATTTTCCTGGTGCCACATAAGCTTTTGCTGCTGCGTCTCCACTTACTGCATCGGCTGAATTTTTAGGTTTGCAACCTGCAAACATCATCAAAGCTGAAAATATTACAGCTATTGATTGAAATACCATTTTTTTCATAAATGTTAATTTTGTTTTGCTATTTAATACCATCATTCTTTCTCATAAACTCTAAAATATTTCTAGCATCATCATCTGTTAAACTTTGATTTGGCATTCGCACTAAGCATAGTTCTAGCATTGCTTTTGCCTCAGGGTCTTTGTTTAACATCGGATCAGGGTTAGTAATGAAATTCATAATCCATTCTGGTTTACGTCTTGTTGTAACACCAGCCCAACCTGGACCAACTAATTTTTCAGTTGACATTTTGTGACAAGAAGCACATTTTGTATTAACGATTTTTTCTCCTGTAGCCGCTAATGCAGCATCAAGTTTGGCATCTACTTTAACATTATCGGCACTAAACTTACCTTCACCTCTTTTAGGGTCATAACTTTCTGCATCAGGAACCATACTTTTAGGCTTTTCTGATGAACCTGCGGTATTATTATTTGATTGACCACAAGAAAAAATGAGGATGGAAATAGTACAAGTAAACAGTAAGAAATACACTCTTTTCATAAATAATTATTTTATTTATGCAAAGTTATATGTACACCAACTTTCTTATATATGACTTCAGTCATAAGTATTCATTTTACTTTTTTTGAGTAAGATAAACCGCATAGGAACAATGTTGTAGTAGATTTAGTCAATAATGCTTGTAGTACTGCAGATAATGGTGTGGCGAGAACCATGAGTTATACCCACCCAGCTCTGCTAAAGAAAAAAACAGCTGTTGCCAAAAAGGTTTGTCATTTTGTGTTGCTGCCAATTTTTAACTGCAATACTTTTTTGCTGCAATGCAGCTATACATTTTGGCACATTGCAAGCCTCGTACCTCGTTTGCAAAGAGCCAGGCAATCACTCAAGCATAGCAAAAAAAAGACAGTCATTCCAACCACCACCACCATTCCTTTATTGCAGTACAAAAATTGTCAGAAGCATACTTAAACATAAAGTGCTATTATGTAATTTTTTACCAACCCTTATACAAGTATGCCAAACAAAAAAAATCACATAATCACTTTATGTTAAGTAGCCAACACAAGCATTTTGAGAAAATGCAGCCGTTTTTTTCTTTGCTATACTCACCCACCCATTGAAGAGAACAGCCACAGCACCCACCCAGCCCATTTTCATTTGCAATAAAAAATTAAAGCATAAAATCATTAAGGCTATTTGCTTCAAGTAGCTTTATTCATTACGTTTCATTGCGTTTCAGCGTTTTGTTCATTACACTTTGTTTCATTCACTCTACTACCTTCAACTACATTACAACTTCATTCATTACAGCCACTTTCAGCAACACACAGCAACAGCAATTTCGTACCTCATTGCCCTTGCTTTTTATCAGCACACATCAATAGCAATGCTTTATTTTTTATTAGTTGTTTAGCCCATTCTAACGCTGCAAGAAGTTGATTGGATTTTTTCTTTTTTCTTTTCTTTTTTGAAGCAAGGAAATGGAAATGGTTGTTTTCATCTATTGTCCAGCGAGAGGCAAAAATATGCTCTCAAAAGTCGGCAAGGTCTTCGTTGCGTTGCACTTCACTTGCCTATCGGTTTTTGCAAAAAAATCTTCCCCTGTTTTTGTCTTGCCAAGGCTTCGCAAATTTGGCAAGAAACAGCGAGTATTTTTCTTGCAAAAAACCTTGCCTTCCTTACCCACCCTGCATTTTGACTGCCTATCGCTGGTCAATAGTGGTTTTCTGCCATTAGTAAAAATCAGTGGTAGTTTGTATGTTTACATTCTCAATTCAAAGCTTTAATCAAACAACTTTTAAAAGCACATTACAGCCTCAATTTTTCATTTTAAACAAAGGTTTGAATAGTGGCAAGCCACTTGAAAAACCTTGCCCAAATTGTTTTGTAATTACAGTAAAAAATGATGAAGAAAAAGAGTTTTTATATTGGCTGTGTTGGGGTTTGTGGCAGTCTAAAAAATTTCATTATTTGCTTACTGGTTCGGTTATTCCCTTTGTTCGTTTACAAGAGTTCAAAGCATTTTTAAAAGAACAAGCTGCAATAGCTTTTGCAGAAAAAGAACAATACAACAAAAATGTAAATGCACTTCAAAAATTAGAAGCCCTCGAAAAAAACTACAAGCAAAATCTGCTATTAATAATGGATGCAAAAAGAGCAATATTTCAACGTGCAACTTCAAGGCGTTAGTTGTTGCATAATATTTTTTAATACAGCAAAAATAGTTTCGGCAGCCCAACGCTCAAAGCCAACAGCAGCAACCAAAAGACTACGGCATAAACACAAAATCCAACACACAAACCTTTCATTTATTCCGTTTCCTTTTGGTGTGCTGCACTGCCTACACTGATGATTGCTTATAAAAAATTTAGTTATGCAAAAACAGCTTCGCATCATCACTCGTTCTCGTTTGGCACTTTGCCCATTAAGCAGTTGCCATTTTCCAGTTCCAGCTTTGCCACCATTGGCTTTCAGTCGTCATTTGTGCAGGGTTGGTGTTTTCTATCGCCCAGCTTTTGGGGTTCGTGCCTTTCATTTGGCTTCTGTTGGTTGGTTTGTTTTCATCTATCCATCTGGCAGGCGTTGCCTTTCAGCACTTCCTTTTTAGGGGGTGCTTTTTTATTTTTTGACCCATTGCTTTTGATGATGAATTAAGCCACTCATTAAATTTTGATTTATACATAATCAATCCCTAAGTACCACATAAAAGCTACATATTTCCACCCCTTAATAAACACAGGGCAAAGCAGGGTAAGCAAATGAAATAGAAGGGCTAAAAACGAAAAAAGCCCCAATTGTAGGGGCTTTCAACGCAAGGCTTTTTACAGCTTGATTACTTTGTTTCGGCAGGTGAAGCAGGTTTTACTGGCTCTTCTTCGGTGCTTACTGCAGTTTGAGAAACTGCTGTTATCACACCACCAGCCAAACCCAAATACCCTGCAACGCTTACCAATCCTGCTGGTAACGCCACAGGTGCAGCTACAATAGCACCACCAATGGCAGCCAAAGCCAAACCAATAGCCCTAAGTGTTTTAAACCATTTAGGTGTTGGTGCTTGGATGCGTTCTACTAAATTCAAATTTTCATTTTTCATTGTCTGAATGTTTTAAAATTGTTAGTTCAATATTGTTTACTCTTTTTTCCAAATAATCTACTTTTTGGTTCAGTAAATCATTGCTGCTTTTAAACTCTGTTTTAATCAGTATTGCCATTGTTTTTACCTCTGTTAAATCCTTTTCCATTCGTCTAAAATCAGTGTGAAGCTGTTTGATAAAGTAGGCAACAATGGACAACAACAAACTAATGATAGAGCCAAAAACGATGTTTAAATTGATTGCTGTTTCCATTAGTGTTTGCTTTTAGAATTGAAAATTGTTTTCAATGATGATTTTGTTAGTTGGATTACTTGCAACAGCCAACAACTTTGGGTAAACCATTTTGTAAGCATCCTTGCTTTGTGTAACGCTGTAATCCCCATTTATAAACTCAAAACCAAATCCACAAAGTGGGCAGCCAGCAGTTTGCGTAAATGTGTTGCCAACGTGGATATACACATAATCAAAATTGGGTAGTCCATCAATCTCAATCATTCCTTTGTGCATACCCTCAAACAAGTTTTGATACTTCACATTCATACCACCCCAAGTGTTCACAATAAGCTTGTAAATGCCAGCAGGAATAGCTGTTTGCTTAGGTATTTTTACATCTCTAATTTTATCCTCTAACAAATAGCATTGAAAAATGTCGTTTAAATACAAATGGCTCAGCGTACTATTATTCCCCTGAGCCACTCTGATGATTTTGCTTTCCATAATTAGAAAATTTCTACAATCTGCATACAGTTACCACTTGCAAAAGCGTAATAATCTGCACCCACTTTTTGTGAAAATTCAATACCTACAACTTGCAACACACTTACATCTGCTGTCATTGCAGGTGCACCAGCCAAAGCTGCTGTGGTGGTTGAACCAGCAAAAGCAACATCAACAGGAATGTAAGCACTGTAAGCAACTTTGCTTGATTCATTCAATGCAGTATCAATAGGCTCATAACTATCGGTAGTTACGTTGTATTGAAAATCGCTAATAACAGCAATAGCATTGATGAAACGGCAATGTGTAGCACCTGATGGAATAGCCAATAAATCCATTGGATTAAATGCAGGTAACACTAAATCTGCACTGTTACGAGCAACAACGTGTGTAGTGCTAAAATCAACATTCACTACACTATCCAATGAAAGGTTTTTATCAAAGTCAAACCCTTCAAGGTATTGTCTTTGTGAGGTAATCTCAATTTTACGATAGCCCCTTGCTTCAGTGCCATCTTCTAAATTGATTTTTTTCATTACACTGGTTAATCTTCCAGTTACTTGACTATCTGCCATTGTTCGAATCAATCCAGATAATGAAGTTCTAACTGATTTTCCAGCTTTGGCACAGCCACCAAACTCATTCATATTTTCTCTGGTTCTTTCAAACTCAGAGGCTGTTTTAACCTGGTCCCCAGTTGGTCCACCAACCATACCAGCAAAGTAGCCATCTTGCCCTTTGATTTTGAAGTGGCGAACATCACCAAGAGTTCCCACATACTTTAAAGCACCTTTTTGTCTTGCCATTTTTTTAATTTTTTAAATGTGAAATAATAATTGCAATTGCACTTGCAAAGTTCAGTACATATCTTTGAATTTATAACACATAAAAAATTGTAAATCAATGCAATACAACGCAAAAGCACCGTACAGGGTGGAAACCCATTGGAAAATTGAAGAAGTGTTGGATGGAGATAGCATCATCATTTGCCATCTTTTCACTAAAATGCAAAAAGAAATTCGTCTTTATGGTTTAGATGCACCAGAAATAAAGTATAACAGGAAGATGAAAGAAGATGAGCAGAAAAGCCAACTACCAGCCCAAATTTTAAGGCAATTGGGTATGCAGTCGTTACACTATGTTTTAAGCATAGCACCACCACAAACGGCTGTAACTATCATTACCGAAGAAGCTAATTTTTATGACTTTTGGAAACGGCAGTTAGGCTATATAATACTGCCAAGTGGAGAGTGCCTCAATGATTTGCTGTTGCAAAATGGTTATGCAAAAGCTACTCACGAATATTATTGTAGTAGGTTAAAAGAAATGCAGATACTTAACAGGCAGGCACAGCTTGAAAAGAAAGGAATCTACAGCGTAGTAAGTAATTTTTAATTTGTTGTACTTATGTTGTACCAAATTATAGTATAACACAACAGAACTCAATAAAATCAATGGTTTATAGGTGTGTTATAGATAACCTAATGTTATCTTTTACATATAACTAGAGGGTTCCTTTTTCATATTTCCGTAGTAGAAGAATTTATACTAGATATGCTTTTTTATCAATCTTTATTAAAGAAAACACATCCATTCAAAGACAAAACGACCAAACGGAGTATATTTTTAATAGCTATTGTTGCATTTGTGGCATTTGCAATAGTGAATGTGCTGTTTATTGGTGATATAGATGCATTTCCGAAATATGTTTTTATGGTTCAATGTGTACTGATGATAATATGCACCAATTGGTACAGCCACACTAGAAGTTTTACCGAACCCAATCCTATTGTTTATACGGAATTATCTTCCTTTAAATTATATAAGGGGCCTGTATTTTGGATGAATGCTGGGAAGCTACTATATTTCGCCTCTTCTTTGTTTGTTTTTTTACCTTACAATGTGATTTTTAGTGTAACAAAGCAAGAAACAGTTTCAATAACATGGATTGTACAATATATTTTAGTTATCGTACTCCATATTTTTATGGGCATAGGTTTTTTAAAGTATAAAAGCAACCCTACCGATGTAGCAGATATGGAGCAAAAATTAAACAAACAATTATAAATTAACAAACAGTACGTTCATCGTTTTTATTTT
>Ga0116193_1002497_pt1 | contig 13969 bp, 10 predicted proteins | sample AD_UKC115_MetaG_FD_89892 | JGI IMG/M metagenome (GOLD analysis project Ga0116193, IMG submission 89892) | Active sludge microbial communities of municipal wastewater-treating anaerobic digesters from Hong Kong - AD_UKC115_MetaG | ecosystem: Engineered > Bioreactor > Anaerobic > Digestate... | reverse complement strand
CCTCATGGCTATTTTGTATAATTTCTTCGGAAAAACACTTATTCTTTACCGTATGTACGGAATATGCGAGAGACTGTTCCTGGTATTTCTTACATGGTGCGCCCTTCGCCGCGTGTTCAGGCCCGAGCAGACTTTCATGGCTTTGATGATATCGAGCGTCGTCTATGTTCTGAACCTGCAGGATGTTTTCTACGGCTATTACCAGATGTCAATAGTTGCGGCGATGCTGATGCTCCTTGCAGCAATCCGCGTTTATGAAGCTGTCATCTCCGGCAGTGAAGCCAGGACAATCATAATTCGCTCCGGTCTGTTCGGTCTTTCAATCTGCTATGCTACCCTTGTCAAACACACCGTCGGAATAATTCTCGGATTCGCGATGACCGTGGTCCTCATACTGATAATTCTGCGTGATTACCGGAAATCAATAGTTCGAGTGATTCTTGCCGAGTTTGTGGCATTCGCCGTGCCTCTCGGAGCGTTTGCCGCATACATGAGTGCAATAGGGGCGCTCAGGCCCATGCTTACCTATCTTTTCGGCGGAGATTCTTCCAAGGGAAGCTATTCGTCCGTTCTGTTCGGTTTTCTCCCGCGAATAACATCCGAGACGAGCATACTTCTCGCCGTACTTATTCTTGTCACAGTGTTTTTATCCCTGAATCACAAGTTCCTTAAGAAAACAGGCTATGCTGCCGAGATTATCGTCTTTGGCATAATCACATATCTTACGATTGAATGGTGGCGGCTGTATTTTACCAAAGCCCAGATAGCAGCATTTCCATGGTATTTCAAGTGCCTTTGTCTGGCTGTAATACTGGCGCAGGCTGCAGAGTCATATATAATCTGCAACAAAGTCGAAAATGATTTTTTAAGAATCATACCATTTGTCGTACACGGCGGCGGAATGTTCCTTATTTTCTTCTTTATGACCAGATGCCCGCTGACATTCGGAAACTGGGAGGTATTCCGCGCGTCAAGACAGTACCTGCTTTATGCGGTATTCTTTGTTGAAGTTGCGTTTTCACTGTATCTGCTTATAAGGCATATGCTGAAGAAAGAGGAATGCGGAAAGGAACTTCTGATATGCGTCATGGCCTGGGGAATTCTATACATTCACGGTATGTCGAACACCATAGAAGAGCATGGAATGCTTCTGCCAATGGGATTTCTGTTTGCGCTTGTTTTCTCTGCGGAGGGCAGGCGCCGCGTCGCCACAAACAGCATCGTTGCAATGCTCGGATTTCTTTTGGTTTTCTCCGGGAGCTATCAGAAGTGTGCCGAGCCGTATCACTGGTGGGTCAGCGGAAGTCTTGCCAGTGCACGGGAGAGTACAGAGCCTTTTGAAGATCCGAATCTTAAGGGGTTCAGGGGTGAACCGGAATACGTCAGTGCGATAAATTCCATGTATGAACTTGTAAAGGCAAACTACATCAAAGGCGACGCGGTATATTCCTTCCCGTCGATCAATTATTTCAATCTGATAGAGGATGCTCCGAACACAATGTTCGGGAAGGTTGATTTTTTTGATACCTGTCCGGACTCCGTGGCGGAGCAGGACGCTCAGACACTGAGGAACGACATGCCGGAAATTGTTGTTTTCGACTGTCCGGTGAATGAAGTGTGGACTGTTCACGAGAAGCTGTTTCGCGACGGCAACCCGTGCGGGCAGCGCAAGATTGTAGCAACAATGTGCGATCTGGTTCAGGGTGGTGACTACGTGCTGGCCGGAAGCTTCGAACCAACTTCATATGTGGACGAGCGTATTTATATTTTCGTCAGGAACGACGGGCGTGACGTGGTATACGGGCAGGAGTGCGGGAAAACTTATGTCGGAGCGTTCTACACTTACTGTGATAATTTGACCAGGCTAGTAACAAACTGATATAATACTGATTTTGAATTGGGGGAAACCTGAGTGGCATTACTTGATAAACTGATAAAGGCGATTCTGACGCCGTTTTTTAAACTAATACATAAAGATATGACAGATGAACAGTGGACACCTGTTCTGCAGTTCATAAAGTTCTGCATAGTGGGTGCTACCAACACGGTGATATCCTATGTACTTAATATATTGGTTGTTTTCGCCCTGTCAGGAACAAAGCTGTCCGGATCGGCCACAATATCAGGCGTCAGCTTCTCACCAGACGTTCTGATAGCCAACGTTGTGGCATTTATTCTGAGTGTGCTCTGGTCTTATTACTGGAATAACAGATTTGTATTTACTCTCAAGGACGGACAGAAACGCAACTGGTTCAAAGCTTTGCTAAAGACCTATCTGTCGTATGCCGTAACAGGTCTGTTGCTTGCCTGCATAATGTCATGGCTGTGGGTTGATGTGCTTAATGTGTCAAAGCTAATCGCACCGCTTCTGAATCTTGTAATCAGCGTTCCTGTCAATTTTATACTGAATAAGCTCTGGGCGTTCAAAAGCTCTGACAAAAAGAATGAAGAAACAGCAGAGTAACCATGAGTCCGGTATCTGAGCGGGATTCTTTCCTTGACAAAAGGAATCACCGCGTAATATAATCTTAAGGCTTATTTTGTATTACCATGTGCTGCCGCGAAGTGAGCGGGTGCACTTAAAGAAAGATTTGGAGGAACATCAATATGAAGATGACATACCAGCCTAAGAAGAGACATTACGCCAAGGTTCACGGTTTCCGTGCAAGAATGGCAACATCGGACGGCCGCAAGGTTCTTGCCAGAAGAAGAGCCAAGGGCAGAAAGCAGATTGCGGCTTAATCGCGATCCTAGGAGGCATTTTTGAAGCCCGAAGCACTCAGGTTCAATTTTGAATTTTCGAGGGTGTATCGGCGCGGTAAGTTTGCTGCCGGACGGCTGGTCACAGTTCATGTGATGAGACGTTATCCGGGAGTAAAGCAGAGCGGATATACTGTCAACCCGAATATAATCAGACCGGGGTTCTGTGCGAACAAGCGCGAACTCGGTGCGGTTGGCAGGAACAGGATCAGACGCCTGATGCGCGAAGCTTACAGATTCTATGAGCCGAAGCTTCCGCGGGGTATTGATATCGTTTTTACGTATAAGAGCAAGGGCGAATTGCCGTCGTATTCAGATATTCTGGAGGACTGCGGGAAGTGTCTCGGGAGACTTGGCGTGATTGGTGACAGATGATGATGGGGAGAATTCTCATTTCGTTGGTCAGGTGGTATCAGAAATACGTATCACCGGGGTTAGGAAACAATTGTAAGTATCAGCCGACCTGCTCACAGTATATGATTGATGCCATAACAAAATATGGTGCTTTCAGGGGGACGCTGATGGGACTGTGGCGTATACTGAGGTGTAATCCATTCTCGAAGGGCGGATATGACCCGGTCAGATAACTATTCGGAGAACCAGATTTAAATGGAAAACATTGTAGTTCAACTTTCAATATTAGATCCGCTGTATACCCTTTTCGGGTGGCTTACCCGCGAACTTTTTGCATTCTTTGGCAACTACGGCCTTGCAATTATCGCACTTACCGTAATCATAAGAGGGCTTCTGATTCCGCTCAATATCAAGAGCCAGAAGTCAATGCTCAAGATGCAGGCGTTAAGCGGCAAACAGGCAGAGCTTCAGCGCAAATACGGCGATGACAAGCAGAAGTACCAGGAAGCGTTAATGGAGCTTCAGAAGGAGAACGGCGCCGGCGGTGTATCCGGATGTCTTCTGCCTTTTCTTCAGTTGTTCTTTATCTGGCCTATTTACAGAATTGTAAGCGGACCGCTTGTATATCTTTCACATATATCGAAGGCTACAGTACAGTCGATGATAGATCTGGCCTCAACCGAAGGTCTTATCGGCAAAACGGTCACCACTACAAACCATATCGGATTGATGCAGGTGCTGAACAACAACGCTGCATTCCTCAAGGAGTGCGTCGACAAGGGCTTCATTACTATGGGTCAGATGATTGATCTGCATTTCATGGGACTCGATCTGACGTTAGTTCCGTGGAATGTTATGAAGCAGAACTTTCTTGACGTAAGGGCATATCTTCCGCTTCTTGTCATGCCGCTGCTGGTTCTCATTACTAATATAGTCTCAATGCAGCTTACCAAGTATATGAAGCCCGGCTATAAGCAGGAGCAGGAAGCCAAGAAGCGTGCAAAGGAGAATCCGGCAATAACAGGGCAGACTGCGGATGATCCGACACAGCAGACAATGAAGATGATGAACTGGATGATGCCGCTTCTCATGCTCTATACATCATTTACACTTCCTACCGCGATGGCCCTCTACTGGATTGTCGGCGGTATAATGGGAATAATCACACAACTTCTGGTTTACGTGCTTTTCACAAAACCATATGAGCTGAAGAAGGCCGAGATTGAAGCCAAGAAAGAGGCAGTCTTCAAGAAATCCTCAAAGACTGATTCATCAATGGGTGCATCCGGTGAAGGTGATGCCGAGAAGAAGGGCAAGAACCGCAGGAACGGCAACAACAGGAAGAATAACAGTAAGAAGCATGGCGGAAACGACATTGAATAAGTGAACGCCGCAGTAACAGCAAAGCATTTTAAACAGTCACGGAGGCCGTATATATGGAAAAGTCAGTAACAAAAACAGCAGCAACAGTCGATCAGGCAGTGGCAGCGGCACTCGAAGAGCTCGGCTGCACAAAGGATGAAGTCACCATTGAAGTAATAAATGAAGGATCACAGGGAGGATTTCTCGGCGTAGGCAGGAAGGATGCCGAGGTCAAAGTAACTCTCAATGATGCTCAGACAGCTGATGCAGCTGAACCCGAAGCTGATGATGATACCTATTATGGCGATGACGAGAATTTTGAAGGTGACGCGGTATCGGAAGCTGAAGATGCTGCGGTAGGTTTTGTTGCGGAAGTCCTGTCCGGAATCGGCATTCACGGCAATATGGATTCTTACAGAGAAGACGATACAATCTATATCTCGGTATCAGGATCAGACTGCGGCGCTGCAATCGGCCGCCACGGAGATACACTCGAAGCAATCTCATATATGACCAATCTTATCGCAAACAAGCACAGTGAAGACCGTGTTCACGTTCATCTTGACGTAGGCGGTTACCGCAAGCACAGAGAGCAGGTTATTAAGAGCCTGGCTGACAAAGCTGTGTATAAAGTCAGGAAGACCGGCAAGAAGTACGTTATGGAGCCTATGTGCCCCTCCGAGAGAAGAATGGTTCATTCATATCTCCAGGAAGTTGACGGCGTTTCCACTCACAGTGAGGGAGAAGAACCGTCGAGAAGTGTTGTAGTTACACCTGCGGAAAAGACCGCGGAAGAATAACGGGGATTGAAGGGCCATTATCGATGTATGCGTATGACGACGAACCGATTTGTGCCTGTTCCACACCTGCAGGAATATCCGGAATTGCTTTAATACGGGTATCCGGTGACGGATGCGGAGTTCTTATCGACAAGTGTTCAAAGGTTATCCGATCATCGGCTGACTATCACCTGGTGTCACTTATTCCGGGGTATACATGCTGTTACGGTTCAGTTGAAGATCCTTCGACGCATGAGACCATAGACAGCGTGGTTTTTACGCATTTTTGCAATCCTCACTCCTATACTGGTGAAGAGATGGTTGAGATTTCCTGCCATGGCTCGGCTGCCGTGAAGCAGGAAATTTTGCGTTGTCTGGGAATATGCGGAATAAGACTCGCTTATCCCGGTGAGTTCTCGAGAAGAGCCTTTGTTAACGGCAAGATGAGCCTGGCTTCTGCAGAAGCCGTCATGGACGTCATCAACTCTGAGTCGCAGCGCCAGCTTGAAGCAGCCAACAGCCTTATGGCGGGCAGGCTTTCCGCCGCAATCGGCAAAATTGAGAGCGAGCTTTACAAAGCGATGGCGATTATAGAGATGCTTGTTGAGTTTGACCATGATGACGATGATACTGATATGGAAATTGAAGATGAACATAAAGTATGCGATATCATGAACACACAGCGCACTGAGCTTAAGAGGCTTTGTGAAGGTTATACCAAGGGAAGAATACTGTCGGAACGTATGAGAGTAGCGCTGATAGGTCTGCCCAACAGCGGGAAGAGCACTCTTCTTAATACTCTGACCGGATATGATCGTGCGATTGTTACCGAGTTTGCGGGCACGACAAGAGACACAATTGAAGTTGCACTTGATATTGACGGTATCCCGGTTACGCTGATTGATACTGCCGGAATTAGGCAGACAGAGGACATAGTAGAGTCAATCGGCGTAGGTCGCGCTATCGAAGCCGGCAGAAAGTCAGATCTTGTCTTCTATATGATACCTCCGGACATGACAGTAAAAGAAGCGACACTCGGTATTTCCGAGCTTGCCGGGGACATCGGGGGCGAATATGTTACCGCTGTGTTCTCGAAAAGCGACTGGGGAGAGAATCCGAATGCGGGTGAGATAGAAGAGGCTCTGAAAGGTTACGGTATTTCGAGATTTATTAACATCTCCGCTGAAGAATGCTTCAATATCGACAAACTTGAGAATATTATCTGCGAGTACTACAACTCTCTGGGCGGAAGGCAGGAAGAGGGCCTGCTTATAACCAACAGCAGACACTACAGCCTGCTTTCCAAGGCTCTTGAAGAGCTTGATTCGTCGATAGAAGCGATGAAAGACAGCTCAGGAATCGAGATATGTTCGGCAACTCTGAGAGCCTGTCTTGACGAGATAGGTGAAGTAACAGGGAAGACGGTCTCAAGCACACTTGCGGATACTATTTTTTCGAGATTTTGTATAGGCAAATAAAATGACAATAGATGAATCAATGGAACAGGAAGGTGCCTTTGTTGCGGGAACATATGACGTAGCCGTGGTCGGAGCCGGACATGCCGGGTGCGAAGCGGCTCACGCCTGTGCCGTAATAGGTCTTAAGACAATTCTGTTCACGCTTTCTCTTGACAGCCTTGCAAATCTTCCGTGCAATCCGAGCATCGGCGGTACGTCAAAAGGCCAGCTGGTACGCGAACTTGACGCACTTGGCGGCATAATGGGTAAAGTGGCCGACAGCTGTGCCGTACAGATGAGAATGCTAAACAGGTCAAAAGGACCGGCGGTTTATTCGCCGCGCGCTCAGATGGACAGGGCAATGTACTCTGTTACCATGAAGCACAGTCTGGAGAATCTTCCGGGACTTACGCTGAGACAGGATCATATAGTAAGACTTCTGACTGACAGTGAGGGCAGGACAGCTGGCGTAATGACGGCAGGCAAGGCTGTTTATGGCGCGAAAGCGGTTGTAATCTGTTCGGGCACATATATGGAATCCCGGACAATAAAAGGAGAAGTGATAACGGAGAGCGGCCCCGACGGGCTGCCACGTTCGACAGGGCTTTCCGGATGCCTTAAGGAACTGGGCATTCCGATTTTGAGATTCAAGACGGGTACACCGGTTCGCGTCAATTCAAAAACCTGTGACTTTACAGCCATGACGAGACAGAACGGCGAGGGTGATGTTCCGCCGTTCTCATTTGAAAATGAGATGAACGGAAGCTATCCCAAGCCTGCCGGTGAACAGCTGCCGTGCTGGTCCGTCTGGACGACAGATGAGACTCGAGAAATAATAACAGAAAATATGTCAAGATCGCCTCTGTACAGCGGCGTCATCAAAGGAATAGGCCCGCGATACTGTCCATCGATAGAAGACAAGTTCATGAGATTCAAGGATAAGCCGAGGCATCAGATTTTCGTAGAGCCTATGGGAACACATACAAACGAGATGTATCTTCAGGGCTTCTCAACGAGTCTTCCGGAAGAAATCCAGATTAAGATGGTCCGCTCTCTTCCGGGTCTTCATGATGCAGTGATTCAGCGGAGCGCCTACGCGATAGAATATGACCTTGTTGATCCGCTGCAATGCAAAGCATCACTTGAGTCGAAGATTGTTCCGAACCTATTCACAGCCGGTCAGATTAACGGCTCCTCAGGCTACGAAGAGGCTGCTGCACAGGGAATAATCGCGGGGATAAACGCCGCGATGAAGGTTCTCGGCAAGCCGCCGCTGATAGTTGACCGTTCTTCGGGCTATATCGGAGTCCTGATAGATGACCTGGTTACGAAGGGAACGAACGAACCATACAGAATGATGACGGCGAGAGCCGAATACAGACTGTTCCTGAGACAGGATAATGCTGATGCGAGACTTACGCCGGCCGGACATTCCATAGGTTTGATAGACGATGAACGCTATGCCAGGTTTACAGCCAAACAGAAAGCCATTAAAGAAGAGACGGAAAGACTTAAGAATACTTATGTCGCACCTTCACCCGAGCTCGGCGAAGTGCTTGCGAATTGCTTTCAGACACTTCCGAAGTCAGGTGTGTCGCTTGCCGAGCTTATAAAACGTCCGGGTGTAACGTACAGAATGCTTGCGCCGATAGATAAAGAAAGACCTGAACTTACGCCGGATATAACATTCGGAGTGGAGACTGATATCAAGTATGAAGGCTATCTTGCATTGGAACAGGAGAAAATCGCGCGATTCGCGAGTCTGGAGAAGATTGTTATACCTGAGGATACGGATTATTCATCAATCCGCGGTCTTCGAAAGGAAGCCGGTCAGAAGCTCGCCGCGATGCGCCCTGACAATGTAGGACGCGCGTCAAGAATATCGGGAGTATCGCCTGCCGATTGCGAGGTACTGCTGGTATGGCTCGAGCAGCAAAGGAGAAAAAAGAATGTCTGACAGCAATAAGCCGGAAAGAAAGCCGATAACCAAAGATGATATAGCCAGACTGCGCATGACCCTTCCGAAGGTAATGGATTTGCGAAAAGAAGAGCCGGACAGGTCTGATGATGCAGAAGACGATGCCATGGGTATAGTCCCGATTCTGGAAGATTCCTGTACGAAGATCGAGGTACCTCTTTCGGCAGAGGAAATCCGCGCGTTTCAGATATATGCGAGCATGCTGCGTGCCAAGAACAAGGTTCTGAATCTTACGACCATAGTCGATGACGAAGGAATAGCGATGCGTCATTTTATTGACTCTCTTACACTGTGCTCTTATATAAGGGAAGAAGAACAGCATCAAAGCGGCAAGACGTTGAAGCTTGCCGACGTCGGGACAGGCGCGGGATTTCCGGGTCTTCCGATCAAGATATCAATGCCGGAAGTTTCCGTGACGCTTATGGATTCTCTGGCAAAACGTCTTAATTTTCTGCAGGAGGTTGTTGACGAACTTGCGCTTGAGGGTGTGTCGCTGGTTCACTGCAGAGCTGAAGACGGCGGCCGTGACAGGAAATATCGCGAAAAGTATGACATAGTAACCGCACGCGCCGTAGCACCTCTGCCGGTTCTTGCGGAGTACTGTCTTCCGTTCGTCAGAGTCGGGGGAGTTTTTCTTGCGATGAAGGGTCATGCGGAAGAGGAAGTTAAAGATGCGTCAAAGGCAATTGCCCTGCTTGGCGGTACAATCGAGAAATCAGATACGTTCAGGCTGCCCGGAACCGATATGGACAGGACAATAGTCGTTGTGCGCAAAATTCGCCCGACGCCCGCGAGATTTCCCCGCAAGGCCGGAACGCCGTCAAAAGAACCGATATAAGTGTATATATTATAATGTTTTCGCGCACGCGTAATAATAATAATAAGTATGCTATAATAAACAGGTTAGAATTGCACTTCGGAGTATAATTGTCGCTCCGGGTGATCAGCAGTTGGAGGTAATAGATGGCTGAGAGTGATGAGAAGAAGCGCGCACGGCTTGTACAGGAAGCCGAGATGGACGACGTCTTCAAGTCTGAACAGACTACCATAATTCCGGTTGACCTGGACGGTGAGATGAGAAAGTCGTTTATCGACTATGCGATGAGCGTTATTTCAGACCGTGCGCTTCCGGACATAAGAGACGGCATGAAGCCGGTTCACAGAAGAATTCTGTATTCTATGTACACGCAGGGATTTACTCCTGACAAGCCTTACCGTAAATGCGCTACGACGATAGGTGACGTTCTCGGACGTTTCCATCCTCACGGAGATGCGTCGGTTTATGACGCGCTTGTAAGACTGGCACAGGACTTCTCGCAGAGACATCCGCTGGTTGACGGCCACGGCAACTTTGGTTCCCTTGACGGAGACCCGCCGGCTGCTTACCGTTATACTGAGGCACGACTTGAGAAGATTGCGCTTGAGATGATGCGTGATATCAACAAGAATACCGTTGATTTCAGACCGAATTTTGATGAACACGAGATGGAGCCGGTTGCGCTTCCGTCGCGTTTCCCGAATTTCCTTGTAAACGGTTCTGTAGGTATTGCCGTTGGTATGGCCACTAATATTCCGCCTCACAATCTTGGCGAAGTAATAGACGGCTGCATTATGATGATGGATAACCCCGACGTTACGGTCGAAGAACTCATGACGGTTGTCAAAGGACCTGATTTCCCGACCGGAGGCATGATTCTCGGAGTCTCCGGAATACGTGAAGCTTATATGACAGGCAAGGGCCGTATAATGGTGCGCGCCCATGCCGAGATTGAAGACAACGGCGGCAGAACGAGAATCATAGTGCATGATATTCCTTTTGCCGTTAACAAGGCCAGACTTATTGAGAGAATGGCAGATCTTGTCAAGGAGAAGAAGGTTGAGGGAATTTCCGGACTGCGCGATGAATCCGACCGCAACGAGAAGGTCAGAATTGTAATCGAGATCAAGAAGGATGCCAATCCTGAAGTTGTACTGAACCAGCTCTATAAGAACTGCTCATTGCAGGAGGCCTGTTGCGCAAATATGCTGGCGCTGGTTCCGGATGATACCGGCAAGCTTGAACCTAAGCTCGTAGGGCTGAGAGAAGCGTTATATTATTACGTTATGCATCAGGAAGATGTCGTGACGCGTCGTACACAGTACGATCTTGAGAAGGATGAAGCAAAGAGACATATCGACGAAGGACTTCTCATTGCGATGGATCATATCGATGAGATTATCGCAATCATAAGGTCTTCGCGTACCGAACCTGAGGCCAAGGAGAGAATGTGCGAGCGATTCGGGCTATCCGATAAGCAGGCACAGCATATTGTCGATATGAGACTTGGCCGTTTGACGGGTCTTGAGCGCGAGAAACTTGAAGCAGAGATTAAAGCACTCACCGAAGAGATTGAGTATTTCAGAAAGGTATTGTCAGACAAGACTTTACTGGATGGAATAATCAAGACAGAGATGATTGAAATCAAGAACAAGTTCGCAACGCCAAGAGTTTCTGAGATTGTCTACGGTTCTTTTGACGATATAGAGGATGAAGCGCTTATTCAGGAAGAGGATATAGTTGTAACCCTGACGCACCTCGGATATATCAAACGCCAGCGTATTGATACCTACAAGGCTCAGCACAGAGGCGGAAGAGGAATATCCGGACAGTCTACCCGTGAAGAGGATTATGTCGAGAAGATTCTTACAACTACCACGCACAAATATCTGTTGTGCTTCACAGATACCGGCAGAGTTTTCAAGATTAAGTGCTACAAGATACCTGACACAACGTCCAGGACGTCAAGAGGAACGGCGCTTGTCAATCTTCTGAACATGGCTGAAGGCGAGAGTATCCGCAACATCATCCCTGTTGATGATTTTGATGATGACAGCCTCTACCTCACGCTGATTACCAGATACGGCGTAATTAAGAAGACTGCACTGTCCAAATATTCAAACATCAACAAGAACGGACTTATTGCGACAAATATCCGCGAGGGTGACAGTGTTGTTGCCGTTCAGCTTACAAAAGGCGGGCAGGAGGTTATTGTCGTGTCGGCAAACGGCAAGGCAATAAGATTCAACTCTGATGATGCCCGCGACATGGGAAGAACCGCTACAGGCGTGCGTGCGATGAAGCTTTCTGAAGATGATGAAGTCGTCGGAATGGAAGTAGTTGATCCCGACAGGGAGATTCTTGTTATCTCCGAGAAGGGTTACGGGAAACGTTCCGCAGTTGACGAATATCGTCAGCAGAGCAGAGGCGGAAAGGGTATAATCACCTATAAGGTAAGCGAGAAGACAGGAAGACTCATAGGTACGGTTTCCGTATCAGAAGAGGATGATCTTCTTATAATAACCAATCAGGGCGTTATTATCCGTGTATCGGCCTCAGAGATTCCTACACTTTCAAGGGCTACTTCCGGTGTAAGACTCATGAAGTCCAACACTGCTTCGGTTGTTGATTTTGCTCTTACAAATCACGAAGAAGAGGAGGAACCTTCTGCTGACGGGGATTCTGCTGAAGCAGAGAACTCTGATACTGAAGATTTGACTGCTGATTCAAAGCAGCCGGAAGACGGAGAAGATAATTAATGAAGAATGCGGCCTCAAAGACATTGCTTAAGGTCTCGTCACTTCTTTTGACGGTCATCATTGCCGCCGGGTACTTTATATCCGGCGGCATTGATGTTTCTGCCGATGTGGGACAGCCGGAACTGCCGGTTCCCGCCTTAAGTGACATACACTGCGCGTCATATTGTGTTTATGACAAGACTACTGACATGATTGTTATATCGCAAAATATGGACGATAAGATTTATCCGGCATCTCAGACCAAAATCATGACGTGCATGCTGAGTCTTGATTACCTTGACACCGATGCAAAACTGACAGTGTCAGAGAGCGCAATGGCATCAATCGGTTCCGACTCTTCGGTTATGGGAATAGGAGTCGGTGAAAAGGTTAAAGTTTCTGAGCTCCTTTACGGACTTATGCTGCCGTCAGGAAACGATGCGGCAAACGTCCTTGCAGAAGGCTGCGTTGATGCTTTTTTCAATCTCTATCCGGAAGGCGGAACGCAGGTGAATAAAGACGGCGTTACCGCGCAGTATCTGTTGGATACTCTGGGTGACACCAAGGAAAATATACTGGCGGGAAGGAAAATCGAAGCTTTCGCTGCGTTGATGAATCTTCGCGCACAGACGCTCGGGCTATCAGGGACGCATTTTGTTAATGCATGCGGACTGCATGATGAGAATCATTACACCACAGCCCATGATTTGGCGCTTATGATGTCGGCGGCGTCCGAGTACGATGATTTCAGGAAGCTTATCAGTTCACCGACGCATATTTTCCAGGCCACAAACCTGCACACTTCAGATGCATGGTCGTATGTAAAAAACTCAGATTATCTGCTTTTCGATCCATGGCTCGCAGGTAAGACTGCAAACGGGACAGACTCACATCTTGCAGCCATTATCGGCGGAAAGACCGGAACAACATCGAATGCCGGCAAAGGTGTCACAATATATACGGTTAATGAGAACGGACATGAGCTGATGGTGTCGATCTGCGGAATACCGGCTGAGTACTATTTCTATACGACAATGTATTTGGCATCAGTAACGGCATACGGCAATCTGGCATGCTGGGAGAATGATCCTGAGAGTGTAGTTATAGGAACGACCGGAGATTACAGAAGCGTGAATGCTCCTGACAGCGAACAGCCAGAGTATGATCCGCTTATATATCCTGGCGATCAGCTTGTCGATTATTTCCCTGATACTCCGACACCGACGGAAGCAGCCGCGCCGGACACAGGCGATGCGACCCAGGATAATGCCGCAAAGCAGAGCGCACCGCTGGTTCTGTTTATCAAAGACAATACCAAATTATCGGTGCTCATCGGAACGGTGATGCTTGCGATTATCATCATAAACGGAATACTGATTATAAGAGTAACAAAGCTCAGCAGACCGAGGAGAAGACGCTCAAAGATGCAAGGAAGAGGATAATCCTGCACCGGCGAGAAGCCCAAGAATAAAGGCTTTAGAGACTTTTTTGAAAAAATCACAAAAAATCAGAAAAAACCGCTTGACTTAGTTCGTCCCAAGGATTATCATGTACAAGCACTTCGCAAGAGGGCACTGCAAAAAGTACCTGAAAGCTCAAAGGCGCGGATCTTGAAAATTGAATAGAATGCAAAAACTTGAAGTAATAACGGACCTTAAATCAATTCTAAAGAATTGAGTTTTATTAAGAAGTAATTGAGCCAAACATGGCTCTCAAATTTTATT
>Ga0116193_1002496_pt1 | contig 13974 bp, 13 predicted proteins | sample AD_UKC115_MetaG_FD_89892 | JGI IMG/M metagenome (GOLD analysis project Ga0116193, IMG submission 89892) | Active sludge microbial communities of municipal wastewater-treating anaerobic digesters from Hong Kong - AD_UKC115_MetaG | ecosystem: Engineered > Bioreactor > Anaerobic > Digestate... | reverse complement strand
GCGCATGTCCAGGCTCAAGCATTTGCCACTCAATCCGCTGCAACCAGCATTGCCGCAGGCTGATGGATGGGTGCATCGGTGTCTTTGAGGTTGTCAAGTTCCACACAAAACGGCATAGAGCCCGCAATCGCCCTGCCTGCAGAAGGGTGGACTGCCATGGACGGCGTATTTCAACAGCCCTTCAGCCACACAAGCCTTCTATCTTACAAGGGTGTTTCCGGGCGTTTTTTGCAGATTGGTGATGTGATGGCGTTGCCCGAATAGCGCGGCGTGTTTGGCCGCAAGAGCCCCTTTTTTTACGTTGGTGGTCGGGTGGAGATACGGATTTTTATGAGGCAATTAAATAATTTCACTGCGCTGCGCTGGTTTGCTGCCGGCATGGTTCTTTACGGCCATTCTTTTGTATTTGTGGGTTTGCCGGAACCTTTGTTTCTTGGGTGGGCGACCTTGGGACCCCTGGGTGTTTTCGTATTTTTTTCAATTAGCGGATATTTAGTTTCTCAAAGCTGGGCGAATGATCCGAATTTCATTAGATTCATTAAACGCAGATCCATTCGCATTTTCCCCGGCCTGATTGTTTGCATTTTATTAAGCATTTTTCCTTTTGGCTACCTTATCAGTCACCTGGATGGCGCAAATTACCTCGAACATTCCGCCACACGCGGTTACCTAACAAACATATTTTTATACACCACCTATTATTTACCCGGTGTTTTTGAAACAAATAGAGTTGCCAATGCAGTCAATGGTTCTCTTTGGAGTCTTCCGGCAGAATTTTTCATGTATTTACTACTTGCGATCTTGGGAGTATTGAAAGCGAAACGCAGTATTTTGACAGGCGTTCTTCTTATATTTGTTTTTGGCACTATTTTTTGGGCACTAAAAGCACAGGAAATGTTGGTTATTTACCGCACAGATGCGCGCCAGGTTGTGATATGTGGCGGTTATTTCATGATGGGTGTATTATTACATCGTTTCAATTTGGCAGACTTTCTCTCTGCAGCCAATGTTATTGGCATAGCAATCGTCTGGCTGTGCCTTTCGCGGTGGCCTACTGTTTTTGTTGCAAGCAGCTACGTTGTTATTCCTATTTTTGCCATTGCGCTCGGCATCGGAAATACCCCTGGACTCTCCTGGCTGTCCAGATTTGACTTCTCTTACGGAATATATATATACGCCTTTCCAATACAACAAGCGTTGATTTATTTTTTTCCGGAAATCAATTTTCTTATTTACTTGTTGTCGGCAAGTATATTTACAATTATTATGGCCGCTTTGTCTTGGTATTTTATCGAAAAACCCGCCCTCCGATTCAAACCAGTTCAGCAAACCAAAATTCTACCATCAATTTCCTGAAAGCATTTTCATGGAATGCATCACATTCGAAAATTTTCGTATATCATTTGTTACCTGCGTCAGTCAAATAGGTGTACTCTCACATCAATTGGCACGGTCTCCATGTCTCCAGAATGGCGCACTCACCTGGACTGCCTTTTTCAACTGTCCTAGTGCTGCACAGGCATTCAATCAAACGTTGCGGAATATCACAAATGTCGACTGGCTGATTTGGGTGCATCAAGACGTGTTTCTTCCCGATGGCTGGGATCAGCAATTCCAAAAGGCGTTGGCGCAGGCGGTGCGCCAATGGCCACGCTTGGCAGTTGCGGGGGTTTATGGTGTAAACGGCCAAAACCAGCGAGCAGGCCACGTACTGGATCGCGGTCAGTTGCTGCAGGAGCCCACTCCCTTGCCCTGCCTGGTGGACAGCCTGGATGAGTTGCTCGTGGCAGTACGTGTGTCATCCGGGCTGCAAATGGATCCGGCCATGGGCTTTGATTTTTACGCTACTGACTTGGTATTGCAAGCGCAGCAGGCGGGTTGGTGTGCAGCAGCAGTGGACGCCTATTGCGAGCACTGGTCGGACACGCCCGCCAGCGGTGAGATGCCCGCCCATCTCATTGCAAGAGTCAAGGCCAACGGGCATGCCTTCGAATCCAAATGGGCTCATCGCCTGCCAGTGACGACGCCCTGCTTCCACATCAGCCGCCCTGGCGACGTATCCGCATTCGTGGATGCCATTACAGTCCAAGACAAAGCATGAGGCAGCTGTGTAAGCCGGTACTTTGGCGCTTGGCGGCACGACTCCACCATATCGATTTCAGTTGTGTCCTGCCTGGACTCGCCCGCCTGCCTTTACCGTTGGGCTACGCTCTGGCCCGCCTGCGCGGTCATTTGAACGCACTGACTGGCCGTGACTGGCGCTCCATGGGACTGGGGTTTCGCCACATCCACCGGCAAAGCATGGTGGCGTATGCGCAGTTGTTCCCCAGCGCAGGACAGGTTCGGCTCAAGGCATGGAGAAACGGACGTTTCGTATCTGAGGCCCTGGACGAGTTCGAAGCAAGGCTGATCGCACGCGGCCGGTTGCAGCAATTGCACTGCGACTTCGTGCCACAAGGCGCATTGGCACATTGCCGCAGGACTGACCGCGGCCTGGTGTTGTTGACACTGCATTTCGAGAGTTTTTTTGCAGGTGTGGGTTTTCTCGGCCGCTCAGGGGCGGTGATCAATCTGATGTCTTCAGCCGTCACCAAGGATCCGCGGGCAGACCCTGCTGTCCGGGAGCATTTCGAAAGCAAGTACCGGGGGCTGGAGCAGTATCTGAACGGGGGAAAGGTTCTGGACATGGAAGAGGGGCTGCGCCCGTTCTATGCCATGCTGAACCGACGTGAAACGCTCGTGCTCCTGGGCGACGCACCGGTACTGCCCCGCGGTGCATCCATGTCGGTGGAGTTTCTCGGCGGCAGCCGGAGGCTGGCCGGCGGAGGATTGCGCATGGCACAGAGCACGGGCAGCGACATTGGGGGGTTCATCTGTGTGCCACGGGGCGCTGGCAGGTATAGGCTGGTGATGTGCGAACCTGGCCCTTCCGAAGATCCTGCCACTATAGAACGCATCTACCAATTCTTCAGCAAGCATATCTTGGCTCACCCCGGTGGATGGTGGGCCAGCGATCTGCTTCCCGCCATGCCCTTGGAGAAACGGGCATGAATTACCCCATCGCCGTCGTCATCCCAAGCTATCGTGTGAAGGCCCATATTCTGGAGGTGATCTCCCGCATCGGCCCAGAGGTCAGCAGGATCTACGTGGTGGACGATGCCTGCCCGGAAGAAAGCGGCCGCTTCGTAGAGCAACACTGCATGGACCCGAGGGTGCAGGTGCTTCGCCACACGGACAACCAAGGAGTCGGCGGCGCGGTCAAAACCGGCTATCGCCAGGCATTACACCAAGGTGCCCATATCGTGGTGAAGGTGGACGGGGACGGACAGATGGATCCCCGGCTCATTCCTATCTTCATCAAACCGCTGCTGGATGGCCGGGCCGACTATACCAAGGGGAATCGGTTCTACGATCTGGAGCATATCCAGCGCATGCCCAGCATGCGCCTTTTCGGTAACGCGGTGCTGTCGTTAGTCGCCAAACTTTCTACAGGTTATTGGAACCTCTTCGATGTCACCAACGGGTACACAGCCATCCATGGAAAGGTATTACGGCATCTGCCATTGGAAAAGGTCAGCAATCGGTATTTTTTCGAAACCGATATGCTGTTTCGCCTCAATACGATCCGTGCAGTGGCAATGGATATCCCGATGGATGCTGTGTATGGCAATGAAACCAGCAGCCTAGAGATCGGTAGTATTCTTCTAGAATTCGGTGGCAAGCATCTTAAAAATGTCTGCAAGCGCGTGTTCTACAATTATTTCCTACGCGATATGACGGCGGCCTCGTTGGAACTACTGACAGGCAGTTGTCTGCTTGCTTTCGGTGTAATCTTCGGCGCACTCCACTGGATACAAGCACTCGTCACCGGCACACCTACTCCCACAGGAACTATCATGCTGGCCGCCCTGCCAGCACTGGTGGGCCTTCAACTTTTACTGGCATTCGTGTCTTTCGACGTTGCCAACGTCCCACGGCAACCCATTCACGCTGATCTACCCAGTTGGCGTTCACCTGCTGAATGAAGGGAAGCCAATGCGCTGGATGACATTTGCACTGACACTGCTCACGGTAGCAGGCCTGTCCATTGGGCAAGTGCTTTTCAAAATGGCGGCCAACCGAATGCATCAAGAAGAGCCTCTTTGGCGGCTTATAGCCACCAATACCCATCTTTGGTGGGCATTGCTGGTCTATGGCGCTTCGACTGTCCTATGGATTGCGGTACTGCGCGAAGTTCCGCTTCGACTGGCCTACCCCTTCGTGGGGTCTGCCTTTTTCATTGTCCCGCTACTTGCACATTTTTTCCTAGAAGAATCGTTGCAATGGCAGAGTATTGCTGGGGGCATTCTTATCATCATCGGCATCGCTGTGGCAACCATGGGAGACATCCGTTGACATCGCGCCCCCCCTCTACATGGAACTATTTCTTGCTGTGGCTAGTATTGAGCAGTACGGGGTGGTTATTTTCTCAATGGATTCCTCCCATGCAGTCTCCCGATGAAAACCAGCATATCGCCCGGGCGTATCTGGTCGGGCGCGGAGATTGGTTTCTTCAAGTTCCACCAGGAAAAATGTCCGGCGGCATGGTAGATGCAGGCCTTACCGATTTCATCCACCAGCACATGCGCCTTGCCGGCAAGGCTACAACGAGACTGTCACCAGAAGAACAAACGCACCTTCAGGCGTTGACGTGGCAGAGCGATGGCGCGCGCAGCCATTTTGAAATGCCCGGCACCGGCTACTATCTTCCGCTGGTGTATCTGCCGCATGCTCTCGGTCTGCAACTGGGTGAACGGTTGGGGTTAAGCATCAGCGTCTCCTACCAATGGACTCGATTCATCGTTCTCGGAAGTTCCGTTGCCTTAATGCTCTGGGCTTTCTCGCTGCTGCGGCCGCCCTCTGGCGTCCTGGGTGTACTTTTGCTGCCCATGGCGCTTTTTCAGATTGTGCTCCCTACACTGGATGGTTTCACCACTGCCCTGGTGCTGGTGGTACTCGCGCTGTTTGCTCGCTCCCTGGAAAAAGACTTGGACTGGAAGTTACAGGCCATCATGAATGGCTGCCTGCTGATGGTGCTCACCAGCAGGGTTCACCTTCTACCGATGGCCGCGCTACCCTTCGTGTCGGCATGGCATCAACGCAGAGCCAGCGATGCCGCATGGGGCTTAGCGGTGCTAGTCGGCACCTTCTCGTGGCTGGCATTCGCGGTGACATCCACGGTGGACACGCGCATTGTGCGCGCTCATGGCACCTTGGAGTTGATTCATCACTACCTGGCCGAACCATGGGACTTTTTCTCGATATTGGCCAGAACCTGGCTTGATCCGGAGTTACGGGCCTTCTACCAATACTCTTTCATCGGAATATTGGGTTGGCTGGACGCTCTGCTGGTGCAAGCTTTCTACCCCTGGATCACTGGCAGTCTGCTGCTTTGCATGGTGATGGGCACCTGCCTGCCAGTCAACCGGCGGGACGTGGTGTTCCGGCTGAGTCTGCTGGCGGTCTCGGTGCTTTCCTTTCTGCTGATATTTTTTGCTTTGCTGGTCACATGGACTCCGCATCCGGCCCGAGTCATCGCGGGCGTACAGGGCAGGTATTTCATAGTGCCTGCCCTGCTGCTTGGATACGTTCTTGGAGGCAATGCTCCATTCTCTCCGAATGCGGCGCCTCCATGGATCAGAGGCTTCGTTGCGGCGTCCTTTGGAGTTCTATCTGCAAGCGCGCTAGCATGGGCGCTGCAAATACGGTATGGAACATGATGTGATCACCAGTGTTGTTGTCAATTACCGGTGCGCCAGTCTGACATGCCGGGCGGTGGAAAGTCTGTTGGCAGACATGCCGCAGGCAACCGTTGTCGTCGTAGACAACAGCATGGATGCAAACGAGGCAGCGGCCTTGCGTGCCAGTCTGCCCAGCCAGGTGCGACTGGTACTCAGTCCCCGCAACATCGGTTTTGGCGCGGCCTGCAATCTGGGTGTTCAGGAGAGCGACACGGACTACGTGATGCTCCTCAACCCCGATGCGCGGGTGTTTCCAGGGTGCCTTGAACAGTTGAAATCCGCCCTCGATGCAGACGCCACGCTAGGGGCCGTCAGTCCTTTGCAGTATTGGGATACCTCCAAGGAGTGGATGCTCCCTCCTGCATGGCTGCCCACGGGGCCGGGAATGGTGGCTGTCGAGCAGGCATGGCGCTCAGGTCGGTGGGCATCGCAGCTATCCCTGGCGTACCGCCGGCACGCCATCGCCGCGTGGACTGGCAAGGAAACCCCTGTGGCGCAACGTGCACTCTCTGGCGGAGCCATGATGGTGAGGCTTTCCGCGCTCTCATCCGGGGAAAGCCTGTTCGACCCATCTTTCTTCATGTACTACGAGGACTCAGACCTGAGCCTCAGGCTTAAAAGACATGGCAGAAAACTGGCGCTGATTACCAAGGCTGCAGCGCTGCATGAGTGGGAGAACACGCCTGGCAAGGCGTCTCTCATGGAGGCGTCCCAAGTGATTTATCTGCAGAAGCATTTCCATAGCCAACGCCTTTGGCAGGCCAGACGGGCACGTCTGGCAGCGCGAAGGCCGCCACTGGAGAGTCCGCTGAATGCACAAGTCCTGAAGCCTGGGCAACAGTCCCTCGATGTTCCACGTCCCTGGCAGAGTCGCTGGCTGCTCGAACTGAGTCCTTCGCCCCTCATGATCCCCACCATTGGTCACCTGGGAAGCGGGCCCCTTGCGCGGATTCCTCTGGAATTGTTGAAACGTTTTAGAAACTGCTCGGTCTATTTGCGGATTGGGCCTGTGGAGAAGGCTGGGGACAGCAGTTTTCTCACCTTCGTGGCAAGACCCTAGGCTGATCATGTGGACGTTGACGTTAGTGCTTGCGCCGAATGAATTCGGCCAGCCTGCGCAAAGGCGCCGTTACCCGCCACGAGTTCGATGCCAGGAGGCTATGTTGCTCGGCCAGCAGCTTCTGCTTCTCATCCCTTCCGGCCGCGACCGCAGCTTGAGCACGCGAGAGTTCCTCCTCCAGCCGCCATACTTCGTGCCTAAGATCCAGATCATTTTGTTGCACCCGCGCCAAGTCAGCCTGCAAGGTTTCAGCGTGGGCGGTCGCAGCAGCAAGCGCACCTTCGACCCATCGGTCGATGACCCTATCGTTTAAGCTCCCCCCGCGGGAAAGATATTCACCCAGCGCCTGGGGATACAGCACTCCATAGGCCTCCGCGTACTGGACGGAGGGCGGAAGCGTATAGGTTCGATACGCGTTCAATGCCTCAATGTGGCGGGCATAGTTCTGCACTTCGTTCTGCGATACGAAGCTTTGCATGGCTTGGTGCTTGGCCGCCCAGACTTTGGTGATGTCGATCAGAAGCTCAACCCTCTGGGGCGCGCCAATCTCGTAGAACAGCAGAGTCGGCACTTTCTCGCACTCTCTCCACAGGCCGTGAATGGCCGCAAGTACGGCTCGCGCCGTTGCAAGGTGGTCCGGATGGATCTCCCACAGCGACGGCGCCAGCACCACATCTGCCGCTTGCCGCTGGATGATCTCCTGGACCACCCCAGCAAGATCGGTGCGCGTAGCCAGACTGCGGTCTGCATATCCAGAGAAGACAGCATGGTTCAGCCCCAACGCCGCAAGCGCCTGGTTTGTCTCTTGCTTTCTGGTTTCAAAAACGGATTCCCTCTGGGATTGTGGGTGATAGCCCGCTCCGTCCGTGAGAACCTGAACTTGAATTTCAGCCGACAATTTTCCATACAGCGCCAGCAAGCCACCGCAGCCAAAAATCTCGTCGTCCGGATGGGGCGCCAGCACGAGAACACTCTGGGCAACGGGCGGTACGGACGGCACCACGGGAGCAAACCACTGTTCCACGGTCAGCCTTCTTTCCAATTGCGCAACCGGCGCAGGAGGTGGTAAACACGCCGGATGGGATGGTAAAACCTGCGCAACACCGGCAGGCGCATGACGATATCCCGCAGGCGCGAGGCCGGGACACTCACCAGATAAAGTACTCCAGCCAGCTCCTGCGACATTATCAGAACCTCTACTGGACTGACTTCCAGACGCAGCATGGCATGTTTTTCCTGAGCCTTGGCATAGAAATCATCCAAGACCTTCTGGCGCGCGACGGCCTCGTCGTTCGTGGCGGGAATCCGATACAAGGACGTCACCTTGGGAACCATCCGGAAATCATGTCGCAAGGAGTACCTCACCCACAGATTCCAGTCCTCCAGATTGTCCAGCTCCGCGTCGAATCCGCCATATTCGAGGTAAAGCTTTCTCTGGAAAAGCACCGTCTGTATCGGCAGGTAGTTGTGGTGCCAGAGCAGCGGCCGGCTGAACTCCTGCCGATAGACGACGCTGTGCTCCAGATCACTGTAGACCCACGGCTCATGGCTTTCGATATCAGTGCGCACCTGGAAGCCCAAACCATATACTGCCCCAAGCTCTGGATTCTTCTTCCATTCACTGACAAGGACTTCCAAATGGTCTGCATAGAAAAGGTCATCATCGTCCAAAAAGCAAACCAGTTCACCCGTTGCCGCAGCCAGCCCCGCATTTCCCGCAATGCAGCGCCCACCCTTTGGCTCGGAAAGGTAGATGAGCCGCGAGAAAACACCCCGCGCGCCATAGTCATCGATCAATTGCCGTGCCGACTCTCCTCCGTCTTCCACAACGACCAATTCAACTGGCTTATAGGTCTGAGCCGCAACAGAGATTAGAGCTTCGCGCAGCTTACCGCTGCGTCCCGGCATGGTTCGTACAATCACCGATACCAGAGGAAAATCACTGCTCTTTAATGGAGTATGTTCGTAGAAAGCGCCCTCACGGGTAATTTCATAGTCCCACAGCCTGAAGCCGAAACGTTGCGTGCTTCGGCGACGTGTCAATAGGAATCGAGGGGCTCGGACAAACAGCTGGCAAAGCCCCAGGAACAGGCGGTAGCGCATATGAGGAAACCGGGGCCGCAGCGCGAACAGCCCGAGGTACATGCCGAATCCCGAGATCACCTCATGCCAACGTCCATAGCGGCAACGCAGCAGGACGTTAGCCATAGTGCTTCCCAGGAACTGAACGGGTTTGACCTGTCCCGCCTCCTCATAGCTGTAGTGCCAGACTACAGCCTTAGGGACGTAGTGCAAACGGTATCCATGGTCACGTAAGCGATAGGACAGCTCGACATCTTCGCCGTACATGAACAACGCGGGCTCATAGCCACCAATCTGCTTGAGCACGGAAGTACGAAAAAGCACGCAGGCACTCGAGCACCAGAGGGTTTCCGATGTAATGGGGTCGTAATGTTTGGGATGTTCAAAAGGCTTTTGTCGGCATTCCCATGCAGCCACATCGGCAGGGCTGGACACTGCTTCATTGAGCAGGACGCGAAGGGTGGCGGGCTCAAATTCCAGGTCCACGTTAGTAACGAGCAGGAAATCACCTTCGGCACGTTTCAAATTCTCGTTATGTCCTCGGCCGAAACCTAGGTTCTCGCCCATATCGAGATGAACCATGGCAAACGCGTTGGCATGCTCTTGAATAAACGCGCGCAACAACACCTGAGTATCGTCAATCGAACCGTTGTCCCGCAGCATCAAGCGGATCTGGCTACACGGGATTTCCTGGGCCAGAAGGCTTTTGAAGAACGACGACAGCCATCGACTGGAGTTGTACGTGACGACGGAGATGTCAAGAAGTTTCAAAATCAAATTTCAATCAGATGGTTGCACCAGAGTCGGCTCAATGGATTTTCTTTCCATCGCTACTGCACCACTGTGCAAGCTGCACCAGCAGTGAACAAACCCATGCGCCGCGACCATTGCCTGCATTGGACGCGGCGACCGAGCACTGACTCACGGGTAGGTCTCCACGACTTCCAGCGCCAGGCCGTGCCGATCTTTTTCTGACAGGGCAGGCATCCCCTCGGTGTCAGGCCAATCGATGCCGATGGCAGGATCGTCCCACGCAATGCACCGCTCATGCTGCGGCGCGTAGTAGTCGGTGGTCTTGTAGAGGAAGTCCGCGGTGTCGCTGAGCACGATGAAGCCATGCGCAAAGCCTGGCGGCACCCACAACTGGCGGTGGTTGTCCTCGCTCAGTTCCGCGCCCACCCATTGCCCGAAGGTGGGCGAACTCTTGCGGATGTCCACGGCCACGTCGAACACCGCGCCGCGCACCACGCGCACCAGCTTGCCCTGGGGCTGCTGGATCTGGTAGTGCAGGCCGCGCAGCACGCCCCGGCTGGAGCGGCTGTGGTTGTCCTGCACGAACTGGTGGTCGGTGCCGGTGGCGTCGTTGAAGGCTTTCTGGTTGAAGCTCTCGAAGAAAAAGCCCCGGGCATCGCCGAAGACCTTGGGTTCGAGCAGAACAACGTCGTGAATGGCCAGGCGGGTGGCTTGCATGGGGGGTCTCGCGGCGTTCAATAGACTTTGTCGTTCAGCAGGCGCAGCAGGTACTGGCCATAGCCGTTCTTGGCCAGGGGGCGCGCCAGTTGCTCCAGGGCAGGGCTGTCTATCCAACCGCTGCGCCAGGCGATTTCCTCGGGGCAGGCGATCTTCAGGCCCTGGCGGTGTTCCAGCGTGGCGATGAATTGGCTGGCTTCCAGCAAACTCTCGTGCGTGCCGGTGTCCAGCCAGGCGTAGCCCCGCCCCATGATCTCAACGTTGAGCTGGCCCTGCTCCAGGTACAGGCGGTTGAGGTCGGTGATCTCCAACTCGCCGCGCGGGCTGGGCTTCAGGCTCTTGGCGAGCTCCACCACCTGGTTGTCGTAAAAGTACAGGCCGGTGACGGCGTAGTTGCTTTTGGGCACCGGGGGCTTTTCTTCGAGCGAGAGCACCTTGCCCTGCGCGTCGAACTCCGCCACGCCATAGCGTTCGGGGTCGTGTACGTGGTAGGCGAACACGCTGGCGCCGGTGCTGCGGCCATGGGCGTTGGCCAGCAGCTCGTGGAATTGGTGGCCGTAAAAGATGTTGTCGCCCAGCACCAGGGCGCTGGGTGCGTCACCCACAAACGACTCGCCGATCAGGAACGCCTGCGCCAGCCCGTCGGGGCTGGGCTGCACGGCGTATTGCAGACTGATGCCCCACTGGCTGCCGTCACCCAGCAACTGTGCAAAGCGCGGCGTGTCCTGCGGCGTGCTGATAACCAGGATCTCGCGGATGCCCGCCAGCATGAGGGTGCTGAGCGGGTAGTAGATCATGGGCTTGTCGTACACCGGCAGCAACTGCTTGCTGATGGCCAGCGTGGCGGGGTGCAGGCGCGTGCCGGAGCCGCCAGCGAGGATGATGCCTTTGCGTGCTGTCATGGTCATGGGGAGGTCAGAGGATTTCGGCGAGCATGCGCGCCACGCCGGTTTGCCAGTGCGGCAACTGCAAGCCGAAGGTGGTTTGCAGCTTGGCGGTAGCCAGCCGCGAGTTGTGCGGGCGCTTGGCGGGCGTGGGGAAGGCACTGGTGGGCACAGGCGCGACTTCTTTTGCTATTATTTTTATAGCTTTCTGCGCTTTGCTGGCGTGCTCCAGCACGAATTTCGCATAAGAATGCCAAGTGGTCTCACCCGCCGCCACGCAGTGGTACAGGCCGCCGTCCTGCGGTCGGTGCTGCAGGTGACGGATGGCGTGGGCCGTGACGTCGGCGAGCAGGTCGGCCCCCGTGGGCGCACCCCACTGGTCGTCGATGACGGTGAGGCGTTCGCGCTCCTGGCCCAGGCGCAGCATGGTCTTGGCAAAGTTGCCGCCGCGTGCGGCATAGACCCAGCTGGTGCGCAGAATCAAATGCTGGCAACCCGATTGCTGGATGCGTTGCTCGCCTTCCAGCTTGGTGGCGCCGTACACCGACAGCGGTGCTGGCGTGTCGGTTTCGACCCAGGGCCGGGTACCGCTACCGTCGAACACATAGTCGGTGCTGTAGTGCACCAGCCAGGCACCCAGGCGCGCGGCCTCCTCGGCCACGAGGCCGGGGGTGGTGGCGTTGAGCAGGCGCGCGAATTCTGGTTCGCTCTCGGCCTTGTCCACGGCGGTGTGGGCGGCGGCGTTGACGATGACCTGTGGGCGCAGCTGGCGCACGGTGTCGCGCACGCCCTCGGGGTTGGCAAAGTCACCGCAAAGCTCCTGGCTGTCGAAATCCAGCGCCGTGACCTGGCCCAGCACGCTGAGGCTGCGCTGCAGCTCCCAACCGACCTGGCCGCCTTTTCCGAGCAGGAGGATGTTCATGCTCATGCGAAGCTGCCCTCGCCCTCGTACTGCTTGGCCACCCAGTCGCGGTAAGCGCCGCTTTGCACCTGCGCCACCCAGTCGGGGTGGTCCAGGTACCACTGCACGGTCTTGCGGATGCCGGTGTCGAAGGTCTCGGCGGGTTTCCAACCCAGCTCACGCTCGATCTTGCGCGCATCGATGGCATAGCGCCGGTCGTGGCCGGGGCGGTCCTTCACGTAGGTGATCTGGCTGCGGTAGCTCTGGCCGTCGGCACGCGGGCGCAACTCGTCCAGCAGGGCGCAGACCGTGTTCACGATGTCGATGTTGGGCTTCTCGTTCCAGCCGCCGACGTTGTAGGTTTCGCCCACAGTCCCGGCCTCCAGCACTCGCCGGATGGCGCTGCAGTGGTCCTTGACGTAGAGCCAGTCCCGGATCTGCATGCCGTCGCCGTACACCGGCAGGGGTTTGCCGGCCAGGGCGTTGACGATCATCAGCGGGATGAGCTTTTCCGGGAAGTGGTATGGCCCGTAGTTGTTGCTGCAGTTGGTCGTGAGGACCGGCATGCCATAGGTGTGGTGCCAGGCGCGCACGAGGTGGTCGCTGGCGGCTTTGCTGGCGCTGTAGGGGCTGTTGGGCTCGCAGTTGTGCGTTTCGGTGAACGCGGGCGCATCGGGTGCCAGGGTGCCGTACACCTCGTCGGTGCTCACGTGCAGGAAGCGAAATGCTTCTTTTTTTGTAGCATCCAGCGCTTGCCAGTAGTGCCTTGCGGCCTCCAAAAGCCTGAAAGTGCCGACCACGTTGGTCTGGATGAAGTCCTCGGGGCCGTGGATGGAGCGATCCACATGCGATTCGGCCGCAAAGTTGACGATGGCACGCGGCTGGTACTGCGCCAGCAGGCCATCGACCAGGGTGCGGTCACCGATGTCGCCCTGCACGAAGACATGGCGCGCGTCGCCCTGCAGGCTGGCCAGGTTGTGCAGGTTGCCGGCATAGGTGAGCTTGTCGAGGTTGACGACGCCCTCCGGGTTGCCGGCAAGCCAGTCGAGTACGAAGTTGGCGCCGATGAAACCGGCGCCTCCGGTGATGAGGATCATGGGATGAACCAATAATGTGCCGAGGGCAAAGTTTCGGATTATCCCACCGCACCTTGTTGCTGCTCGTAACCGCCGGCCCTCGGCGTGACGCTCAGAAGTGAATGCCGCGCATCATCTGCTGCAGCGCAACGGCTTCCGCCGACAGCTGCGGCTTGGCGCCCTTCTCTCCCTTGGCCGCAGACGAATCGGGGAACATGCGGAAGCTGGCGTTCATGCCGATCTGCGCCACACGCGGCACCAGGGCGTGCATTACCTGGCCCAGGATGCCCAGGCGTGTGGCAATGCGCACCGGCTTGAAGATGCAGGCCTGCGCCACCATGTCGGCGGCCTCCTCGGGGCTGAGCGTGGGCACGTTGTTGTAGATCTGCGTGGGCGCGATCATGGGCGTGCGCACCAGCGGCATGTTGATGGTGGTGAAGGTGATGCCCTGGTCGGCGAACTCGCTGGAGGCGCAGCGCGTCCAGGCATCGAGCGCCGCCTTGCTGGCCACATAGGCCGAGAAGCGCGGGGCATTGGTCAGCACGCCGATGGAGCTGATGTTCACGATGTGGCCCTTGCGCTTTTCCACCATGGCGGGCAGCAGCCCCATGGTCACACGCAGGCAGCCAAAGTAGTTGAGCTGCATGGTGCGCTCGTAGTCGTGGAAGCGGTCGTAGCTCGACTCGATGGCGCGGCGGATGGAGCGGCCCGCGTTGTTGAT
>Ga0116193_1002495_pt1 | contig 13977 bp, 13 predicted proteins | sample AD_UKC115_MetaG_FD_89892 | JGI IMG/M metagenome (GOLD analysis project Ga0116193, IMG submission 89892) | Active sludge microbial communities of municipal wastewater-treating anaerobic digesters from Hong Kong - AD_UKC115_MetaG | ecosystem: Engineered > Bioreactor > Anaerobic > Digestate... | reverse complement strand
GCACCACGAGTGAGGTCGTCAACAATGCGCATTGTTTTTATGGGCTCGCCACAATTTGCCGTTCCATCGCTGCAGCGCCTGCTGGAATCGCGCCACGAAGTGGTGGCGGTCGTTACCCGCCCTGACAAGCCCAAAGGCCGCGGCATGGCGCTCAGCCCCACGCCCGTGAAGGAATTGGCGCTGGCGCATAATTTGCCTGTGCTCGAACCAGTCAAAATCAAAGGCACGAGTTTTCACGAAGAATTGGCGCAGTTCACGCCCGACATCGCGGTCGTAGTGGCCTATGGCCATATCCTGCCGCAAGCCGTGCTCGATGCGCCGCGCCTGGGTTGCATCAACATTCACGGCTCGATTCTGCCGAAATATCGCGGCGCAGCGCCCGTGCAGTGGGCGCTGATCAATGGCGAACGCGAAACTGGCGTCACGATCATGAAACTCGATGCGGGGATGGATACGGGCGACATGCTGGCTGAATCGCGCGTGGAAATTCTCGAAGATGATGACGCGCAATCGCTCGCCGATATGTTATCGATGATGGGCGCCGATCTTTTGCTCAAAGTGCTGGATGAAATCGAGGCGAAAGATGCCGTTGCTGGCACTCCGCAAAATCACGAACTCGCCACATATGCTCCCATGCTGAAGAAGGAACACGGGCAACTGGATTTCAGTTGGCCCATCGAACGCCTGATTTGCCGGCTGCGCGGTGTGACGCCATGGCCGGGGGCCTATGCGCACATTGGCGAGCAAGTCATGCGCATCATTCAGATGGAACCGCTGCCGATGGAAGAACTTCCCGCCGAGGCGCAATCGCTGCAAAACGCCAATTTCGGAACCGTGGTTGGGATTCTGAAGGGACTGGGCGTTGCCGTGCGCGCCGGGGATGGATTTGTTCTGCTGACCCAGGTTCAACCTTCAGGCAAAAAGCCCATGGGCGCGTATGATGCCGCCAATGGCGGCTATTTGAAAGTGGGCCAGCGCTTAACGTAGTCCTGTTTTGCTATACGCCAACTCAGGCGCTGGACTATGGTCAAGGTAGTAAGTCCCGCCTGCCGGGCGGGACAAAAGGCATAAGAATTATCAAGGATGTTTAGTGGATAAGAAGACCATTCTTTTCATCGCCACTCCCGGGTGGCCGTTTATCCTGCCGCCGCTGGTGATCGGCTTGGCATTGCTATTTTTTGGTTGGTATGCCACCAGCGCCATCCTCATTTTGCTGGGGCTTTATATCGCCTTCTTCTTCCGCGATCCCATGCGCGTGCCGCCCCAGGGCGATGACATTGCCGTCTCGCCCGCCGATGGGCGCGTGCTGTATGTGGATGAAGTCGATCATGCCGCGTTTCCTGGCGGGCGCGCCCGGCGAATTGGCATCATGCTGACCATCTTCAACGTGCACGTAAATCGCGCGCCATTGGCCGGCACCGTGCAGTCCATTGAGTATAAGCCGGGCAAGTTCCACAACGCGTTGTTCGACAAATCCAGCGAATTAAATGAGCACAACCGCATCGGGCTGGCCAGCCGCCATGGCTATATTGAAGTGCGCCAGATTGCCGGCGCCATTGCCCGGCGCATTGTCTGCTATGTTCGTCAAGGCGAGACGGTGGAGCGCGCCGGACGCATTGGCATGATCCGCTTTGGCTCGCGAACAGAAGTTTATCTGCCGATTGGAACGGAGATATGGATTCAGAAAGGAAACCGCGTATGGGCCGGCGCTACCGCGCTCGGGCGCGTCTTGGCGAACGCAAGGCAGTCCTGAAAAGCGTTTACATCCTGCCCAACCTCTTCACCACCGCGGCCATGTTTTGCGGCACGCTGGCGATGGTGCGCGTATTTCAGCAGCGCCTTGAACCAGCCTGCTGGCTGATTCTCGCCGCTGGCGTTCTCGATGTGTTCGATGGGTTGGTGGCGCGCCTGACACACACCGAATCGCAATTCGGGCTGAATTACGATTCATTGTCCGACCTGGTGACCTTCGGCGTCAGCCCTGCGGTGCTGATGATGCGCTTCCTTAGCCATGGCGATGCGCACCTGATTTATCCTTACATCTCCATCTCTTCAATTCTGTATATGATTTGCGGGGCGCTGCGATTGGCGCGCTTTGGGGTGCAGGCGCGTGGCGAAGAAAGCAAGAGTTTCACGGGCTTGCCAATTCCCGCGGCCGCTGGAACCGTGATTTCCGCCTTCCTTGTTTTTCAATACTATGAAGGAGCGCTGCTGCGCGTATTGCCCGCGCTCATGGTGCTGCTGGGTTTGCTGATGGTCAGCCGTATCCCTTATCCCAGCTTGAAGTCGGTTCACCTAAAGAATCGCAAGCCCTTTGCGGTGCTGGTTGTCATCGTCCTGTTTGTAGTTATCCTCAGCCTGCTGGATGATTACATTCCGCAATTGCTGCTGGGGCTGTTTTGTTTCTACATCTGCTGGGGGTTTGTGCGCTGGTGGCGTTTGCGCAAAATGACTTCTCCTCCCGCGCCTCCAACGGCAACGACCCGTTCAGTGTAGAATCAGGTCGCTTGGGGCGATGGAAATCGGAAATCGCTGAGATTATGAAGGCCTGCTATTCCTTCTGGCTAAGCAGATGGCGGCTGAGGGACTTCTCCATCTCCACCATATCGTTTTCATCCCCATTTATCTGCGAGGCGATGTATTCGAGGATCCAGCCGGGGTGTCGTTTCTTCTGCAAGCGGCCCAAACTGACGCCGCGTGTGCGTGACTTGGCGATTTCTTGCAGCGCTTCGCCCATGGGATGAGAACTGAAATTTGTGACGTGTTCGATGGGATCGAGTTTCAGCGCCAAATGCACGCGGGTCTGAGCAGGCCCGGCGCCCATGGCGCTGGCCTCGCGAAAACTCCGGTTCAGGATGGAATGCACCAGATCCTCGACTTCCCAGGCGAACATGGGGCGCGATTCTGGGGCGTGGCCGCGAATATGAATGTGGATTTCTTCGGTCCGGGGCCGGCGTGCCATGGCGGTTATCGCTCCTTTGTGGTGGATTGACTGGCGGGAGATGAGGCGGCTGTTTGCGCGGGCCAGTTGCGCAGCGTCAGTTCCCGCGCTTTGCCTGATGATAGTTCCAATACCACGATGCGCTGATTGTTCGTATCGGCGACATACAGTTGATTGCCGGCCAGCGACACGCCGCCCGGCTCGTATAGCGCCATTTCTTTGATAGGCTGCCCCTCGCGTCCACCCAGGATCGTCTGCACCTGCTTCTTCTGCAGATCAACGCGCTTAATTTTATGGTTGTGTGTATCGGCAATGTAAGCAATTTGGTCGCGAACGGCCACGCCCAGCGGATGTTGAAACAAGACGCGCGGAAAGGCGCCTTCCCCATCGCCAAAGACAAACAGCCCGCGCCCCAGAATGGTTTGCACTTCACCATTTTTCAGGTCGGCCTTGCGCAACGAACTGGATTCGGAATCCACAAAATACAGGTCGCCGCCACCAATGGATAATCCGGACGGTTGCGCCAGCGCCGCGCGATGCGAAGGGCCATCGAGAATATCCTCCATGCCCGATCCGCACCAATTGCTCGCCTTGCCGCTGTCGCGATCATAAGCCCAGATTTGATGCAATCCGGCCATGGCGATGAACAGCCGCCGGCCATCCAGCGCCACATCCCACGGTGAACTGAGCGGCTGCTTTTTGCCGATCATGCCGCCTTCGCGGTCATTTCCCTGCGTGCCATTGCCGGCCAGCGTCCGCACCTCTCCCGTCTTTAGATCGATTTCGCGAATGGCGTGATTATCCGTATCCGCCACGAACAGCTTTTGCGCCTGCGCATCCAGCGCCATGCCCTGCGGATTGGCAAACGATGCCTTGCCCGCCGTGCCATCTTCCAGTCCTTCCTGACCCGATCCATACACATGCTGCACCGCGCCATCCAGCGTGGCCTGCACAATGCGGTTATGATTGGAATCGGCTATATAGAGCGAGTTGCTTGCCTCATCCGCCAGCACCTTGCCCGGAAAGGCAAGACCTGAGGCGGAGGCCTTTTCCGTTTCGCTCTTCAGGCGCAGGTGATTGGTCGCCAGCGTTCCCTTGCGCCGTCCTTCGGTGAGCAATGAGTCGATGACCGCCGTGAATGCCTCCAGCGGGCGTTCGCCGGCAAAACGGCCCACGACATTGCCCTCGCCATCAATGAAGATGAATGTCGGCCAGGCATTCACGCCGAAACTGTCCCAGATGCGATGCTGTTCATCGACAATGACGGGATGCTTGATCTTGTAGCGCAACACAGCGGAGCGGATATGCTCGGCCTCGCCCTCGTTTTCAAATTTATTGCTATGCACGCCCAGCACTACGACGGGCAGCCCGGCATAATGCTTCTCCACCTGTTCGAGCACCGGAATCATGTGAATGCAGTTTATGCAGGCATACGTCCAGAAATCGAGCACCACGATCCGGCCTTTGAGTTCCTGATCCAAGCGTAATGGCCGATCAGTATTGATCCAATGAAACCCCTGCGGAAATGCGGGCGCCTTCGCCCGATCAGCGGGCAGAGTGGTCATGTTGGAACTCCGCGTTGAGTCGGGCGGTTCGGGAACCAAAATCGCGCCAAACAAGCTCACCGCTATCACGGAAGCGAGCAGAAGGAAAACCGTGTTGAGAATGCTCCGCCCCATCCTTCAGCCCTTTCAAGCATCTTAGGAGTCAGAGTTTAGCAGTTTTTCGGAATACGCGCCAGAAGAAGATCATCATGGCGCAACAGAACAAATTGCAGGCGCAGCCTTGCCCACAATTCAATTCCATTCCGGGTTGGGCTGGGGGATGAGACCGCCAACTTGGTTGCGCCAGGCGTGCAGTTCCTCGCGCAGGCGTTCGGCCAGCGGGCGATTAGAGGGGGCGAGGTCATACTTCTCTTCCAGATCATCGCGCAGGTTGTATAACTCCAGCCGGTCATCTTCGAAAAACTCCAATAACTTCCAGTCGCCGTGGCGCATGGCGGAGCCGGGCGTGCCGCCCTGGTTGCCATAATGCGGATAATGCCAGAAGATGGATGAGGCGTGCTTCCATGCCTCGCCTTGCAACAGCGGCAGGAAACTCTCGCCATCGACATGCTGCTCCGGCCGCAGCGGCAATCCCGCCGCTTGCAGGAGCGTTGGATAAAAATCGGTCGTGGTGACCGGTTCATGGGTGATGGAATTTTCGGACACGACACCCGGCCAGCGGATGATGAGCGGCTCGCGCACGCCGCCTTCATACATCCAGCCTTTGCCTTCGTTGAGCGGCTTGTTCGAGGTGGGCGTAGCCTCGGCGGTGGACAGCCCGCCATTGTCGGAGGTGAAGATGACCAGCGTATCCTGCTCCTTGCCATTGGCGCGCAAGGCCTCGAGCAGGCGTCCGATATTCCAATCCAAGTTCCACACCATCGCGGCATAGACGGGATTTGACTGTATGATGCGCCGCGCCACGCGCTGGTTTTTCTTATGCTCGCAAGGATAGAATTCGCCCTCGACCACGGCTGTTAATTTGTCCAATCCCATGGCCTGCGCCTTTTGGGTGAATCGCTCGACATCTTCGGCTTTGGCCTGAATGGGCGTGTGCACGGCATAGTGGCTCATGTACAGGAAGAACGGCTGATCGCCGCTGTTGCGGATCAAGTTGATCGCCTCATCGGTTAAGCGGTCGGTGAGGTATTCGCCTTCGGGCCCATCGCTGAGTGTCTCGATGCCATAGGGGCTCCAATAGCCCTTGCGCGGATGGCCCCAGGCGCATCCGCCGATATTCATATCAAAGCCGTGGTGCTCGGGATAAAAGTCGCGTCCGCCTAGATGCCATTTCCCCACGTGCCATGTCTGATAGCCGCCTTGCTTCAGAGATTTGGCGAGCGAGAACTCTTCCAGCGCCAGATGATCAACATAAGGCACGTCGAGCAACTTGCCGCGTGATTTATCGCCGATCCAGGTGGTCATGCCCAGACGCGCGGGGTATTTGCCAGTCAGCAGACTGGCGCGCGTGGGCGAGCAGACCGGGCAGGAGGCATAGGCATCGGTGAAGCGCATGCCTTGCGCGGCGAGACGATCGATCTGTGGCGTTTCGTAGTAGATGCTGCCTTGGCAGGAGAGGTCGCGCCAGCCCATGTCGTCTATGAGGATGAACAAGATGTTGGGCTGTTTGGGCATGTGATCATCCTTTGATGCCGACGGCGGAGACGCCCTCGACGAAGTAGCGCTGGGCCAGCAGGTATAAAACCACTACCGGCGCAATGACCATCGCCGAGGCGGCCATCAGCAGATTGAAACTGTTGCTTTCTTCCTGAACGTATAAAGCCAAGCCATATTGCACAACGTATTTGCTGGGATCATCGATCACGAGCAGCGGCCAGAGGAACGAGTTCCATGAGCCGAGGAAGGCGAACAGGGCAACGGTGGCCAATGCTGGCGCAGCCATGGGCGCAGCGATCTGGAAGAGGAACTGGAAGTGCGTGCAGCCATCGATGCGCGCGGCATCGAAGTAGTCGCGCGGAATGCCCATCATGAACTGGCGCACGAGGAAGATGGAGAAGACATTGGCGATCCATGGAACCACCAGCGCGGCATAGCTGTTGTACAGGTGCAGCGTGCGGATGGTGAGGAAATTGGGGATGATTGTCACCTCAAAGGGGACCATCATTGTGGCCATGAACAGCAGGAAAATCACCTGGCGTCCGGGGAATTGCAGGCAAGCAAAGGCATAGCCCGCCAGCAGCGATGTCATCAGCACGAATCCGGTCACGCACAGCGCTACGCCCAAACTGTTGAGGAAAAAGCGGCCGAAGGTATGCGGCGGGGCAATGCGTCGAGCGCCCACCCATGCGGATGGATAATTTTCCGTATGGACTTGCGTGGGCAGAAAGCGATTGTTGCGTTCGGCTTCCGGGCCGGATTTGAGCGAAGTGCTGATCATCCAGGCGAAGGGGAAGAGCATCCCTCCTAGGATAATGAGCAATACGATATGCACAATCAGGCGGCGCACCATCATTGGTAATGCACCTGCCTTTCGAACAGGCGCACCTGCGCGAGCGTCAAGCCCATAATGATCAGGAAGAGAATGAACGAGACGGCCAGCGCGAAGCCATAATCGCCACCTTCGCGCATCTTGGAGACGATCAGCAGAACAAGGTTTTGCGTGCTGTTCGTGCGTTCGACGGGCGTAAGGATATAGATGTCATTAAAGCTTTGGAACGAACGGATCACGGAAATGATCAGCAGGAAAAACATGGTGGGGGAGAGCAGCGGCAGCGTGATATAGCGCGTCTTTTGCCACCAGTTCGCCCCGTCCACGTCGGCGGCTTCATAAACGTCGCGCGAAATGGCGCTGATGCCGGCGAGAAATACAACAATGTTGAAACCGAGCATGTGCCAGATCGAGAACACAATCACGCAGCACAACGCCAGTGATGGACCGGCAGCCCAAAGGGGAAATTCCGTTGCGCCGAAGTGATTCGCGATGAGCTCGAAAATTCCGCGCGGTTCCTGCACCCATCCCTGCTGGGGCAATCCAAACCAGTTGAATACGATGTTCGCCACCGAGCGCTGCGAGATGCCGAAGATCCAGCGGAAGATGGAGGCCGCGGCCACGGTTGAGGTGACGTATGGCAGAAAGAAGGCGGTGCGATACATGCCGCGCGCAAGGATGTTTTGATGCAGCAGCGTGGCAATGAGGAACGACAGGATGATGGCGACGGGCGCAACGCCCAGCACGTAATATACGGTGACCAGCAGTGAGTGCCAGAACTCGCGTCCGCCCAGCACGGCATCGAAATTGGCCAATCCGACAAAGTGCGGGGTTTGGGTATCGACGTCCTTGAAAAAACTGCCGAAAAACACGGCGGCAATGGGATAAAGCGAAAACAGGAGCAATGGAATGGCCGCCGGCAAAATGAAGGCATAGGCCAGAAACGATTCGCGCGTGTTGGTGCGAGAGGCGCCTATCTGAGGCGTGATTAGAGTTTTAGGTTGTGAAGACACAGTGATGCTATTTCGATTTCTTTAATTGTGGTGCAGCCTATCGCCTCGCAAGTGAGGCAAGCCTGCTTTCTCCTTTGCCCTTGCACAGCACATTATGCGTTAAGCCAAGAATCGCTCCCGTAGGGTGGGTCGCAGACCCACCATTCTTCGCACTGCTGCCTCCGAATCCCCAAACTACTGCTCTCGTAGGGTGGGTCGCAGACCCACCATTCTTCGCACCGTCTTACTATTTGGTGGGTCTTCGACCCACCCTACGGCAAAAGGATAACCCGTAGTCTTTCATGCTTTTGATGTCTGGTGCGGATTTTCCATGCTCCATAGATCTATATCTCAATACTCGTCCTTGGCGCGACGATTTGCGCGGCGTTGCCGTTGGCTTTGCAGCCATCGACGAACGCCTGCGGATCGGCCTGGATCATGCCGAAAGTATTGTAATGAATCGGCACGGTCAGCTTCGCCTTAAGGAAACTGGCGGCCTTGATGGCATCCTTCACGCCCATGGTAAAGCGGTCGCCAATGGGCAGCAAGGCCACCGTGAGCGGCACATCCTCGCCAATCAAGCGCATGTCGCCAAACAATCCTGTATCGCCGGCATGATACACATGCGTGTCGCCCATGGAGACGACCACGCCGCAGGGATTGCCCAGCGTAATAACCCTCCCATCCTCTTCCAGCGTTGATCCATGAAAAGCCTGCGTCAATTTCACGCGCCCAAAAGGCATCTGCACCGCGCCGCCAATGTGCATGGGTTCGGCTTCGCAGCCTTTCTTCTGCGCATAAGAAGCGATCTCGAAATTGGCGATGATCTTGGCCTTGCTGCGTTTCGCAATGGCAATGGCATCGCCTAAATGATCGCTATGCGCATGCGTCACCACGATATAATTCGGCTGGACCGTCAAGTCCACCTTCTCGCCAGCCAGCGGATTGCCATGCAGGAAAGGATCGATTAAGACCTGACAATTGTCTTTCTGCAGCGCAACGGCCGAATGCCCGAAGTACGTCAGGGTTGTCATGGGGGGAACTGCTCCTAAAGATCGTTGGCGCACGGGCGCGCTTTGCTTTGCCGGATTTATCCTTTCCCATTTTTTGCGAATGCGCAAGTGTTTGACTCAAAGATACTTCTGGCGATACCTTGACGCTGGTTTTTCATCCGGTGGAGATGACCTGCGGCTGGCATACCGGCTTTCGCAGGGACTCTCCCGTATTCTCCTCACAAGGAACAGAACGTTGTCCGCGCTGCCAATCTTCCTGCGTTCTTGCGTATTGTCGCTACTATCGTTAGCGCTGGTTTCAACCTCGTCCGCCGCCAGCAATGATGAAATTTTCCGCGGTCGCCCATTCGTTTCCAATCGGTCCGAAACGGCTCCGCCGGTAGAGGAACCATCCTCCCGGCCTGTGGCCAGTACGCTTCCGGCCTCGCAGCCTTCGCGCACGATTGATCTGCCAGACGGCAAGAAGGTCGCCTGGATTCCGGTGGGGGATGGCGTCAGCAGTTTCGATAAATTGGGCAATAAACTGGGGGAACTGGCGCAGAAGATGGACTGGGGCGGGGGAGACTTCGCCGCCTATGTCGAGGACACACGCTACGTCATTCCTATTCTCGATTTTCAAGGCTCGCAGGCGATGACGCCCTCGTCGCTGGAAAAAATCCTGACTTTCGCGGCGGCGCTTAAGCAACTCGGACCGAATTACACATTTCGCACGGTGCTCTCTGGAACTGGGCCGCTGGTCAAAGGCGTTCTCAAGGGCAATTTACTTGTTCGCGGCGGCGGCGATCCGAGTTTCTCGATTCGCTATGGCGCGCCGAATCAGGCGCCCGATGCCCCGTTGCGCGCGTTAGCGAAGGAGCTGCGGCGCAAGGGCGTCACCAGCATTCAGGGAAACATTTTGGGCGATAGCAGCGCGTTTGACGATGCCGTGACGGCGCCGGGATGGCCCGAAGGAATTGAGGGAGACAGCCAGGTGCCCGAGGTCACGGCGTTGGCTTTTAATGACAATCTCATCGACTTCCACTGGAAGGCCGAGCGCAAGAGCGGAAGCAAGCCGGCCTATTCGCTGCATCCGCTGTATGCGCAAATGCAGGTTTTTAATCTGGTGCATGTGGATGCGAGGCCCAATCGCGATTGGCGCACGTATGAGCGGCGCGCCGATTCCAATGTCTTTCGCATTTCCGGGCAAATTCCGCCGCACAAATCACCTGTTGACAGCGCGGCGCTGCACAAGCCCGACGCCATGTTTGTTGAGGTATTCAAATCGGCGCTCGTGGCCGAGGGCATCAAGGTTGGCGGCCTGACCTCTGTGATTTCGGATGTGGATTCCAAGGATGTGGCCACCACCAATTCGCGCACGCTACTGATTCATCATTCTGCGCCGTTGGGGCGTTTGCTGGTTCCGGCGCTTGCACACGATCAAAACCTGCATGCGGAATTGATCTTTAAGACGATGGGCATGGAACGCGGCAGCGGCGGCTCGTTCCAGGGCGGCACGCAGGCGTTGGAGGACTTCAAGGCACAGCCGACCATTAGCCAGCCCGGTACAATCTGCATCGATGGATCGGGGCTGTCGCGCCTGAACCGCATTACGCCGCATCAGGTGGTCGTGGCGCTGAAAACCATTCCGCGCACGGTCGGCGGCGAATCGATTCTGGCGGGCTTGAAAGACGGACAGGGAATCGCGGTTGATCGCTCGCCGGAGGCATTGGCGGCCATGGGCAAGGTTCGTGCGCTCGCTGGCAATATGCCCGGCACGCATGCCTTGGCCGGAACGGCCATCACGGCCAACGGGCGCAAGATTTGTTTCGCGTTTATTTTGAACGGATCCATGCTTTCCAAAAGCAAAGCGCGGCAAAATATGCAAAAATTGCTGATTGAGATGACGCGCGCACCGCTGCCTGCCGATACGCCGGCCCATGCACCCGCGGCCACCGTGCCGCCAAAGGCGTAGTATAATGCCGCAGAAAACCGCCCTGATCCTGATCGACCATGGCAGCCGCCGCGCTGAATCCAACGATCTTTTGCTGGGGCTGGTGCATTCCCTGCGCGAAGCGAATCGGTTCGATCTGGTTGTAGGCGCGCACATGGATATCGAGCAGCCGTCGCTCAAATCGGCGATTGAGACATGCCGCTCGCAGGGCGCCGAGCGCATTGTGGTTGTCCCTTTCATGCTTTCGCCGGGGCGGCATTCCACGGAAGATATTCCCGAGCAGGCGCGGCAAGGCTGGCCCGAAGGCTGGGGCACGCAGGTTGTTGTCGCGGAACCACTGGGCCAACACCCGCTGATGATGCGCGCCATATTCGATCGCGCCGATGAGGCGTTGGGTATGCAGAAAGGAATGATTATGGGGGAAAGGCTTGCCCACGCCACCTCAACGCTGCTGGTCATCGACTTGCAGAAGAAGTTGCTGCCACATATTGAAGGCGCGGAAAATATCATTTCGGCCTCCAGTTATCTCATTCGCGCGGCGCGCGAGTTGTCAATCCCGATTCTTTTGACTGAACAGTATCCAGAGGGATTGGGCGCAACGGATGAAAAGATTGCTGAAGCGTTGGGCGCGGACGTCCAGCCAATTTCCAAGACGTCTTTCAGCTGTCTGGATGCGCCAGAATTGTCCACTCAATTAGATCGTGAGCGGCCGCAATTGATCCTCTGTGGCGTCGAGGCGCATGTCTGCGTGCTGCAGACCGCGCTGCAGGCGCTGGAAGAAGGCTTCAGCCCTTTTGTGGTGGTCGATGCCATCGGCTCGCGCAAGGCGGGCGACTATCAGGCTGCGCTGCATCGGATGGGGCAGATGGGCGTCAGTCTGGTCAGCGCCGAAATGGCTGTGTACGAACTGCTGCGCGAGGCGGGGACGGCGCAGTTCAAGGCGTTGCTGCCCATGCTCAAGGATGGGCCGGCGAAGACGCGGCGGTCGATGGGATTTCACCATGTGCGCTAAGTGGAGGATGCAGTGACGGAATTGCCTTTGCTCAGCCAAATGGCGCGGCGGCAGCCAGCAATTTTCTTCATCGCGCCGGCCGTGCTCTGGGCGTTGTTCATTTTTTTTCTATCGAACCAATCCGGTGATTCCTTCCCAAAGCCATCGATTCCGTTTGCCGACAAAATCGTCCACCTCGTCTTGTATGGCACGTTTGGGCTGCTGGTGGCGCGCGCGTGGGGATTCGGGCGGCCCATCAGTTGGAAAATTGCAGCATTATGCTTGCTCACCGTGATTGCCTATGGCGCCACGGACGAGTTTCACCAGAGATTTATTCCTGAACGCAGTTGCGATATCCGCGATTGGTTTGCCGACCTGACGGGCGCTGTGTTGGGCATTTTGTTTTGGAAGCAGATTTTATTCAGCCGTCTGCCGTTCTCCAGTGAACATCGAATGTAGGTTGCGCGCAATAGCCTGGGATGTGGGCTCAAAGAGCCAATCTACGATTCTGTTGTGCTTGATTTCGGCTGCACTTGTGGGCATGGTGGCAAGGCTTCATTCCAATCTCCCCAGGAGCAGAACCATGATTAAGGTGGCCATGATTGGCGCCGGCAGTTGCGTCTTTGCGAAGAATTTAATTGGCGACATTCTGAATTTCCCCGACCTGCAGGAAACATCCTTTTCGCTGATGGACATCGACCCGGAGCGTTTGCGTGTTTCCGAGGCGATGACCCAGAAGATCATTCGCCAACGCGGCGCCGAGGGCAAAGCCACGGTCAAGGCCAGCGCTGACCGGCGCGAGGCGTTGGATGGCGCCGATTTTGTCGTTAACATGATCCAGGTCGGCGGCTTTCCCGCTACGCTGATCGATTTCAATGTTCCCGAAAAATACGGTCTGAAGGCCACCATCGCCGACACGCTGGGCGTCGGCGGCATCATGCGCGCGCTGCGCACCATCCCCGTCGTGCTCGATATGTGCTGGGACATGGAAGAGGTCTGCCCTGAGGCGCTGCTGATGAATTATTCCAATCCAATGGCGATGAATTGCTGGGCCGTCGCCGAGGCCACTGCAATCACAACCGTCGGCCTTTGCCATGGCATTCGCGACACGGCATGCAAATTGGCCAACTATATGGGCGTGCCGACGGAGGATGTTACTTATCGCGTCGGCGGCATCAACCACATGGCGTGGTTTGTCGAATTAAAATACAAGGGCGAGGATGCCTACCCGCGCCTGTGGAACGCCATGGAGGATCCGGAGGTCTGGAAAAAGGACGCGGTGCGCTTTGAACTGATGAAGCGCGTGGGTTACTTCATGACCGAATCGTCTGAGCATACAGCCGAATATCTGCCCTACTTCATCCAGCATGAGGAACTTATTCCGAAGTTGGACATCCCGATCCGCGAATATGTGCGTCGCTGCGAGAAGTTGCTCGGCAGTTTTGATAATATGAAGAAACTGGTGGCCGGCGATGAGGAAATTCCGCTCAAGCCCAGCCACGAATACTGCTCTGAGATCATTCATTCCATCGTCACCGACACGCCGCGCGTGGTGAATGCCAACGTGCCGAATGCCGGTCTGATCCCGAACCTGCTCGAAGGCTGCTGCGTGGAGGTGCCGTGCCTGGTCAATGGCAATGGCGTGCAGCCGACGAACTTTGGCTATCTGCCGCCGCAATGCGCCGCGCTGGATCGCACGAACATCAACGTGCAGGAATTGGCCGTGCTGGCCGCGCTGGAGAACAGCCGCGAGCACGTTTATCACGCCGCCATGCTCGATCCGCATACCTCCAGCGTTCTGGATATGGACCAGATCGTGGCCATGTGCGATGAGATGATCGAGGAACACACGAAGAAGGGCTATATGCCTGAGTTGGATTGACGTAGTTTGTAAAGCAAGATTTCAATGGCTCCGTTGGGGTCGAATATTTCCTCATCGAGGATTTGTTATTCGATTCCTGACGGAGCCGTTTTCTTTTTGGGGAGGGCATTTCTACCGATATGTGCCTCCTCACGGAGGCAATTGTCTGCGCGTGTATAACGTTCGTGCTCGTGCTTGCTATGAACATACAGGTGCCAAGTAAGATTATGCAATAGACCTGGGCCGTAGGGTGGGT
>Ga0116193_1002493_pt1 | contig 13981 bp, 8 predicted proteins | sample AD_UKC115_MetaG_FD_89892 | JGI IMG/M metagenome (GOLD analysis project Ga0116193, IMG submission 89892) | Active sludge microbial communities of municipal wastewater-treating anaerobic digesters from Hong Kong - AD_UKC115_MetaG | ecosystem: Engineered > Bioreactor > Anaerobic > Digestate | place... | reverse complement strand
TATTCCGGATTGAATCTCCATAATAGAGATGGCTAATTTGAAAAATACTCACTCCCGAAAGTTCCGTTCAACAATGAATTAAATCGAAACACTTTGAAAGTTATCCCTCAAAGTGTTTTTTTTTGGGGGGCGTGTTTCGTTTAATTCCTATGATGTTATAGCCAGTTTATTTTTTCTTTGATGTCTTTTGGTCATTAAATTCAGGAAGACATTCAAATATGTCCATGTAATCTGCAAATGATTTATATTCGTGTCCGACACAATCGCCTTTAATTCTCCAATCATTAGAAGTGTCTCGTGTGTCTGATAGTTTAAAAATCCTAGCTGAAATGTAAGCTTTTTTGAAGAATTTTTCGGAGTCTATGTGCTTAACTCTTACTCTTTCAGCTCCCCCATGTACACCGTTCTTTCCTTTCATAGCAGCTTCAAACTGGTCTAATCTGCCTTTTAGTCCATTGATTGAAATAGACATACCAATGTAAATTATTTCTTTTACAAAAGAAAAGTCCTTTTCAGAAATATCTTCTTCAGAATGGGCTATGAAGTAAATGGCAGGTTGATTTTTATTAGTAATCTTATTCCTGTCACTCCACCTATACCATTTAGTATTTGTCACGTTTCGTTTTTTTTAATTGGCTATAACGTTTTTGCGCTTGGCGTTCGTGCGGGATTTCAGGGCACAAAACTGTCAACCAAGCATCAAAGCCCAATTGAAAAACTGAACTTGAATTTAAGCACGTCACCCCGCATGACGCCAAACGCATGTTACCACCAGTGCTTCCTTGTCTGCCGTGGTTTGTCGGTCTATTTGTTGTTGTCATTTTCATTGTCTTTTGTCGTGCGGTAGGGCATTTTTTAAAATTTCTTTTTGTCTTGGGTTGGCTTTGCAAGCTCTTTGACAAAGCTTTGGTCTGTGCGTTGGCTTGTGCGGCTTTGGCAATGTGCTTGCAAATGCGTTGGTTAAAACAGTTTTTCTTTTTCTATATTCTTATTGTACGTTTCTAATTTCTCTTTCAGTTCTGAAACAGTCTTAGGAACTGCTTTTAAACTCTTGAAGAACTTGTCCGGTACTTTCATGAATTTCCATCGTATGCCAGTGTGTTTGGACGCAACCTTACACCAGTTTTCAGTTTCTGCATCTTTATACTGAACGTTTTCGTCTTCGAAACCTTTGGTTTCAATAATCCAATTTATTGTTTCACCTTTTTTCAATTCTTGTTCTGCAACAAAGTCTGGATAGTACAAACCTTGTGAACCTTTCTTGTTGAGATAAGGAATGTTGAACTTGGTGAAGGTCTCGGCTAATGCAGCAAATTTGGTAATGTCTTCTGCTTGCTCCAAAAACTTCGCAAATCCTTTTTCCAATTCGTTGTAAACCGGAGTGTAATTGAAAACGGTTTTCTTTAACTGCACATGGTCACGTTTCCAGTAAAAGCCGTCCAGTTCCATTAAACTGATTGGATAGTTGGTGACTTTTACTTCTGTCTTTACTTTGATGTGGTCGCCAAGTGCTTGACCAATCAGAAGCATGATTTTATTGCTTACAGCCGGGTTTGCTATAGTTCTGCGAACTGCTAAAGAATCTAAATCTACTTCCTTTCCAAAAGCGTTGAACTTCACATATTGCTTTGTGATTTTCAGCAGGTCGTTAAACTTGGCACTGAACTTTCCTTCCTTAATGATTTTATTGGTCAGGTTTGAGAGCAATTCCTGAATAGAAACAAACTCATCATCTTCAATTACTACTTGCTTGGTTCCAACTTTTTTGTCGGTGTTGGCTGTGGTAAGTGTTACCTGCAATTCCCGATAATTTCCTTTGTCGTCTATGTTGCCAATGGCAGGTAGTTTTGAAGGGTCAAAGGTGCTGATGCCTTCCATCTTACGGGTGAAGGATGCTGACAATACCGGGATTTCAAAATTGAATCTCTCTCTTGTTTTTATCGGTGTTACAAACACGCCAATGCTTGGTGGTCGAACCGTAACACCAACTCCAACACCTTCGGTTTCTAACTGCTTTACAAACTCTTCGAACTTGTCTGTACCAATTATTTCTAAAATCTGTGTGTAGTCTGGGCCTAAATCACGCATCAAGCGCAAACCTCTTCCGATAGATTGTTCCGGAAGGATATTCGCTTTTGATGTAAAAGGCCTTAACCCCAAAATGATGCTTACATTTTTCACGTCCCAGCCTTCACGGAGCATTAAAACAGAAACAACCACCTTTACCGGGCTTTTGGTGTCATCTATCATGCGGGCTTGCTCACGCAAGGCTTCCAGTTCTTTTTGGTTGGTGGTAAGTTCTCCGTTGTTTTTGGTGTGAATGACCAATACCTGGTCTTTTTTGTTGAAACCTGCAAGTCCTTGAATGCCTTCTGCTATCTGATTGGCTTGCTTGGTGTCTTCTGCCATGATAAACAGCACAGGCTTCTGACCAAGGTTTTTGTAATAGCAATCGTAATGCTCCTGATAGCGTTTTAAGGCAATCTGAATCCACTCGTTGTAAGCGTTGTAAGCATTGGTGATTTGCCTATTATCCGGACTAGTTTTGTCGCTTTGGTGGACGATTAATGGCGTTTTTACAATCTTGTCTTCTATGGCTTGTGCCAATGGATAGTCGGTGATTATCCATGGGAAGAAAGTTCCGTTCTGGTCTTTCGGGGTTGCCGATAAATCGAACAATAATGACAAGCCTTTCTTACCTCTTTCAATTAAGCTGTTATGGAATGAAATGATACTTTTGTACCAAGCCAGGTCTTCATCATGCACGTGGTGGGCTTCATCATTGATGACCAACAACTCATCATGCTTCATGATGCGGTCGTACAAACTTTCGAGCCATGATGCCTGAGAATCTTTCTTTGGCTTTTGCCCGAGCATATTTCCGATTGGGCCTAAGTCTTCTTCGGTTTCTGCTCTTGATTCGTAAATCTGGTGAATGTTGGTCAGGTAGAAAGTGCCGTCTGTGCTGGTCTTTACCTGATCTTCACGCATGATAAAGGTCATGTTCCAGTCGTATTTCCATTCATCCGGGATAAAGGGAAAATGATAGAAGATGTTTCCGTTCTCAAAATCTGATTTCAAACGTTCGTACACAATCACGTTGGGAGCAATTACCAAAATAGTTTTGCTCAGGTCGGAGTTGTCTTCAAACTTTTTGTGGAAGTAGGACCATACGGCTAAAAATGCCATCACATTGGTTTTACCCGAACCTGTAGCTGCTTTTGCACAATAACGGGTTAATCCTTCCGGGGGCAAATCCTGATTGGAAAGCAAGCCTGTTTCCGGAACTACACGGGTGAGTATGCGTTTTGATTTGGCTGTTTCAAATACTTCTCTTTTGTTGCTGAACAGGTCTTTGCTGTAAGCCTGTGCATCCATGTACCTTTCTGCCAGCAGCGCATTGTCACGAATGCCTTTTACTTCGTACAAGTAAATGGTGGTTTCCATGGCTTCACGTTGGGCAAAGCGGAAATGAAACACTTCGCCATCTACAATATGGTCCTGACCGAACCAATGGTTGAGTAGGGTGAATGAGGTTTGCGAAATGCCTTTGGGCGTTTTGTAGCCCGAAGCCCGCCATGCGTCCACTTCTTTGCGGATGTTGTTAGCCAATAAGGTTTTACTGGGCCTGCGGGCATTTACGAGTTTGTAGCCGCCTTTGCCATCTTTCTCTAAATGCGAAACGGGGATTTCCCACGCCTTGCGGCCTTCAATTTCCGGTATGGATTGCTCTAAAGGAATGACTACCTTTTGCTCTTTTATGGTGGATGCTTTTTTACTTTTTGCCATAGCTTAATGATTTGCTTGCAAATAATGCCGGGTAATATAATTTGCTAAAGAATTTAATTGAGCTGTAGTCAATTCAATTCTAAAATCGATTTCATTTTGTGGGTTTACATTCCAAAGTGTTACGCCTACCCAATTATTATTGCGATTATGTGGCTCAACGTGCTGATGAGCAATTGAATTTCTTACTTTCTTTAGAGTGCTTAGTTTGCCTCTCGTTTTCAGAATGGATTTTGGATGAACTTGCAAATCTTGATTTCCAATTTTCAATTCAACATTGTCGGGCAAGAAACTTAACATCTCATCATCAACATTGCCGGTTATCAGTTGTCTGCGTTCCGAGTTTTCAACTGCTGTTACAATCAGGCCTAGTAAACAGTTCATCAGGAAAGTAACATTCAGATTGTAGTCAATCTTTTTAGCCTGAAAAGATTCTAAAAGCTTTAAAGTTCTTCTCGGAAATTCTGTACTGTAATTATTTACTGCTCCCATGTGTTAACGATGCTTTAATTCAATAATATGCGTGGTATCATTTCCGAAAATGTCAATCACCTTAACCATCACTTTGTAATCGCCTTTTTTTGCGTAAGTGTGCGGGTCGGTGATGAGTTCCAAACTCCGATCCTTCTTAGTGCGGTAGCTTTGCCATTGGTTGTGGAAGGTATCGTCTTTGTAATCCCAATCCACACTCCAGTAGTCAATGTAATCGCTCCACTTTTTGATGAGTTTCTTCACTTCAACCGGAATCAAATCCAAATTAGGTATCACAAAATCGGTGAGTTTAACCTGATAGCCGTGGGCTGATTTTTTCACTTCGGTTTCCAGATAAGCCAATTCAAAAAACTGAATATCTCCGGCATCAACCGCACGTTTATCCATGGCTTCTCTTGGAATGCTAAGCAGGTGTAGCTTGATGCCAGCCTTTTCGGCTTCCTGCTCCACCACATCGTGCAGGCCCATTTCCCATTCCCAACCCAGCACCACCAGTTCTTTCTGCTTCATTCTTCGGGATTCTTCTAAAGCATGCTGTATATCGGCAAAAGTTACCGGAGCATCTACACCGCCAATGTGCACCAGCTTGTTGCCTTTTTTACCGTGTATGTATGCACTGCCCGGCAGTGCCTCTGCCTTGTATAGTTTGAGCACAAACCCAATATATTCTGCCAAAGTTTGCTCAGGTGTTTTTTTACCGAAGTTGAAGGTTTGCCAGTATTGTCTTTCGTATTTGCCAATGTTTAAAATTTCAAAGGGTTTGCAGCCTTCAATTTCTAAAAAGCGTTTGCGGGCTGTATGTATAGCATAGCGCCCCAAATCACTGGTAATCCAACGCCTGCCCAATTTTTCAGCTACGGCTGCTGTAGTACCAGAGCCACAGAAAAAGTCAGCAACTAAATCACCTTCATTAGATAATGCATCAACAAATCTTTCTAATAATAATTCAGGCTTTTGAGTGTCATAGCCGACTCTCTCTGGATGATTACCTCTCAAAAATTGTATATCACTCCACACATCATTCAGTGCCCCACCTTTTTCAACATACTCATCTAAATATCTTTTGTATGATTCAATTCCAGAAGCCTGACCACGAGTTTCCCAAAACCATTCTCTTCCATCATCATCTTTATGAATTTTTCGTCTTAGGGCCTTAATTCTGTCTTCCCTCGTCCAACTTTTTGTAATTGGATTCATTCGGGCATTTTCAGTCTTTCCGTAAATAAATATTGAATCATGTTTTGATTGAAATTTTGTGGTGCTTATTCTTTCTCTTCCTGGATAATGCCAAATAATATGATTTCTAAAATTTTCAGTTCCAAAAATTTCATCCAAAATTATTCTAATATAACTATCAACACGATAATCAAGATGAACGCATATAAAACCCTTCTCGTTGAGTAATTCCCTCATCAATACCAATCTATCATACATCATTTGGAGAAAGCTATCTAAGCCATTTCCCCACGTATCTCTATATGCTAATTCTTCAATAGCAGAGGCTTCCTTAGTTATTTCAATTTCTTTTTCACCTACTTCGACCGTTATGCTAAAATTTGCCCCAGTAGCAAAAGGCGGGTCTATATAAATCAGGTCAATTTTGCCGGCATATTGCTCCAGCAGTGCACTCATCACGTATTTGTTGTCGCCCCATATCAGTTTGTTACGCCATTCCACTTCTATGGCATTGGGGTCTTGCCGGAACATGGTTCCTTTTTCCTTTTCGCGGGTAGCCCGGCTTTCGTTAATGGTTTCCACCACTTCCAGGCTTTGAAAGGGCAGCACAATGCGGTCAACGGTGGTGCGTTTGCCTTTCCAGTAAAGGCCCAAGGGGAGTTCTTGTTCGTTGTTTTTATCACTCATGCGTTTGTATTATTTGTCGGTTCGTTTATTAATGTCAATAGCTTATTCAGCATGGCTGTTCTATCGGTGTATTTTGTTTTGGCTTCATCCCAAAAATACCAGTGCGAGCCTTTATACCGTTGGCAGTTAAACAGGATGTACTCACTGTCAAAAAAACGGGTTTCAGGCTCCTGATTTTCATAACAGGTATGGTAACCATCAGCCCAAATATCATCCAGCAGCATGGCATATACCAGCAACTGTTTGCTGAAATCGGTGATGGTATAAAGGCCAGCACTATTTTGCTGCAAAAAGTCCCTGTTTTTTTGCTCCAACAATGATGAAAGCCGTTCGGGCGATTCATACGAAAGAAATTCTGCAAAGAATTTGTTAAAGGCCGTTCCGTCTCCATCTGCTCCACGGATAATTCGCCTCCAGGCATTAAACTCAAAATTGTAGTAGTACCAGGGTGTAACCCTACGCCAAAACTCGCCATAATGCAGCAGCAAGGTTACCAGCTTTTCTTCTTCAAATCCTTCAGCAAAACTCATGAGCAGGTAAAAGCGGTCGCAAATCTTTTTCAGTTCCTCCAATGTAGGGCTTGCCGGAAAATCCACCAGATGGCTGATGTTTTTGTTTTTGAGATACGAACCATCCAGATTGTATTTGTGGTCTTCAATCTTCCAAATCAGCGATTCGTATTGTTTGAGTTTTTCGGGTTCGGCAATCATCCCAGACAGAAAGGTGTATTTCAATCTTTCCTCATCTGTTCGCAGTTTGGTGTCTGTTTCTTCTTCCGGATTTTCGTCACTTACACCCAGTTCATTTTCAATAGTGTCAATGATTCCATTGATTGAGATCAGGTCTATGGTTTTCTTCAAAGTAGAAACAGACCGGTTGTAGTTGTGATACCTTACATAAAAAAATCGCATCACCCTGTAAAACTCATCATGCTTCAGGTTTTCAAAATTGGTTTCGTAGTAGTAGAATAATGACCATAGCAGCACCATATTGTTTCGGTCGTCATTCTTGTTTCTATCCTTAAAGTCTGCAAACCAGTTTGCGTTTCGTTTTATGGTTTTATTCAGGTAACTCCAAATCAGGTCATTGTAATCTTTTACCCATTCAACATAATCGTATTGGGCACAGAATGAATCTAGTTCATTTTCAAGATAGGCCAAGGCGTTTAAATAGCGCTCAATAGACGTCAAGTTAAGGAGTTCATTCACTTTCGATTGATGGCCATTTTCACCGGCTAATTTTCTCTTATACAGTTCAAGGCCTGCAATGCAGTTGATAAATTCATTGAAACCGATATCGGCATTTTCATTATTGCCTTTTCGTTGCCAGAAGAAATCCTGCCAGTTTTCCCATTGCTTACCCCAGTAGTTTTTAAGTCCATCAAGGTTTTTGGTTTCCTCATAATCGGTTCTTTGCTCAACTGCAGCAAGGTCATCTGCTGTTAGTTTTCCAAGCAAATCAGCTTTTAAGTTTTCGTTTGATTGAATTTGCTCGCCCCGGGCATTCATGTAGATGTATAATTCTTCACCCTGGTCGCTTAGGTTGGTATCAAAGTACCAGAATTCGATCAGGTGCTGTACATAATGCAAAAAGTCGGGGGTAAATAGGTCGTTCCGGTCTAGAAAATCGAAAATGTGGCTGTAATTCTGAATAATTGAATGAACAGTAGGGTCTAAGTCGTTTGAAGAAAAATACCAATACTGTTGTTTGATGCTCGTTTCTGTTGGATCACCATCATTCAGCATGTATTGAACAAACTTCTGCATGAAGGTGTGTGCTGCATCTCTCACTTTATAATCAACCTTAAGCGCATCATTACTGAAGTAGTATTTTTCAAATGCCGTTTTATCTGTTTTTACACAAATGGCCAATAAAATCAAATAAATTGTAGTAGTTCTTTGCTGTCCATCAATCAGAAAATACTTGCCAACATATTCCGGGTCATTGTATGCATAGAGAAAACCAATGTTGCTCGAAAATTTTTGTTTTTTGTAAAAGCTTTCAAACAGGTTTTTGATTTCGGGGTCATTGGTTTCAAGGGGTACAGTACCATTATTGTAGGCAAGATAATCTTCCAAAATAGTTTCCAGCAGCCCGATGACTTGTTCATGACCCCATACGTAATCTCGCTGAATTTCAGGAATAATAATCTGGTCAATGTAATTATTGACAAAGAGCTCACGTATGCTATATTTTCCTGCTTTCATTTAGATGGTTTCGGCTTTAAGTTCCTTTACTCGGTTAGTTAAAAAAGTACTATGGTTTGCAATGTCATCTTTACTCCAAGCCAACAAGTCACCGGGAGATGAACCCAAAATAGTTTTACTAAAAACATTGAAGGTGTGCAAAGGAACGAATCTTCCGTTTTGCATGTGGCGCAGGATCAGATTTCGTTTTTCGTCAAAGAACCCACAACCGATAGAAGCATTTACCGAATGTGATAGCAATGCCATATTTCCAATCTCATTTAATTGACCAATGGATTGTAAGGCATCGTAATACACTTGTTTTTGTGCATCATCTCTCTCTTCTAAATCCAGTACATTCTTAATCTCAGGCGTAATATTTTCTGCTCCGCCAAGCATCTCAAAAACCTTCTGCTTTTGTTCCGGAGTTAAAACTCTGTCTTTTCCTTCAGGACTTTGCGGGAAAATATGCTCAAGTGTCCAATCTAATTTTTGGTAGCCATAAAAATCAAATTTTACTTCTTTTACTTCCTTTTGCTTTGTATCCAGCTGAATGTATTGGGGAAATACATTGACTGCCAAAAGCAGGTTGTGTATATCATTATTGGTTTCATTGTATTTCAAGAGAAGTGGATTGTCGGAGAGCTTGTAATTTCTGATTTTAAGGAGTTCTTGTACAAGTTCATCCTTTGGTAGTTTATGATTTTCCTTAATGAAATTAAACCTGAAATCTTGTTTATTACCTTTGCTAAAAAAAGCAAACCCTAACAAATTGTGGGTTTTAGGATTTTCAAACCAATCGAACAGTATATCATAGAATAGACAAATTTCCTCAAACAACTTTTTTGCGTTATCCGAATGGTTGTTGAAGAAATTGAATAAAGGATAATGGCTGTCGTTATCAAGAGTTGTAGGCTCATAGCCATTTGTAACAGCAACAAGCAACAGCAATCCTTCAAAGCCCTTACCTTCTGAAAAATAGAAAGTACTAAATTCTGCATTGTTCGATTGTGCCGAAATTTCATCCCATTTGCGCCCTTTTGCGGCCCGCATTTCCAATATTTCCCTGAAGTGCTTTTTGCTGTCTTCACCTCCGATATTTCTTGAAATCTTGGTAAGCAAAAGAGCCTTTATTAGATCAACTTCTGTTAATGGTACTTTCTTACTGTTCAGGTTTTTGAAAACCTTTTCACCAGGTATATGTGACTCAACTGAGTTTACAATAATCATTACCTGATTGATCAAAAAATCATAAAACTCTTCATTAATTTCATCCCCCTTGTCCTTAAAGAAATCATGAATTTTTATTGAAGCCTGATGGATGTAAAAAATATCCTGATTATTTATACTAACCCCATTGAGTTCAATGCCCTTTTCTGACCAGGTTTGCTCAATAAATCTTCTTAACTCATCCTTCAGATAGATGTGACTGTCGAAGATGGAAGGCCTTATCGCATATTTTAATTTGTGCAATGAAATGTTATCAAGATCGTTCATCAAAAAATTAAATACAGAAAGCATGATTGAAAGGGTTGTAAGCCTTTGCTGCCCATCAATCACTTCCATTAAAGAACCTTTTTTGCTTATGGTAATATATTGTAAGTAGTATTTTTTTGTAGCGTCTTTTTGAAATGCACTCCATAAATCATTCAACAATACCGGAACAGGGTCATTATCAGATTTGCTTCCCCACTTATAGCCACGCTGATAGGCAGGTATATTAAATGCATTAGCTTCATAATGATGCAGACAACCTTCTCCATTTTGGCTGTTAAATATGTTCTTTATGGAATAGGTAAGTTCTGCCATCTTTAAATTTTTCCGTTTCTTTTGAATGAATAATATTCGCTCCCTGCAAGAATAATATGATCCTGTAAGGAAACATCCAATAAAGCCAGGGCTTTTTGAATTTCAGCGGTAATGCTTTCGTCATGCTCGCTGGGTTCGGCCACACCGCCCGGGTGGTTGTGCGCCAGTATAATGCTGGTGGCTTTTTGCTTCAGGGCTTCTTCCACAATTTTGCGTGGAAAGGCAGCTGCTTGCGATACGGTGCCTTCGCCCAGTTCTTTGGTGGCGAGCACTTCGTTTTTGGCATTCAGGAAAATGGCAAAAAGTACTTCGTTGGGTTTGTGCCCAATGCTTGCCCGAAGCATTTCAACCAAGGCACTCATTTTGGTAATTTGTTCTTTGTCTGTAGTAACATGGTTTTGAAAATAGTATGCCATGGTTGCCCTGAAAGCATGCAGGCTTAATGCAGAAGCTTTACCCATGCCTTTTACGGCCTGCAGTTTCTCCACGGGAGCATCCAACACATTGGAAAAAGAGCCAAAGGTTTTAATCAGGTCTTTTGCTAACGGCTTAACATCACCTTGCCGGAATATGAAAGTGAGCAGCAGTTCCAGCACCTCATAGTCGTGAAAGCCCGTGAAGCCGCCTTTCTCAAACCGTTCACGCAATCGTTCTCTATGTCCTTTGTGTTGTTCTATCATTACCCTTTATATCCTTTTCGCTTCGGGCACATATTGCACCAGTCGCAGCTTTTACAAATTTTATCCTGTCTTGCATCACGCTTAAAGGTTGCTTTGGTAATGCCTTGTATGGCAAAACTCAATTCTTCCTTAGCGGTATCCAATGCAGCCGGAGAAGTTTGCACGGCAAGGCGTTCGTTCTTGTCGGTATCAATAAAATGAATGAGTGCCTTCTGGGTATTGATGCCCAGGGCTTCCTGTGCAGCAATGGTGTAGAGCTGCACCTGCAACTCGTACTTGTGCATCAGGTCGTTGTCGGCCTTGCCGGTTTTGAAGTCAATTACTTCCAGCACGGTTTCGTTGCCCTCTTCCCGCTTAATCATGTCAATGCTTCCGGCAATCAGGGAATTTTCGAATTCCAGTTCAAAAGGCCGTTCCGTTTTTACTGAAAGTGAAAAGTCCTTCTCCCACATCTGCACATACTTGGTAAGGCTTTTCATGGCACCCACTTTCAGGCGTTCGGTAACAGAGTCGGAAGCGTAACGCAAGTAAAAGTGTTCCTCAATCACTTTGGCAATTTTGGCTTTGGTGGGTATTTTTCCGGTGTCCTCAAAATCTTTGTGCAGCAGGTTTATCACATTGTGCACCTGCTTACCAAAACCAAGGGCAGGAACCAGTTCGGGGTTAAAGCCATAGATGAAACGCATTTTGTAATCGTAACCGCAATTCAGGTAGTAAGCCAGTTCGCTGTAGCTGGTCGGGAAGCGGGCTTCTTCCGAAACACCATCCACTTTGCAGGGTTTGCGCTTGGTGGGGTCAGGAATTTCGAAAGTGATGAAATGTGTTTCAGGAATTTCATTGAAGAAGTGGCTGCGTGAAGCACGCCTTTTGCCTTCAATCTTGTATTCGGCACTCGTTACAAACAGAAACTTTTTGGAACGGGTAATGCCAACGTAGTATATCCTGCGTTCGTCTTCGGTATAGTTCAGGAAGCGGTCGCTATCGAATTTGGTAATATCCAACAGGGTAGGGCCGAAATCGGGCTCCCTGTTTTGCCTGAAGTGGCTTGGCATAAACACCACAGGAAATCCAAGTCCTTTGGTTCCATGCATCGTCATAATCTGCACCGCATCAATCAGTCCGGCCATCGCATCTGTGTTGCCACTGTCGTAAGCATTTTCCGCATGTAGGCGAATGAACCAGATAAAATCTTTGATGCTGTTAAATGTGAGATACTCCCTTGAACCTTCGTAATCGGAAATTGCCTGACTTAATCGTCCAAGGTTGAAAAGCAACACATCATCTTCTGCTTCATGAAAACTTTCTTCTGAAAGCCCCAGCAAGGAAAGTACATTGGCATAAAGACCCTGAAGAGAAAGACGCTTTTGTGCTTTTGTCGCTTCCTGAATGGCTAAGATGCCTGACTTTAGTTTTTTGAATGTGATGGAAAAATCATCAGGCAGGTTATCAAGAATATCTTGCAGGAAATCATCATCATAGTCAACATCCTTGTCGCATTCTGATATAAAAGCAAATATTTTAATGATGGATGAAACTTCGGGGGTATCGAACAGTCCACCAGTTCCGGCATAGATTACCGGAATGTTGGCCTCGCGCAAGGCATCAATGTATGGACCTGCTTCACCACCAACGGAACGAAAGAGAAAAGCAAAGTCGGAATATTTAAGTTTACGTGGTTTGTCTCCTTCCAGATATTCTTTCCCTACCAGGGATTGAATTTTGCTGACTATCCATTCAATTTCTTCCTCCTGTCTGTTGAAAAGGATTTTGTATAAATCACCTTTTTCAGATTTCAGTCCTTTGTCTTTAATGGATTTATTAAGTCTTCCGGGATTGTTTCGCTGAATGAGTTCATCAGCCGTTTTCACAATGCCGTCACTGCTTCTTCGGTTGATTTCCAATTGATGAATGGCAGCTTTGGGATAACGCTTTTGAAAGGTGATGATGTTCTGCACATCCGCACCCCGCCATTGGTAAATGGATTGGTCGTCATCACCTACTACACAAACATTTTGCTTGTTGGAAATAGTTTGAATGAGTTTCTCTTGTATTGGGTTTACGTCCTGGTACTCGTCAACCGTGAAAAAAGAATACTGGTCTTGTAATTTCTTCCTAACAGATGGTTCTTTCTCCAAAGTATCAACCGCTATGCGAAGAATGCTTGAAAAGTCAAGGAAGCGTTTCTCTTCGAGTTTTTGGAGATAGATTTTATATGCGTTTCTAAAGCTGTCAGAAAGGGTGGCGTCTTCGGTTAATCCTTCTTCACGAAACAAATCAACATCTTTGATAAAAGTACGATAAGCCCAGTTTTGCTTGTTTCCGTGTTTGTGAAAATTCCAACGATATCTTGTGTTGAGTGAGTTAAATAAATAGTCAAAATCAATGTCCCGTTTGATGGAAGATAAAAACGCAAGTCTGCCCACCTCGTCCAACATGTCATAAGCCCGATAGCGTGGAATAAAGTCTTGCAGAATTTTAAAAGCAAAGGCGTGAATGGTGCCAATGTACATATCGCCAATGTCGGGCTGCTTGCCAAGCAACTCCTGAATTTTCGCACGTACACGGAATTTCAATTCTTCGGCTGCTTTGTCTGTAAAGGTAAAAGCAACAATCTGTTCAGGTCGGGCCACCTTTTTGTAAATCATGTATGCAATTCTCTCCGAAACAAATTCAGTCTTGCCTGAACCTGCACAGGCGATAATCTGGAGATTACCTTTTAGTAATTCCGGTTTTGATTCGAATAGTTTTGAGTTAAAGAATGGCATCAGTTCAATAAAATATTAGTTGCTGAATATACAAAAGCGTTGGTAAAAATTGCACTCTTTTGGTTTTGCGAAGCGCTGGTTGGTGTGTCGGACAAAACCAAATGTGTGCAATGCGGGTCAGCTGAAAGAAATTTTAAAAAATGCGATGGGTGAGTTTTCTCTTTTTTTTCTGTCACCTGTCCGAATAGCAAAACACGGTCAGCTAGAAAGTCTGTCCGTTTGGTCGATATGGTCTGTATGTCGAGTCCATTTTCAGTCATTGTCTTGCTGTGTCGTCTGTCTTTTTAGCATTGGTGGTAACTAGTTTATAACCGTAACTCTTTCCCCCATTTATTACGGTTAGCTTCCAATTTTAGGTGGATAACCGTATGTTTCATGTTACACAATTGCATTTTTTATG
>Ga0116193_1002492_pt1 | contig 13982 bp, 11 predicted proteins | sample AD_UKC115_MetaG_FD_89892 | JGI IMG/M metagenome (GOLD analysis project Ga0116193, IMG submission 89892) | Active sludge microbial communities of municipal wastewater-treating anaerobic digesters from Hong Kong - AD_UKC115_MetaG | ecosystem: Engineered > Bioreactor > Anaerobic > Digestate... | reverse complement strand
TTTTTGCTCCTCATGCCATAGATAACAACAGATTTAGTAGCATAAATGAAAACCACCAACAATTTATAACAGAAACTAAAAATAAATTTCAAATAAAAGATGCAGATATAACATTTGTTTTTTGTGGCAAATTTGAAACCAAAAAAAATCCTTTATTATTATTGAGAGCTTTTAATAAAATGGCTCAACCAAATGTACATTTAATTTTTGTAGGGAATGGAGCATTGGAAAATACAATGAAGGAAGAAGCCAAAAACAATAAGCTAATTCATTTTCTGCCATTTCAAAATCAAAGTTTTATGCCTGCTGTATATAGATTAGGAGATATGTATTGTTTGCCTTCACAAGGTCCTGATGAAACATGGGGTTTGGCAATTAACGAAGCAATGGCATCTGGTAAAGCAATTGTAGCATCTGATAAAGTGGGTTGTGCTGTAGATTTAATACAAGAAGGTATAAATGGATATATTTTTAAAAGTAATAACCAGCAAGATTTGTTAGAGAAATTAATTCTAATGAGTAGCAGTAAAGAACAACTTGCTATAATGGGTAACAAATCGTTTGAATTAATACAGGATTGGAGTTTTGAAGCTATTGCTGATGCTGTTGAAGAAACGATATGATTATATTGACAAATACATTATTTTGAGCCGAATAGGGTTTTTAGAAAGTATGATTGTGAACGTTTTGAAAATTGTCTAAATAATTTATAATGAAAGCATTTTTTAGATTTTTGCTAAGAAGAGCATATTTTAAAGGTCAGTATAGACTCTTTTTTTTATTGTATAGAAAAAAAATGCTCCAATATAATACTCCTATTATAGCTAAACCCTTAAAAGGAGATTTTAGAATTTATTGTGATACAAAAACTATAATAGGTGCTGAAATTTATTATATGGGAGAATATGAAGATTATATTAAAGCAACTTTCGAAAAAGAAATTGAAGTTGGAAATACAGTTTTAGATATTGGGGCAAATATTGGATTCCACACTTTATTTTTCTCAGAGTTGGTAAAACAAAAAGGTAAAGTAATAGCATTTGAACCTGTAGAATATAACTATGATAATTTAACTAAAAATATTGAATTGAATAATTATAGCAATATTGTTACACATCAGCTGGCACTTGGAGATTCTAATGAAACAATTAGTATAAATGCTAATAAAGATGATATAAATCCAGGATCATTTAGTTTATTTAAAAAGGGAGATTTAAAAATTAATGTTATAATTGGTGATGAGTTTATTAACGAAAAAATTGATTTTATTAAAATAGATGTAGAAGGTTATGAATTATTTACTTTTATGGGACTTAAAAACACTATTCAACAATATAAACCTAAAATAGTTTTTGAGTTTGATAAAACATATCAATTGAAATCAAGCGATAATCCCTTTGCTATATTTGAACTATTGGCAGATATTGGATACATTTTTTTTGAAATTAAAAGAGAGGGAATTTATAGAATTGAAATTCCATTTAAGATGACTTCTTGCGATGTATTAGCTCTAATAAAATAAAAGCATAAATACTTTTATCTCTCTTTATAAATTATTGGGATTGTGCAGTATATGTTTACTTTAGGTATATTGAAAACTATAAACAGGATTAAATACTAAGGCTGAATGTTTTTATTTTTTTTACTTGCTATTATTCTTATTTTCTTCTCAGCTCAGCCATTATTAGTAACCTATTCATTAGCGTTACTATTTGTTTTGTATAAAATGTTTTGGCGAAAAGGCGAGCCTAAAGTAATTCTATTCAGTTTAGCTTTTTTTTGGCTATCTATAACCATTAAAATATTTTATGCAGATTTTACCAATCAACTTTATGAAGACTTATCTATAAGCTTCAAAATAGTTGAAACTACCTATGTAGCCTTAATAAGTTTGTTAGTATTTGCATTAGGTATTTATGTAACCAGCCGAAATGCTATAAAAAAAGTGTATGTAAGTTATACAGATAATTTAGGGTATAGTGTAGATAAGGTAATTACATTTTATATTATAATGACAATAGTAGCTACGTTTTTAAAAGGAATATTATTTGTTTTTCCTGCATTTTCACAGATATTTTATGCAATAACTACCCTTAAATTAGGCTTATTGTTTTTATTAATTCATACTATCTATACTCAAAAAAAAAGAATGATAGTACTAATTGTAATAATTGCAGTAGAGGTAATTTTTAGTTTTGTTAGTTTCTTTTCATCGTTTAAAAATATTTTAATTACTGTTATAATTGTTTTTACTTTTTATCCAATAAAAGCAAGTGTTAAGCAATATTTAATGTATGCTGTAATGCTTTTTGGAGTAGTTTATATTTTCTTAGTTTGGCAATCTATAAAAGGGGACTATAGATTTTATTTAAATCAGGGTACACGTACGCAAAGTATTCAAGTTTCATCTGAAGATGCCTTAAATAAAATATGGGAATTATCAGCAGAAGCCAAACCATTCAATAGCAGTAGTGATGAAACCTATCAAACAATAGATAGAATTTCATACATAGAATTTTTTTCTCAGGCTATGGTACGAGTCCCTTCTGAAATACCTTATGAAAATGGTGCTTTATGGCTCAATAATATTATGCATATTTTATTACCTCGTATTCTTAACCCCAATAAAAAAGCTATTGACGATTCTGAAATGGTAAACAAATATGCAATACGTAAAGTAGCAGGTGCAGCAGAAGGTAGTAGTTGGAGCCTTGGCTTTTTAGCAGAAAGCTATATAGATTTTGGAAAGTATTTTATGTATATACCTGTTTTTTTATTAGGAGCTTTAATGGGCTGGATATATAAGCTATTAATTGTAAAAAGCATCAATTTTATCTGGGGCTTTTCCATGGTTTCTTCCTTATGGGTTTATATGAGTTGCAACGGTTTTGCTGGTACAAAAATTTTAGGCTGGATACTCATGTATTTAATAACTTTTTTCTTGTTTAAAATGTTTTTAATGAAACCAATAGACAGGTTTTTACGAGGCGAAGTAGCGTTTAGAAAATAAACTATCCTTGTTTTCGCAGTGCTCTATTTTATAAGAAAAAGATACAGGCTGGCTGTTTAATTCAATTAAAATTCTATTTACACATTGCTTTTTATTTCGTTAGATACTTTTTTATTTACCGGTGGTTTAGAAAAATTTAACCGTTGCTTATTAAAAGCTTTGCAAGAGCTTTCCAATGAAGGGTTTATTAAAGCAAAAGCAATGGCTATGTACGATAAAGATTGTGATGAAAAATATTTTAACCCTGCCCATTATACTGCTTTTAACGGCAACAAATTAAAATGTGTTTTATATTCCTTTCTACATTCTTACAAACACAAAACAATAATTCTGGGTCATGTAAATCTTGCATTAATAGGGCTGCTAATAAAATTTTTCAATCCTGCTGCTAAAATAATTTTAATAGTGCATGGCATAGATATTTGGCAACCTCAAACAGGATTAAAAAAACTTTTTCTACAAAAAGTAAATGAAATATGGAGTGTGAGCCTTTTTACAAAAAACAAAATGCTTACAACAAATTCTTATTTAAAAGCCAATAAAATAAAAATTTTCCCCAATACCATTGACCCCTATTTTCAACTTCCCACACAGTTTAATAAACCAGATTATTTATTGAAAAGATATGGTATAGATAAGCATACAAAAGTGCTGTTAACTGTTACTCGTTTAGCAAATACAGAACAATTTAAAGGCTACGATTATGTAATTGAATCTTTGCAAAAAAAATCCAAAAAAGATAGCACTGTTATTAAATATTTAATAGGAGGTAAAGGGCAAACGGAAGAGTTAAACAGAATAGAAAATGTAATTCAACAGCATAATGTTCAGGAACAAGTACAGTTATTGGGTTTTATTAAAGACGAAGAATTAATAGACCATTATTTATTGGCAGATGTATTTGTAATGCCCAGTAAAAAAGAAGGCTTTGGTATTGTGTTTATAGAGGCTGCTGCTTGTGGTTGTAAAGTAATAGCAGGCAATAAAGATGGTAGTGTAGATGCTTTGCAAAATGGTGCATTAGGTACATTAATTAATCCTGATAGTGTAGATGAATTAGAGCAAGCAATAATAGAAAACTTAAATAACAACCATCATCAACCGGCAGTATTGCAGCAAAAAGTGGTTAGTAGTTTTGGGTTTCCTGTTTTTAAAGAAAGACTAAAACAATACTTGAATGTCTAAGAAAAAAGTATTGGTTTTATACGAATATTTTTACCCTGGATTTAAAGCAGGTGGTCCAATACAATCTTTGGTAAATTTGGTTTTGTCTATGCAACATCAGTATGAGTTTTATGTTGCTACCACTGCTTATGATATACAAACTGCAACACCTTATCCAAACGTAGTATGCAATAAATGGGTTGATACACAACTTTCACCAAATGCTTTACCTGTAAAGGTTTGGTATTCATCTAATGTAAAACCTGGTTACAAAGAGTTATTGCATACTATACAAACATCTGGCTGTACTACAATTTATATCAATGGTTTTTATACCAATTATTTTTTATTTCCGCTGTTGTATTTAAAGTTGGAGAAATTAAAAAATATAGATTGTATTGTAGCTCCAAGAGGTATGTTGCAAAAGGGAGCATTAAGTGTAAAACCATTTCAAAAGAAAATTTATTTTACTGTAATTAAATGTTTGGGCATACTAAAATTTGTTCGTTATCATGCAACCAATGAAGAAGAAAAGCAAGATATACAAAACATGTTTGGCGAAAAAACTTCAATTAATGTTGCAACAAATATTCCTAAACCTCCTTTTGAAAAATACAGACAATCTACCAAGAAAAATGATGAGCTAAGATTGGTTTTTTTATCTTTAATTACAGAGAAAAAAAATTTATTATTGCTATTGCAGTATTTACAATCTTACAGCAATACTATTGTGTTGGATATTTATGGTCCTGTAAAAGATAAAGCCTATTGGCAACAATGTTTACAAGCTATACAGGCTTTACCAAAAAATATTCAGGCAAATTATAAAGGCGATGCAGAGCCGCATACAGTGCAAAACATTTTCACAGGTTATGATGCAATGATTCTATTAACCAAAGGCGAAAATTTTGGTCATGCTATTTATGAAAGTTTAAGTGTAGGTACACCAGTTATTATTAGTCATTTTACACCATGGAATAATTTGCAAGAAAAAAAAGCAGGTTGGAATATTGATATAAATAAAAAAGAAGAATTACTTACCACCTTATATCAATTATCAAAAATGACATTACAGGAACATAATGATTATAGCAACAATGCTTGGCAGGTTGCAAAAGATTATTATGAGGCACAGAAAATACAGAGCTCCTATACTGATTTATTTAGATAATTTTGAAAAAGTTATGCAAACAGATTTGTCAGCATATAATAATTCTTGGTTTAAACCAGGGGCAGGCGTTATAAAACGTTGGTTGTGGTTTTATATAAATGCTATTTTCATTAATTCTAATCTAATTCCATTACCTGCAATTAAAGTTTTTTTATTGCGTTTGTTTGGTGCAAAAATTGGGACAGGTGTTATGATAAAGCCAAAAGTAAATATTAAATATCCATGGAATATTTCTATTGGTAATTATACATGGATAGGAGAGGAAGTATGGATAGATAGTTTAGCAAAAGTTACAATTGGAAACAATGTTTGTATATCACAAGGAGCTTATTTGCTTACTGGAAATCATGATTTCACAAAACTTACATTTGATTTAATGGTAGAAAATATTGTACTTGAAGATGGTGTGTGGATTGGTGCAAAATCAATAGTTTGCCCTGGAATTACTTGTTTTTCCCATTCTGTACTTACTGCAGCTTCTATAGCAACAAAAAATTTGGAAGCATACAGTATTTATCGTGGAAATCCTGCAGAAAAAATTAAAGACAGGGTTATTGTATAATTGAATAAAGGTTAATGTCTTTTACCCTGAAAAATCTTATCGATAAAAATCACTAATGAAAGTTTCCATCATAACCGCTACTTATAACAGTGCTGCTACACTTTCAGATACTTTATTATCTGTAGAGAAGCAAACTTATTTGCAGCATATAGAACACATTATTGTAGATGGACTTTCAAAAGATAATACTTTAAATATCATTCCTCATTTTAATCATGTAGCAAAAGTTGTTTCTGATAAAGACAAAGGCATTTACGATGCCATGAACAAAGGCATTGCTTTAGCTAATGGCGATATTATTGGCATATTAAATTCAGATGATTTTTATGCCCATGAAAATGTAATTGAAGAAGTTGTGAAACTGTTTAATGAAACTAATTGCGATGCAGTGTATGGCGATTTAATTTTTGTTCATCCCAATAATCCAAATAAAGTTTTACGCAAATGGATTGCAGGAAATTTTAATGCCAATATGTTCTTAAAAGGTTGGATGCCACCTCATCCTACTTTTTTTGTAAGAAAAGAAGTATATGAAAAGTATGGTAAATTTAATCTTACATTAAAAAGTTCGGCAGATTATGAATTGTTGTTGAGGTTTTTGTACAAGCATAAAATAAAAGTAGAGTATTTAAGAGATGTAATTGTAAAAATGCGTAGTGGTGGACAAAGCACAAAATCCATAGCAAACAGAATTAGAGCACACAAAGAAGATTATATGGCTTGGAGAATAAATAATTTAAAACCAAAATGGTTTACACTTTTATTTAAACCTGCACGAAAAATTAAACAATTCCTTTATCCAAGAATTTAACTACTAATTTCGTTTTTGAGTTTATTTTCAAATTAATATTGCATAATGAAAGTTTTTCTTTTTACCATTAGAGTTTTTTTAGTAATAGTTTGTATTTCTTTTGTATCAAATGTGGCAGCACAAAGTGGCTCTTTACAAGAGCTTATCAACAGCAGAGATTTATCAAACTTTAAAGTAGAAATGCTGAAAGATGAAGACATTGTTAAGTACAAAACCTATTTGCAAAACGCTGGTATTACTGAATCACAGGCAGAGCAAATGGCTTTACAAAGAGGTATGCCTTCTTCCGAAATTTTAAAATTAAAAGCAAGGGTAGCAAGCCTTCAATCCAAAACTACTTCAATAACAAAACCAACAGCCAAAGGGCGTACATCAACAAAAGATATAGATTCTTTATACACTAATAAATCTATTGAAACTAAAAATGAAAATGAAATAAAACCCGAAGACCAAATTTTTGGAGCCGATTTATTTAACAACAATGATTTGCGTTTTGAACCAGATTTAAGAATTGCAACTCCCAAAAATTACATCATTGGTCCTGATGATGAAATTGCAATTGATGTGTATGGTTATCAAGAAACCAATCCAAGACTTACCGTTTCGCCAGAAGGTTTTATAAATATTCCCAATGTAGGTTTTGTTTCAGTAAATGGCTTAACAGTAGAAGCTGCTGCAAAAAGAATTAAAGAAAAAATGATTAAAAATGGATATTCTGGTGCAGCAACAGGACAAACAAAAATTGAAGTAAGCATTAGTAAAATAAGAACCATTCGTGTTACTGTAATTGGCGAAGCTAAAAAACCAGGCACTTATAATATTTCATCTTTATCATCCTTATTTAATGTATTGTATGCAGCAGGAGGACCAAATGAAAAAGGAAGTTTTAGAACAATAGAATTAATAAGAAACAATAAAGTAATTAGCACTTTAGATGCTTATGATTTTCTATTAAAAGGTATTCAGCAAAACAATATAAAGCTAAACGACCAAGACGTTGTAAGAATACCAGCAGCCAATATTTTAGTAAAATTAAAAGGAGAAGTAAAGCAACAAGGCATTTATGAAATGTTGCCCAACGAAAATCTTAATAATTTAATAAGTTTTGCTAAAGGCTTTACTGGCAAGGCTTACACAGCATCTGCAAGCATTTTAAGTTTTACAGATATTGAAAGAAAAATTCAAGACATTAAAAAAGAGGCTTTCAGTACTTATAAACCCAATAATGCAGATGAAGTAACAATAGGAAAAGTTTTAGAAAGATACAGCAATCGTGTAATAATAGATGGAGCAGTGTATAGACCAGGACATTATGAATTAACACCATCATTAACCTTAGCTCAATTAATTCAAAAATCTGATGGATTAAAAGAAGATGCGTATAAAGATAGAGGCTTATTGTACAGAGTAAATGAAGACTTATCTAAGCAAGTAATTGATTTTAATTTAAACGATTTAAAAGAAAATACTTCAAAAGATATTGTTTTACAAAAAGACGATTCAATAGTTATAGCTTCTGCAAAAGATTTTTATGAAACTTATACTTTAACAGTAGATGGAGAAGTAAGAAAACCTGGTGTATATGAGTATTACAAAGGCATTACACTAAAAGGATTAATATTTCAAACAGGAGGTTTTACAGATGCTGCAAGTGCAAGAAGAATTGAAATTGCAAGAAGAATAAAAGGAGATGCCAATAATTCTACTGCTATTGCACAAGTATTAGAAATAACAACAGAAAAAGATTTAAGTATTAAAGGAGATGAAATAAAATTAGAACCTTGGGATGTAATTATTATAAGAAGCAATCCTGGTTATAAACCTCAAGTTACAGTAAAGGTTGAAGGAGAAGTTTTATACCCTGGCACCTATGTTTTAGGGAGCAAAGAAGATAAAGTAAGCGATATTATAAAACGTGCAGGAGGGGTAACACCACATTCAGATAAAACAGGAGCTTTTATAACTCGTATTAATACAAGTGCTTTAAAAGATGAAGCTGCAGAAAGATTACAAAAACTAAAAAAGGCAAGCGATACATCAACACAATTAATGGAAGACTTAACAAAGCCAACTGTAAAAATTAGTTTACGTTTAGATGAAATACTAAACAACAAAGGCAATGAATTAGAAAACATAACACTCTTAGAAGGCGATGTAATTCATGTACCCAAACAAAGAAATGTGGTACGGATAAATGGTGAAGTAATGTTTCCTACAGAAATAGTGTATAAAGAAGGAGAGTCGATACATTACTATATAGACAAAGCAGGAGGTTTTACAGAAAATGCCAGAAAGAAAAAAGTAACAGTATTAAACTCCAATGGTAGTGCAGAAAAAACAAAGAAATTTTTATTTTTCAGAAGTTACCCAAGTGTATTACCAGGCTCAGAAATTTTAGTACCCAAAACTCCTGAGAAAGCTAAAAATGGACTTTCAACTGCAGAATGGTTGGCAGTTGCCAGTGGATTAGCTTCTTTGGCAGGTGTGGCAGTTGCAATTATAAATGTAAGTAAAAGATAATTATTTTAAAACAGAACACATTCTAAATTTTTTTAAAAGTGAGTTTAGTAAACCCTGAAGAAAAAGTTGTAACAGCCAATCAATTAATTGCTAACATTAAATATTGGTGGAAGTTTTTATTATCAAAAGCAAAACTGATAATTGTTATAGGGTTTTTGGGAGGTATTTTAGGAGTAACGTATGGTTGGTTTCAAAAACCAAACTATAAAGCAGAATTAACTTTTGCTCCAGAAGATGCTAATCAAATGGCAGGTTATTTAGGTATAGCTGCACAATTTGGCATTGATTTAGGCATGGGTGGTGGAAACTTATTTGAAGGAGAAAATATTACAGAGTTATTTCAAAGTCAAACATTAATTGCCAATACACTATACACTAAAGTAAATATTGGTGGAAAAAATCAAACTTTAATGGCTTATAAAATAGCCAGTACATATAAAAAAAGTAAACCTGTATTAGACTCTATTGAAAAATATAAAATAGATTTTAACCAGTCATTTCAAAATAAAGAAATGGGTGTGAGGTATGCCGATAGTTTAGCAAAACTGATTATTAAAGCAACTGCAAAGTCTTTAGATGTAAGTAAGGTAGATAAAAAATTAAATATTGTAAAAGTAAGTTTCTCAGATAAAGATGAGGTTTTTACTAAAACATTTGTAGATGAACTTACACAAAATGCTATTATTTATTATACAGAATATAAAAGTAAAAAAGCAAGACAGAATGTAGAAATTTTACAACATCAAGCAGATTCAGTTAAGAGTATGTTATTTGGAGGTATTGGCGATGTTGCATCATTAAACGATTTGAATGTAAATCCAAACAAACAAGCTGCAAGAGTTGGTACTCAAAAACGAACTATTGATGTGCAGGTTAATGGAGCTATTTATACAGAAATTTTAAAAAACCTTGAGTTAGCAAAAATTACATTAAGAAAAGAAACCCCTTTTATTCAAGTAATTGATAGACCTTATTATCCTTTAGAAAAGAAAAGACTTGGACGTTTAATGGGCGGCTTATTAGGTGTTTTTCTTTTTGGTTTTGGTACAATTTTCTTTCTTGTTATTAAAAAAACCTTTAAAGAAAAATAGCTCTAAAATATATTTCTTTCCAATTATAAAATTGTAGTCATATCTCAGCAAAAAGTATTAAACACAGCATTTCATGGATGTTTATTGGACATTCATTTTTTGCTTTTTCACAATGGATACAACTATCTGTAATCACTAAATTTTGTTCTCCACTTGATTTAGGTATATATACTTTGGGCTTAGCAATCATTGGTCCTCTGTTTATTTTTGCAGGCTTACAACTTAAAGCTATACAAATTACAGATGTTTCGCAAAACTGGAAATTTCACGAATATTTTACTTTAAGAATTGTATTTCTTGCTGCTGCAATTATTTTCATTCTTCTATATTCTTTTCTTTTTTCAAAAGAAAATCTTACCTTCTTTTTATTACTTGCTCTTTTAAAAGTTTTAGAAGGAATTTCTGAAATTATGAATGGGCAACAACAACTTCATGAAGACATGAAAAAAGTAGCTATTTCTAACATTTTAAGAGGCTTTTCCATTGCTCTTGGAATTTTTGTTGGAATTTATTTTTTAAAAAATATTCTTTTTGGTTTTGTTATTGCAATTATGTGTAATGCAGCAGTAATAATTTTTTATGATTATAAAAATTGTACTGCATTATTATCGGGCAAAAAATTAATTTCATTTATAGACACTCGCTACAAATTACTTACTTTAAAAGCAATGCCATTAGCCATTGTTGTTACATTAATTTATCTAAATTCAAATGTTGCAAAATATTTTATTGAAGTAGTTAAAAGTACTGTAGAACAAGGTATTTACTCTACAATTGGTTTTTTTATTGTGTTAGGAAATTTGGTAAATAATGCACTGGGGCAAGCAATAACACCAAGGCTTAGCAAATATTTTGCTGAAAGAGAAATGAAAAAATTTAATCAACTTTCTAAAATGTTTGTAATAGCTAATATTGTATTGGGTATTGCTATTATTATTGTTGTTCACTTTTTTGGAAAATATATTTTAACTATTTTCTTCAATGAAACAATAGCACAGTACAGCCAACTTTTTACTTTGTTTATGATTGCAGGATTATTGTTGTATTGTGTATCCTGTATTGGTTATATTCTTACAAGCATGCACTATATAAAGCAACAGCCTATAATACATGTAGTAGGCTTTTTAACCAATGTTTTATTTTGCTTTTTATTAGTTAAAAATTATGGATTAAATGGTGCCGCTTATGCTTGGATAATTTCATTCCTTGCTCAATTAATTATTAGTATTTTATTATTAAAAAAATCGTACAGTACAATAGCAAATTTTACTGTTAAATAATAATGCACTATACGTTTTCTCAATATTATATCTATGTAATTTTTGTTGCTGTAATGGCTGCATTTTCTTATTTGAATAAGTTAAACAGAACAGAAGTTTTTTCTTTTTTCATGTATGCAATTATGCTCTTGTTTGCAGTATTAAGAATTAATACAGGAGCAGACTATTCTACCTATATTGAAATGCACGAAGAAGCAGGTAAAAGTTATTTTACCGATTTATTTTCTTTTACAGAACCTCTTTATTTTTTACTTCTAAAATTTTTGTATTTCTTTTCAGATGATTACTGGCTAATGTTTGCTGTTGTTGCAATTATTATTTATACTATTTTATTTTTAGCTGTTAAAAAACTATCTATAGATCCAGCACTTTCGCTATTACTCTACATCATTGTAGCTTATTATTTTATTTCTATCAATCAATTAAGACAATCTATTTCGTTAGTAATTTTCTTATATAGTATTTCGAGTATTATAGATAAAAAACCAGGAAAATATTATTTATTAAACATAATAGGATTTGGATTTCATTATTCTGCTGTAATGGCTTTTTTAATTTACCCAATTGTTAATACAAGTTTTTCTAAAAAAACATTAACCATCATTTTTATTCTTTCTATTGTTTTATCGCCTGTAATAGAAAAACTTTTTGTTACCTATTTGGGTGAGCTAGATACTTTATATACCAAGTATTTTGATATAGAAGAGTATATGGAAAAAAATTACTTAGCTCTTGGTAAGGTAATTGTGCCTAATTTAATTTTAATTTATTCACTCATTAAATTCAAGAGTTTTACAAGATATGAGTACAGTATTTTTATGATTTATTTCTGCGGCATTGTTTATTATAACATATTTTTTGGTAAACACATTTTTATACGTCCTGGAATGTATTTTGAAATTGTTACCATTTTATATATTCCCATATTTATAAAAAAGTTTTTTGATATCACAATGGGTATAATTGTAGAAACAATTTTACTGATTTATTATTTCTTTGCTGTTACATTATATGGTATTTTAATAAATGGAGGGCAGGGGGTTGTACCTTATAAATTTTTCTTTTCAAGATGAGGATTGTTCATATTGCATATTTCGATTTCGAGTATAAAACAGGTATTGGAGAAGTTGTAGTAAACTTAGCACAAGCACAGCAAAACAATGGAGAAGAAGTGTTTATATTAAATACGCTTAACCAATCTGCGATTGAAGTATATAAAAATATTACTGTAAATATTGTAAACGATATTTTTAATTTTACGCATTATATACAAACTGTAAAACCAGATGTAGTTATTTTTTATTCTTTTTATCAGTTACCGTTTTTAAAGTTTTATAAGGTACTTAATAAATTCAAAATTCCATATTTAATTCAGCCACAAGGAGCTTTTGGAGTAGCAAATCAACAAAAGGGCTATTTTAAAAAAAAGGTTGCAAATTTTATTTTCTTTAATTCATTTATAAAAAAATCTGCTGGTATTTTATATTTAAACCAAGCAGAAAAAAAAATCTCATCTTTCAATTGGTTTTCATCATCATTTATTTTACCTAATGGTGTTTTTATTAACGACAACTTTAATAGTTTTAAAGAGCCCGCTAATCCTATAAACCTTATCTTCCTTTCACGAATAGATTTAATGCATAAAGGGTTAGATATTTTATTAGATGCACTTTTACTTATAGATAAAAAGTTAGCAGAATTAAATGTTTGCCTTAATTTATATGGCTATGGAAACGATGCAGATATTTTGTATGTAAAAAAAAGACTACCCGAATATTCGTTTAATATTAAACTTCATAGTCCAGTTTTTGGTATAGAAAAAGAAGAAGTATTTAACAATGCCGATATTTTTGTTTTAACTTCAAGGTACGAAGGCATGCCTGTTGCAATATTAGAAGCATTATCTTTTGGTGTTCCTTGTTTTGTAACACCAGGCACTAACATGGCAGAAATTATTTTAGAAAATAATGCTGGATGGACAACATCTATTCAAACCAATGATATTGCAACCAATTTATTAGCAGCTATTGAAGATTATAAAATTAGATTTAAAGAGTTAAGAAAGAATGCAAGAAAATGTGTAGAAGATAATTATTTATGGAGTGTTGTAGCACAAAAATCTGTTAGTATTTATAAACAAGTTTTAAAAAACTAAAGCTGTATAACCCAACCAAAAACTATGCTTAAATGATAATAAAGGCAGAAGATAATTATATTAAATTTTCTGTTCTTATTGCAACATATCATAAGGACAATTCTGAGCATCTTTTTTTAGCGTTAGAAAGTTTATTCAAGCAAACTCTGTTGCCCAATGAAATTATTTTAGTACTTGATGGAGATATTCCTGAAGAAAATAAAATAGTTGTAAATAAA
>Ga0116193_1002486_pt1 | contig 14009 bp, 14 predicted proteins | sample AD_UKC115_MetaG_FD_89892 | JGI IMG/M metagenome (GOLD analysis project Ga0116193, IMG submission 89892) | Active sludge microbial communities of municipal wastewater-treating anaerobic digesters from Hong Kong - AD_UKC115_MetaG | ecosystem: Engineered > Bioreactor > Anaerobic > Digestate... | reverse complement strand
GCGGAAAACCCCGGTCGGCGCTTTTATGAGAAGCTGGGCGGGCGCATTATCGCCCGGGCTGTCGATGAATACCGAGGTTTTGCAGCTCCCGTTATTGCGTATGGTTGGCATGAAGAGAAGGTGCAATTGTAGCCGAAAAGTAAAGTGCTGCAATGAATTTTTCCGTCCCTGTATAAATAAGGCACATATGGTTCGTCACTCATGATGCAGTAAAGAACGGGAAGGGTTTATGGAAATACAGCGGCAGCCATTTTTAGTCCTGAGGGTGTCCACCCGATTCCAGCGGTACTTTATTTGGACCACAAGGATTTTAGTGTAATTGACAACCCTGCAAAATCCGGATGCTGTACAACCTCTTCGTCCATACCGGAGGCAATCAGGGCGTATACGCCATCACGCCAGGCAAAGCATTCCAGGGTTTTCTCCTGTGGATCAACCAGCCAATAATGTTGTACCTGAAACTTCTGGTAGATCCCCATTTTCTGCAGCCGGTCTTTTCGTCCGCTGGAAGGAGATATAATCTCAACCACCAACCTTGGCGCCCCGTCAATCCGGGTATCTTTCACCAGCTGTTTTTGCTGTTCACCTGATACATAAAATAGATCGGGCTGGACTACGTTGAAGTCGAGCAGGGTAACATCCAGGGGAGCATTAAAGATCTCCCCTTCAGGCTCAACCTCTGCAAAGTAATCTTCCAGAATTCTTTGCAGCTTGCGGGAAGCACGCTGGTGGATAACATTGGGCGACGGTTCTTTAATCAACATACCATCAAGTATCTCAAAACGATAGCCTGGTTCTTCCGGTATAGCCAGGTAGTCCTGGTAAGTCAGTTTCTTAGCGGGTTTGGTTTCATACGGAATGATATTTTCCCTAACCATGTCACCACCAAGTGCTTTGATTACATCATCCAGCTTATACCGGTATTGTCTGCTGCCCAGTTCAACGCAGGGTATTTTGTTCTCTCTGGTATATCTCCAAATCGTTTCCACCGATAGATCCAGGGCCTCAGCCAGAGCCTGGGCGGTAATTAATTCCTTCTCCATATTATAACAACCTCCTTCTTGGCACTTCCGCGCTGTCACCTCTCATTTTGATTATAGTCAAATAACAAACCATTATCAACTAATACCAATCATACACAACTGAAGTAGTCCCGAAACACCAAGGCGGTTCTTTTTGTTTTACTGGCAGGGCCGTTGGAAGAAAGGCGCAGGCAAGCCCAGGAGAATTAAACGATTGAGCATAAGTTATGCTGGAAGTGAAATAACCAGAAATCATGAACAGGACTATGAAATCCTGAAAAGGACTATATAATGCAGTAATCAGCTGCAGGTAATTAAGGCCCCCCGCCAATGATAATTCGCTATCATTTCAGACGCTCGGCGTGCTTCACAGGCCAGTAAATGGCGCAGGCCTGCCCGACCAGCCGGTCCTGGGTCAGCCAGGAATTCCAGAGGTGACTGTCAAAACTGCAGTTGCGATTGTCGCCCAGTACCAGCAGGCTGCCCGGCGGGACGGTGACGGGGCCGAAATCATAATTCACCGGTTCATACAGATAGGACTCCTCCAGGGGCTGGTCATTGATATAGACTCGCTGTTCTTTCATTTCTACCTTATCACCGGGAAGGGCGATTACTCTTTTGACATAGTCATACTTACTGTGCAGCTCTTCCGGGGGACGAAATACGACTATTTCACCTCTTTGCGGTGTCCGGAAATGATATATGAACTTGTTTACTATTAAACGGTCCTGCACCTGGATGGTGGGCAGCATTGATTCGCTGGGGACCACCCGGGCCTCAACAACGAAGACCCGCAGCACCATAGCCAAAATGAACGCCAGGGCCACCGTATAGAATATTTCTTTCAGAACGCTAAACCATTCTTTCATCACAAGCTTCCTTTCCAATCAGAATGCCGGGGGTTCCAAACCAGGGTTCTTCGCTGAGTAGACATGACACAGGACTATACTGCGAAAAGCAGGCATACTGCAGGGCATGGTTTGGCACCGCGATTTGGGTGGGTGGGAAAGCCCCCCCGGCGACAGGACAGGCGATAAAGAGCAGGCCGATGCAGGCCGCCAATGCCACAATGGTTCCCCGCACCACATAGCTCAGGCGGTTTTTCTGCTCCTGCCAGCTTAGCTCTCTAACCAAACTATCCAGATATAGAGCCTTTTCCGGCTCCAGTTCCACCTGTTGAACACAATGATGCAAGGAATGGTAAACGCGTTTTTCCATATCATCCCGTAACCGTGTCACTTGGTAGCACTCCTTTCTTGCCCTGTTCCAACCACATCTGTTTCAAACGCTGCAGGGCGATGTGCAGACGTGATTTTACTGTTCCCAGGGGAATTCCTAGTTCACTGGAAATCTCGTTAAGTGACAAGTCGCCCAGGTAGCGTAGAACCACCACCCGCCGGTGATCTTCATCCAATGAATTAACCAGGTGCCATATCATCCACGCATCCTGCTCCCGGGGATCATCCCTCTGAAAAGTATTTAATACGTGTGGTTCAACTACCACTACATATTGGCGTGCCTTGAGCAGATTAAGGCATCTGTTTACCAGAATTCTCTTAATCCAGGCGGGAAATGCCACCACTCCTCCACGCAAGGTCGCCCGTTTTTTCCAGGCTTGTTCTACGGTCCATTGCAGAACATCCCAGGCATCGGCCTCACTTTTCATTATGGATAATGCAATACCATACAGCTGGTTTTGCTCCCGGTGTAAAATCTCCAGGAACTGTTTTTCGGAAAGCAAGCTGAATCCTCCATCCTGGCATAGCTGGCCGGCCGGCTTCACTGTTAATAAAGACAATTGAGGGCCAGAAAAGGTTCATCTAAAGTAAAAGAAATTTTGCATTAAATATATCATAAGTGGATGGGCAGGAGCGATGTCAGGGAAACGGCGGCAGGGGTGTGGAAGAGCAAGACAGGGATAAAGGAGGCGTCCTTTGCCCCTGCAGACCAGAAAGCATTCCGGTTAAGGAATGCTTTCTGGTCTTTGAACATGAATCCTGTGGAAAACGTTGGTAAACGTTTACCACAAATTGTTGCTGTCAAAAACGGTCCGGATTACTTTTGGTAGGGAGTTACCACCCACTTGAGACAGTTGTCTTTTTTGTTGCCAAATACATCATAGCCATTAATGATATCATTCAAGGGGGCGCGGTGGGTGATAAGGAAGTCGGTGTTCAGTTTCCCGGCAGCGATGAGTCCGATTAGCTCTGGAATATGGTTGGCATTAACCAGTCCCATGCTGATGGAGATATTTTTTATCCACAACTTATTCATGGGCAGTTCCTGGGGTTGCTCGAAAACGCCGATTATCGATACGTTTCCACCTGGTCTTACCGCATCCAGGGCCAGCTCATAAGTTCCTTTCGCTCCGACCGCTTCAATAGTGGCATCTGCTCCACGGCCTCCGGTCAGTTCCCGGATCCGCTCGGGTACATTTTCTTTGGCGGGATTAAGCGACAGGTCAGCAACTCCCTGCTTTACTGCGAAGTCCAGGCGATCCTGGTTGACATCTACAGCGATAATCTGTTTTGGGCCCCACAAACGTGCGGTTAACATGGCGCACATCCCCACCGGGCCAGAGCCCATGATCGCCACCGTATCCCCCGGTTGAATACGAGCGTTTTCAGCACCAAAGTACCCGGTAGACAGGATATCGCCCACAAAGAGGAGGTTGTCCTCTTTTAAACCGGCAGGGATGGGGAACATACCCAGATTGGCGTGGGGGACCCGTACATACTCGGCCTGGCAGCCATCGATCATGTAACCAAAAATCCAGCTTCCTGTAGTGCAGTGGGAGTAAATGCCCCGCGTACAGTAAAAGCACTCACCACACTGGGTAACACAGGATACGGCCACTTTGTCACCCACTTTGGCATTGCGAACCGCCGGTCCCACTTCTACCACTTCACCGCAAAATTCATGGCCGATTATACGAGGTGTCTCTACTTCCGGCATACCGCCGTGCCAGATGTGGATATCAGTACCGCATATAGTGGAGAGAGTTACCTTGACAATGGCATCATCAGGTGCAATGATTTTGGGAATAGGTACGTCCTCCAGGGCAATTTTTTCCGGTCCTCTGTAAACCAGGGCTTTCATTGTTTCAGCCACTGCTTATATACCTCCTTCTTTTTTAAACATGGTAAGGACGCTCTGATCGGGACCATCACCCCCCTTGTAAAAAGAAAGAAGACCAGCATTTTCCCATAAGGCCTGACCCACCTGGCCTCATGAAAGACTGGTCTTCTTGCTGAGCCACCCGCCACGGGTTTCTCGTAAGCTACCTGAAGAATATTACTTTGTTTTATGCATTGCCTGCACTGGTCAATATTCTGTCAAAAACAACAACATGCATCCAAAAATCCTTTTCCGGTTCCAGCTCATACGCCTGATGAATAGCTTTAGCCTTTAGTCTGCCTTCGAAATAGGGGATATTATCCAGGGCATGTTGTTTGACCACTTGCATTCGGGCTGCCCTTACTACCTCTCTTCCCGAAGGGGTTTCATTGATATACTTTTCCGGCATGGTCAGAAAGCCTTCTCCTCTGATAACCAGCATATCGTCCCAGATTACAATCTTGGTGTAATCAACACCCTTACCCAGCTTTTGTTTGAAGTATTTTTCCATATATATCTTGAATTCATGTTGAAGCTGTTTACGTTGTGTTTCGCTTAACAGTATGGTATTTGCCTTGTCGCGATATCCCTCCAGCACGGTTCCATCGATAAAAAAACCCCCCGTAGACACAGACAACTTCACCTCCCGGCTTCTAAAAAACGGACAAAAAAAGCCAATATTTATGCGGACGTTTATCTGATACCAAAAAATCGTCCCAAAATATTGGTCTCCGCGGAGCCACCAAACGGTTTCTCCTTGTCCACCATATCCCTTTACTCCTCTATCTATTCTGCCTGAAAAAGCAAACTCTCTCAACCCCTGTAAGTGACGGTGGTTACCGGTTGTGTCCAAATATCTTAAACTATTTGCCTTATCCTCCTTCTTGCGCGTAACTGAGGTTAGGGTAATACTTCTTTTTCAGCGATAGCCAGGTGTCTAAGTGTCGCCTTTAATCTTAACCATGATGCGGGAGCAGGAGAGCTGAAGCAAAGGTGCGATCTTTGTGTTGCCTGCTTTTCATAAAATCCATGAAAGTCTTGCTGGCGTGGGGAAGGTAGCGGTCTTTCCGCCAGGCCAGTCCGATGGTTTCCCGGATGGGCGGGCGCAGGGGGCGACTTGCGATTCTGGTGTCGCCGGTCAGTACTTCTTTGAATAGAAAGGAGACTCCGATTGCCTGGGATACCAGGCTTTTAATGGTTTCCAGCTGGTTGGAGGAGAGAACGATATTGGGTTTGAGACCCAATTGATAGAAGTGTTCCAGGATTTTTTCCCGGTTGTAAAAACCCTCCTTAAGCATGATAAGGGGCTCCTCTCTTAAATCTTCGAAAGATATTGCCTCCTGGTTGCCCAGGGGGTGATTCTCGTTCAGACAGACCACCATCTCGCTATCCAGTATGGGCAGGGTACTCAGGAGCTCAGGAATCTCGGATATAATAACGATACCCAGGTCGAGCTCCCGGTTTTCAATCATCTGCCAGATGGTCAGGGAGCCTTCTTCTACGATGTTGAGCCGAATATCCGGATGTTGTTTATGAAAGTTAACCAGGATGTAAGGGAAAAGGAAGGTGCCGATCATGGGGGGGATACCCAGGTTTACTACTCCCTTGCGGCGCTGGCCATAATCTTGCATTTCGCTAATGCTATCCTCCACTTGAGCGAGGATGTTCTCCACCCGCTGTAAAAAAATCCTGCCTTCACCGGTCAGGCTGACCCGCTTTTTGCTTCGGTCCAAAAGACTGACCCCCAGCTCCTGCTCCAGCTTTTGCAAAGCATTGGAAACGGAAGGCTGGGCGACATGCATCATTTCTGCAGCCTTTGTAAAACTATTAAAGCGGGCCACCATCTGAAAGTATTCCAACTGGCGCAAATCCATGCCTATCTCCTCCCGTTGATAGTTTAAAACTATAATTACATATTAAATATATATTTCCTATCTATGTTAACTTATTATACCATGGGTTTTACAAACTAGTGACAAGGAGATAAGCGCAGATGATGGATAGTAGATTAATGTCCCTGGAGTTACATGAGGCTCACCAGGGAAAGCTTACGGTGGTCAGCAAGGTTAATGTGGAGAACCAGGAGGATCTGAGTGTCGTCTATACCCCTGGTGTAGCGGAGCCTTGTAGAAAAATCCATGACAATCCGGCTGATGTCTACCGTTACACTGCCAAGGGCAATCTGGTGGCCATCGTTACTGATGGAACGGCGGTGCTGGGCCTGGGGGATATCGGGCCGCAAGCGGCTCTGCCGGTTATGGAGGGCAAGGCTATTCTGTTCAAGGAGTTTGCCGGGGTGGATGGATTCCCCATCTGCCTGGCTACCAGGGACACGGAGGAGATCGTACGTACGGTTAAATTGTTGGAACCCACTTTTGGGGGAATAAATCTGGAGGACATCTCTGCGCCGCGCTGTTTTGCCATTGAGGCCCGGTTGAAGGAGGAACTGGACATACCGGTTTTCCACGACGATCAGCATGGAACGGCGGTGGTGGTCGCGGCGGGTCTGATTAACGCGCTCAAACTGGTTGGCAAGCAGCTTGCGGAAATCCGGGTGGTTGTAAATGGCCCGGGAGCTGCCGGCACTGCCATTGTAAAGATGCTCTGGCATATGGGGGTTCAGGATATCCTGGTCTGTGACCGGGAGGGGATTTTATGCGCGGGAGTGGCAGGACTGACCGGACATATACAAACGCTGGCCCGGCTCACCAATAAAGGGAAAAGGCAGGGCAGCCTGCGGGATGCCATGAGGGGGGCTGATGTTTTCATCGGGGTTTCCGCTCCCCACACGGTGGACCAGGACATGGTCCGCTCCATGAACCGGGATGCCATAGTATTTGCCATGGCCAATCCCACTCCGGAAATCGGGCCTGAACTGGCCAAGCAGGCCGGGGCCCGCATCGTGGCCACGGGGCGCTCGGATTCCCCCAACCAGATCAATAATGTACTGGCCTTTCCCGGTATTTTTCGGGGAGCCCTGGATGTTCGCGCCCGTGATATTAATGAAGAGATGAAACTGGCTGCCGCCTATGCCATTGCCGCTATCATTCCCGATGGAGAATTGCGTGAGGACTTTATTGTTCCCGATCCCTTTGATAAGCGGGTCGTTGCCCGGGTTTCCCAAGCGGTCATGGACGCCGCCGGCCGGACCGGGGTGGCCCGCGGTCCCGCTGGGGGGACAGTCCCTGTAACACCGGAGCTCTATAGCGCTGGTAACAAGGAAAGCGAGTACCCGGCTGAATAGTGCAACAGGGGTGGGAGTTTATGCTTTTCCTGGTCTACTCAGATCGGGAGTCTAGGTTACTCGGGGACTTTGTTCTCAAAACCCGGCGATGAGGAAGTTTTTTCCCGGCCATTATATGTAGAAAGCGCAGATTGCTCTCTACAGCCGGGCTGGGTATAATGTTTACAATACCGGGGTAAAAGCCCGATCAGGTAACGGTCAACCAACCATCTTTACTGTTTCGGGTTGATTCGGGAGCGGCTGTGCTGCTAAGATCAGGTTGATAGAGGGAAGTGGCGGCTCTTGGGAGGGTGCCAGGGATTCTCTGTTCATATACAAGCTTCGGTAGATGCCGATATGGAGGTGCAAAGAAGATGAGTAAAAAGGTTACCGAATCCGTAAGCTGGGTAGGCAAGGTAGACTGGGAACTCGAGCGTTTTCACGGGGAGGAATACATTACCCGTAAGGGCTCCAGCTATAATGCCTACCTGGTCCGGGACGAAAAGACCGCCCTCATTGACACCGTGTGGATTCCTTATGCAAAAGAATTCGTAGCCCGGCTGCGGGAAGAAATCCCCCTGGAAAAAATCGACTATATTATAGCCAATCACGGTGAAATCGATCACAGCGGGTCTTTGCCCGAACTCATGCGTCTCATTCCCGACACGCCTATTTATTGTACCGCCAACGGAGTAAAATCCCTGCGCGGACAATACCATCAGGACTGGAACTTTCAGGTGGTCAAGACCGGTGACAGGCTCAGCCTGGGTTCCCGGGAATTGATTTTTATTGAAGCCCCCATGCTGCACTGGCCGGATACAATGTTTTCTTACCTGACCGGGGAAAATATTCTTTTTAGCAATGATGGCTTTGGACAGCACTATGCATCTGAATTCCTGTTCAATGACTTGGTTGACCAGGGGGAACTGTACACAGAAGCGGTCAAATATTACGCCAATATACTCAATCCTTTTAGCAAGCAGGTGGAGCGTAAGATTGAGGAACTGCTAGGATTGAATCTGCCCATTGACATGATCTGCCCCAGCCACGGAGTGATTTGGCGCGACCGCCCCACGCAAATTGTGGAGCAGTATCTTAAATGGTCCCGGGCTTACCAGGAGAACCAGGTGACCATTCTCTACGATACCATGTGGGAAAGCACCCGCAAGATGGCCGAGGCGATTGCCCGGGGGATTACCCAGGCGGCCCCGGATGTAACCGTAAAGCTCTTTCACACGGCCAAGAGGGATAAAACCGGAATCATGGCCGAGGTGTTTAAGTCCAAAGCGGTCCTGGTCGGCTCTCCTACAATCAACCGGGGCATCCTTTCCTCCGTGGCTGCGACACTGGAGGAGATGCGGGGATTGGGCTTTAAGAACAAAAAGGCCTCTGCCTTCGGCTCCTATGGCTGGAGCGGGGAATCCGTGAAGATGATCTTGCAGGGACTCAAAGCGGGAGGTTTTGAACTCACTGATGAGGGGCTGCGTGCGACCTGGAACCCGGGTGAAGAGGATGTGGCCGCCTGCGAGGAGTTTGGCCGCAAGTTTGCCCAGACCTTGTAATCGATGTCGCTGGTTACAGTTCCCCGATACTGAGATAGGGTTAATAAATTATCAGGGAGGCAGTAATTATGAAGAAATATGAGTGTATAGTATGTGGTTATGTTTATGACCCGGTAGAGGGAGACCCAGATGCGGGGATCAGCCCTGACACTCCTTTTGAAGAGCTGCCTGAAGACTGGGTTTGCCCGGTATGCGGGGCCGGAAAGTCCGATTTCAAACCGGTGGAATAAGTGCATGGTTTCTAGAATATAGCAGTGAGGCGCCGGAAATCCCGGCGCCTTTATTTCGTGCGCCCGGGCATGGGCGCAGTCTAATGGGTGAAAGTCCCTAGTGCGGGTTGATAGTGAGGGACAAAAGACCGTTTCGAACCGTTTACCGTTTTCTTGTCCCTAAAGCTGGCGGATAAGATCTAAAAACTCGCGTCCGTACTTTTGCAGCTTGAACTCGCCCACGCCGCTGATATCCAGCATTTCTTCCTCGTTGGTGGGAAGCTGCTGGCTCATTTCTTCCAGGGTGCTGTCGGAAAAGATCATATAAGGGGGGCGTTTTTCCCGCCGGGCGATCTCGGTCCGCAGAGCCCTTAAAGCCTCAAATACCGGGTTTTCCTTGCGGATCGGCTCGGGAGCCTTGGGCATGCTGAGGATGACCTGTTCCCGGCCTCGCAGTACGGGCCAGGATTTCTTGGTTAAACTCAGCACCGGATACTGGCCGCTGCTGCTGGCCAGGTAATTTTCCGCCGCCAACAGTTGGATCAGTTCGACGATTTCCTCCCGGTTTAATGCGCTCATGATGCCATAAGTGGAAAGCTGGTCAAAGCCCAGGTCCAGCACCCGCTGGCTATGGGAGCCCTGCAAGACTGCCGCCACCAGACTGGCACCAAACCTTTCCTGCATACGGTAGACGCAGGACATGATTTTCTGTGCTTCCACAGTAATGTTGCGGATTTCCCTTTCCAGGCAATTGGCGCAGTTTTCGCAGCGTTGGCTGGTTCCCTTTTCCCCGAAGTAGCTCAGAATGTACCGACGCAGGCATCCGGAGGTATGGCAATAATCGATCATGTCGTGCAGCTTCAGGTATTCACTGCGCTTGTGCCGGGGGGAGAGCTCGCTGTGCTCAATGAGGTATTTCTGGATTTGAATGTCGGCGGCCTGGTAGAGCAGGGTACATTCCGCGGGCAGGCCGTCCCGACCTGCCCGTCCGGCTTCCTGGTAGTAGGCTTCCAGGTGGCGGGGCATGTTGTGGTGAATCACATAGCGGATATTGGATTTGTCTATACCCAGGCCGAAGGCATTGGTGGCCACCATGACCTGGGTTTCATCACGAATAAAGGCTTCCTGGGCCAGGCACCTTTCCTCCCCACTCAGGCCGGCATGGTAGCGTTCCACACTAACCCGCTTGCTTTTAAGCTGTTCATAGAGATTATCGACTTCTTTGCGGGTGGCGGCGTAGATAATGCCGGATTCGGTCGGGTGCTTTTCGATATACCTGGCTATATAACGGGAGCGGTTGGTTCCTTTAACGACGGAATAGTACAGATTGGGCCGGTCAAACCCGGTCAAAAAGACGGCCGGGTTTCGTAACCCCAGCATATTAATGATATCTTCCTTAACTGCCGGGGTGGCAGTGGCGGTGAAGGCAGCCAGCAGTGGGCGCTGGGGCAACTCTTCAACCCAGGGGGCGATGGCCAGGTAACTGGGGCGAAAGTCGTGGCCCCACTGGGATACGCAGTGGGCCTCATCCACTACCAGCAGATAGAGGGGGAGTTTATGCAATATCTCCGTAAATGCAGGGGACTGCAATCTTTCCGGGGCAACGTAAAGGAGCCGGTAACGGCCTGCCGCGGCTTGGTTCAGCCGTCTGCGCACTTCCCCGGCTTCCAGGGCGCTGCTGATGGTGACGGCAGCTACCCCCACCTCGTTTAAGGCGTCAACCTGGTCTTTCATAAGAGCAATGAGCGGAGAAATAACCAGGCTCAGGCCTGGTCCCATTAGAGCGGGCACCTGATAGCAAAGGGACTTGCCCGCCCCGGTGGGCATAATTCCTACCGTGTCCTGCCCGGCCACTATACTGCCGATAATTTCTTCCTGGCCGGGTTTAAACTGGTGGTAGCCAAATACCTGCTTGACAATATTTTTAGCCCTGTCCAACGAGTCAGTCTCCTCTACAATCTTTACGAACATCCGTTTGCAACATGGTATCACAACTTCCATTTCCAGGACAAGCCCTACAGTCACCTGAGCGTGCCAGGGGGGCGGGGGGGTGACACCCTAAAGTATCCTCCCTTTCCCGCTTGTATTGATCATACCTCGAGTTGCCAGCAAAAACTCCCTCCGTTGACCAGGGGTGATAATCCATTCAAAATTCGTGTTATCTGCGTCCCTGGTACCTTTAGCACCAGTTTTTTAGGGAAAATACCGGCAAAAAGTCGGTTTCGAGGTTATTCTGCAAAAATCGTCGGAGTTTGCTGGAAGAATCATAAAAAATAGGGAAAGCCGGGGGAGGAATCTGCTAATAAGAAAAGAAATCAAAAAATAACTATTATTATAGTTTTTGCCTGTATTTATGGTTTGATTGGCGGAAGAGGAGATGGGATGGATTTTCTCCTATGATAAAAATGGCGTGTCTAGACGGGTGGACACCGGCGGAGACGGAGACCTTGGACCTTGAGGCCGCTCAATGGGCAGCGCCCCGTGTGGATGGTTTTCCCCTGGATACCCGTGACTTTTTGAGCACCAGCAAGGAGGCCGGGGATGAAAAGTGATCCAAGCAAGGCAGGCCTAATCCTTCTGCTTATGAGTGGTTTATTGTTGGGAATGGCAATGCAGCCATCCTCCAGTTTGGCGCAAGATGCCTCCCGGGTGTTTGAGGAGGTTAGTCCGGCCACCGTTAGTGTTTTTACTCCTCTGGGGATAGGAAGCGGCTTTGTAATAAACCCGGAGGGCTTCATTGTGACCTGTGCCCATGTGGTAGGTCGCGGCAAGCGGCTTAAAGTAAAGTTTGCCAACGGGCAAGAGTTTGCGGCGCAAATCATAAAAATAAGTAACCGCATGGATCTGGCGCTAATCAAGATAGAGACCTCTCATCTGCCGGCGGTTATTGTTTCAGTGGAGCCGTTAAAGCCTGGTCATCAAGTGTACGCTGTGGGTGCCCCCATGGGAATGGATTTCAGCCTCAGCGAGGGGATTATAGCCAACCCCAAACGGGTAATAATGGGCAAGGTGCTTATCCAGACCAATATGGCTATTAACTCCGGAAACAGCGGGGGACCCTTGCTGGACAGCGCTGGCCGGGTGGTGGGGATAAATTCCATGAAAATGAACCAGGCGGAAGGGATCGGCTTTGCCATTCCCGCCGCCAGTCTGGTGGGTTTTCTGGAGTCCACCGGTGTAGAGTATTCCGCGCAGGGGGAGTTGTCTCCGGAAGAACGGGTGAATATGGGTGCTGGCGAAGAACCGGATGAAGAAGAAAAAGGCGTTACAGTAGCTTGGGTAGTGGCCGGGGTCCTGTTTCTGGTGGGGCTGGCCGGGGCGGTTTTGCTAATCAGGCGCCGGAATGCACGCTGCAGGGACCCCGAAATTGTCCTGTTTGCCCGTTCCCAGACTGCTCCTTATGAGGACCTGGGGGATGTTGAGATAGATTTGCAAAGTAATACACAGGGCAAAGGGGAGGACGAGGATGGCCAAGATCAATGTAACCATCATTGATGTGACCGGGAACAAGGAACAGAAGGCGGTACTTCCGGATGATGCTCCGGTGCGCCGGATTATTGCCAAGCTCATTCAGATGATGGAACTGCCTGCTACCGGGCCGGACGGGCAGCCGATGAGTTACAAGTTTGTCCACAAGGCATCGGGGCGGCAGTTGACCGACGAGCAGACCCTCAACCAGGCCAGTGTACAGGACGGGGATGTCTTACGGTTGCAGCCGGAAATTACCGCTGGAGAAAGGCGCTGAGATGGCGAGGGCAGGGGACAGCCGCGTGGATATAGAGAGGGTAAGCACTCATCCGCATCCCGAGCAGCCGGTGCTGGACCTGGAAGAGGCCTTGCAGGATGACAATGACCGCTACAGCCGCTTGCGCCTCATACCCTGGTGGGATCAGGAGCGACTGGCCGGGGCACGGGTAATGGTGGTGGGCGCCGGCGCGCTGGGAAACGAGATTTTAAAAAACCTGGCCTTGCTGGGCGTGGGTCATATCTATGTGGTTGATTTTGATGTCATTGAAAATTCCAATCTATCGCGGTCGGTACTCTATCGTCCCCGTAATGAAGGAGCAATAAAGGCGGAAGTTGCTGCCCGGGCAGTTGCGGAGATAAACCCGGACTGCCGGGTATACTGGCTGAACGGGAATGTGGCCTGGGATATCGGGCTGGGTCTTTTTCGCCGCATGGATGTAGTCATCGGCGGGCTGGACAACCGTGAGGCCCGCCTGGCCATCAACCAGGCCTGTTGGCGGGTGAATGTACCCTGGGTGGACGGGGCCATCGAAGTTCTCTTTGGTGTCGCCCGGGTTTTCTGGCCTCCCCACAGCGCCTGCTATGAGTGTACCATGACTGAACAGGACTATCGGCTTTTACATATGCGGCGTTCCTGTGCACTATTGTCCCGGCAGGAAATGCTGGCCGGCAAGGTCCCTACCACCCCCACCACCGCCGCCGTGATTGCCGGCATCCAGGTGCAGGAGGCGGTAAAAATACTGCATAATCGTCCCGATTTGCCCACCCTGGCCGGGAAGGGGTTCTTTTTCAACGGGCTGACTCATGATTCTTATGTGGTTGAGTACGCACGGAAAGAGTTTTGCCCGTCCCATGAATGTTTTGAACCGGTAGTGGCAATGCAACGCCGGGTCAGTAATACCACCGCTGCTGAAATGCTGGCCCTGGCCCAGGACCATCTCGGTGCGGGAAGCCTGATCGAGCTGCATCGGGAACTGGTGGTGGCTCTCCACTGTGAACATTGCCAGAGCGAGGAAAAACTCATCCAGTTGCTGGGACGGTTGGGGGAAAAGGAAGCCCGTTGCCCGCAGTGCGGAGAAGTCCGCCGGCCGGTTTTGACCCATGCCCTGGATGGAGAGGAAGATTTTCT
>Ga0116193_1002482_pt1 | contig 14018 bp, 5 predicted proteins | sample AD_UKC115_MetaG_FD_89892 | JGI IMG/M metagenome (GOLD analysis project Ga0116193, IMG submission 89892) | Active sludge microbial communities of municipal wastewater-treating anaerobic digesters from Hong Kong - AD_UKC115_MetaG | ecosystem: Engineered > Bioreactor > Anaerobic > Digestate | place... | reverse complement strand
TTCTCCATTCTGTTTTACCAGGAAGAACAAATGGATGGTTCGTTTGAAGATACCCGTGCCGAGACCTGGACGTATTACACGGCCAAAAAGGAATTTACTTTCATCAACGGCGAGCTGGAGGGTAGCGATGAAATCACCCATGATCTCGCGGGCGTCATTCCCACAGGCTATGTACCGGAACAGTTCACTGCGGAGATGACGATCTCTGATCTGGCAGCAGCGGCAGGGCTGGATGCGTATCTCTACGCCCTCCTGGATTCAGAACTGGTGGAAGACGGGCGGTTGTATTATGCCCCTCAGCTTGCGTGGGGATATAAAAAGAACGCGCTTGCCTTCGTCAGCGGGTTGGCCCTGGTAGAAGGAGGCGGACAATGAAATCGCTGCGCATCATGCTCTCGATCCTGCTGGCGTGCGCTTTCTTTGCGGCAGGTTTTCTCCAACCGGTACAGGGCAGCCATCTGCCCCCGGGACCCACATATGACGACGCTTCGATGCTTCAGGCAGTCAGTGAGGAACTGCTGGCGGGGGATGCCTGGCTGGGAATGGGTTCGGGTGGCGTATTCATGGCACCCGTCATGGTCAGATCCAAACAGGATGAGGATCTCGATATGTCGTTGATCGAAGCTGAATTAAATGCGGTCAAGGCAGAACGAGCCCGACTGGATGCCGAATGTCAGGCTGCCAGGCAGCGCTATCCGAACGATCAATGCTACCTGAAAAAACTGAACAAACTTTGCGATCAGAAAAAGGCCGAGTTGAAGTCACAGGAAGACCTTCTGCGCAGCTTTTGGGGTGACCGCCGGAAGGCGACCACCAAATTCTTTGGCAGGATTAACGCCTTCCGCCGCGATATCTGGCATCAACTGGGTGCGCCGGGTCGGCGCATTGTGCGCAATGTTGGCGAAGCCGTCAAAGAGATGGTGATTGCCAACCAGCCGGTGACCGGAAGCGTGGTGCGCGCTGTTCTCAGACGGGAAGTCAGGCGCGAGATCAAGAATTACGCCTTTGAGAGAGTGGTACGGGTGATCGGCGGTTCTTTGGATGTTGGCGGAGCCTGTGACGAAGAACTGACTGAATGGCAAAAAACGCGCATGCCTGAAATTGTCAGGCCTGAAGAGACCAAAGTTTCTCCGACCACCGCAGAAACAGAAACCGTCTTACAGCAGTTTGGAGGAGACTGGGCCGGCGGGGGCGCCTGCGGCGAGGGTGAGGATCCTCCCTTCCGCTGGAATGTCTCTCTTGTTCAAGACGATACAGGCTGGGTGAGCGGGACGATCTCGTTTCATGCCTGCCCAGGTGGAGGGGCTGCCTTTTACAACGTGACCGGTCAGGCAACGGAAGACGAAGTGTTGGAACTCACCGGGATTAAAACCGGTGGCCGCGGCGACCTGGGCGATAACGCCCGTAACCGTATCACCTTTAAGATCCGTTATAAAAAAGCTCCCAGACCGAATTTATCGAAATAGGTACTGGCGAGCTGATAACAATTTCAATTGAAATGTGGATCAATCACCCGGACGCGGATCATCAGGAGGAGAGATGTTTCAGTTTTTCCGGGCTGATCGTATTCCATTCCCAGGTTTCGTCTCTTTTGGAAGGTTCAACCAGCAGCAGCGATTGACCGTCGCGCAAGATAGGGTAGGCTTCTTCGCTGATATGAATGCGATCGTTGGGCATGGGCTTTCTGCCCCGCAGGTTTTCGACACGGTCGATCGCGCATGTTTCGACGAGATCGGTCAGGGTAAAAATTCCTTTAAGGCTGCGCAACCCATCTAACCACAGGAACCTGCCGTCGTTGCCGTCAAAATAGAGACCTATTGCAGCTAACGCACCGATGACACCCTGACCGCTGCCGGTAAACCCGGCAATGGATATTTTATACGCGCGGGCGAGGTTCATCGCTTCTTGACGGTCGAGAAAAACTGACTTCGCCTGGCGTCCCCAGGCGGTAATGGCGGGCGAGACCGAGCTCCAGGCGGCGAGCGCGAAGCCTGAATTCGACCCGGCAGCGCATTCGTGCATCAGGAACGTGCGGCAGATCAATTCGATGTCGCGCTGAGCATCGTGGTCGGCGTCGACCAGCAGACAAACGCTCTGGTTTTGAGAAGTCGAATTGATGTTAGGATGGTGTGCGAGCTGGTGGCCGGTGACCGAAACCATCCTACCGCTGCGGCTGGCTTCGATTTTCGCACCCAGGCGTTGTGCCAGACTGCCTGTGTCTCCGGTTTTAGGGTTATCTGTGTCATCGATGCCGATCAAAAACAACATTTTTCAATACCTTTATTTCGTTTGCTTGCATCGGGATATAAAGCAAAGTCAATTTCCTGCTGATGATTCTTCTCGATAATGGCAGGGCCTTTCGATAAATTTACCGTATGTTCCTGGAACAGGACTAATCATATTCAGACACGAATAAATTGTCAAATGGCTCATCCGATCCGTAAAAGGTAAAGGGCAAGGCCGCTGTATCTTGGTGATTCCTGCGGTTTTTTAACCGTAAGAGATGCAATCACACCGGAATGTGTCGAATATTCCAGCCTTTCCTGAGAGTAAAGCAGAACCCGGTATCGTTTGGCTTCGTAAATAGCCCGTTGTTCGAATTGATCTGATCCTGGTTCCATGAAGGCTGTGGGCCTCAAGGCTGTGTTAGAATAACCTCCGTTTTAAATTTCATTATTGAAAAGGTTTACTCATGCCCGACTTTGCTGTATCCATTGCCAGGGCGCTGAATTTGCGCCCAACCCAAGTATCTGCTGCCATCGAACTTCTGGATGGTGGAGCCACCATCCCATTTATCGCCCGTTACCGCAAGGAAGCCACCGGCACGTTGGATGAAGACCAGTTAAGACAGGTACAAACGCTGCTCGAAAAAGGTCGCGCACTCGAAGAACGCCGCACTGCTGTCATTGCCTCTATTGAAGAACAGGGGAAAATGACCCCTGAACTGCTGGAAAAACTGACCGCAGCCGATACCATCACCGCTGTTGAGGATCTCTACGCGCCTTATAAACCCAAGCGGAAAACCCGCGCTTCGGTGGCGCGTGAAAAAGGACTGCAGGGACTGGCTGATCTGATCCTGACGCAGGCACAGACCTCTTCTACCGCTGAAGCTGCGGCACAGGAATACCTCAACGAGCAGGTGCTCACCATTGAAGACGCGTTGGCTGGCGCGCGAGACATCGTTGCTGAAACCATCAGTGACCACGCCGAAATCCGCGCGGCGGTGCGCCAGAAAGCCATGCAGAACGGCCAGATCATCAGTGAGAAGATCGAAGACGCCGTTGATGAAAAGGCGGTTTATGAAACTTATTACGAGTTCAGCGGTCAGGTCAACCGCATGCGCCCTCACCAGGTTTTAGCCCTGAACCGTGGCGAAACCGAAAAAGTGCTGCGGGTGAAGGTTGCACTCGAAGAGAAAGATTGGAAGCTCTGCATTGTCAATGTTTTCAGACCAGACCTGCGCAGCCCCTTCTGCAGCCAACTTGAAATGGCCATTACCGACGCTGCCGAACGCCTGCTGCTGCCTGCCATCGAGCGCGATGTGCGACGCGAATTGACCCTGGCGGCTGAGACGCATGCCATTAAGGTCTTCGGTACCAATCTCAAGGCGCTGCTGGGTCTGCCGCCCCTGGCCAATCAGACGGTTCTTGGGCTTGACCCTGGCTTTCGCACCGGAACCAAGCTGGCGGTGGTTGACCCTTCAGGAAAACTGCTGGACACGGGCACGATCTACCCGCATGAGCCCCAGAAACAGTGGAAAGAGGCGAAAGAAAAGCTAAAGAGCCTGATCGAGAAGCACAAAGTCACCCTGATTTCGATAGGCAACGGAACGGCTTCACGCGAAACCGAACAGCTGGCGGCTGAATTGACGCGCGAGATGCCTCAGGTGAAATACATCATTACCAACGAAGCCGGTGCTTCGGTTTGTTCTGCCAGCCCGCTGGCGCGCGCCGAGATGCCTGACCTGGATGTTTCGATCCGCGGCGCGGTTTCGATCGCACGCCGGGTGCAGGATCCGCTGGCTGAACTGGTGAAGATTGACCCACGCTCGATCGGCGTCGGCCTCTATCAGCACGATGTGGATCAAACCGCGCTGGCCGCAGCACTGACCGGCGTGGTGGAAGACGTGGTCAACCGCGTGGGTGTGGAGGTTAACACGGCTTCAGCGGCTCTGCTGGGGTATGTTTCAGGCATCGGCCCTAAACTGGCGGAAAAGATTGTGGCCGTGCGTAATGAACAGGGTCCGTTTCCCGATCGTGAGAGCCTGCGCAGCGTGCCTGGCCTTGGGCCAAAAGCCTATGAACAATCTGCCGGATTCCTGCGCATCCGTGGGGGCGTGAACCCGCTGGATGCCAGTGCCATTCACCCCGAGAGCTACCCGGTGGCCACCGCTGTGCTGGAAGTGGCCGGCGTCAGCGCTGATGCACCCTTCGAGGAACGCCAGGCCGCCATTGACAGGCTGCGCAAGCGGCCGGTGGAGGAACTGGCGGAGGAGATCGGCTGCGGCGTGCCAACCCTTTCAGACATCCTTGAGCAGCTTGTTCGGCCAGGGCGCGATCCCCGTGAGGATGCTCCCGCTCCTATCCTGCGATCTGACGTGCTCAAAATGGAAGATTTGACTGTGGGAATGAAACTCAAGGGAACGGTGCGCAACGTGGTCGATTTCGGCATCTTTGTCGATATTGGTGTCAAACAGGATGGCCTACTGCACCGCACCCAGTTAAAACCGGGCGCCGCGCTGCAGGTGGGTGACATCATTGAGGTGACCATCCTTAAAGTTGAGCCAGAGCGCGGGCGTATTTCTCTAGGGATGAAGGAATAAGCAAAGTTAAAAATTGGATTTAACTTGACTCCCCGGCAGCTGGTCATCAGATGCCGGGGAATTTATCTCCTACTATTTGGTGCTTGAATATAAAAAAGGGGCGTGATAAACTGAATTTAAGCGGGTCTTCTTCATAATATCCTCAACGTGAAATTCCTAAAATTTAAAATCCATGTTTGCTTGGGAGGGGTGTCATGTTTAAACTTGCAAAAACCTTCACTCTGGCAATTTTGCTTGCGGCGCTGTTCGTGTTGTTTTCCACGAGCAGCGTTTTTGCTGATGATGGGGGGGCGACTGGCGAAACCCCGGTAGCTGCTGAATCAGACAGCGGAGAAGTAACGCCAACCGATGAGCCGCCCACAACAGAAACCCCTGTGGCTGAAGAAACACCACTTCCCCAAGAAACAACCGCTGACCCCCTGATAACCGAAGAACCCCTTCCAACTGAACCCCTTGCGGTGGAAGAAACACCGTTCCCCGAGGAAAGCCTCCCTCTCGATGGAGAATTGATCCTGGCGGATGAAGCCGGGGATCCGCTGGTGATGGCCAGCGAAGAAACCGCCGCTCTGCTGCAAGGCGGTGACCCTTACTTTATGGTGGGCACACAAAAATACGCCTGGGTGTTTGATACTGACGGGCTGCCAGGCTGGCAGACCGACTGCCCTGCCGGCACCACGCCGGGCACGACCTGTTTTCAGGCAATAGGAAGCCACACGATTGAGACCGTATTAGATTTTATCGATGCCAATGGATTGGTGCCGACCGATAAAAAGATTTATGTTGAGGCCGGAATTTACAACGAACAGGTTGCGCTCGGGTATACCGGAATTGTGATCGATGGAACTTCGAGCATATTCTTAAAACAGCTTGTTGGCTTAATCGGGGTGGATGGTTCAGATGAAACCATCATCAATGGCAATGTAACCGTGCGTGGGACGGTTGGTGGGTTTACCCTATCTGGTTTCACGATTAACGGCGGTGTGACCTTCAGCTCGAACCTGGGCAGTTTAACCCTTAATGACCTGGTGGTAGAAAACGCAAATGGCACCGGGGTGGTTGTAGAAGGACAAAGCGGTTCAGTAACACTCACAAACATCCAATCCAGTGACAACCTGGGCGCCGGTTTGTATCTCGAAAATACCAGTTCAACGACCGCCTACCCGGTAGCCATCACCAACAGTGAATTTGACGACAACGGATTGGGTTCCGAAATCTATTCTAAGGGATCCATCTCGATCAACGGGGTGTCTGCCAGCCGCAACTATGGCACAGGTATGTATATTGAAACCCTTGGAGCAGTCACCATTAAAAATGGTGTTTTCTCTGATAACCAGTTCTATGACGACAACTATCTTCAGGACTGGGGGATTGGACTCAATATCCATAATCAAACCACCACCGCCGCCGTCACTCTTGAAAATATTCAGGCAAATGGCAACGGTGATAGTGGCGTCTGGGTGACGACCATCGGGGCGATCACAGCTAAAACCATCAATGCCTCGAACAACTGGGGGCGCGGAATGTTCATTGCTCCACACACGATTTGGACGTACCCGACGACGGTCTCAATTTCTGACGGTGTCTTTAACAGCAACGCCGCAGTCGGGTTGCAGGTTGAAGCGAAGGGGAACGTTACACTTTCTTATGTCAATGGCAGCGATAACGCCTGGAACGGCGTGTATGTTGATAATTGTGTGTGGGATGGAGCGAAGTGTTCAGGCACTGGAACGGTAACCATTCTGAACCCATACCAGGCTCCAATGGAATTTAACTGGAACGGATCTGCGGGAATATTCAGCGGACTGGGGATCGATTCTGGCGGGGCAGTGACCATGACTGGCATTTCTGCCAGCGGAAACACCGGGAGTGGAATTGAGGTGAATAACCGGTATCCAGGAAAAACTGGCGGGGTGACGTTTAACGTCCTGCCTGAAATCTTGACCACTTCTCAACAAAGCATGTTCATCAGCAACAATGATGCGGGAATTTCCATTTTTTCCAATGGACCGGTGGCAGTCAATGGAAATCTGAAATTCACCATCTTTGTTGAAAACAATCAAGCCATGGGGATCAGAATTGGTGATAGCACTTATCCGACGGGGAGCACGGTAACGATTAAGGGCGTGGATTTGGTTGACAACCCGGTCAGGTCGATCGTGATTTACAGCAAAGGAACCATCAACCTTGATTCGGTTTGGGTGAATCATGAGCTGAGTGATGACCATTACACCGCTAACACGGGGATTTATCTCGAAAATCTCGCTGGCAGTGGCGGTGTGAGCATTATCAACGCTGGGGCCAAATACACAGGTTCTTATGGTATTTATATCGTCAGCAAAGGAGCGGTTGCGATTAAAAACGTCTCAACTTATCTGACTGGACTTCAGGGCATCTATGTGGATAATTCCAGCGCGGTTACCGCTCAACCCGTCACCCTGACGGATATCAACGTTGAGTATGCACACGGCAATGGTGTGGAAATCTATTCCAAAGGAACGGTGACGCTTAACGGTGTGAATTCGTATAACCACTCAGGCCGGTCTCTGCCTCAATACCAGTCGGTCGACCTCACAGCAGACGCATACACAGGAACCTGGTTCAATTTTCCCGGTCAGATTGGAGCATCGATTTCAATCACGCTGAGTTATTCGGGTTCCGCGAACATCCGCCTGGTGGATACGACAACAGGCGCAAACCTCCTGGATGCAAATGCCACTTCCACATACTCTTCTGGCGCGATCATGTTGCCTTCTACGGGTATGTATTATTTGTTTGTAACCTGGAACTGGCAGGGTGATCCTACTTACACGTTGAATTTTCGATATAACACCGCCGTTCCCTACACAGTCTCTGGCCAGCACTATTCCGGTATCTACATAAATAACACCTATGGCAGTGGAGATGTGACGATCCAGGGATCGTCTATCAACCCTTATCCATGGGTCTCAGAGAACACTGGCAATGGTATTGATGTCAACAGTAAGGGGAACATCAAGCTGCTCAAAACTTCTCTATATCGCAACCAATACAACGGCGCCACGCTTGTCAACTCCAATGCGGCCAGCGCCAAAGCCGTTACAGCAGGAAGCCTGGATATTCTGAATTCAGGTCAAGCAGGTTTACATATCTATTCCATTGGAGCGGTGACGATGAGCAGCATCAATTCGTCAGAGAATGCCTACAGTGGAATTGATGTACACAATTGCATTTTGTCATCTGGTAAATGTATCGGATCTGGGGCGGTATCTTTGACTGGAACCAACCATGTGAACTTCAATGGTGATTCAGGGATTTATATCTATACCATTGGAATGGTCACCCTGAACAACATCGAAGCTGTTGGGAATTTTCAAGCGGGATTATATATAACAGGCCCTTTGAACACCGAGCTGGCGGTCATTCCTTCGGGCGGCGGTGTCACGCTCAACTATACCAACAACTTCCGCAACTCCATTGGAGGTTCAAAACATTTCTCAGGTGTGTATATTCGCACCTATGGTCCCGTTTCTCTGAAAAATCTTGAAGTACACGACAACGATTGGATGGGCATTGATATCCGCAACCAGTTTGCAACCACTAACCAGCCAGTAACGCTCACAGACGTCAGTGTGTGGAATAACGGTAATATCGGTATCAATATCCTTTCGAAAGGTACGGTGACTCTTAATGGAGTCTCTTCAACCTCCAATTACTACACCAATTTTTCAGTCAATTATGGAGAGACTATCAAGGCACTGGGTGCCGGCCCGTTGTTTTTTGATTTCGTGGTGCCAGACGCGGTAAATCTGACCATTACATTCACCTCTCCCGAATTTCAGGGCAACGTTATTTTATACGATCCAGATTATAACTGGCTGGGTTCAGTTTATGTGAGCGGTGGGAATCCGGGAAGCATAAACGCAGGAACGGTCAGCGGTGGTACCTATCACCTGGAAGCGTGGAACTGGTCTCTGGGAGCTTTTGCTTATCAACTCTCTATCAGTGATCCGGCTGGTGTGTTGGATTCCAATTATGCCATCTCCATCATGGGGATCAGAATTGACAACACTGCTGGGACCGGCAATATCAGCCTGGGTAAAACCACACTCAGCGGTAATACACTTGCTGCTTACAATACCGGAGAAGGGATTGACATTAACACAAATGGGAACCTGTTGGTCACCTATACCACAGTAACCGAAAACTATGGGAATGGCCTCTATATTACGAACAATGGACAGGGAAAAACAAACACGCTCACGGATGTGACTTCTTCAGAGAGTGGTGCTTATGGGGTTGTGATCACGGCGTTAGGACCTGTATCCTGGACAAAAGGGCTGGTGATGAACAATGGGTGGGTAACACCTGCAAGCGCTGTGGGGATTTGGAATTTAGGCGCAAATTCTTCAGCACCCGTGACACTTTCAAAATTAAGGGTTTATGGTTCGCGGAGCGACGGAATCGATGTGTACAGCAAGGGCGCAGTAAGTGTAACGGACTCAATAGTGATGGACAACGCAAGTGACGGGCTTTACATCACCACGAAAGGTGCCATCAGCCTGACACGCACAAAGATTCAGTTTAATCATAACCCCTACGGGAGCTTAACCTATGGAGCTTACCTCGATAATGGAGGAAGTACCAGCCTTACCCCGCCAGGAGTTACGATCACAGACAGCGATTTTTCCTACAACTCCTATGGTTTATATGTCTACTCCAAAGGTACCGTGGCCCTCTACGGTGTCAATGTTGAAAACAATTATGATCACGGCGATTGGATTGGTCTGGGAACCACGTTGAGCGCTACCCTTCCGGGGTATAACGAGATTTTTGTTGATGACTATGGCTGGATCGATGGGGGAGACAGCGTCACCTGGACCTTCGAGGTCACTGATGTGGATTATGACCTGGCTCTCTACCTGGATATTTTCATGGATGGTTATGGTGGGATCTACGACAGTGATTTCAACTACATTGACATTGATTATTGGGATGTGAACAGTATTCCCCACTACATTCTCCAGCCAGGTGAATACCATGTCATGATCTACACATACGCGAATGATGCGGGCGGTGTTTACAACCTTGGTCTTAATGCTGATCCCGGGGATTTCGCCAGTGGTACCAGCGCCAACGGGGTGGGAATCGAAACGAATGGCAGTGTCATCGTGGCTCGCAGCACTGCCCGTAATAACAATAACTTTACTAAAAACGGTTGGAACGGATTGGGCATTTGGGCAGCAGGCAGCGTAAACCTCAGCGACCTTGTGGCAAATGGCAACCTCTATAAAGGTGTGAATATCTCTGCGGAGACAACAGGCAAACCGGTCACGATTAATAAACTCTATATGACCGACAACTACTACCAGAATCTGGATATCCATTCGTATGGACCCGTCTCCTGGACTACAGGATTATCATCGGGGTCAATGTTCGGAACCGGGGTATTCACCACCCTGGCTTCATCTCCTCAGGCGATTGCCATCAGTAAAGTCAGGTTTGAGAATGCCACTGTTGGTTCCGGTCTGGATGTGGAAGGAAGCGGCGGCATCACCCTCACAAGCGTAGCGGCATGGAATAATGACCAATTTGGGCTTTATGTCGACAATTCCAGCGGAAGCGGCCCTGTTACCGTAAACAACACCGCCGGGCAATTGATCGCGGCGAATGGATTCGCAGGGCTTTACATTAATTCGAATGGGAGTGTCACTCTTGTCAACGTGGGATCAACTTCGAATGGTGGGAGTGGTATTTTCGTTGATAACACATACTCAACGGCAGCCGTGAAGCCCGGGGTTGTCGTCGCGTACTCTCTAGACCGCTGGGTGGATTACAATGGTTACCGGGGTATCGACATCCTATCGAATGGTTCGATCAGGCTGACCACCACCAAAACACTGTACGTGGATATGAACAGTGACACCGGTATCTACCTGAATAATGCGACCGGGGGCACTTCAGCAGGAGTGGTTTTGGGTGGAGGAACACCTGAAACCTCGACCAGTCAAATTCGCATTACCAACCACTGGGGCGGCTATGGTCTCTTCCTCTACAGCCAGGGACCTGTTGCCCTGTACAATACCTATTCAGCCAATACTTATTACGATTCCATCCTGATCGGATCTGAAGGATCGGAAACCAGCAGGCCTTCATCAGTCACTCTAACCAATATTGTGACGGAATTTTCAAACGCCAGTGGACTTCCAACAGATGGGGTTCATATCCATGCGGCCGGTCCTGTGACCATCACAAAGATACACGCGGTTGGTCATTATGGAGATGGACTGGACATCTTCTCAACCGCGGGCCTGGTTACAGTGAAGAAGGCACTCACCAAGTGGAACGGAAGTGACGACACCAGGTATGGCATCATGATCAATGCGGTGGGAGGTGTGATTTTAGACTCGATCATTTCCAATGGAAATGACCATAACCTCTATATCAATACCCTGGGTGGAGTAACCCTGCTTGGCACATACTACAAGAATGAATTCAATCATTCCTATGCCGGCGATTCAATCACAATCTATGCCGGCACTGGCGGAATTAATCTGAACCGGATGGATTTGATCTATAATTCTGGAGGAACCATCCTCGAGACGACAGGAAAACTTACCATAAAGAATACCCTCATCCAGAATAACCAATACAGCGTTTCTGCTGTAGCGGGTAATGGCGCCGAGTTTAACAAAGTGTTTTCTTTCAGCAATGGGCTTTTCGACGAAGATCATGACGGAGCCTTCGAAGTGTTCAACACCGATGGCATCAAGCTTACACTGAACGGCGGGGCAGTTTCGTTCACTGACAGCGCATTCGTGGGGAACACCGGCAGTGGGATCGAGATCAAGTTCTATGCAGCGCCGCCTTATCCGCTAACCTTCTTGCGCACGATTTACTTTGGCAATGACAGCGATTACACCGGAGATGCCAATCTCAAGACATATCACCTGTAGACGCCAGTCCATCTGAAACACCTCTCCCCGGCATCTGATGATTAGATGCCGGGGGATTTTTTTGGCAGACCTCACAAATATGGGGTCTAATGACCAGATCTCTTACGAAAAAGCCACCATTGATAAACAATATTCTGTCTGTTGTATTAGAAGGGTCAATGTGATAACATCATTAAGTTAGGCGGAAATTGAAGCACTTTTTTCAATTGAATTTATAAGGGCTACGCTGGAGGGGAATCATGCAAAGATACTTCAAAACGATTTCGTTGGCATTGTTACTGGCAGCGCTGTTCGTGTTGTTTTCTACGAGCAGCGTTTTTGCTGATGATGGCGGCACAAGCGGAGAAACTCCGGCCGCCGCGGAACCGGGGATCGGGGAGCCGGTGCAAACCGAACCCCCCGTGATGGAAGCCACACCAACCCCCGAAGGAACGGCGACCGAATCAACAGCGGTGGAAGAACCCCTGCCAACCGTAACTCCAGCGTTGGAAGAAACGCCAGAACCTGGTGAGACTCTTTCCTCTGACGGTGAGGTAATCCTGGCCAACGAAGATGGGGATCCGCTGGTGATGGCCAGCCAGGAAACCGCTGCACTGCTGCGCGGCGGCGATCCCTATTTTATGGTAGGCACGCAAAAGTATGCCTGGGTGTTCGATATTGATGGCCTTCCGGGCTGGCAGAGCGACTGCCCTGCCGGAACCACACCGGGCACGACCTGTTTTCAGGCCACAGGCACGGGTACCATCGCAGAGGTATTGAATTTCATTGACGCCAACGGCCTCGTTCCTACCGATAAGAAGATTTACGTTGAGGCGGGCATCTATGACGAAAGCGCGGCTGGTGTTGTCATCGATGGGACGAGCAGCATCTTCCTCAAGCAGCTCAACGGCCTGATCGGTGTGAACGGCTCAGAAAATACCACGATCATCGGTGATGTGACCGTGGCTGGTACCGCGGCAGGATTCACCCTCTCTGGATTCACGATCCAAGGCGGTGTGACGATTGCGTCTGTCACTGGAAGCACGATTTTGAATGACCTGGATGTGAAAAACACATCGGGCGACGGCGTATTGGTTATCGATCAGCGCGGCGCGGTAACGATCAACGGGGTAAAAACGACCGAAAACCTCGGGGTTGGCCTGGTGGTGGATAATTCGACGACCACATCGGCCTACCCGGTAACCATCACCAATTCTGAAGTTGAAGATAACGACCAGGGCGCGTTTGTTTACTCCAATGGCACGGTAACCGTTGATGGCATTTCCTCCAGCCGCAACGGCGGTGACGGAATGGTGATCGAAACCAGGGGTGCGGTTACGGTCAAGAACGGTGTCTTTTCCAATAACACTCTGGTTGACGCCGGTAATTATGAGGGTTGGGGAGGGGGGTTGTTGATTCGCAACCAGGCTGCGATAGCGCCCGTCACACTGGAGAATATTCAGGCCAGGAGCAATGACGATGCCGGCATCTGGGTGTGGACCATCGGGCCGGTCACGGCAAAGAATGTTACCGCGGCTTACAATGGCTATCAGGGTTTGCTGGTCACAGATGATTACTGGAATGGCAGCACGCAATCCTCAACCACGGTGAGCATTTCAGACAGCACCTTCAATAACAATACCGCTGAAGGCTTACGGGTTCACGCAAAAGGCAACGTTACCCTTTCTTACGTGAGCGCCACCTATAATTCAAGCGAAGGTGCGATCATCGATACCTGCCTTTTCGATGGAACGAAATGTCTTGGTGCCGGATCGGTTACCATCCTCAATCCGTACCAGACCACAATGGATTTCAGTTTTAACGGCATTGCGGGTACATTTGATGGTTTAGACATTTATGCGGCAGGTGCCGTGACGATCACCGGTATTTCTGCCCGCGTAAACACCGGTTCAGGTCTGTTTGTGGTCAACAACTTCCCGGGCAAAACTGGCGGTGTGACCCTCAATTCTTTGCCCGAGGTGCTCGGTTACCCGCAGCAGAGCAAGTTTGACGCCAATGGCCTTGTGGGTGTGGAAGTCTATTCCAACGGGCCGGTGGCGATCAATGGCAAACCTTCTTTCACCATGCGAATGAACAACAACACCCAGGGTGGGATCGTGATTGGTGATCATTTCAATCCATCTGGCAGTACCGTAAAAATCACGGGAGTGAATCTTTATAACACCGGCAATACCGCGGTGACGGTTTACAGCAAGGGTGCGATCACCATCGATTCGGTGTGGGTGGATCAGTCATGGAGTGAGAGTTACGGCGGTTCAGGGTTC
>Ga0116193_1002480_pt1 | contig 14020 bp, 9 predicted proteins | sample AD_UKC115_MetaG_FD_89892 | JGI IMG/M metagenome (GOLD analysis project Ga0116193, IMG submission 89892) | Active sludge microbial communities of municipal wastewater-treating anaerobic digesters from Hong Kong - AD_UKC115_MetaG | ecosystem: Engineered > Bioreactor > Anaerobic > Digestate | place... | reverse complement strand
GGGCACGTGCAGCTGGGCGGCATCGACATGCTTGTGCTGGATGAAGCCGACCGTATGCTCGACATGGGATTCGTGCGCGACGTTCGCCGCATTGTTAATCAATTGCCCTCTGCGCGCCAGACCATGCTTTTCTCCGCCACGCTGACGCCCGAAATCTCACGCCTTGCCGCTGACATGCTTCACGACCCGATCAGGGTAAGCGTCACGCCTCCGGCCTCGGTTTCCATGCGCATCGATCAGCGCGTCTTTTTTGTGGCGCAGGGTGATAAACGCGATTTGCTCACAGGGTTGCTAGCGGACATGCCAGTGCGCCGCGCTTTGGTTTTCACCCGCACAAAGCATCGCGCCGACCGTCTCAGCCGCGTGCTGCAGGGCGCGGGATTCCAGGCCGACGCCATTCATTCCAACAAGAGCCAAAGTGCGCGCCAGAAGGTACTGCGCGCCTTTGACCGCGGCGAACTGGAGATTCTGGTGGCCACCGATATTGTGGCGCGCGGCATTGATGTGGAGGGAATTTCGCACGTCATCAACTACGAGATGCCCAATGATGCGGAAAGTTACGTGCACCGCATTGGCCGCACCGCCCGGGCTGGCGCCAGCGGCATTGCGCTGTCCTTTTGCGATGCCGAAGAAGTCGGCTGCTTGCGCGGCATCGAACGCCTGACGCAAACGCCGTTGACCCCCATCGGCGACCATCGCTTCCATGCTCCGGGCATTGCGGCGATGCATGACGGCGGCAGCGGCAACCTCAGCGCGGCGGCTCGACCACCAAAGAAGACAGCACGCCTTCTGTTCAATGGCGGCGCCCGACGCGGCAGACGATAAAGGATTCAACCGCGAAGACGCGAAGGAACGCGAAGAACATCCAAAAAATGAACTCGTAGGATGGGCAGCGGCCCACTATGCTTGTGCACAGTTGTACTCGACGGCTGTGGTGGGCTCGCTGGCCAACCCTACGATTTCTTATTCCCTTCGCGGTTCTTCGCGCCTTTGCGGTTTATGTCGCAGCTTTATTCCGCCTGCTCTGTAAACCATGAGGCGGGCTGGGATTCTGAGGCCGGTTGCGATTCCGTTTCCGGTTTGATTAATTTCAGATATTCCTTCGCCGCCGTGGCATGTTTGCCCTTGCTGTTTTCGGCAAGGAACTCATTGAACAATCTGCGCGCCTCGGAGTCGTTGCCGGTCAAGAACGCCGCCACCGCATGATAGAAGTTCAACTGGCGCAATTTGGTCGTGGCATCCTCGGGCACTTGCGCCACAACCAAATCCCAGTCGTTCATCAAACGCTCGGCAACTTCGACAGGCACGCGCTTGCCCGGCACTTGGATGAATCGCGCATCCATGCCCGTCACTTCGGTGACAAGGGTCTTGGCGCGCTCGGTTTTGCCCTGCTCCAGCACGCGCTCGACTTCATCGCGCTGCTCATCGGTCAGGTTCTGCGCCTGCACTTCGGCGGCAGATTTCTCCACCTGCGCCCATTGGCCGCGCTCGGCCATGCCTTTCAGATTATCCACATTCTGCTGCACGAGATTGCGGCGGAAGAGCGTGGCCGTAGTCTCCAAATCCGCAACGGTCTGCGGCATCAGATCATACGCATCGCGTTTTTGAATTAAATTGAGAAAGCCTTGATAATCGTTCCCTTCCGCAAGTCGATTTAGTTGCGAAACATATTCATCCGTCTCGCGCCGGGCAATCAGGTTCTCCACTGATCCACCTTTGCGCGTAATGTCACGGCGCAATTTTTCGGGATATACGTTCAGAAAATCCGAGGCGGTCTTGCGCGCTTGCTCGTAATCGCCGCTGGCAATGAGCGGCAGCACCTTTTGTTGATAATCCTGGCGCACGCTTTGCAACAGCGAGTTGTAAAACTCTTTGGTTTCACGGCTGGGCGCGGCATCGCCGCCGGGTTGCATCAGGCGTGAGACTTTGATCAACGTGGTGGCATTGTTTTGCGATTCCACCCATTCAGCGCGGATCAAGGCCAGTTCATCGACCTCATTGGAACGACGCACCTGCTCAATCTGCTCGCGCAAGGCCGCTACGTCAATATCCGTCAGCGCGCCCTGTTTCACGGCAGACTCCAGACGATCGAGCCGAAACATAATGCGCGGCAGGCCCTCCCCCGTGGCGCGATACATATTCACCATCTGCGTGATTTCGCCCCGGGCGCGTTCCTGCACATTCTGCTTCAATTGCTCAAGGCGTTGCGTGTCCTCGCGCTGCAAGCGTTTTTTCCCGAGTTCACGAATCGTCTCCATTGCCGCGGCATAATCGCTGGTGCGCAGGGCCGACTGCGCCAGGTTCATTTGCTGGGCGATATTGTCGCGAATCGTGGTGTTCAGCGCCTCGGCAGCGGTCTTCAAATCGCCGCGCGTCCAGCGGCGGGTCAACAGCGGGCGCAGTTCATTTTGCGCATCGGCCCAATCTCCTTTGCGATAGGAGAGCACGGCCTGATGCAGCGCCGCTGTCTTGGGCCCGGAGCGCGCATAAAAGGCAAATCCCAGCCCCACCAGGATCAGCAGTGCGATGCAGGAGAATGACACCCAGCGATACACCCGCATCACCGGCAGGGCCTTGCGGATCGTTTCGCTCTTGTTCACATAATCATGGGCCTTGGCCAGCGATGGCTCCAGTGCCAGCGCTTCCTGCCATTGCTCCTGGGCTTTGTCGAACTGCTCTTCGCGGGCATAGATCGTCCCCAGCACCACATGGGCATTGACATGGCGCGAATCCAAATCCAGCGCATTGAGCAATTCAACAATGGCTTCCTGGTTGCGTCCGCGTTCGGCGTGTTCCAGGGCCACGTTGTAATGGTGCTTGGCTTTATTCACAATCAACCGCAGCATCGAGAGGTCTTTGCCGCAGTGATAGCAGGCATCCCGCTCGTCTCGGTTATCTGTTTCGCAATAAGGGCATTTCATTCGTGGGCAGCTCGTCAACAGGCCTGCCCGCGTGGGCAATCCTCACACGCGGGCAGGTCGATTCTAGTGGAATCATTCTTTGGCGGGATTAAACAGCGCCGGCCTCGCTTTCAATATCACTCAGCAAACGCTCCAGGTGGTCGATTTCTCCCTCGGCCGTGCCCAGTGAGTTTTGCGTGCGTTTGCGCTTCAAGCCTTCCAGCGCCACTTTCAAGTCCTTGCCGCGCGGGTTTGTGCCAATGGTGGACAAAATCCTTTCGCCGCGAGTGATCAGGTTATCGGCGCGCGTTTCCGTGCTCTCGGAGATCTTCCGGCGCAGCACTTCAGTGGCGCGCACTTGCGCCTCGCTGTGCATGCGCTTCTTGTCCTCTTCGTTCAGGCGCGAATCCGTGGCGGCGATGGTGATCGACTTCTCCACGCCAGTGGCCAAATCCTCGGCTTTGACCTCAAGGATGCGGTCGGCGTTAAGCCGGAACGTGACCTCAATGCGCGGCACGCCACGCGGGGCGGGCGTGATCCCTTCAATCCGCAGCAAGTCGAGGAACGTATTTTCAGAAGCAATCGGCTCCTGTCCTTCGTAAATCGGGAAGGAGATCGCATCCTGGAAGTCACGCGTGGTGGTGAAAATATCCTTGGCTTCCGTCGGATAAGTCGTATTGCGCTCGATGATAACGCCGAACTGGTCGTTCTGCAATCCCACGCCCAGGTTGAATGGGGTCATGTGAATAATGACCGGAGCATCCTTCCCATAGCGCGTGGCCAGCGTGTCTTCAATTTCATCCCCAAGGGGCGCCAGAACCAGCGTCTGGACGGCCGCGCCCAATGCCACGACCTCATCCGGCGATATGTCGCGATGCGGATTCTTGCCCAGCACTTCCTTGACGCGCCGCTGCACCATGGGAATGCGCGTGGAACCGCCGACAAGTAGGATGACATCGATATTCTCGGGCTTCAGGTTGGCATCCTTAATTGCTTCGATCGTGGGGTTAATCGTGCGGTCAACCAAGTCCTCAATCATGGATTCGAATTGCTGGCGCGAAAGCGAGGCTTCGAGCGTCAACGGCCCCTTGTCGGACATGGCAATCGCTTCGATCATGATCGTGGTTTCATTGACTTCCGAAAGCTCAATTTTCGCCTCTTCGGCCGCTTCCTTGATGCGCTGCATGGCGATGGGATCTTCGGAGAGATCCATGCTTTCCTTCTTCTTGAACTCCTCGACCAGGAAATCCATGATGCGCCGGTCAATGTCATCGCCGCCCAAGTGCGTATCGCCGTGAACGGCTAGCACGCGGAAAACGCCCGACTGGAATTCGAGCACGGAAATATCAAAGGTTCCTCCGCCGAAGTCATAAACAAGAATCGTCTGGTCTTTCTGCTTGTCTAAACCATAAGCCAAAGCCGCCGCCGTGGGCTCGTCGATAATGCGGCGCACCTTGAGTCCGGCGATCTCGCCGGCATCGCGCGTAGCCTGGCGCTGCGCATCGGTAAAATAGGCCGGAACGGTGACGACGGCCTGGCTCACTTCCTCGCCGAAATAATCCTCGGTGTCCTGCTTGATCTTCTGCAGGATCATCGCCGAAAGTTCCTGCGGCGTGTAGGTCTTGCCATCGATATTCACGCGGTGCGAGGTTCCCATGTGGCGCTTAATAGAAAACACGGTGCGGCCGATATTCATCACCGCGCCGCGGCGGGCTTTTTTGCCCACCAGAATTTCACCACTTTTGGTGAAGCCCACCACGGAAGGCGTCAAACGATCGCCCAGGGAGTTCGGCACGATCATTGGGCCGTTCTTCTCCATGACGGCCACGGCCGAGTTGGTAGTGCCTAAGTCGATTCCCATGATTCTGGCCATGATGCGTTCTTATCTCCCCTCGTTTTGCGCGATGATCACCTGGGCATCGCGAATGACTTTGCCTTTATAGCGGTAACCGCGTTTCATTTCATGTATGACAACGTTATTGGCATGTTCACGCGTAAGCCGACAATCGATGACTTCCATGCAATTCAAATCCACATTTTTGCCCACGGCTTCAATGGGTGTCAACCCCACGTTTTTCAAATCTTCCTGTATCTTGTAATACAGTCCTTCCAAGCTCTTCAACCAATTATTCACCTCGGCTGTCGGCTCCATGGAACGGAACGCATCGAGGATGCGATCGAAGCCATCCAGCCTTGCCAAGAACCGCTTGATTAGGTTGTCCAATTCCTTGCTGCTGCCATTTCCCTGGTTCGCCCGCAGCGTCTCGTTCATCTCCCGCAAGTGGGCCTGATCCTGCAACATCTCGGCCAGCGTGTTGATCAAATCATGCGCCACAGCCTGCCCCGCCTCGAATACAGGCTCAGGCTTCTCATCAATGACAAACTCCTCGGCCAAAACAAGACGTGAAAACACGCCCATTCCTTCACCTCTTTCTTTTTCGATGCATTCCCTTCAAGACATCGTGACGGCAAGGGAAGACTTCGTGCGCGCGTTATCGCATCCGTAGTTCCTGCAGCATTTTTCGTGCATTCTGGTTCTTGGGATCCAGTTTCAGCACGTATTGAAATTCAACGTAGGCCGAGCGCTTGTCGCCCTTGAGTAAATACGTGGAGCCAATCTCGAAATGCACCTCGGGATTTTGCTCGCCCAGCAGTTTCAGCAGGGACTTAAAATGTTTCAGCGCGCTATTGTGCTGCCCTTGTTCGCGGCATCGTTTGCCCAATTCCAGGTGCGCCCGCATGATGTTGTTGCGCGCCTCATTCTGCTTGCCTTCAATCTTCAAACTTTCGCGCCAAATTTGAAATCCCGCATCAATCTGCCCGCTGTTGAGCAGCGCCCAGCCCATCAAATTGAGCACCTCGATGTTCTTGGGAAATTTGCGCATGAGCGCCTTGAGCGTCTCGACGGCTTCCTTCCATTGCCCCTGTTCCATCTGCCCGGCGGCAATCTGGAACTGAGCATCGAAATCATCAGGATTGATCTTCAGGATTTCCTTATATTCATGCACGGCCTTCTGCACGGCCTCGCGCGGAGGCGCATTGCCCTGCGCCGGCGGTTGGTTAATAGCCTGGTCGATGGCACGTCCGCCATGCATGCGATGCACTTCGAGGATGCAATTCTTCAGATACTGGTCGTCAGGATTGCGTTCCAGCGACTTTTTCCATCGGCGTAGCGTCTCGCCCCAATAGCGCTCCGCCTCGGCCGAATTCCCCGCCGCTTCGCAGGCCAGCGCCAAATTGTGCAGAATGGCATCCTCATCGGGATTCATCTGCGATGCGCGCACCCACAGCGGCACGGCCTCATCCTGCATATCATGCTCGGCATAGGATAGCGCCAGGTATGACAGGCCGAAACTGAGGTTGTTCTTCGCGCGCTGATGCGTGGGATCGATTTGCAAAACGCGCTCCCAAGTGTCAATGGCTTCGCGCAATTTTTTGCGCCGCACATACAAGGCACTCAGTTGCATCAATGCCAGCGTTAGCTGCTCATACGCCTGGTCATTGCCATTGCTCTTGGCCTGGTCTTCGAGTTCCGCAATGCGCCGCGTCAGATCCTCGTCGGGAACTTCAGTCTTTTCCTCATCGAGAAACATCAATTGGCCGCGAACAGGATTATAAGTCTGGATGTCTTCATGGGCGCGTTTGGCCAAATCCGTCAGCCGTTCAAACGCATTCTGGATAATCATGAAGCGCTCGGTATGGCGTTCCGGATCATATCGTTTGACCAGCGACAGGTAGGCTTCCTTAATCTGCTCGTCGCTGGCGCCTTTGCGCAATTGCAGCGTGGCGTAAGCGTTATTGGCCTTATTCATCTGCCGGTGCGCCTCCGGGGGACATATCATGCTAAGCTGAGAAACATGCGCAACCGCATGGATTTCTCACGATCAACAGGTATTTCAGTTTTCAATCTGGATAACTCCAACACAATCATATCCGCAAAGGCTGGCAAAGAAAAGACATTTGCATGGCCCCGGCAAAGCTGCTCATCGGTAGTTAGAGTTAAGCCTTCAAGCTGCTATTTGCCCGCACAGTTCATAATTTTAAGCGATAAACATGCACCTCAAGCGCCGCAAAATGATCGCGAAACCTCCTCGCCTCATCCAATGGCAGACGCCGGTTTTCATCCACGACTTCAACATCTCTTGCCCCCTCCGGGGCAGATTGCATCTGGAATTCAACCTCTGTTTCGCGCGCCGCGGGATCATAATTGACGGCAAACAGCGTCAGCGTGGCGCTGGTCTCCCGTGCCATAACATCCACCCGAACGCCATTTTTCGATAGCGCAATTATGTTCCTTTTTGAAGGGGTTGCCAGAATTTCCGGCGCAAGTTGCGTAATCTGCTCGTTAATTTCTCGCAGCGCTTTTTGATTCTCCGGCGGCACGCCAAATTGCTTATACGAAGGCTTCCAGACATGCGTGAAATAACCAATGGCCGTGGCGCCACGGCAAATTGCCATCCATACCTCAGCGCGAATGTGCTCAGGCTTGACCAGCGCCTGATTCTCCAGCGCGCCTGTGTATTGCCCTCCGCGGCTCGTCTCAATCCAGGCATACACCGGTCTTGCTCCAGCCAGTTGCACCAGGCGCTTGGTGGCATCATGAACCAGATAGAGCCATTCAGGCTTGTTCCAGCCATAAATGGGATAAATATCAAAGCCCACCACATCGCTCGACTCGACATAGTCGGGGTATACTAGCGCCCGATCCTCATCGGTAAATTTCCCGAAAAAGGGCAGAAAATCACCGGTTAGAGTCAGGAACACAGGGCGCGAAGGATCCCATTGCCGGATCGCACCGTAATACGCCTGGGTTGTTGACGGCGTTTGTCGCACCCGCTTCGAGGCATCGCCTTTGAGCAAATCCCGAGGCGCTAAATCTGGTTCGTCATCCTGGATATAGCCCAGCAAAGCCGGATGATTTTTTAGCCGTTTATCAAAGGGCATGACCCCGAAAAGGCCAGATTTCCGTACCTGCTCCAAATAATCGGCCACATCACGGGTTCCGCCAGAATGCGGCCAATATCCGGCTGTGCAGTTCATGCCTGTTTTTCTGAGCAATGGAAAGTTCTGAGGATCTTGCAGCCAGGCCATTAACGGAAAGAACGGCTGGCCATTGATACGCAATTCGCGGTTGGAGCCAACAGAAACTGAGCGAATCGCCTCAGCGGCATGGCTAATCTGCGGAGGCAGCAACCAGCCAAGCAGTGGCGCGATGGAGAGCAGGCAGGCGGGCAGCCTGCACCACAATACGAAGCGAGACAAACGCGGCATGGCAGCAACTCCGGCATCAGATGCTTTGGCTCAAGCTGCCATAATGCCGTTCAATGCGGCAAATACTTTCCGTCTTCAGGAAAGCGAAGACACCGACAGAATCTCTTGCGAATACCACTCCCACATGCGCGCCAGTCCTTCTTGCACCGGGGTCTGCGGATTGTAACCCAGGTGCTTGCGCGCGCGATCAATGTTCGCAAACGTAATCTTTGGTTCACTGGCCGGAGCGGGGGGCGTGGAGAGGATCGCCTTTTTGCCGGCAAGTTCTTCCACAATATGGACGAAGTCCGACATCAGCACCGGCTCGCCGCGGCCAAGGTTGAGCAGCGCATAACCCAGCGGATGATCCACCGCCCCGATAATGCCGCTGACGATATCGGCCACATACGTCCAGTCGCGCTTCATATCGCCGCCATCGAACAGCACGATCTCTTCGCCGCGAACAATGCGGTCGGTCACCATAAAGGGCATCATATCGCCGCGACCGCGCGGGCCATACACGCTGAAAAATCGCAATGCAGTGAAGTTCATCTGGTGAAGATTGAAATAACTGTAACCCATCGACTCGATGGCTTTTTTGCTCGCCGGATACGGCGCCAGCGGCATGTTGCACGGATCGGATTCCTCGAATGGTAGTTGCTCGGTGTTGCCATACACCGAAGAGGTGGAGGCAAAGACGAACCGGTTGACATTGTTCTTGCGCGCGGCTTCGAGCATGTTGACTGAGCCGACGATATTCACGTCGGTATAAAGCGAGGCCCGCCCGATGGAGTAGCGCACGCCGCCATAAGCCGCAAGATGAACGATGGCCTCAATGCCATTGTCAGCCGTCAGCGCATTCATCGCCGCGGCATTGCGGATATCTTCCTCAACGAACGTGCAGCGGGGGTGATTTCGAAAGCACTCCGCATTGGCGCGCTTGCGTTGGGGGCTGTAGTAATCATTAAAATTATCAACGCCAACGACCGTATCGCCGCGGGAAAGCAGGGTTTCGCATACATGAGAACCGATGAAACCGGCAGCGCCGGTGACGAGAACGTTCAACGAGAGATCTCCTTAGTTTAGGCGAGCAAATTAGAATGCAAACCGGCTTTCTTTCTCGGCAACTTCAGACAATCCAATAAACCCATGAGAAATAAAAGAAAAGCAAAAAGGCGTTCGATTGTGCGGCTTCCATGCCCGAGATGAAAAAACCTATGGAAAATTTAAGTCGTATTTCCTAATAGTTGGTTGTGTTCCAGCCTTTCGAGATCGGCACCAACAACTATGTCGCTTTTGCCTGGTCGAAGCGCATGCCGTCACGTTTTCGGTCAAATTCGGCGATTGCTGCGCGCATGGTATTATGCCGGCTGGCGCTATGCCTGCCCATGCTGCGGCGGTCAATTCCGAACCCTGCTGCCCTTTGGCGAAGTTGTCCAGCGCCCCAACGTCTGCTGCCCTCGCTGCGAATCCCTGGAACGTCATCGGCTGATTCGGCTGTACCTTGAGCAGCGCACTGACATCCAGCGCGCCCACTGGCGCGTGCTGCACATTGCCCCCGAGCCCATTTTTTATCACTGGCTTAAGCGCATGCCGAATCTGGACTACATCGCCGGCGATCTGGATCCCGCGCGCGCTGATGTGCAACTCGATGTGATGAACCTGCGCTATCCCGATTCATCCTTTGATGGAATTCTTTGTATTCACGTCCTGGAACATGTGCCCGATGACCGGCGCGCCCTGCGCGAATTGCATCGCGTGCTCAAGCCCGGTGGGTGGGCATTGATCCTCTCGCCTATCGATGCCTCGCGGGAGAAAACGGATGAAGATCCATCTGTGATTGATCCGCGTCAGCGCCAGCTTCGCTTTGGCCAGCATGATCACGTGCGCCTGTACGGCCGCGATTACATCGAGCGCCTGAGCGAGGCCGGATTTTGCGTTCGGAAATATGCAGCGGCGGAGGTGGCCGGCAGCGAAGAACTGGCCCGCCGTTATGTGTTGAAGGACGAGATAATTTACGCATCAACAAAGCCGGAGATGTAAGGATGGGGATCTTTTTTGTTCAGACTTCCTCTTCTGGCAGTTTTGCCACGCGTCTTCAGCAGCATGGATGGCAACTACAATGTTGCCATCCCAGCGAGCTTCCCGTCCTGCTCGATTCAGATTGTGTTAATCTGGCGTTCTTCCAAGTGGACACGCCCGAAGGGCTGCGCGCTTTGCAGCAACAGCGAAACAATCTGATGAAAATTGCCTGGTCGCATGCCACGGATGCAGAATTGATCGAAGTTGCCGTGCAGGCAGGCGCGGCGGATTGGATTGACGCCGCATGGTCTGATGACATCTTGCGCCAGCGACTGAAGGTCATTGCCTCGCGCCATCAACGTTGGTCGATCAACCAGGAGTTGATCAAGACGCGGCGTATTTTGCACGCCGCCATGCCCGGGGAGGATAAGGAGGAAAGAACCTTCGAGGACCTGGCGCGCGGCTATTACATCTTTCGCGACATGGTGGAATCCGCCGCCGACATGATCTGGACCGTGGATGCTTTGGGCCGTGTGATTTATGCCAGCCCATTGCTAGGGCGAGTCCTGGGCTATGAGGACAAGGAACTCCGGCGCGTCCCATTCCAGCATTTTATTCATGAAGCCGTTCGCGAATTGAGTCTTCGTGCTTTTATGAGCCATCTGGCAGGCAAGCCGGTCGGCTCCTATGAGATTCGCCTGTTGAGCAAAGACGAGCGCATCGTGCCGGTGGAGGTCGCCAGTTCCACGCTTTATCGCACCGACGGAAACGCCCATGCGGTGCAATCCGTGTTGCGCGATATCAGCAAGCGGCCTTCGATAGAGCAATCCCTTGCGCGGCGAGTACAGATACAGAATCTGATTGGCACAATTTCCCACAAACTGCTGGATCTTCCGCTGGAGAATTACTCGTCATATTTTCAGGAATGCCTCGCCGCCTTTGGGCAGTCCACCAGCGCGGATCGTTGCGCATTAAGAATTCGCACCGTGAATGAAAGCAATCCCTTGGAAAATCAGAAAGCAGGCTGGGTCTGGCATTCGCCTTCGCTGGAAAATGCCAACATCCTTCGCCAGCAAATAAATGCACAGACCCTGCCTTGGATCAGCCAGCAATTGCGCAACAAGCAGCCTGTCTATGTTTCCGAACCGGCGGATTTGCCGCGCGAAGCCGCAATTGATCGTGCCACCCTGGAGAAACTGGGCTGCATGTCCTATATTGCCGTGCCGTTTTCCATGCCCAAGTCGATATCGGGATTTATCGCTGTTTTCTCCCGCACCCCGCGTTCATGGCCGCGGCATTATCTTTCCATCCTTCGCACGCTGGGCGAGATCATGGCTGGGGCGTTTCGCCGTGTGCAGACCATGAAGAAATTGCAGGAATCCGAGAAGAAATACCGCGTTTTGGCCGAAAATGCCTCCGCCGGCATTTGCATGATGTTGCAGAAAAAATTCGTATATGCGAACTCGGCGCTGCTAAACATGCTCCATTACTCAAACGAGGAATTCTTGTTGCTCCCCTTGCAAACGCTGTTTGCCCCCGGCGATCCTTCGGGCACGGCGCATCTTTCGCTGCCTGCTCCAGATAGTCCCAACCGCCGCGAAGTGCTGCTGCAAACGCGCGAGGGCGACGTGATTCACGCGCTGCTATCCATCGGCCAGATCGATATGAATGGCAGCCAGGGAATGATTCTGATGCTGCAAGACATCACCGAGTTGAAGCAAGCGCAGGAAAGCTTGCAGCTGGCGCGCGATGATCTGGAAATTCGCGTGCAGCAGCGCACGGCGGAATTGCAGCAGGCGAACCATCGACTACTGGAGGAAGTTACCGAGCGCTCGAATGCGGAACTGCGCTTGCGCGATTCCATCAAGGAAAAAGATGTTCTGTTGCGCGAACTGCATCATCGCGTGAAGAACAACCTGCAACTGATTCTCAGTCTATTGCAGCTGCAACTCTATGCCATTGAGGAACCCGAAGCGCGACGCATCTTGTCCGACATTCGCGACCGCATTCATTGCATGGGCCTGGTACATGAAATCCTCTGCCGTGGTGACGATTTAAGAAACATCGACATCTCGCAATATATTCGCACCCTTGCCTCCAATCTGATTTACAGTTATAAAGGCAACTCAGGCCAGGTCGCCTTGGAAGTGGAAACAGCAAGCGTGATTCTCACGCTGGATGCGGCCATTGCCGTGGGATTAATTGTCAATGAATTAGTCTCCAATGCGCTAAAGCACGCGTTTAATGGTCGTCAAAAAGGGCGGGTGTCGATTCATTTGTTCCGAAATACTGCACACCAGTTAGTGCTCGAGATATCCGATGATGGAGCGGGCCTGCCGAAGAATTTTCAGTTGGAAACTGTGGAAAGTTTGGGATTGCAGCTGGTGCAGGCGCTGACCCGGCAATTGGAAGGAATGATGACCATGTCAAATAGCAGGGGCACGACCTTCCGCTTGGAATTCGCCGCGCCTGGCGACTAGATTCTTGTTTCGGCACGGGAGCATGTTGTATGGCCAAAGCGCGCATTGCCATTGTGGAAGATGAACTGATCGTCGCCAAGCATATCGCGAGCGTGCTGAATGAATTCGAGTACGAATGCGCCGGCATTGCGGCCACGGGGCAGGAAGCCATCGAATTGGCCCGCGACGCACAGCCCGATCTATTCTTAATGGACATCAGCATCAAGGGGCCGGTGGATGGCATCACGGTCTCCCGTCATATCCGCGACTACTTTGGCATTCCCGTTATTTTCCTGACGGCCTTTGCGGATGACAATACGCTGGAGGAAGCAAAACAAACCGAGCCTTTCGGTTTTATTGTCAAGCCCTTCGGCAAGCGCGAATTGTATTCCGCCATCGAAATCGCGTTGTATCGCCACCAGTTGGAATCCCGCCTGCTTCGTTCCGAGCGCAACCTGCAAGATACCTTGCGCTCGTTGGATGATGCCGTGATCTCGACGGATAATTGGGGATATGTCACGTTCATGAATGTGCATGCCGAAACGTTGACTGGTTGGAAACAGGAAGACGCGCTGGGGCACGATATTTCCGAAATTTTCCGCACCCGCAACGGGCTGAGCTATGAGGATGTGTTCGATCTTCTGCGGCAGGGGCCTGACCAGACTAGTTCTGAGGTGCGCGAATAGATCGCGCGCATGGTGCAAAACCTGATGAAACCCGCCATTCTCATCTCCCGCAATGGCATCGAAACCTGGATCGATAATAAGAGCGCCGCCGCCGTGCGCGATGAAAAAGGAAATGTGACCGGGGCCGTGATCGCTTTTCGCGAATGCGAAATGGAACTTGAAAATTCGTAAACCACTCGTCTTTCTTAGTGTCGTTGTGCCGTTGTGGTTAAAAATCTCACCCCAACGATTCTATGACACATTTTTTATCCTCTTCCGCAATCGCGCCCTTCTGTTGTAAACTCGCCCCCATGAAAACATATTACGACAAAGACACCCAGCGCGTGCCGCTGATGGTGTGGGCCACTGATTTGGATGATGGGGCGCTGCAGCAGCTCCTGAATCTCTCGCGCATGCCATATGTTTTTCATCACGTGGCCGCCATGCCCGATGCGCATGTGGGGATTGGCGCCACCATTGGTTCTGTCTTCGCCTCGGAATACGCCGTGGTTCCTTCGGCCGTGGGCGTGGATATTGGCTGCGGGATGTGCGCGCTGCCCACCCGTCATAATGTGAGCGATTTGCCCAAGGCGCGGCTCTTTGAACGCGCGATTGAAACGGTGTTCCGTGCCATCCCCACCGGCTTTGCCGGACACCAGAAGGCTCGTTCCTGGAAGCGCAAGACTCAATTTGGCGGCTTTGATTACGAGTCGCAGGATGCAGG
>Ga0116193_1002479_pt1 | contig 14021 bp, 11 predicted proteins | sample AD_UKC115_MetaG_FD_89892 | JGI IMG/M metagenome (GOLD analysis project Ga0116193, IMG submission 89892) | Active sludge microbial communities of municipal wastewater-treating anaerobic digesters from Hong Kong - AD_UKC115_MetaG | ecosystem: Engineered > Bioreactor > Anaerobic > Digestate... | reverse complement strand
GGCAGGCATCTTCACAGGGATGAGGACATACCAGTCCTATGCTTGCCGGCAGGGGATAACTCTCTTTTAACAACTGTACCGCTTCTCTATAATGACCGTTGGCGATAAGTCCCACATAACCCTGGCAATCGGTCCCGGCAGGACAAGCCAGGCTGCAAGGGGGACGACAGTCGCCACAATGGTCGGAAAGGAGCAGCTCCAGGGTTAGCTTGCGGGAGCTTTTAACCCGGTCTGACTCCGAATAGATTACCATACCATCCCGGGCCTCGGTAGCGCAGGCGCGCACCAGGTTGGAAATGCCCTCGACTTCCACCACACAGATGCCACAGGCGGCATAGGTTTTCAGGCGTGGCTCGTGGCAAAGGGTGGGAATATCAATATCATTGGCAATGGCAATATCGAGAATGGTTTGCCCTGCCCGTCCCACTGCCTCTCGTCCATCTATGGTCAGCCGTATCATATTTCACCCTCCTCTCCCTTACTCCACCCTTACCGCGGCGAATTTTTCCGGGCATACCTCCAGGCAGGTTCCACACTTGATGCATTTATCCTGCTCTATAATATAGGGCTGTTTCTTTTCTCCGCTAATACACTCCACCGGGCATTTGCGGGCGCAGATGCCGCATCCCCGGCAGCGTTCCGGATCGATAATATATTGAATCAGGCTCTTGCACTGCCCGGCCGGGCAGCGTTTCTCCTTAATATGCGCCTCATATTCGTCACGGAAATACTCGATAGTAGTGAGGACCGGGTTGGGGGCACTTTGCCCCAGGCCGCACAGTGAGGCCGCCTTGACCTCCCCGGCCAGTTCCTCCAATAATTCTATATCTCCCTCTTGTCCTTCCCCCGCACATATCCTTTCCAGGACTTCCAGCATGCGGGTGGTGCCGATACGGCATTGCACACACTTGCCGCAGGATTCCTTGCGGGTGAAATCCAGGAAGAAACGAGCCATATCCACCATACAGGTACTATCATCCACCACAATCATACCTCCGGAACCCATAATGGCTCCGGTGTCCTGTATGGACGCATAATCAACCGGCGTATCCAGAAGGGAAGCCGGAATACATCCCCCGGAAGGCCCCCCCAGTTGCCCCGCCTTGAAGCGGCGGTCTCCTTTAATACCCCCGCCTATAGCAAAAATAATCTGCCGTAGGCTGATCCCCATGGGGACCTCCACCAGTCCCCCCCGTTTGATTTTACCCGCCAGGGCAAAAACCTTGGTGCCCTTGCTATCTTCAGTGCCCAGGGCGGCAAAGGCGGATCCGCCGTTAGCAAGTATCCAGGGTATATTGGCCAGTGTTTCTACATTATTAATGCTGGTAGGGTTATTGCGGTAACCCCGCTGGGAAGGAAAGGGCGGTTTTAGTCTGGGCATTCCCCTCTCCCCTTCCAGGGAGGCAATTAGAGCAGTCTCCTCACCACAGACAAACGCACCGGCCCCCTGTTTAATGGAAATATCAAAAGAAAATTCACTGCCCGACAGGCCCTCACCCAGAAAACCCCTGGCCCGGGCCTGATTGATGGCAATGCCCAGTCGCTCTATGGCCAGAGGGTACTCGGCCCGGCAATAAATAATCCCCCGTCTGGCCCCGATAGCATAACCGGCAATAAGCATTCCTTCCAGAACTGAATGGGGATCGCTTTCCAGCAGGCTGCGATCCATGAAAGCGCCCGGATCCCCTTCATCTGCATTGCAGACCACATATTTGGGTGCAGCCGCTTCCTGGCGGGTAGCATTCCATTTAAACCAGGTGGGAAAACCAGCTCCACCCCGCCCTCGCAGACCGGATATTTTAATTTCTTCTATAACCTGTTCCGGAGTGAAGGAGGTTACAACCCGTTGCCAAGCCTGATAGCCACCTGCTTGACAATAATCATCAATCGATTCCGGATCGATATGTCCACAATTGCGTAAAGCGATCCGCAATTGAGCTTTTAAAAAGCCAGCCGGTTCTGCACTGCTGGCAACCAGGCGATCCCCCCGGGATCCTCTTCCCTGCAAGTGGGCTTGCAGGATTTCTCCCACTTCCTCCGGTTTTACATTGCCATACGTAAAGATTCGCCCGTCATCCTCGATGACGTCCAGGAGCGGCTCATGATGGCACATGCCAATACAGCCGGTACGCTTCAGCTCCAGTTCGGGATTTAATCCGGCCACTTCTTGCTCCAGTATCTCCCAAAGTTCCAGTGCTCCAGCGGCTATGCCACAGCTGCCCATGCCCACCTGTACTATCATTTTTCTTCCGCCCCCTCCCGCAATTGCCCTTCCCTTTTATAAATGGAGCGGATAATCGACCGGGCCTTATCCGGGGTTAATGGTCCATAGGCCTGTCCATTGATCATCATCACCGGAGCCAGGCTGCAGCAACCCAGGCAGGCCGCCGTATCCAGAGTAAAGAGACGGTCAGCGGTAGTCTGGCCCGCTTCGATATTCAACTCGTCACCGAGTGCGGTTTTGATACGTTCCGCCCCATTTACATGACAGGCAGTACCCTCACAGAGGAGAATCAGGTATTTCCCCACCGGCGTAAAGCGAAACTGGGTATAAAAAGTAGCCACACCAAAGACCCGGGCTGGCTTTACCCCCATGCGCCTGGCAATATGACTTAATGCCAACCGGGGCAAATAGCCATAAACCTTCTGGGCTCCCTGTAAAACGGCAATAAGATTGCCGCTATCCTCTTGATTGTTTTGCAGCAGTTCCTCTATTAGAGCCAGATCAACTTCCCCCTCCGGAAAACTGGCCTGGATAAACTTATCTTTGCCGCAGCCGCATTCCATATATCTAAAACCCCCTTCCCACAACAACCATCCCTGCCATTCAACCCCTGACCTGGAAAAGAACCGTTCCCTTTCCCGCGGGGTTTATCCGCGGTTACATCAACATCTTACCGGAACCACCCCCTTTGCGAAAGGGTGTGGCAGAAAAATATATTGTATTCCTTAAATGAGCAACATCAGAGAATCAGAAAGAATGGAGACGGGGGAAAAAGATGGACGCAGATGAGGGTTTTTACAAGGTTAATGGGAACGCTGGTCATAAAGACCAGCGCAGGGTGCAGGTTTTTCAGCCCAGCGAGGAAAAGCAACAGTTTTGAAGGGAAACCGCTGCCAATTAAAGAGTTTTCACCCGGGCGATCATTTCAATTTCGCAGGCTGCGTTCAAAGGCAGGCTGGTTACCCCCACCGCCACCCGGGTATGCCGCCCCCGTTCACCGAAAAGCTCTTCCAAAAGTAAAGAGGCACCGTTTAAAACCTGGGGTTGCTGGTAGAAATCCGCACTGCTCTGAATATAGCCGGTGATTTTAATTATCTGCTCCAAATCCTCCCAACTGGCCAGCCTGCTTTTCAAGGCAGCCAGACAATTAATTATTGCCAGGCGGGCGGCCTGCTGCCCTTCTTCCATTCCCAGATCCTTACCCAACTTACCAGTCACCGCGAGTTTTCCGTCCCGCATGGGAAGTTGTCCGGAGACATATACATCTGGTCCGCTCTGCAACACCGGTACATATGCGGCCTGGGGTGAGGGTACCTCGGGAAGTACAATCCCCAGCACTGCCAATCTTTCTTCAACCGTCACCTTAAACCACCCTTTCCCTAACGAATAAAGCCCTGCACTACTGCCACGATAAACAGGGCATAAAATACCCCTCCCAACATAAGGATGGGGGCACTGATATGTTTGCGGGTACGCAGTTCAAAGAATATGACTCCCGCGGACAGCAAAGCAATACCGGCAGAAAGTAAAGCCCCGGGATTCAATTGCCAATCAGTCAGGAAAATACCGATAGCTGGAATAAGGGAGCTTTGGAAGACCATGGCCCCGGTAATGTTCCCCAGGGCCAGGGTATCCTTTTCCCGGGAAATCCAAATTACGCTGTTAAATTTCTCCGGCAATTCGGTGGCAATCGGGGTAATTATTATCGCCAGGACAAAAGCGGGAACAGCATACATCAGAGCCACCGCCTGTACTGAGCTGACAAAGAGATCGGCACCGAAAATAATCAGGACCAGTGCTGTCACCACCTGGGCCAGGATGACCAGCAGGTGCGGACTTTGGTCAGGAGGGGTGGGGAAAGGAAAGCGGGCAAAATAACACTGGGGAAGTGCATTTTCGGCTTCCACGTCCCGCTCCTCGTTCACCATGATAAATACATAAATAAAATAGGAAACCACCATTAAAGTTGCCAGGATCAATTGCAGGCTCCGCCAGGCGGGGGGAAACAGACCGCAGACAATCGCTACCATATACACCACCATAAAAAAGCCCAGATCACGGGACATAGTGGAGTAATCAGCAACTACCTTCGTACCACTGCTTCTCCGGCCGCGAAAACCAACTACAGCCACCCCGGTTACAAACATCGCCAGGGTGGCCAGCATCAGCGGAGCACCGAGGATAGCGCCGATACCAATGGCGTGTCCTTCCCTGCCCTGCCCGAAGATGATAGCAATAATAGGAATAATGGTTTCCGGCAGCGCCGTTCCCACGGCCGCCAGAACACTGCCTACCGCCCCTTCGGAAAGGTTAAGCTTACATCCCAGCCATTCAATACCGTTTACAAAGACCTCGGCGCCAACCAGGATGATACCCAGGCTGATAACCAGCAAACCAATCTCGTACAAACTAAAAACTCCTTTACCCTTCTATTCCAGATGAACCGGAATGGCCTGACGCTGTTTAAAGGAGATTACCCGACGGTACCCCGCCTGGCGGGCCAACTCTATAGCTTCTTTAAGACCCTCTCCCACCTGATCTGGATGATGGGCATCTGAACCCAGAGTTACCGGGATATTGTTTTCATAAAGGGCGGTTGCAATTTCGGCAGAGGGATAAATCTCCCCGACTGGTTTGCGCAGGCCGGCACTATTTATTTCCACCACCAGGCCGGACGCCCTCAAGGCCGGAAAAGCTTGCTTTGCATAAGCCAGAGAGTTCATCTTAACCGGCCGGTGTCCCCATATTTTAACCAAATCCAGATGACCGATGATATCGAAAAGGCCCGAAACAGCCGCCCTTTCTACCAGAGAAAAATACTCCCGGTAGACGTCGTCCACCTCGCGTTCTTCAAAAGGTTTGCGATAATCGGGGTGGTCAAAGGCCCAATCGCCGATAAAATGTACCGAACCGATAATATAGTCGAAAGCAAACCTCTGGGTAAAACGGGAGATGCCTTCCTCCCGTCCCGGGATAAAATCCATTTCCAGCCCCAGCTTTATCTGCAGGTCCGGAAATTGCGCCTGAAGCCTCTGCAACAACTCTGGATTAAACCCAGCGAAAAACTCATTATGCTCGGAAAATCCCAGTTCTTTTATCCCGCGCTCCCGGGCCTTTCGCGCAAACTGCTCCAGCCAGGAATCAGTGTATGTATATTCTCCATGTGCCAGTGCATGCACATGATAATCCAGCAACACCTTTTTCCTCCTGACTTTTTTCTTTCAGTTATCCATTTAACCACTCCTACCACCGGAAATCAAGAAACCTGGGGGAAAAAAGAATTGCATTCATGGAGGGGATGGACTAAAATCGTAAGAAATCTATACCGTTACCGTATTTGTATTATATATGTAAAAGGAGGGTCCGGTCGCCCCATGGCTACTATTGTTCCCTTTCGCGGACTTCGTTACAATCTGGAAAAAATCAGAGACTTGCGCTCTGTGGTAACCCCACCTTATGACATTATCGATGAAACCGCCCAGGCCAGATACTATGCTGAAGATCCCGCTAACATCATCCGCCTGGAACTGGGACTGATGTTTTCTCAAGATACCCTGGCCAACAATCGTTATACCAGAGCCGCCCAGTACCTGCAAAAGTGGTTAGAAAGCCAGATCCTGGTCGCCGAATCCCGACCGGCCGTCTACCTGTACCAGCAGGAGTTTACCGCTCGAGGCGAAACCCTGACGCGGACCGGAATGATATGTGGATTAAAAGTGGAACCTTATGAAAACGGCAATATTCTCCCCCATGAGGAAACCCTGTCCAAACCCAAGACTGATCGCCTGTACCTGATGCGGGCTACCAGTTCTAATTTTAGTTCCATTTTCGGGCTTTATTCCGATGAAGAACGCAGCCTGGACCAGTTACTGGCCAATGCTGTAGCCGGGCAATCACCAGATGCCGCTCTGGTGGACGAAGCCGGTGAACATCATCGCCTGTGGGCAATAGACGACCCGGCCATACTGGAGAAGGTGGTAGAGATTATGGCTGACAAAAAGGTCTATATTGCTGACGGGCACCATCGTTACGAGACCGCTCTCGCCTATGCCCAGGAGATGGCGGATCAGAATTGCCCGGGTTTTGATTATGTAATGACCACCCTGGTCAACCTCTATGATGAAGGCCTGGTCGTGCTTCCGACCCACCGGGTAGTGGGCAACCTGGCCCATTTCAAGATTGCCGATCTGCTTTCTACCCTGGGTAATACTTTTGCCATCCAGCACCTGGGCGGCAAAGAGCAGCTTCCTGCCCTGATTGCGGAAATGGCCCGGTTGGGAGAAGACGCCCACGTTTTTGGTATGTATGCCGCCGGGGAGCTTTACCTCCTGAGCATTAAAGACTTTGCCTCAGCCTGCAGCCAGCTCCCGGCAGATAGATCCCCCGCCTGGAAGAAACTCGACGTAGCCCTTCTTGACAACCTTATCCTTGACCAATTGCTGGGCATCGGCGAACACGAACGACGCAACCAGGACAACCTGGCCTACAGCCGCGACGAGGAATGGGTAATAGAACAAGTGGACAACCAGAACTACCAGCTGGGTTTCTTCCTCAACCCCACCCGGGTACAGGAAATTGTCGACGTAGCCTCAGCCCGGGACAAGATGCCACAGAAATCCACCTACTTCTACCCCAAACTCATCACCGGCCTGGTAATAAACCATCTGGAAACCAAATAAAGCGCCAAAACCCCGGGCCGTTACAAACGGCCCGGGGTTTTTAGAATTGGCAGCAGTATCTACTCCTGGACCCCTCGCGGTGGACAACCGTCGTTTCGGCTTTTTCTTTACCATCAAAGATCCGTCATCACGGCCATCTGCTCACGGATTACGGGATCTTCAGTTACTTCGACGACAGCAGGTTATACAATACCTGCGCCATCTCCGCTCTAGTAGTGGTGCTTATTGGAGATAGCTTGCCGGCATCCCCCCTGACAGTTCCGGCTTCTCCCTATGCCGGCGGGATTCGCGAGTTTAAAATAAAGAAATAGCGGCAGGAGCGGCAATGGATGTAACAAACTGCGGGGTACAGAGGATGGGCCTCGCGAGCAGGGCTAAATACAGATAAAGGGTGTTCCCGGACTGGCAATTATCCTTGTACCAAGTAGTTTTTGGGGGTGTTGGGGAATCATGATTAATAAGAAAAGTAAAAATGGAACAATTCTTATAATCCTGCTTGTTTTTCTGTTGTTTACTACTTCGGGATGTTTTCGGGATCATGTAGATACTGATTCATCAAATCCGCCCTCTTTTTCTGATCATGGCAGGATAGTGGCTACGGATGAGAACACCAACAATCTTATGAATAACGGATATATTGTTGGTTATGGTAATACAACATTATTTACACCGAGAAATGGTGACAAAGGGGTTTATAAGATTGATGAAGGGAATAAAACCCCAAAGGTTGTCGACGAAATACAAGTCCACCAGCTGCTCGTTAATGACAAGTATGTATTTGCATTAGATTATAGTGATATTTACCGGTTTAAACCTAATGGTTCCAAACCTCAACTGGTCTATCAAGCTGACCGGCAAACATTCGTGGTTTTTTGCGATAATGAATGGATTTATTATTGCGTCCATAATGTAATCATCTGCCGTGCGGATGAACCGCCTCCTGGTGAAGAACCAAGAATGTATGAATATCTCACCCTTTATAAAGTAAAACCTGATGGGAAACAGGTTTATCAGGTCTTAAATTATATCCATGATTTTAAGCTGCCATATATTTCTGACGGATGGATTTATTATTCCTGTAGTCCGCCAGATTGGGTGGCAGAACAGGAGAATTTGACAGGCATGGAAAGTGGCCTGTTCAAAATTAAACTTGATGGTTCGGAAAAAACAAAGCTCCTGGATGCTATTCCCTTCAGCCCCATTGTCAAAGCAGGGGACTGGTTATTTTATTCGCTTGATGGCATATATCGATTAAAAATTGATGGCTCGGAAAAGGTGAAGCTTTGCGATGACCATGCCGCGGCAGTTAACATTAAAGGTCAATGGATTTGTTATACTACCTTTGATGATAATATCGGGCTTTATAGAGTTGACTGGGAAGGTCATAACCGGCAAAAGATTAGTTCCCAAGAAAGAGTACAGGATATCTCCATCGTGGGAGATTGGGTTTATTTCCATATTGACAAAGGCAATACCTGGCCGCTATACCGAATAAAAGTGAATGGAATTGGAGAAGAGAGAATTGAAATAGGAAAATAGTTCTCCTAACACCCTACGCGGATAAAAATTTCACCTGGTTTCCGCCGGCAGGTTTGGCCTGGTATTTCTATTAAAAAAGGTGTCTGGCACCCAAACCGTGCACTCTTTTTTGTTTGGCAATTACTAGGGCAACCGCTTACAAAGCTGCGACGAATCCTAACTGTATTAGCATACTGTTAATAATGGGAGCAAGATTGCTGGTGTTTATAAGCACCAGTTAAATCAACGCACCTAAAACTGCCGGGATGAAGCTATTAAAGAGAACCTAAACACTTTGAAGAGTACCCTGTCACAGGGTATGAACAGCATCAGGGACAGCATTCATGACCTACACGATGAGTCACTCGATCTATATAATGAAACGACTGCTTTGATAAACAGTTTTTGTCTTTGTCCGGTCTTCCTTGACTACGATATTGAGGGGAGTCTTAATAGGGCTGTAAAATGTTGAGCGTTACGGGAGTTGAAATCTTGAGCCGTATTCTAGCATTGCCCCCACCGGTCACCACTACACTGTCATAGAACTTATCATTATTTCCACCGTCCAAGAAACAGCCAAAACCCCGGTACGTTACAAACGGCCCGGGGTTTTTTACCAACTTTTATGTCTAAATTACACGTAGGCCGACAGGCCGCCGTCCACCAGCATGACCGTGCCGGTAATCCACTTGGAATCGTCACTGGCGAAGAAAATAATGGCACCATTCATATCGTCGGGATAGCCCACCCGCTTCATGGGAAAGAGGCGGTTGAGCTTATCCATCTTGCCGGCTGCCTCCAGTCGGTCGATTTCTCCTTGCATCATGGGGGTTACAATATGGGAGGGGCACAGGCAGTTGACGCGGATGGCGGGCCCCAGTTCGGTGGCCAGAGCCCGGGTCAGATTGTTGACCCCGCCCTTCATAGCGCAATAGGCGGTGGATCCGCGGCTGCCGAAGACACCCAAAATTGAGGATATGTTTACTATGCTTCCGCCCCCGGATTCCATCATCAGGGGAACCATCACCTGAGTGACCTCAAAGACACTGCGCAGGTCTATGCGGTAAATCTGGTCAAACTCTTCCACCGTAGTATCCAAGAAAGGCTTGCGCAAGGCCGAGCCGGCGTTGTTTACCAGTACATGCAGGCCCCCCCATTTCTCTTTAATGCTATCGCGAAGTTTTTCGATATCTTCCCGCCGGGTAACATCGGCCGAAATAGCCATGGCCTCCCCGCCCAGGGCGGTAATCTCACCAACGGTTTCTTCCAATGGTCCCGGCCTGCGCCCGGTCACCACTATCCGGGCACCTGCAGCCGCCATGGCCAGAGCCGCACCTTTGCCGATTCCCGTTCCTCCACCAGTAACGAGTACAACCTTCCCCTTCAATCTCATTTCTTAAACCCCCTCCTGTTTATGAAGAATAACCTTCCGGCAACTTGCTCAAATTAATGTTTTTTATAAAGCCGGGATTAAAAGACGGGTGCAGGGCTAGTTCCACATAATTAATCCCTTCTGCCAAGCGAGTGGCCTCGGCCCTTTTTTCATTGGCCAGCAAAGCTTCCCGCGCCCCCCGGGCAGCGGCATTGCCCAGATTGCGAACCCGGGCAACCTCTACCAGAGGTAGAAGTCCTGTGGCCACAGCGCTTAGCGGGTTAAGATAACTGCCAAAGGTGCCCGCCAGATAGACCCGTTCCAGCTTGCCCACCGGCAGATCTGCCTCCTCCAGTAAAATATCACTGGCGGTACGGATAGCCGCCTGAGCCAGCTGGAGCCGCCGCATGTCTTCCTGGGTAAAGACCAGGGCTGAACCCTGCTCTTCCTCCGCCAGTACCATTTCTGCCCCTTCCGGCCCCTCCCGCACCGTCATCTTTTCCCGGGCCAAATCGGTGAACGTACCGTTCTCGTCAACATATCCAGCTTGCCACAGGCTGGCCACCAGATCTATAAGCCCTGAGCCACACAGTCCTCGGGGACCTGTATTACCTAAAACATGAAATCCCAGGCTCTCACCTTCCAGCCACACCCGGTCGATGGCACCCGGCCCCGCCCGCATACCGCAGCTTATCCCGCCACCTTCAAAAGCCGGACCCGCCGCTACCGACGCCGCCCACATTTTCCCCTTCTTACCCACCACCACCTCTCCGTTGGTCCCGATATCCATAAACAAAAAGTTTTCCCGGTTCCGATTGGCAATGGTTAATAGTCCCGCTACCGTGTCGGCACCCACAAACCCTCCGATTTGGGGCAGCACGGATATAAGGGCCCGGCCCGGTTCCAACCCCAGTTCTTCCCCGGTAAACTGTAATTCCCCGGAAAAGACACCCCAAAACGGGGCCGCGGAAAAACCAGCCGGGTTTACCCCGGTGAAAAAATGCAGCATGACCGGGTTTCCCGCCACAACTACATGATAAAGCGCTTGCGGGTCCAACCCGGCCTGTGCGAATATCTCCGTTATCATGGTATTAAGGTTGTTAATCAAAACCTGGCGCAGCCGGTTCAGACCATCCACTTCCTGCAGGGCATACGTCAACCGGCTTAAAACATCTGCTCCATAAACCCTTTGCATATTGGTTTTTGAGCATACGGCCAGGGTGGAACCGGTTTCCAGATCAACCAGCCCGGCAAAAAGACTGGTAGTTCCCAGATCCAAAACCATCCCCAGAGCCGGTTGATTGTCCCGTCCCACCCGGGTAACCCTTTGTCCGTCCATGATCAAGGCGGAAAGTTCTATGGCCGGGCGCCCGGCCCGGTCCAGTGCGGCCAGGGAGTTAAGGTTGGCGGTATCAAGCTGCAGCTGGTATCCTGGCAGTACCGTTTGCAAGCGCTTTTGGATAGCCACCGGCTTTTGCGGATCCAGACCAGGGATATATACCTGGCGATTTTCCGCCCGGGGTTTATACCGGTATCCCTTTCTTGCCCCGCCAAAACCATCCTTGGTGGCCTCGGCCACAGAATCCAGCTCCACCTGGACCGGTTCATTGACCTGGCAATAACAGGCCAGCCGCACCCCGTTCTTTATTTCCTCCGGGAGAAGGTGGCGCCGTTCTTCCTCTTCCAGCGGGCTTCCCCCGGCGAGGACCCGCACCTTGCATTTTCGGCAGTGTTTATAGCCTCCACAGGACCCGCCGGTATCAAGACCACCGCTTACCAGTATCTCGTGCAGATTTTGCCCGGGAATGGCCCAGAGGTTTTCTGTACTACTATCTGGCAGCTTTACCGTTACCAACACCTGTTCCTGCATGATCTCGAAAGCACATCCTTCACAAAAGTCGCTGGACAAGCGATAACACGGATTCTACGGATTGACGTGGATTAGTTCTATTCCGTCAGATCGAGGCAGCCAGAGTCAGAAGCCGGTTTTCCCGAAAACCCCTTGCCTCTATCGCCTTACGCCTTGCGAATATCACCGTCAGTAAACGTCTAAAAACCCATCCGCGTCTATCGTCGGTCACAGGCTCATCTGTCTTCCGAACTGATCCTGAAACACAAAAAGGCGGCAACAGCCGCCTTTTTTCGAAGTCTCTTACTCGGATTTGGTTTCCGCCATCAGGGTAAAAGCAAAAATGAATGTCCATACCATGGCTGATGCCAGGGCAATCGTAGCCATACTTATATCCTGGTGATGCGATGCTGCAAAGACTTTGTTACCCATGCTATATAACACGTTGAACACGATTAAGCCCACACCGGTCAGAATAAAAATAATCTTTTTAAATCCGGCTGAAAGCTGGAATTTTTTAGCCCAACTACAGAACTTGATAAAAATAAAGATAGCAGCCAGTATAGCCAAGAAGGCAAAAACCGAATTATTCCACCAGACTGTAGGGCCTGCCGCCGCACCTGAACCAAAAGCTACTAACACTTAGTCGTCACCCCCTCTTCCGTCTGTTAGGCATTTTTCCTGTCCGTTCCTGTAGAACCGATGAACCGAAAAGATAGAGCACATTCCCGGTTCCATTCCTAATAGATATTCTCTACCCGTCCCGGGTTTCCTGCCTGGACGGAAAGATTTTTATAAAAATTTTCCCCGGCAGTGTTTCTTCTGGAGCCAACCTTCGCATACAGATTAGGTTCCTTTACAAAACCTGCTGTTTTCATTATAATAGCTTATGCAGCTAAAAGAAATAAAGAACTAAAGTAAGTAAGTCAGATAGTCGCGGATAGCAATATCCGAGGAAAGTCGGAGCTCCGCAGGGCAGGGTGCTGGATAACGTCCAGTGGGGGCGACCCCAAGGCTAGTGCCACAGAAACAAACCGCCGAAAACTGAAGTTTTCGGTAAGGGTGGAAAGGTGAGGTAAGAGCTCACCAGCGTTTAGGCGACTAAACGGCTCGGTAAACCCCACCCGGAGCAAGACCAAATAGAGGAACAGAGAAGTGGCCCGCTTCGTTCCCGGGTTAGGTCGCTGGAGGTACCAGGCAACTGGTATCAAAGATAGATGACTATCTAATACAGAACTCCGCTTATAGATTTACTTACTTGCATTTTAAACCGCTGACACGGGAAATTCCGTGTCAGCGGTTTTTATATTTTAGCCGCTGCGCTCGCCCGCCGGGAACTCTTTTCTATATGACATCCGCAGAAGAACGTAATTTGTTTTAAGTTCTGGTAAAAAAAACAACAATCAACAAAATTCTTCATTCTTTTATGATATATTTTGTAAAGGGTTTGCGTTAACGAACCCGGGGGGTTTTTGGGGGGAAAAATAGAGAAAGTACTCCTTCAGAATGAGTAGCCTGCCTTTTTTCGTTCACACCACACAGGCAGCAGGCTTTATTTTTTAATGCCTGATTATTCTCCCTGCCTAAACTCCTGCAGATTTATCAAAAAATTTCTCGTCAGGACATATCTTGCAGTTATGCAACAGTCCTGCTGGTTGGCTTCCAATAAAAAAGGCGCCTGTAACGTCTATTCCCGGGCCTGTAATCAAGCGCTCCCGGATGCAATCCGGGAAAGTTGTGGTTCTGCATGTTGATCGTTGCCATTGTGCAACAAACAGGTGGGTCTGGTAAACAAAACCGATGTGGACAGCTTTCCCCTCTAAACACTGCCCGGCAAGGGGCCATAATATCTGCCCATAGTACTGGCATATTTCTTGCTAGCAGGGATTATAAAGTAGAGTGAGGAGGTGATCACCCCCAGCTTTATATTAACCCGGTTGTAAACTGCCTGCCGAGATAGAAAGAGAAAGAATATTTCCCCTGTGGTCCTCCATTGGAAAGCCACAAAACGAGGGAAGGAGTGTATTCATGAAGGAAGTTGTGATCGTAAGTGCCTGTAGGACTGCTATCGGTAAATTTCAGGGTAGCCTGAAAGATGTCCCGGCCCGGGACCTGGCAACCATCGTAGGTAAAGCTGCCGTAGAGAGGGCTGGTATCCCCGCTGATCTCATTGACGAGATCGTCATGGGCCAGGTCTATCCCCATTTACTCGGTTCTCTACCCGCCCGCCAGGTAGGCCTGGCAGTGGGACTGCCCCTGCGCAGCAACGCCTGTAATGTAAACCAGAACTGTGCTTCGGGTATGCGTGCTCTGGATATTGCCTGCACCAATATCATGGCCGGCAAAACAGACATTGCCCTAGTGGTGGGGGTGGAGAAT
>Ga0116193_1002478_pt1 | contig 14026 bp, 15 predicted proteins | sample AD_UKC115_MetaG_FD_89892 | JGI IMG/M metagenome (GOLD analysis project Ga0116193, IMG submission 89892) | Active sludge microbial communities of municipal wastewater-treating anaerobic digesters from Hong Kong - AD_UKC115_MetaG | ecosystem: Engineered > Bioreactor > Anaerobic > Digestate... | reverse complement strand
CCTTCTAATGAAGTCAACTTGTTGTTATTACACCAAAATGACCCTCCAACGGTCTGAGGACTACCTTCTAATGAGGTCAACTGATTATTACTACAAGAGAACGACCCTCCAACAGTCTCTGGACTACCTTTTAATGATGTTAAATTATTTCTATGACACCAAAATGACCCAGTTACCTCTTCTATTGACTGGAACCATGTTGGTAATGAAGTCAGACCTAACTCACTACAATTTAAGTAGCCATCAATCTTTCTCACATTTACTCTACTAGGATCCAGATCAAACATCCAAGGTTCTACGTCTAGGTCACCGTTCAAGATCTCTTGACCCAACATCTTTATTGTTTGCTCTCTCAACTCCTGCTGACGACCAGCCAAATTATGTGGCTTAAATATTGTCTCTTTATATACTTTAATCGATGTTATCATATTATAGTTTAAATTTTATTTAATGCATTTGATAAGATTTCAAATGCATTTTTAGCATCACTTGATGTACCAAATTGTAAACGGTCTGGAAAATCTTCTCCTTTTTTATTAACTAATAGTTCAGTGCCTTCTATTTTTATTGAAGCTTGATCGGCTGCAACTATTTCATAATTAATTTCTCCATAATTGTTTTGTAACTGTATACTCTTTTCTGTTGCATTAGCAATAAAAGTACTAGATTTGTAAAAAAATCCAATAATTTCTTTATATTTAATTAGTTCACCACTTGTCAATTTAGTATCAGTTCCATCCCATGCATCCATTTTACCATCTGCGTGAATTTGCATCGCCATTACAACCCATGGACTTTCAGTACCTTTCAATGGTTTTCCATTATAACCACTTGATTTACGTGGACATTTGCTTAACCATGCATTATTTTTAATACGAATATAATAGAATGTATTCATATCTTTTCCAAAATATTGCATAAAATTACCATTATTGCCAAAAGTCGTACACCAAGCAGAGTCTTTAGTTCCATCTCCACAATCACGGAATGCAAATTTACTCAGTCCTAAGTATCTACTAGCTTCATGTGAATTTGGTCTACATATTAACAAATTTGCATCATCTTGAATTGTATCATAATTTGTTTTTAACTCTTTTAACGATGCTGATTTTTGACTGTTAATTTGATCAACCTCTTCTTTTAATTGATCAAAAGTTTTAAATTGATTAATATCTTTTTTATCAATTCGACCACTTTTTATAAATGTTTCATATTCTTGTAAGTATGATAAGAACCTATCTGGTTCTCCGTTAGCTAATAAAACTTTACAAATCCAACCAACCCATTTCTTTTCTTTAGTTGGATCTAATTCAACGGCTCTGTCTAATTGAGCTTGTGTTATTTTACCATTTTTTAACCATTCTTTACCAATTTTCATTGTTTCATTAAATATATCTGATATATCTATATCATCAATGTCATCTTGTTTAAAATTATCTTCTTCAGCAATTTCTTTTTTAATATCAGTAGCAATAGTAGCTAATTGTTTTTTAGCTTCTGGTGTTCTGCGCATTAAGCCAAGCATAAAATCATTAAATTCTTTAGCCGGCATTTCTACTAAATGAACATATAAGTGTTCTTTAATATCTAAATCATCAAAGCCAATAGCATCTACAAATCGATCCCATAACTGTGGACCAAATCTCAAATCCCAAGCTTCTTCTTCTAATAGGTCTGTCTTTTTTAGTAGATATTTGCGTTTAGGCAATCCAAACATAGATAGGTATTCCATTACACCTTTAATTAATTCATGTACTAATGATGGAAAATTTATACCTCTGGCTACTATTTTAAATTTTTCGCCTTCTTTTTTAACTTTAGCAACACCCATACCTGAACCTGCATCTGCTGCTGCTTTAATTAGATTTTCATCAAATAACCAATAATTTAAATCATTTGCAGTCATTAATGAACCATATAATGTAACTAAATTAGGGTCTATTTTACTTAATTCTTTATCAACTAAATTAAACATATAATGACCTTTATTAGTTGAACCACTAATTAAACCATTAATAAATCTGCGTTTTAACACTTCTTCATCGTCTTCTAGTACTTGTTCAACCGAATCTGCAACCTCAGTACTCATTTCTTCATCTTCTTCCTGATCTAGTTCCATTTCTTTTTTGAAATTTAAATCAGATATACCAGTTATTTTTGCATCAAATATTAATGTTCCTTCAGGCACATTTAATTCATCAGATACTAATTTAATAGCTAGTTGTTCTAAATCGGAACGATGTTCTGCTTCTATTTGTTCTATTTTTTGAACAGCTGAAAGAACAACTTTATATAAAGATATAGTGTCAAATTCTTCAATGCCTGCATAGTGTGCTAATTTTTTCTTTAGTTCTTCTAAACGAAGTTCACTAATTTCAGTTGCAAATTGACCATCAATAAATGCTTGATGTTTAGCATAAGAATGATTACCTTTTCTAATTTTATCAGCTGTACCAGCATTAATACTATCTAATAAACTTTCTTTAATCATCTTATTTTTCCATTCATACAGAGTCTTAATAAAAGCTTTTGGCTTTGGTTCTTCACCCGGTTTTACATTCGGTGTACGACGAAATGGATTTTTAGATGGACGTTTTTCAGGTGTATCAGGTTTTACTATTGGCTCCACTGGTTTAGTAACAGGTTCGGTTACTGGTTGATTTACTGATTGATTGTTTTGTGATTTCATAATTATTATATTTCGCCTGGTTGCGGATTTGGATAGTTATAAGTTAAAAATGTTGCTTTAGTAGTACGCCTATTTGCTGGATCTAAATCTCTAGCAATTCCTGTAATAGTCGGCGCTACACTTAATCGATAGCGATCTGTCCAATCTAATGTCGGTACATAATTTGTATTAAAAGTTGCTAATGATATACGTTCACGAGTACGCACTATTGGCATACCATCACTATCAAGGCCCCAAAGAATTAAAAATTCTCTATAATCAAATGATGAATTCGGACTTACCGGTAATGGTGGAACTGATACCGATTCTGGATAGAATCTTTTGTTTTGAAATAACCAAATTAACTGATCATAATCAGCAACTGTTATTACACTTATTTTAAAATATTCAAACATTGTTTTAGCTAAAATTGATATGTTTAATTATATATATTGTTGCGATAAACTAAAAAAGAGTCTATTTAGACTCTTTTATTTAAAAACTTAAATTTGAAACTTTTTACCTATATTTTTAGATAACCACTAAAAACTTTCGTTTATCTATGTGTGTGTGTGTGTGTGTGTGTGTGTGTGTGTGTTTCTAAAATTGGAAACATCTTTTTTAAAGATTTTATATCATAACCATCTTTTTCACCATATCCATTGGCTTGTAAAAATGTTATAGCTAATTCTTTGCTATTAGTATCTTTAATATTAATTTCAATTCCGTCTGGTGTTTCTATTGCAGATAGACCTAATCCTTTTGCCTTTTTAAGAGCATCTATTGGATTAGATGTTTCAAATTGTAAACATTTTTTAGTTGATAAAGATGTTTTTTGGGACTTATTGTCTTTGGTACCACTAATTTTATAAATAGATGTATTTTCATTTACTTTTATAGGTGTTAAGTGATAACCTGATATAGCGTCTAATTTAACACCATTGTCAAATTTAATAGAAAAATATTGATAATCTTTTTTATTTTCAATTGTATCATTAGGATCAGAATTATCCATATCTAAACTAGTTATAGTACAAATAAGATTTTCAATTGATTTTATTTCTTCTTTAGATATTTCTACATCTTCGAATTCTGAGTAAGATATATCCTTTTTATTAAATTTCGCTTTATCACCTTCTTTAAAAGCCCATTTAGATCTTTTTGATTCATTCACATCACCATTGGTTAGAAATTGAACATTATCAAATATAGAATCAATATCAAATTGAACTTCTGTACCAACCTGATCAATTGCGTTAACTAATGCATTGTCTTCATCTATTGATACAACTGTATATAAGAATCGAGGAGATACTTCTATTCGATTATTCATTCCATCTTTAGCTTCAGATGGTACTAAAAATTTAAAAGTAGAACCTGGTTTAAAAGAATATAAATCTATAACTGATTCTTGTATTAGTTTTAAAAAATGTTCAAATGTTTTATTCATATTATTTATATATTCTTATTTATGATAGTCTTAACACTAATTTATCTTCAATTAACATTATTTATGGAAATCGATATGCTGCAGGTTTAGTTGTATTATTAATAAAAGTTGGAAATTAACTTGATAAGAATTTATTTCAGCTTTGTGTTGAGTTAACAAAATCTCTTAGTATATAAGAAAAGCCATTTAATATTGTTGCCTTTTCATAATTATTAAAAAGAAATTTTAATTTAGTAAACACATGTTTAAGTTATATTTTATTTTATATATTAACTTTTAAATTTAATTTTTAGTTGATAATAATCCAGCCTCATGCATTGACCTACCATAATCTAATAAATATTTAAAATTTTGCCATTGTTTTTTACTTAACTGTTTGTCTTTCAACATTTTATTATGTATTGATTTAAAAAATCCTTGGTGATATTTAGCTGGTTGCCAATTATAAATTGTAGTCCATCTTTTTATTTCAGCATCATTAAATTGAATCGTATCACTATTAGATTCTTGAATCAATTGACCTAACCTTTTCCATTGAGTCCATTCTAGCACAGATTGATCAAATGCGATTTGATAAACATGGCCATAATTTGTTATTTCGAACAAGCCAGATTCATATAAATCATCTAACTTATCACTAATACTTTCTAATGAATTAGAGCTATTAAATTTAGCATGCCATGTATAAGGTTCAATTAAAACTAAACTAGTTAATTGAGGTTGAAGCACATTTTTTAATACTTTTTCTATATCTTGCTCTGTATATTGATGCATATAAATATTTTTAAAATTTTATTTTGCCGCCAATTTTAGTATCTGATGGTATATATGATTCACTGAATTGTTTAGCATTATTATAACACCACAAATTTACACCAATCTTTTTAGGTAAGCCCTGTAATGATGTCAACTGATTGTTATAACACCAAAAAGACTCTCCAACGGTCTGTGGACCACCTTCTAATGAGGTCAACTTGTTGTCACTACACCAAAACGCACCTCCAACAGTCTGTGGACTACCTTCTAATGATGTCAACTTGTTGTCACTACAATTGAACGACCATCCAACAGTCTGTGGACTGCCTTCTAATGAAGTCAACTTGTTGTTATTACACCAAAATGACCCTCCAACGGTCTGAGGACTACCTTCTAATGATGTCAACTGATTATTACTACAAGAGAATGAGCCTCCAACAGTCTCTGGACTGCCTTCTAATGATGTCAACTGATTATTACTACAAGAGAACGACCCTCCAACAGTCTGTGGACAACCTTCTAATGAGGTCAACTGATTGTCACTACAATCGAACCAGCCAGTCACCTCTTCTATCGACTGGAACCATGTTGGTAAAGAGGTCAGACCTAAGTTGCTACAATCTAAGTAGCCATCAATCTTTCTCACTTTTACTCTACTAGGATCCAGATCAAACATCCAAGGTTCTATGTTTAGGTCACCGTTCAAAATCTCTTGACTTAACATCTTTATTGTTTGCTCCCTCAACTCCTGTTGACGATTGGCCAAATTGTACGGTTTAAAGACCTCTTTAAATACTTTTATCGACGTTATCATTGATTTATATATTGTTTTTAACAAAACTATTTTTAAATAGTTAATAAAATTTATATTATTGTAAATATATTTTAAATATGCCAAAAAGTAAACATAGAAAAGGTCATAAAGAAAAAGTTGCTCAACGAAAACAAAAAATAGTAGCAGCTAAAGAAGCATACAATCGCCAAATTATGAAAGTAATGGGTCAAATTGAAGCTGAACGTCAAAACAAACTTTCAATTGGACCAAATCAAATTAGTGATAATCAAATTAGTGATAATCAAATTAGTGAAAACACGATAACATCTGAAAATAGTAATGAGTTACCAACACTTTGATTTAACTATTTATCTGAACCAGTACTAGAATGTAGTACTAATATATCTGCACTTTTATTTGAGGATTTATGTTTGGATATAGGAGAAGTGACACATCCTGAAATATTAGAGAATTGTTTAAAGACGTGTATTAATGAATATATGTTAAAATTATTTTAGCTGGTACTGAATTAGCATTTGAATCAGAAAAAGACATAAATAGAATAATGGATTTAGATATATCATGTTATAGTTTAGAAAAAATGACCTATTTAGGTTTGCTAAACAGAGAATAGTCAACTGATATAAATGATTGGACTTATTCATTAACACAATTAGGAGAAGCACATGCAAACAAAAAACAAATTTAATTCAACACCTAATCAAAAGATTGGTGATATTTATTATTCCCGTTCATGTGCTGTTACTGTACATTTATATAATATAATTAGTGTACAACCTAAAATTTTAGCTCTAAAAAGAGGAAATACTACAGATTGTCCTTATTTATGGAATTTACCATGTGGATATATTGATTGGGATGAGTCTGCTGGTAGAGCAGCATTCAGAGAAGTATGGGAAGAAAGTAATATTGATTTGTATGCAGAAAACTTGAATCCAAATGTACAACCAATTTATGTAAATTCAGATCCTACAAGCAATCGTCAAAATATTACATTACATTATCAATTTATAATCAGAGACTATTTGAAAAATCCAAACTTTTTAAATTGTGAGCATGGTGAAGTTGTTGATTCGAGATGGTTAACTTATGCTGATTTACTTAAAGAAGACTCTAAAGAATGGGGCATTTAACCATTTACAATCAGCAATTAGATTCTTTATTTAGATTTCTTTCTAGCTTCTTTTTCAGCCAACTGTCGTTCAATTGTTTTATTTAAAATAGATTGATCCAATATAATAGTTTTAGATTCTTGATTTGCATCAGATTGTTTAATAATTTCTTCTTCATTTGAAGTCAATCCATAGCGATCTGCATATTCTTGCCAATACTGTTCACTCTTATCATAAAAAATACTACGATCTTTGATCGATGCTCGTAGATCAGCTGATATTTCTCGGCTTAATTTAAACATTTCAATACTAACGTCACCAGCATCAATTGATTCTTGTACAGATATTAAGTTTCTTTCTGTATTTTTAACAATAAATTGTAGTTCAGCTATATCTTCAATGTGTTTTTGTTTCATTTTTAATAATTTTGGACTATTAAGTAATTTTGGATCTTTAATATAATTATCAATAAAACCTTCAACTACAATAGTAGCATAAGATGTATGACCCAATTTTTCTTCAATATGATCAACAGATTTAGCACCAATACTACTTGGAAAATCATCCGGATTAGCCAAATGATCTGTTATAGGAAACTTAATTGGATCCGATTGTAACAAACTACGTAAAGCTTCTCTACGTTCATGGTCTTTTTCAAATGTTGTATTTTTTGGATCTAATATTCCATCTATTTCATCTTGAGATTCCATTAACTATAGTTTAAATTTTATTTCGCCACCGATTTTAGTGGTGGACGGTATATCTGTTTCACTGAATTGTTTAGCATTATTAAAACAGCATAAATCTCTACCAATCTGTTTAGGTAAGCCTTCTAATGAGGTTAACTTGTTGCTATGACAATAGAACGACCATCCAATAGTCTGTGGACAACCTTCTAATGAGGTCAACTGATTATCACTACAAGAGAATGAGCCTCCAAAAGTCTCTGGACTACCTTCTAATGAGGTCAACCTATTGTTATCACACCAGAACGAACCTCCAACAGTCTGTGGACTACCTTCTAATGAGGTCAACTTGTTGCTATAGCAATAGAATGATCCTTCAACAGTCTCTGGACTACCTTCTAATGAAGTCAACTTGTTGTTATGACAATCGAACGACCCAGTCACCTCTTCTATCGACTGGAACCATACAGGTAAAGAGGTCAGACCTAACTCACTACAATATAAGTCACCAACAATCTTTCTCACTTTTACTCTACTAGGATCCAGATCAAACATCCAAGGTTCTACTTTTAAGTTACCTTTCAAGATCTCTTGACCTAATCTTTTGTACATTTGCTCTCTCAACTCCTGTTGACGACCAGCCAAATTGTGTGGCTTAAATATTGTCTCTCTAAATTGTTTAATCGATGTTATCATTTTATTTTAATAAAGTTAAAAGTTCTGAATGATTCTTTTTTGCTTGATCAACAAATTTTTCTGATTTTAAATCTAATTGATCAACTCCTGGAAAATTTTGTATTTTATCATTTTCTATTGAATAACGTGCATTAATTTTAAAATTAAACACAGGTCCTAATTTAAATTGTTGGTCTTTAGCTTTAGATATAGTGCTTTTAGCTCCTGTTGATAGCTCTTTAAATATTTTAGTACCCCAAAAAATACTACCTTTGTTACTATATACATAAACAGGACTATAACTTTTACTAGCAGCTTGACGTTCAAATGCCATAAAGTAAGAGTTCTCTTGACCATCAAAATTATTAATTAAACTTGTAGATGCTGTAATACCTTCAAATAAGTTTTGTCGTTGTATTGTCCCATTAATAACATCATATTGACCAAATACTTTATGCCAATAGAATGTTTGACCATCTGTTTCTTCTATTAATTCAGCTAATGGACTCAATGCGATAAACTTATTAGTTATTTTAGCGCCTTTATATGTTTGTATATTAATATTAAATAAGTACAATCTATTACTAATAAACTTACCACCACTTGCTGGTAGAGCTTCATCAATATTAAATTTCTTTAGCTTATCAATTGCAGAATCTGCTTCTTTTAATTGAGCTTTTACTTCAGAAGATGCAACATCTGGTTTTACATTTTGCATTACTTTATCTGTATCAATAACATCCTGAAAGAGCTGATTTAATTGTTTTAATCCAAGCTCCCACGTCTTTTTAACTTCTGGTAATTGGCTCTTTTCTGGACCACTACTATTGCTAATTTTGTCTAAAATAAAATTGGCTTGATATTTAATAATATCTAACATTTTAAAATCAATTTTTTCTAAAGTTCTCTTTTTAATATCAGGTTCATTTGCAAAAGCTTCTAAATCAACACCATCAACAATTTCTTCAATCCATTTTTCAATTTTAACACCTTTTGCTTCTAATATTAATCTTTCATTTAATTTGGCTCCAACTTTAGACATATAATCTTCAATTAAATTACCATATTGATCTAAATGTTTTACACTTTGTCCAGTAAAATATTTAATCAAATTTTGATCTCTAACTTTAATTTTTTCTAAATCATTTGGTGTTTTTTCTAAGTCGGCCATTGAATCAGCAACCATTAACCAATTTTGAATGAATACACTAGCATCATCGTGCATACTAATCAATTTTTGTAAAGATTCAACTAGCTTTTCAATTGCTTCTGTAAAAAAAGATTTATTAGAACCATTTGGTTCTTTCATACCAATACTTTGTTTAAATTGTTGAACTGATGCTCCTTCTTTTTTAAACGCATCAACTACTTTTAAAACACTTTCAATCAATACATCGGCACTAGCTTGTTCTTTTGGATCAATTAAGAATGCACTAAAAACACTTAAATCATCACCATCTAATTTAATGAGTTCATTTTTAGTAGATTCAATCATTTTGCTCCAACCTTGATCATTATTAACAGATCCCCAACTTTTTGTTGATTGCACAGCTTTCAGTAAAGTTTCTAAAGCTTTTTTAGTTTTAGCTATTTTAGCTTTTTCTGCATTTAACTCAGCTTTATCAACCAATTTAGAATCAACAATATGTGCAACCTCTTCTCGATCTACTTCTAGTGGATTAGCGCCATCACTAGCATCAGGTGCTGGTAAGTTTTTTTCAACCGATTGTAGTGCTCTTAAGTATTCAACACCCCAATTTTGGACAAGAGATTTCATTTTAGCTTGATTAAAGCTAGCTTTAATTTTACCTTTCATCATTGAAAAAAGACCTAACACACCATTAGTTGTTCTACCCATTAAAGACTTGTCCCAATTAACAGTCCGCTCTTGAATCAACTCAGATTCAACTAGCTTTCTAATTTGATCTCGGTTTAGCATTTATCTATTAGTCAATGTGTTTTATTTCGATTCCGTTAAAACTATGTGGAATACCATTTAATTCAAAATATGTATCATAAGCCACAATTACAGGCTTGTTTTGATATGTACATAACTGTACACCATTTACTGATAATGCATATTTACCACCATTACTATATAATGCTGCTAAAAAAGCATCTTTTGCTGATACGTCTGGCAATGTTGTTTCTACATCTTTTGGTGCTTCAACTGGTGCTTCAACTGGTGCACTATTTTCAGGCACAACCGGTGTATTATCATTAATACTTTCTATTGGCTTGTTTTCAACAACAGGTTTGTTTGTTTTATTCTTTTTTGATGACATATTTTCTTTTGTTTAATATTTACAATACAATTATATATATTGGTCAAAGAAAGATTACTTTTAAACAAAAATTGCAATCTTAAATATAAGATTTATGAAAGCATGGTTAATTAGTGATACTCATTTTGGCATTAAAGCCACAGATAATGATAAATGGTTAAGTTTAATGATCGACTATTTTTATCAATGGTTTATTCCAACTGTTAAAAACAAAGTTAAAAAAGGTGATATTTTAATTCATTGTGGAGACCTTTTTGATAATCGTAATTCAATTAATGTTAAAGTTGTTGATAGTGTTGTTAAGCTATTTGAAGAATTAAGCAATATTTTCTCAGAAATTCATGTAATTGCTGGAAATCATGATGCTTATGCAATGTCTAGTACTAGTATTAATTCTTTATGTGTCATTAGAAACATATCTAATATAACAATTCATGATCAAACATCTACAATCTTATTAGGTGGTAAAAAGTGTACATTTATGCCATGGATTCATAAAAAAGGAGATGAACTATCAACCTTAGAAGAACATGCAGGAAGCGATTACCTATTTTGTCATTCTGATTTGAATGGTTGCAAAACTCAATTAAATCCTACTAGACCACTAAATAAATGGATTCCAGATATTGAAGATTTTAAAGGTTATGGTCAAGTATGGTCTGGTCATATTCATATCAGACAATCAATTAAAAATTTTACACATATTGGTGCTCCATATCATTTAGATCGAAATGATATTGGAAATAAAAAAGGTATATATGTATTAGACCTATCTACAAGCAAACATCTTTTTATAGAAAACACATGGTCACCAGAATTTAAAAAGGTTCAAATTATTAATGCTGAAGCTTTAAAAGCTTTACAAATTGAACAATTTAATAAAGATTTCATTGACTTACATATTAGTAAATCTTTTATTGCTGAAAATGGTAAAGCAAGACTTCAATTAGAAAAACTAACTAATTCATGGCCAATAAATGAAGTCTTTTGGCAAAATGATTTAGTAGTTGAAGAGGCGCCTGTTATAAATTCGCAAACCGTTGGCAAAACACTAAAAGAATGGTCAATTGAATGGATTGATCATTTAAAATTTAATCAAACATACGATATGTTTAGTGAAATGGATTTAAAAGATCTAATGAGGACCGAAGTTGAAAAGTGTTTTAATGCTGTACAGCTTTCATAATCATACCAATAGTTGACCAATCAACAAGTTCAGAATCCAGTATATTACCTAATCTGTATACATGAACACTAGTACGTTCTGTATCTTCTTCTTTGCCAAATATTAAACCTCTCTTTTGATAAAAAAGGTCTAGTTCATTAGAATTTAATTGATAACTATATAAATTTGTTTTATGTGTTAATAATGTTGCACATACTTGTTGTTTACTAATACTAACTATTCTATTAGGATCCATTTTAAAACCTGTTTCTTCTTCTACTTCTTCGATTATTGTTATTATTGGATCTTGGTCACTTTTTGGTGCCGAACCACCCGGTAATTCATATACTAAACCTTTTTTATTAGACACCGGACTCCTAAATTCTGATACAACGACAACTTCTGTTCTCATTGGATCTAAACGTGGATAATATAGCACACAAGAACTAGTATCTGTTCTTGAAACAATAAATTCGTTGTTTTTGTGTCGTCCTTCCGATTGAATATAAACATTAACCCATAATACATAAGCAAATATAAATCCATTACTAGCTTGAAATGTTTTTAATACTTTGCCAGATTGTAATTGATTACCTGCTCTTTTTAAGTCGGCGTACCAATCTTGAAATTGTCTAGTATTCCAAATCATTAATGGAACATGTCGTTCTCCATCTGTTCTAACTGCGGGTTGATCTAATTTAATACTTTGTTTAATTAATTCATATAAATTATGTACGGTTGGAATCTTAAGTTCTTTGGCCCATACTTCTTGATACCTAACTGAATCAGCACCTGGTTCTGTACCTAATATACATTTACCACTTTCCATCCATTGTCCAAATTCGGTATTTGTAGTTAAGCCCAAGATTCCAGCATCTAAATCTCTATTAATCCAAAAAATAATTCGATCTGCAATATTTAAACATTTCGTTTCCCATTGATGTACGGTTTCATAATCTAATTGTTCAAATGATTGGTTATTGTTTGGATTAGGTTCTGGTAAGAATACAATGCCATTATAATTAAGTAGTTCTAATATGGCTAATGCTTTTACTCTCCACGATTGAAGGCCATTGCCTATTTGAGCTGACCTTAATGTTGGACCAGCTAAAAATATAGAATGAACTATTTCATTTGGAATTGATTCTGTTGTATAAACTATTTGCATATCTTAATTATAGTTTAAATTTTATTTTGCCACCGATTTTAGTGGTGGACGGTATATCTGTTTCACTGAATTGTTTGGCATTCCTATAGCAATAGAACCAGCCTCCAACAATCTGTGGACCACCTTCTAATGAGGTCAACCTATTGTTATCACACCAGAACGAACCTCCAACAGTCTGTGGACTACCTTCTAATGAGGTCAACATGTTGCTACTACAAGAGAATGACCCTCCAACAGTCTGTGGACTGCCTTCTAATGATGTCAACTTGTTGTCATTACAATTGAACGACTCTCCAACGGTCTGTGGACCTCCTTCTAATGAAGTTAACTTATTGTTATAACACCAGAACCAGCCTCCAACAGTCTGTGGACTGCCTTCTAATGAGGTCAACTTGTTGTCACTACAATCGAACGACTGTCCAACAGTCTGTGGACTACCTTCTAATGATGTCAACTGATTATCAATACAACTGAACGATCTTCCAATAGTATGTGGAGTACCTTCCAATGAGGTTAATTGATTGTAACCACAATCGAACCAGCCAGTTACCTCTTCTATTAACTGAAACCATGTTGGTAATGAGGTCAGACCTAAATGTCTACAATTTAAGTCTCCATCAATCTTTTTCACTTTTACTCTACTAGGATCTAAATCTATCATCCATGGTTCTACTATTAAATCACCGTTTAATACTGGTTGACCTAATGTCTTGTACATTTGCTCTCTCAACTCCTGTTGACGACCAGCCAAATTGTGCGGCTTAAAAACTTCTTTAAATTGTTTAATACTCGTTATCATTATAATTTTCCTGCTTGTTTTAATTGATTTAATTTTGTAGTACCTCTATAAATATTAGTAATTTTACACTGTAAAACACCTATTTCACCAATATTATATGCAAGTGATTTATTACGAGGTTCTAACATCACTGTAACATAAATTGTCTGACCGATTGCTGCTTTTTTAATTGTTAAATCAGTATTAATATTACTAGATTCAAATGCTGTATTTAATTCTTTTATATCTTTAGGATCTTGAATAATATCTATTATAGAACCTATTTTCCATTCATCATTATCTAATTTTTCTAAATCGGCTTTTCGTAATATAATTAACTCTTCACCATTATTTACAACTTGATCTAAACCTTCTTTTATTTCAATATATGTTTGTTTATTTGTTATCATATCTATGTTTTAAATTTTATTTTGCCACCGATTTTAGTGGTGGACGGTATATCTGTTTCACTGAATTGTTTGGCATT
>Ga0116193_1002477_pt1 | contig 14035 bp, 6 predicted proteins | sample AD_UKC115_MetaG_FD_89892 | JGI IMG/M metagenome (GOLD analysis project Ga0116193, IMG submission 89892) | Active sludge microbial communities of municipal wastewater-treating anaerobic digesters from Hong Kong - AD_UKC115_MetaG | ecosystem: Engineered > Bioreactor > Anaerobic > Digestate | place... | reverse complement strand
TGGCGCGCCGGATTTTATCATTGAGATCATATCGCCATCGACCGCCGCGAAGGACCAGATCCAGAAGGTTGCGTTGTATGAGCGGCATGGTGTGAAGGAATACTGGCTGGTTCATCCTGTTGACCAATTGGTGACCGTGCGGCTTTTGGACGAGAATGGCAAGTATGGCATTCCGTTAATTCGCGCAGGCAAGGAGTGTCTTGCCGTGGCAACGCTTCCCGGATTGGAAATTGATTTGGATGCGGTTTTCGCGACGCTCTGAAAGGATCAATGCCGATCATGACTGAATCCCTTCACAAATCCGAAGAGCGATTTACCTATGGCGATTATTTGAAATGGCCGGAAGGAGAACGCTGGGAACTGATCGATGGCGTGGCGTATGACATGACGCCGGCGCCGGGGTGGCGGCACCAGAAAGTGCTGCTTCGGCTAGTGGAACAGATCGCGGCCTTTTTGAAGGAAAAGCCATGTGAGTTATTTTTGGCACCGCTTGACGTTCGCTTTCCAGAAAGTGGCGAGCCGGACGGGGATGTTTTTAATGTCGTTCAGCCAGATTTGGGCGTGGTTTGCGATCCTGGCAAACTCGATGAGCGTGGCGTCCGTGGCGCGCCGGATTTTATCATTGAGATCATATCGCCATCGACCGCCGCGAAGGATCAGATCCAGAAGGTTGCGTTGTATGAGCGGCATGGTGTGAAGGAATACTGGCTGGTTCATCCTGTTGACCAGTTGGTGACCGTGCGTCTTTTGGACGAGAATGGCAAGTATGGCATCCCTTTGATTCGCGCAGGCAAGGAGCGTCTTGCCGTGGCAACGCTATCCGGATTGGAAATTGATCTGGATGCGGTGTTTGCGCCCATTTGAAAAGGACTGAATCAGAATTACGCCTGCGATTTATGCTTTTTCGCGCGTATTCCTTGAAAATGTCGCTTTGTCGTTGACGTGCAAGGCGAAACATTTTTGTCTATCTGGTTGTTGAGTGGGCTGTGGAGTTTTTTTCGGTGAGCATGTTGCACCGCCTCCGCGCCTCCAGCAACGAGCATGTATTCCCGACCGCCAATGGTCGCAATCCAACACAGAGCACGCGTGGTTTCAACGCAAGAGGAGGGCATTTTTTAATGGCCGCAAAGTTAGTCTATTCTTTCGGGGGTGGCAGCGCCGATGGACGCGCTGACATGAAAAACCTGCTGGGTGGCAAAGGCGCCAACCTTGCAGAGATGAGCAGCATGGGCATCCCCGTGCCAGCGGGCTTCACCATCACGACCGAGGTCTGCACGTACTTCATGAACAGCAAGGGCAAGTATCCCGCTGAACTCGACGGCCAGGTGAAGAAGGCGTTGGCGAAGGTCGAGAAGATCATGGGCAAGAAGTTCGGCGATCCAAAAGATCCGCTGCTGTTCTCGGTTCGCTCCGGCGCGCGCAAGTCGATGCCGGGCATGATGGAGACGGTTTTGAATGTCGGCTTGACGAGCAAGACCATTCCCGGCCTGATTGCCAAGACGGGCAATGAGCGCTTTGTCTGGGACGCTTATCGTCGCCTGATCATGATGTATTCCGACGTGGTGATGGAAAAGGCCGCGGGCATTGAGCCGGCCGAAGGCCATGCCATTCGCCATCAGCTCGAAGTCATCATGGACAAGATGAAGGAAGAGCGCGGCGTCAAGCTCGACACCGACTTGACGACAGAAGACCTGAAGGAATTGGTCAACCAGTTCAAAGCCAAGGTCAAGCAGGTGCTGAAGAAGGAATTCCCGGATGATGCGATGCAGCAGGTCTGGGGCGGCATTGGCGCGGTCTTCTCCTCCTGGAACGGTCGTCGTGCCGTGGCGTATCGCCGCATTGAAGGTATTCCGGATGAGTGGGGCACCGCTGTTAACGTGCAGGCGATGGTCTTTGGCAATATGGGCGATGACTCGGCCACCGGCGTGGCGTTCACCCGCAATCCCGCCACCGGCGAGAACAAGTTCTTTGGCGAGTGGCTGATCAATGCCCAGGGCGAAGACGTCGTGGCTGGTATTCGCACCCCATTCGGCCTGAACGAAAACAGCAAGAACGACCAGAATCGCGACATGCCGACTCTGGAGAATAATATGCCGAAGCTCTACAAGGAACTAGTCGGCATCCGCAATAAGCTCGAGAAGCATTACCGCAACATGCAGGACATCGAGTTCACCATCGAGCAAGGGCGCCTCTGGATGTTGCAGACCCGCGATGGCAAGCGCACCGGCCCGGCGGCCTTGATGATGGCCAGCGACATGGTACGTGAGAAGCTCATCGACTGGCGCACCGCGCTCATGCGCGTGACTCCGGCGCAATTGGACGAACTGCTGCACCCGATGGTTGATCCCGCGACTGAGAAGAATCACAAGGCCGTGGCCAAGGGCTTGCCGGCAGGTCCTGGCGGCGCCGTGGGCAAGATCACCTTCTCCGCCGACCGTGCCGAGCAACTGGCCAAGTCGGGCCAGAAGGTCATCCTCGTTCGCACCGAAACCAGCCCTGAAGACGTTCACGGCATGCACGTGGCCGAAGGCATTCTCACAGCGCGCGGTGGTATGACCAGTCATGCGGCGCTCGTGGCGCGCGGCTGGGGCAAGTGCTGCATCGTTGGCGCTGCCTCGCTTCAAATCAATTACGAGACACGCTCGATGAAGGTTGGTGACAAGACCTTTAATGAAGGCGATACGATCACGCTGAATGGCACGAAGGGCGCAATGTATGAAGGCACCCTGCCGCTGATCGTTATTGACCCGGCGAAGAATCCCGACTTGGCCACGTTCCTGGGCTGGGCCGACAGCGTGCGCCAGCTGGGCGTGCGCACGAATGCCGAGACGGCTGCCGATGCACAGCAGGCATTGACCTTCGGTGCCGAAGGCATTGGCCTGTTCCGCACTGAGCACATGTTCTACGGCAAGGGCAGCGAAAAGCCGCTGTTCTTCCTGCGCAAGATGATCCTGAGCAACACAAAAGAAGAGCGCGCCGCCGCGCTGAACGAGTTGTTCCCGTTCGTGTTGAAGGATGTCAAGGCTACGCTATTGGTGATGAACGGCAAGCCGGTGACGTTCCGCCTGCTCGATCCGCCGCTGCATGAATTTGTTCCGCAGGGCGAGGCGAATCAGGCTGAATTGGCCAAGGCGCTGAAGATCAACGTCGAAGACGTGCGCAAGCGCGGCGAGTCGCTGCACGAGACGAACCCGATGATGGGTCATCGCGGCGTGCGCCTGGGCATTACCTATCCTGAAGTCAGCGAGATGCAGATTCGCGCGATTATCCAAGGCGCGGCCGAGCTGCTGAAGGAAGGCAAGAAGCCGATGCCGGAGATCATGATTCCGGTCACTTGCGATGGCAACGAATTGAAGACGCAGCGCGTGATCATCGACCGTGTCATGGACGAGGTGAAGAAGCAGTTCGGTCTGAAAAAGCTCGACCTGAAGGTCGGCACGATGATCGAAATTCCGCGCGCCTGTCTGCTGGCTGATGTCATGGCGCAGGATGCGGAGTTCTTCTCGTTCGGCACGAATGACCTGACGCAGATGTCCTATGGCTTCTCGCGCGACGATATCGGCGGATTCCTGGCCGATTACCTCGAGAAGAAGATCATCCCAGCCGATCCGTTCCAGACCATCGACCAGGCCGGCGTTGGTCAGCTCATCAAGATGGCCGTTGAGAAGGGCCGTTCGACGAAGGCCGACCTGAAGATCGGTATCTGCGGCGAACAGGGCGGCGATCCGGATTCGGTCGAGTTCTGCCATCGCGTGGGATTGAACTATGTCAGTTGCTCGCCTTTCCGCGTGCCGGTGGCGCGTTTGGCGGCGGCGCAGGCGGCATTGAACTTCCCGCGCGCCACAGCCAAGGCTGCCAAGCCTGCCGCGAAGACGGTGAAGAAGACGGCAAAGAAATCCGCAGGCAAGAAGGCTGCGGCTAAGAAGTAAGAAGCACCAACGAATAAATACAAAGCCCCGGAATGGAGAACTCTGTTCCGGGGTTCTGGTATTTATTAGGGTCCGTAAATTATAAACTGATGAAGGATTTAGAGGATAATTACGATGTAGGGTGGGTCCTGACCCACCACAACTTCGCCGATACAATATTACTTCTGTAATACTTTCATTTTGGTGGGTCAGGACCCACCCTACAGGTAGCGTTATTTGCTTAATCCTGGGCAGTATAATTATCCAGAGAATTTAATCATTCACCAAAACCGCTAACAATTCATCATTGCTTTCGGTTTTTTGCAGGCCCTTCAATAATACTTCCATCGCCTCATCCACGGAATAGCGCGAGAGGAAACGGCGCACTGCCTGGTGCGCCGTGGTGCGTTCGCCTAGGAGTTTCTCTTCCTTGCGCGTGCCGGAGGCGGCGATGTTGATGGCGGGAAAAATGCGCCGGTCGGCCAGCGTGCGGCTGAGCATCAACTCGAGATTGCCGGTGCCCTTGAACTCCTCGAAAATGAACTCATCCATGCGCGAGTTGGTCTCGACAAGAGCCGTGGCGAGGATCGTCAGCGAACCGCCTTCCTCCAATTTTCGCGCGGCGCCAAAGATGCGGCGCGGGATTTCCAGCGCTTGGGCATCAATGCCGCCGCTCATCGTGCGGCCACTGCTGGGCGAGCCGAGATTGAAGGCGCGTCCCAACCGGGTGATGGAATCGAGCAGCAGCAGGACATCCTTACCCGCCTCAACCCAACGCTTGGCATACTCCAGCGCCAGCTGGGCCAGGCGAATGTGGTTTTCAATGGGCATATCATTCGATGAGGCAAAGACGTCGCCCTTCACCGAGCGCCGAATGTCGGTCACTTCCTCGGGGCGCTCATCAATCAGCGCCACCACGATGTGTGTTTCGGGGTGATTGCGCGTTATGGCATTGGCAATTTCCTTCAGGATCACCGTCTTGCCCGAGCGCGGCGGCGCCACGATCAAGCCGCGCTGACCCTTGCCAATGGGGCACAGCAGATCGATCACGCGCAGCGTGCAATTCATTTTCGAACATTCGAGCGTGAAGCGTTCGTATGGATCGACGGCTGTGCGCGAGGAAAACGATTGTGTGCGGCGCCATTCCTCCAGCGGCAGCCCATTGACGCGCGCGATGCTGGCCAGTTGGTATCCCTTCTTTCCCTCGGCGCGCTCGCCTTCGATGAAGGCGCCCGGTCGCAGATTCTCGGTTTTGATCATGCGGTCGCTCACGTACGAATCGGTGGGACCTTCCTCCAGAAGGACAGTGCGTTCGCGCACAAAACCAAAGCCTTTGGGATATACTTCCAGAATGCCGCTGAATGGTTCAGACACAGATGATTCCAGTCCTTGTTGAAATGCTCATGCCCGCGAAGGGCCAAGCGCTCATGGTTGTGTTGCGTTCGCGAAAACCGACAGGGGATCATTACGGGCGGCGGCGGAAACAGAACTCCGCTCGTCGCGCTTGTTTGCACAGTCGGCTTCGCTTGAAAAAAAATGCCCGGCAAGAAAAGAGACAGTGAGAAATCGCCGGTTTATGCAGCCTAAAGAAACGGACGATTCGGAAAAGAACATGCTACGTGGAAAATAAGAATGCAAGTCTATTTTCTTCAATGATTAAGAAAAATCAAGACCGTATGGGCAAATGCCTTGCGCCGGCATAATCTTCGTTTATCGGTATTGCGCCAATATGAACTTTAATTCGATTTTGCTGTTATTTGGGCCGGCAGCCGCAAGGCAGCGCTAATTGCATCTGCTCCATAAAAGGCATGCCTCCGTTTCCTCGGTTAACTCCTGTGAAAAAGGCTTCTTCTTACAGGAGAAAACGGAGGAAACGGAGGCTTTTATTTAGGGCCACAAATTAGTCTCTGGTTTATTCGCTAAATACAAGCTTGGTCCAGCTTTGCTGATTGTCCGGCATTGCGGAAACGGGCGATTGCAGCACCACGCCATCGCGGCCCTGGATGCGGATCAGGAGCGGCATCTCCTTGGGCGGCTGCGTCAGCCCAAGTGCCTGCCATGGAATGGCCGTTTCCCACGTGTGCATGTTGACGTGATCGTTCTTTTTCAAGTGTCCCACACGCTTGTCGATTTCGGTGAAAGACAGCAATTTGGCGTCCACAAAATCGGCCACGGTGTTGAACGCAGCGCCAGCGGATTGAACTATGCCCTGATTGATGGCGGCGGTTGTGCCCGCGCCGAAATGATTGATGTTCAATGTTTTGCCGCCCATTTGCATCGAGACGTTCGCCTCATCGGGATTGCCGAACAATGCCCCCGCGGCATAGAGGTTCTTCTCATCCCACAATAAATAAGCAATGGCGGAGAATTGCGCATCCCCCTGCGGATGGCCGCTGATGGCCTCCTGCGCCGATAAGACGATCGGCTCGGCATGGCGGTGTGGATTGACGTTGCGGTCCTCCACATCATTGGTCCAGTCATCCAGTTGCCCATCAATTTTGATCGGCACGGTTTTCAATGCGCGCACCGTAGCGGCGGCCCGATCCACGGCGGCGATGCGAACGCCCGCATTGGCCAGCAGCAGCGACATCAATTCGCGTCCTTGGGCGGTGTTCTGTTTCCATGGGGCCAATGTGGTGGCGATGATTTCGCCTTTGCCGGTTGGGATGCGAATGGCGGCAGGCTTGCCTTTTTCATACAAATCGCCCACTTTCCAGCCCGACGGCGGAGGCGTTGTATGCAAGCCAAGCAACAGGACCTGAGCGCTTTCGGGCATGGCATCGAATTGCCCCTCCAGCAGCGGATTCTGTTTGGTATTGGCGAAGCTGATTGTATTCACGCCCCAGAATAGCGGGTTAGCTTCCGCCTTCTTGGCGGCCACCGCCTGACCCGAGCAGACTTGACAGCCAGGCAATTGCCCCGAAACTTCCGCTGACAGCACCAGTGCCGTTCCGCCGCGTTCTGCCCATTGCACGATTTCCTGTGCATTGGCGCCATCACCGGCGATCAACAGGCCGCCGTTTTCCGCTTGTGCCGGGGCGAAATTATCGCGCTCGGCGCCGCAACTTTGCGCCAGTTGATCGGCCGTCAATGCCCCTGCCAACTGCACCTTGTCTTTTCGTGCCAACCATGCATCTCCATCCAAGTATCGAAGCAGATTGAGGAAGACCAACTGCGCCTCGGCATTTTGCATTTCCTCAATCACATGCGCCTGGCAAAAGACCAGCAAGCCATTGCCAATGCGCGCCTCGCCCAATGATATGTTCTCTTTGCGGCTGCCCGTGGCCAGCACGCGCCATGCCCCTTGCGCGAAATCGCCGACAATCGAAGGGCGCACCAGCGCGTCATCGCTCACGCGTCCGTCGTAGGAATTCCACCAGCGCAAATCCTCGGCGCTCAAGCCCTCGAAGGCGGGGTGGCCCGGAGCATCGATGGGAGCATAGCGCGCGAAGTAAATGTCCTTGTTATCGGGCTTCATGCCCATCTTGACGTATTCATGCGGCACATCGCGCTGCGACGACCAGAAGCCTAGCCGGATGGGCGACCACTTCATCCAGCGCTCCTGCGGCAAGCAGAGCACGCGCCCTCCCGCATTCAGATAGGCGCGGATGGCTGAGGATTGCGCATTGAGCGCTTCATCGCTGCCCTTGGGCGGGATGAGTAGAATTGTCTGCGCCGCTTGCTCGGCCGAGGGAATTTGTGCCACGCTCTGCGCGGCAATGTTCATCTTTTGCAATGCCGCCGTCACGCTCTCTGCGTTGGTTTGATAGACGAGGAGTTTGCGCTTCAGTTGCGGCGCGTCAAGGCTGCCGGGATTGATCAGGCGCAAGGCGATCTGATCGGTGGAGAGTTCTTGCCCCTCCTGCATCAGGCGCACGGCGATTTGATCCTGCGTGGTGACTTCTTCCTGCACGGGTCGCTTCCATTGCTGCGCCACGCCCAGGAAAATCTTTTCCTTGTGCAACTCTCCGCCCGTTAAACCCCACTGCACCTCAAGGCTTTGCGTCGTTTCGGAATCATTGCAGACGACCAGTTCGTAGTTCGTCTTCTTCCCGCGCTCAATGGCTTCGGTGCGCGGCCAGAAGAAGGCGGTGATTGGCTGCAGGCCATGGCGCAGGTGCGCGGTCACCTCTGGCGAGCGTTCCTGGAATTCGGTGGGCTGGCCGGGAACATACTTGAAGGAGCGGCCGAAGGTGGTTTCGGCAATGGTGAACGGCATCACGCCCGAGATGCCATAATAGCGCATCTCCAGCATTTGCATTTCATACAGGCGCGCTTCCTCAACGAAATACTCCGCCATCGACTCTGTTTCCTTTGAGGAGGGAAGGCGTTTTTCGCCGCGTCCGCCAACCCAGAACTCGCCGGTAATGAGCGGCTTGTTGGCATTCTTGCGCCAGAAGTCGAGGATGCTCGTGTAATGTTCCTGCATGTGGAGATGAATGATATCCTGCTCGGGGGCATACCATCCCGCGCCGGAATGCTCAATGGGGCGGGTGGTATCCAGCGCCTTGACAAAATTGTCGAGTTTCATGACCCATGATTCGAACTTGGGCCCGCCGCGCAATTGCTCGTTCTCCACATCCCAGATGGCGACCGAAGGAGAGTTGCGGTCGCGCTTCACCCATTCGGCAAACTCCCGCTCGGTGTTCTGCATGAAGAGTTCACCGGCGTTATTGTACGCGCCGCCCATGGCCGACCAGACGGAGGATTGATCGATCATCAGCATGCCGGCTTCATCGGCGGCCAGGAAGGTGGCGTGATTGGGAATGATGGCATGCGAGCGGCAGGCATTTACGCCCAGCAATGCCTTGTAGGCGTTGAAGATGTCGCGATTATAGGCGATGACGCCGCCATGCGGATCCTCGCGCGCGCGCCAGGCCGATTCTCCACGCAGGCGAATGGGCTGACCATTGAGCATGAAGTTCTTGCCCTCGCACCAGAATTCGCGAAAGCCAAAACGAGTGGCCACGGTCTCGCTGTTGTTGTTCGTGCGAATGGTTGTTTGAAGGACATAGAGGTTCGGCTGCTCGGGACTCCACAGTCGTGGATTTTCCCATGTGGTCTGAATCGATTGCGTCATGCGCGCTGGAGCATCTTTTGTCGCGGCGGGAATCTGCACTTGCAGCGATGGAATGGAGATCCCTGCCGGAGTGCCATCGGGCCAATTCACCATTTGAAAATCAACGGAGGCTGTCTGCGGTTGCGTCTGCTTATTGGTGATTTCCAATTCAATGCCGAGTGTCTTTTGGCGCGTGGAGGTTTTGACGAAGACATCGGAGATATGCAGGGCGTTGCGCTGAATGATGCGGATGGGCGACCACAACCCTCCGCGCATGCGCCCGATGTCGGTTGTATGGGCCAGCCCCAATTGAATATATGCGCCATGGCTGTCCACCGCGCCGGTCTGATCATACACATAAATGGCCAGCAGGTTTTCGCCCGGTTCCACCGCGGCGGTCACGTCGTATTCCGATGGGGTGTAACTGCCCAGATGCTCGCCGCAAGGCTTGCCGTTCATGAAGACAGCCGCAAACGCCGCCACCTGATCGAGTTGAATGATGATGCGTTTGCCAGACTGGGGGCGAAGCTGGAGATTGGCAAAATACCAGCCGGCGTGAAAATCGCGCGGGGTGCGCCACTGGTCGGGCAAATCAACCGTGCTCAATTTGCCTGGACGATAGGTTGATGGGTCCAACGCGCCAAAGGAAACGCTGGATTCTATCAGCGTGTAATGCTCCAAATCGGCCGCCGGAGCGCCTTTCATTCCGGGGGCAATCAGCGGCTCATCAAAGGCCACCTTGATCGGTTTCAAATTGGCGGCCGCGCGCATAGCCGATGCGGCTTGATCCAATCCGGGCCATGGGACCTTGCCCGATGCAGGGGCCACCTCAGGGCGTGCTTGTTGTTCGGTCTGGGTCATGGGTTTTCGCGCTCCTCCCTTGCGTGATGAGGTTTTCGAGGCTGCGAAGGCGATATGATTTAAAAGCAGGAATGACAGAATTAATGCCATCGTGGAAAGAGCGATACCGCGCTTCATGCAATGTCTCCATGGGTGATCGGATGTAGGACTGGAGACCATTGATGAAGAATAGCGCGAAAAAAATCCAGATTTATTTGCTATGGGGAGGAATTAAGACGGGGGCAGGGTTGGTTTGAAATTCATATGCAGGGTGGGCCAGCGGCCCACCATGCTCTGGCTGAACGGTTAATTCCGGCGGTAGCGGTGGGCCATTGGCCCACCCTACAATCAGATCAGGATTATGAGAATTCGATGAGCCTTTGGCTCTCGCGGAGAAGAATGAAAATGCAAATGTAGGGTGGGTCTTGACCCACCAAACCTAAGTTAATAAATCATCCCTTGGTCATGGTGGGTCAATACCCACCCTACATTCTATTGGGTCAATACCCACCCTACATTCTTTAATGACGTGCCTGCTATTTCATCGAAGCCAGTTTGCTCCAGGTCTTGCTCTTCACGCTGGACGGCGCGGGATGAATGATGGTGAAGCTATCCAGGGTGCTGCCATTGGTGGCAATGGCCTTGAAGTCCAACCGGCGGCCATTGATCTCGATTTTCGTATAATGATTGGCTTTGGCATACGTAACCAGGCTGGAATCGCTGGGTGAGGGCGTGGCCAGAGGCGCTCCGCCGCCGCCAATAGTCAGGTGCTGAACGCCATCCACCGCACAACGAGCATAAAAGTGATTGTGTCCTCCAAAGCAAATGTCCACGCCATACTGCTTGCAAATGGGCTGAATCACTGTCTGCGCCTTGGCATTTGATCCGTGCCCGCCATTGGCCGACCATGCAGGTTCGTGATACACGAGGAACTTCCACTGCTTCTTCGTATTGGCCAGATCCTGCTTGAGCCAGTTTAGCTGTGTCGTGGAAGGACCGCCACTGACATCATACTGATCGAGATTGGCAATATGCACCGGGCCGTAATCATAGGACCAATAGCCGCGTCCGCCGATATACGGATAGGGAAAGTACTGCTCGAACACCACGCCGGTGTCCTCATGGTTGCCGCGACATCCTTGTATGGGAATTGCTCCGGCCAGCTGGCGCAGATTGGAGGCCGAAGGCGCGAACCATTCGTTGGTCCACATGGAATCATCGTCGCCACGCGTGACCCAATCGCCCACATGCAAAACAAATGTCCGCAGGGCCGGATCGGCATTTACTTCGGCGAGCATCTTCTGGCAGACCAGATCATTGGTGAGCGGATTGGTTCGCGTGTCGCCATACGCAAAGAACTTCAGCGATGTGTCGCTTGAGGGAGGAGCAGCTTGGAATTGACCGGTAACGGCGCTGCCGCCAGAGATCTGCACCTTATAATAGGTTGACTGGCTGGGTGCTAATCCTGTGATCATCTGCTTGTGTTGATGATTGGCATTGTATTCCGTTGATTGCACGCTGCCCTGGCCGTAGGCTGTGCTGGTTCCCCAACTTACAGTGCATGATGCCGCGCCATCCAATTGCCACAGGACCTGCATCTGCCCCGGAATGCCCGTGTACATTAAATATGGCGATTTGATAAAACTCGCGGCCCACAGCTGGCTGGCTGATGCCATGACGAACAAAAGGACAATATACAAGGTCCAGTTACGCCGAATGCTTGGCATGCATAAACTCCTGTTAAAAATGGAATATGGGAAGAAAACAGTTTGAAAATAGCATGGTGCAATCATCAGCGAAAAGAAGAATCGCCCCAGGCAGCACAAAGAATGGCCGATGATTGCTCCCCTTGTATTTACGTTTCGACAGGCAGGTTGCAAATCTGAACTGCGGCTGGCGGTATTTTGTGGAAATCTTTGGCTAAAGTCTTTACCTTGAATGCTCGCATTTTCCATCTGGCAAACGCCTTGCATTTGTAAGGTTTAACTCCTGAACAGGCGCGCAAAAGGAACAGATCGCCGCTTTGGGCCTGTGTCTTTGGAATGACCATGAGACGTTTTCGTACCCTTGGGCTTGCTATTGCTATTCTATCGTGTCTTAACGCCGGGCTTCCTGCCTGTGATGTTCCCGTGTTTCGCTATGCATTGGAATTCTGGAATGCCGCGCCGTATGAGGCCGTCATTGTGCATGAAGGCGCATTGAGCGCGGCGCAGCAAAAGCAAATGGAAAAAATGCAGCAGATTGCGGCTGACCAGTCGAAACTGAACCTGATTGTTCGCGAAGCGGACCTGAAGGATGCTGCCAATGCCGAGTTGCAGAAGACTTGGGCCGATGCAGGTAGTCCGGCGCTTCCGGCAATGATCGTGAAATATCCCGCCGAGTTGAAAATCGAAGACCTCGTGTGGTCTGGCGCTTTTGATGAGAAGATCATCCCGCAGTTGATCTCCTCGCCCGCGCGCGAGGAGATTGTGAAGCGCACGATGGCGGGACAGTCTTCCGTTTTCGTTCTGCTGGAATGCGGCAATGCGGCCAAAGATGGCGAGGCAAAGGAATTGCTATCGCAAAAACTTGCCTCTCTGGAAAAAACGCTGCGCTTGCCCGAAGCCGCCGTGGAAGCACTCAAGGCGCAAAAGGCCGACGATGTCGAACCCAATCCGCCATTGCGCGTGCAGTTCTCGGTTCTGACCGTCTCGCGCAAGGATCCGGCCGAGGCCATGTTCGTGCAAATGCTGCTGCATAGCGAACCGGACCTGGCAAAATTCAATGATGAGCCGCTGGTATTTCCAATTTACGGCCGCGGGCGCATTCTTTACGCGCTGGTGGGCAAAGGCATTGATGGCGACAACATTCATGAGGCCTGCAACTTCCTGGTCGGCGCGTGTTCCTGTGAGGCCAAGGAGGAAAATCCGGGCACCGATCTGCTGATGGACATGGCATGGGATTCGGTGCTGAAGGGGAGTGTGGCGACGGAAGTCGGGCAACCGCCTTTGACGGGATTGCAGACGCTGGCCAAGTCGGTTCGCAGCGAAACCCGCCCGGCGGATGAGGCTACTTCGGCAACCGCTATGCCGAGTTCACCGGCTGAAATTGGTGGAAACCCATTAGATGCCTCCATGCGATCGCCGCTCATGCGCAATATTATGATTGCGGGGCTGGTGGTGCTGGCGGCAAGCATTTCCTTGATGATGTTAATTGTGCGCAAGACAGGCAGGCCGCAATGACGACCGTTGGTTTGATTCTCAAAGAAATCCACTTGAGAAAACTGAATTTTGTGCTGGGGTTGTTCTCATTGCTCGTAGCGGTGGCGGTGCTCACGGCGCAACTGACGCTGTTGCGCGCGCATGACATTCGCACGCAGCAAATTCTCGATGCCAAGCAAGAACGAACACGCCAGGAGATGGCGCAGAATGAAGATGCCTATCGGCAGATCATGAAGAAACTTGGTTTCAATCTGCTCATTCTTCCGGCAGGGCAAAAACTCGAAGATTTTTATGCCGATGGCTATGCCGCGAAGGATATGCCTGAGGAATATGTGACAAAACTGGCGCATTCCGGGCTCGCAACGATTCGCCACCTTCTGCCTGCGCTTGAGCAGAAGGTGCGCTGGCCCGAACAAGGGCAGCGCAATGTCATTCTCATTGGCACGCGCGGTGAAGTGCCGCAGGGCAAAGCCGTGGCGGCCAGCGAATTGATGATGCACCCGGTGGAACCCGGCACGGCGGTGCTGGGGTTTGAAGTGGCCGATAGTCTGAAACTCAAAACCGGCGACAAGATGACGCTGATGGGGCAGTCGTTCACAGTATCGCGATGCAATGCTGAACGCGGCACAAAGGATGATGTGACAATCTGGATAAACTTGGACCAGGCGCAGCAAATGCTCAATAAGCCAGGGCGCGTCAATTCGATCCTGGCGCTGCAATGCGTGTGCAAAGGCTCGGAGCTGTGGAACATCCGCAAGGATGTCGCGGCCATTCTGCCGGGCACGCAGGTCTTTGAAACCGAAGAGAAGATCATCACGCGCGAAGAAGCGCGCAAGCAAGCTGCCGCTATCGCGCAGAAGGAATTGCAGGCCGAAAAAGAGCATCGTGCGGAAATGCGTCAGGCGCGAGAGGCTTTGGCGTCGTGGCTCATTCCGTTGATCACGCTGGGGGCGGCGCTTTGGATTGCGCTGCTCATCCTCAGCAATGTGCGCGAAAGACGCGGCGAGATTGGTATTCTGCGCGCCATT
>Ga0116193_1002475_pt1 | contig 14038 bp, 11 predicted proteins | sample AD_UKC115_MetaG_FD_89892 | JGI IMG/M metagenome (GOLD analysis project Ga0116193, IMG submission 89892) | Active sludge microbial communities of municipal wastewater-treating anaerobic digesters from Hong Kong - AD_UKC115_MetaG | ecosystem: Engineered > Bioreactor > Anaerobic > Digestate... | reverse complement strand
CGACATGGCGTCCCAGGAGTAGACATCGTGCGACGGCAGCGCCTGGCCGAAGCAGCGGACGCCGTCGACCACGTCGACGCTCAACGTGTACCGGCCGTCGGCGTAGTACGCGGTGTTCTGGAACGTCGTGCCGTTGCGGCTGGGCCGTGGCACCGCGGTGACGTTGAGGTCGTCGGTGGGTGTGGTCACCATCGGATCGGAGAACGCGGTGCCGCAACGCGGATCGCCGCCGCCGCAGGAATGGTTCACCAACCATACCCAGGCGACGTCGTTCCAGCGATCGCTGTGGACCTGGTAGTTGCCGATGCTCATCCCGGCGGCGGAGGCTGCGGGTGCCGCGGTGACGGCGGCACACAGCAGCCCCAGCGCCACTGCCGGTGCGACGGCGGATGCGGTCCTCATGGGTCAGTTCTCCGACAGTCGGTAGACGCGCTCGGCGTTGGCGGCGAAGAGCTTGTCGCGGACGTCGTCGTCGAGGCCGGCGGTGATGTCCGCGTACGCGGTGTACAGCTGGTCGAAGCTGCCGTGCAGGCCGTCGACCGGAAAGTTGCTGGCGAACAGGCAGCGGTCGACGCCGAACGCCTCGATCGCGTACTCCACCCACGGCGCCAGCACGTCGGCCGCCATCGAGTGCAGGGGCATGGCCAGGCCGGAGAGCTTGCACAGCACGTTCTCCCCGACGCCGGCGAGCGCATCGATACCGTGACGCCAGAGTTGCTGTTCATCGGCACCGTCGTTGCGCGGCCAGCCGGTGTGTTCGACGACGACAACCAGGTCGGGGTGCCCTTCGAGGCCGCCGGCGGCCTCGACCAGCTGATCGGGGTGCGCCATCAGTTCGAACACCAGCCCGCGGTCCTGCAGCGCGCGCAGGACGTCGGGGGCGGGCAGACCGGCCTCCGCGGCGCCCATCGGCCGGACGCCGCGGAAGCGGGCGGCCGCACACTGGCGGTCGATGGCCGCGATCACGTCCGCCGTCGATCCCGGTGGCAGCCCGCCGATGATGGCATCGGGATGTCCGTCGGTCGCGGCTCGCCCATCGAGCTCGAGGGTCTCCTCGACGGAGTGCCGGCCCGTCGCGGCGGCCACGTTCACCAGCTTCTCGACGTTCCAGCCCGCGGCCTCCGACCGGTAGGTGGGGACGTCGAACCGGCGGGACATGCCCGTCACGTCACCCATGTTCAGGCCCGCCTGGCCGCTGGACAGGTAGGGATACCAGTCGGTGCGGGCGGGATCCCACAGGTGCACGTGGGCATCCACCACCCGCGACGGCCGGGCTGCGCTGCTCGACGTCATTGCGGTGCAACCATTTCCGTGAGCACCTGGTCGAACCAGGCCGGCAGGGCCGGTCCACCGAAGCTGATGCTGCCGATGGGATGGGGGTGGGCGCGCAGCCCGAACCACCCGGAACCGGCCACCAGTTCGGCACCGGCCAGATCGGCCGCCGCGGGGCTGCACACCAGATGTCTGACGAGTTCTATTGGCAGACAGTCGGTTTCCGTGCTGACGGCGAACGGGGTGACCAGATCCCCGGTCGCCCGGCGGCCGGCCCGGGCCAGTTGCGCCGCGGCCTGCGCGCGGCTGCGCCCACCGGCGGACCCGGCCGCGGTCACCGTCACCAGGCGTAGCGCCCGGTCCGCCGACCTGGCCAGGTCGGTGACGGTCCGGGTCCAGGTGGCGTCAGCATGGATCTTCTCGGCGAGTCCGTCGTGTTCGGCCAGAATGCGCTCCCACTCCGTGCCCGCCGCGCCGGCTGCCGACGAGCCCGTCAGGGCGACCACCACCGCATCGGGTGCGTCCAGGGCGGCCAGTTCGGCGGGGGAGGCGACGACCTGCGCGGTGACGCCGCGGGCCGCCAGGGCCGAGCCGAGCGCGGCGGAGAAATCTGCGCGGTCGGTCGCGATGACACAGCGCCGGATCGCCGGGTCCGGCAGGGCCGCATCAGGTTTCGCGTCGAAGAGCCTGCCGAACCGGGCATTGCTCCCGCCCCCGGTCGCCTGGCGGGCCTCGACGCCGCTCAGCGCCGAGGTGGTGGACTCCAGCACATGAGCCGGTGAGGCGACGTCATCGCCGCGGATCACCTCCAGCAGCCGGGGCTCGTCGACGACGGCGACCTCCGACCCGCCGCCGAAGAGCACCCGTCCGCGGCACGCCGCGAATGAGCTGCCGACCAAGTGGGCACCGAGCGGACCGAGGTCCTCGGGGGCGGGCATCGCGTCCAGGGACAGCCCGCCGGTCGCCGGCCCGGCCGGACCCTGTGCGCGCACCGGTGCGCGGCCCAGCGCCGCCGTCACCATGCGGGTGGCGGCGATGGGGGAGATGGCGTTGACGACCACCCCGGGCGGCGCATGCCGGCCCAGTTGCCATGTCAGTGCCGCCACCGCGCGTTTCGCGCAGCCGTAGGCACCGGCGTCGGCCGAGCGCCACCCCGATCCCGACGTGACGCCGAGGATATGGCCGTGACCGGCCGCGGCCATCAGCGGCAGGGCCGCGGTGAGCACGTTCAGGTAGCCGTCGAGGTGCACGGACAGAATGTCGCGCCAGTCGTCGTCCGAGCCCTTCCCGAAACTGGTGGGCCGCGTGATGCCGGCGACGTTGACCACGGCGTCGAGTCCGCCGAATTCGTCGGCGAGGTCGGTGAAGAGTCGGCGCACGCCGGCGCCGTCGGTGACCGACGTCCCGGATGCGCGCGCCCGGCCGCCGGCCGCCACGATCCGGCCGGCGGTGGTCTGCTCGGGCTCGGGCAGCCGCTCGGACCCGTCGACCGAGACCAGCGGGTCGACCGTGACGACGAAAGTTCCGGTCCGGCCGAGTGATTCGGCGATCGCGGCACCGATGCCGCCGCCACCACCGGTGACCACGGCAACCCGCTGCCGGTCGTTCATTGCAGGGTTAGCCCTTCGAATTCGCCTGAGGCGAGCCACTTTTCGAGCAGATCGCGGTAACCGAAGTAGTCGCCGAACCCGCGGCCGTAGTTGGTGTCGCGGGCGCGGATGGCGCCGGGGTCGCCCTCGTTGTTGAGCCGCGACGGTGTGCAGGCGGACATGACGGCACTGGGGTCGACGTACGTGTCGACGATCTGCTGGATCCAGTCGGCCTCCGCACCGGCGTCGACATCGAAGACCCGGACGCCCTTGTCCTCGAGCGCCGCGATGGTGCCGGCGACGAATTCGGCTCCCAGCACCGCGATCTGGGTGTAGTTCACGGTGACCACGGACTGTTGTCCCGGCGCGGGCATCACGAACATGTTCGGGAAGCCGCTGCTGGTCATGCCGAAGAGGCTGGCCGCGCCGTCCGCCCATTTCTCGGCCAGTGTGACGCCGCCGCGGCCCACGATCTCATGCCCGGCGCGACGCTGCAGCGGGGTGACCTCGGCCTCGAAGCCGGTGCCGTAGACGATGCAGTCGACCTCGTACTGCGTGCCCCCGACGACGGGCCCCGCGGCGGTGATCCGATCGATCCCGGCCGGGCAGTCCACCAGCGTCACGTTGGGCGAGTTGAACGCGCCGTAGTACTCGTCGTGGAAGCAGGGTCGCTTGCACAGGTACCGGTAGTAGGGCTTGAGGATCGCCGCGACCGCGGGGTCGCTCACCAGTTCGTCGACGCGGCGGCGGTGCTCCTCCATGATCGCGTAGTCGAGTTCCTCGGCGTTCCGCATGAACTCCGCAATGGCCAGAGCCTGGCCGTCCTTGTCTCGCCGCGGCGGGTTCTGGACCGCGGCGTAGTGGTGCGTCCAGCCGTCGTCGGTCAGGTCGGCGTCGACCTGCTTGCCGAGCATGATGGCCTGGAAATTGTCCATCCGGGCCTTCTGCCAACCGGGCTGCAGGCTCGCGCCGAAGTCGGGATCGGTCCGGCGGTTGCCGCGCACACCGATGGCCGACGGGGTGCGCTGGAACACGTAGACGTGCTTGGCGTCGCGGGCCAGCGGCGGCAGGCACTGCAGGCCGCTGGCGCCCGTCCCGATCAGGGCGACCGCCTTGTCGCCCAGGTTCGTCATCGGTTGGCCGGGGCCGCCGCCGGTGTGGGCGTAGTCCCAGCGGGCGGTGTGGAACGCCCGGCCCGCGAAGTCGTCCATCCCCGGAATCGCCGGCAGTTTCAGCAGATTGAGGATTCCGACCGCCAGGATGTAGTACCGGCAGGACAGCTGATCGCCGCGATCGGTGTGCACCGTCCAGCGGCCGGCGTCCTCGTCCCACACGGCGCGGGTGACCCCGGTGTGGAACAGCGCGTCGGACACCAGGTCGAACCGGTCGGCGACGGCCTGCAGATGCAGGCGGATCTCCTCGCCGGACGCGTACCGTTCGGTGGGCAGGTAGTCGAGCTCTTCGAGCAGCGGCAGGTACTGGTAGGACTCGACGTCGCACATCACGCCCGGATACCGGTTCCAGTACCACGTTCCGCCGACGCCGCCGGCATGGTCGACGATCCGGATCCGCTGGACGCCGGCCCGGCGCAGCTGCGCGCCGGCCAGCAGGCCGGCGATGCCGCCACCGAGGATCACCACATCGGGATCGTCGATGACCGGTGGACGTTCGGTGTACGGGGTGAACGGATCGGTGAGGTAGTCGGCGACCTTCCGGTCGTGGGCCATGTCGCGCAGCGCGGTCCGGCCGGCGACCAGCCGTCGATCGCGCTCGGCACGATATTTGGCGTGTACGACATCGGGGTCAAAGGCCCTCTGGGTACTCAAGGTCCTCCGTTCGGGGCAGTCGGCGGGCAGCCCTGCCAGTGTTACAAGTTCCGACCGAAATGTCACGGTATTGGTCCGCATCGGCCCAGGACAAAAATAGCTATTATTGCTAAGATACCGGCATCTGCAGGTGCTCAGTGTCGAGCCGGAAGGATCGCCCCGTTGGTCAGTCGCGCGCACCCCGACCACCCGACTCCGCGCGCCGTGCCGTGGGCGGTCCGCACGGCCGACCGGATACCCAAGCAGCGCTATTACGATCCGGAGTTCTACGCGCTCGAGGCCGAGCTGCTGTGGCCGCGGGTGTGGCAGATGGCGTGCCGGTTGGAGGAACTGCCCAACCCCGGCGACTTCGTCGAATACGAGATCCTGGATCAGTCGGTCATCGTGGTCCGGGTGGACGCCGATCATGTTCGCGCATACCACAATTCCTGTCGGCACCGCGGGATGAAGCTCGTCGAGGGCCAGGGCTCGCGACGCTCGTTCGTGTGCCCGTTCCACGGCTGGTGCTGGGACCTCGACGGTACGAACACCTTCGTGCTGCGTCCGGAACTGTTCGGCGAGGCCAACCTGGATGCCGGTGACCTGCGCCTGACACCCGTCCGATGTGAACTGTGGGGCGGGTGTGCGTGGATCAATCTGGACGACGATGCGCCGCCCCTGCGCGACCAACTCGAACCGTTCGCGTCCAGACATGACGAGTGGAACGTCGGCGCGCTGCGCACCGAATGGTGGAAGTCCTGCGTGCTGCCGGTGAACTGGAAGCTCGCCGCGGCCGCCTTCATGGAGGGCTACCACGTGCCGCAGACGCATCCACAATTGATGACGCGCGCCGCCGAACGCACCGGGGTGCATCCGGTGATCGAGACCAGCCTGCACTACATGCGCACCCTGGGCTCCGGGATGGGCGGCATGACCCACGAGAACGATGTGCGGATTGCCGAAGGGCTGCAACATCTCTCACTGCCCGATGATCCGAGGGAGGCGATGAAGGCCTGGCAGGTCGCCGTCAACGACGCCGTCACGGCATGGCACCGGGCCCGCGGATGCGACTTCCCCGACCTCAACGACCTGGACCGCCGCAAGGTCATCGACCCGATCGGGTTCGGCTTCCCGCACTACTTCCTGCTGCCGCAGTACAGCAGCGCGTCGTCGTACCGGATCCGCCCACTGGGCCCCGAGAGCACGTTGTTCGAGATCTGGTCGCTGACCCGGTTCCCGGGCGACCGCTCGCCGGGGCGGCCCATCCCGCCGGTACCGCTGCCGCCCGACGACCCGAGTTGGCCGATGATCCCGGCGCAGGATTTCTCCAACCTGCCCCGGCAGCAGCGGGGGCTGCACGCCCGCGGCTTCGAGTTCATGCGGCTCTCCGAACGGGTGGAGGGTCTGATCTCCAACTTCGAGCGGGTGATCGACGGGTTCCTGGCCGGGGTTCCGGCCGACCGGCTGGTGCCGGCCATCCAGCAGACCAACACCACCATCGATGTCCCGATCGCCGATCTGGGCCCGGGCGTCCGGGTCGGGACGGACGCCCCGACATGACCGACTGGGACGAATCCGTCGACCTGCTGATCGCGGGCAGCGGCGGTGGCGGGATGGTCGCCGCGCTGGCCGCGGTCGATGCGGGCCTGCAACCGTTGGTGATCGAGAAGCAGGGTCTGCTCGGCGGCTCCACGGGACTGTCCGGCGGCATGATCTGGTTGCCCGACAACCCGCTCATGCGGTCGGCCGGGATCGCGGACTCGCGCGAGGAGGCATTGGCCTACTTCGACGCCGTGGTCGGCGAGCACGGCGGGCCGGGGTCGTCACCCGCGCGCCGGGAGATGTTCCTGGCCGCCGGTTCGGAGATGATCACCTTCCTGCAGCGCATGGGCGTTCGGCTGGTGCGCTGCCCGGGGTGGGCCGACTACTACCCGAATCATCCCGGCGGCAACGTCGCGGGCCGCGCCGTCGAGGGCGTGCCCTTCGACGCGGCCGCGCTCGGCGTCTGGAGCGACAAGCTCCAGCCGGCCATGGCCAAGAACTACGGGTTCGTGCTGGCCACCAACGAACTGCGGTCGGTGCAGTACTTCAACCGGTCGGCCCGCGCCTTCGCCGTCGCCACCCGGGTGTTCGCCCGCACGCTCCTGGCCCGGGCCCGCCGCCGGGAGGTGTTGACCAACGGCGCGTCGCTGATCGGACAGATCCTGTGCGCCCTGATGAACTCCGCCGGCGGGTTCGGCGAGCGGAGTAGTTCCGCGAGCATGAGGCCCGACGGCAAAGCTGTTGGTAAGCCACCGATCTGGCTCGACTCGGCGATGGACGACCTGATCGTCGAGGATGACCGAGTCGTCGGCGCGCGGGTGCTGCGCGACGGCCGGGCGCTGAACGTGCGGGCCCGCCGGGGCGTGCTGTTGGCCGCCGGCGGTTTCGGCCGCAATCCCGAGATGCGGCGGTGCTACAGCGGCGATCAGCCCAACGAGGCCAAGTGGTCCATCGCCAATGCGGGCGACACCGGTGAGGTGCTGCAGACGGCCATGGACCTCGGTGCGGCAACCGACCTGCTCGACGAGGCCTGGTGGTTGCCGATGGCGTTCATCAACGACCCGGTGGCGGTGTCGATCGGTTCGGGGCGGCAGCGGCCCGGCGCCATCTACGTCGACGGCAACGGCAGGCGGTTCTGCAACGAGTCCAACTCGTACGTCGAGGTCGGCAAGGCCATGTACGCCGATCACGCGGTGCCGTGCTGGCAGATCTTCGACGAGGGCTACCTGCGCCGGTACGTCTCCGGTGCCAACCCGCTGAGGAAGCGCCGCCTGCCGGAGTCGCTGATCGACCCCGGGACCGGTAAGGGGCCGGTGAAGCGTGCCGGGACGGTGGCCGAGCTGGCGGGCCAGATCGGAGTTCCGGCAACCGAATTGGAGCGTACGGTGGCGCGGTTCAACGAATTCGCGGCGCGCGGGCTCGACCCCGACTTCGGCCGGGGCCAGTCGGCGTACAACGCCTGCCTGGGCGATCCCGGATACCGGCCGAACGCCGCGCTCGGGCCGCTGGACCGGGCGCCGTTCTACGCCACCCGGGTGTTCCCGGGTGACGTGGGGACGTGCGGCGGCCTGATCACCGACGAGTTCGCCCAGGTGCTCGATCAGCAGGGCAAGGTGATCGACGGGCTGTACGCCACGGGCAACATCACCGCGACGGTGATGGGCCGCACGTACCTGGGCGCCGGCGGCAGCATCGCCAACACCATGATCTTCGGCTACGTCGCCGCGTTGCACGCCGCGGGTCGGCCGGTGGGCTCCGCTACGGTGGAGGCTGTTCGCCGGCCGCCCGCTCGGTGAAATGCCTTGGCTTGAGCCCTGATTGGATCAGCTCGGCCCGGCGCGCCTGAACGTCGGTGGCCGCACCCACCATATTCGTCAGGATGTGGCTGACCTGCAGGTGCACCCGCATCCCCATCAGTTCGTAGGCCCGTTTGACGTTGTTCTTCACGGCCATCAGGGTGGTCAGGGGGATCTGGGCGATGCGCTGGGCCATGTCCTCGACCGTCGACTCGAGATCCTCCCGCGGCACCACCTTGTTCAGCAGTCCCCAGTCCAGGGCCTCCTGCGCCGACAGCGTCGGCGCCAGCAGCAGCCAGTCCATGGTGCGGTGCCAGTTCATCAGCAACCAGGGCTCGATCATGGTGTGCCCGCCGGGTTCGCCCAGGCTCTGCGCCAGCGGCATCTGGAACTGGGCGTCCTCGGAGGCCACGCAGAAATCGGTCAGCAGGCCCAGATAGATCCCGCCGCCCATGCAGTAGCCGTGGATGGCCGAGATGGTCGGCTTGGGGAACTCCCACAGATACAGCGTCGGCCACAGGAACAGGTCGGCGGTGCCCTTGTAGAGGTCCTCGAAGGTGTCGCCGAAGTCGGGGTACGGATTCTCGTCGGGACCCCAGCGGGCCACATGGCCGCCGCAGAATCCCTTGCCGTTGGCCTTGAGGATGACCACCTTGATCTCGCGGTCCCGGTCAGCCTCGTGCAGGCAGGCGTCGACCTCCTCGACCAGTTGGGCGTCCTTGGTGTTGGCCTTGTCGGGACGGTTGAGGATGATCCGCGCGATCGGCGGTTCCCGTTCGTAGATCACGGCATTCAGGACGCGGCGCTCGGCACTCATAGGATTGCCCCCGCGTCCTTGGCCGCCGAGATGTCATCCCAGTCCAGGTCGAGCTCGAGCAGGATCTCCTCGGTGTGCTGGCCGTGTTCGGGCGCGCGGGCGGCCGCCGGCGGGGTTTCGTCGAATTGCACTGGGGCGGCCACGATCTGGTATTCGTTGCCGTGATCGTCGACGTTGGGTACGACGTACCCGTTGGGCCGGACCTGCGGGTCGTTGAGGGTTTCGCGGGGGGTGGCCAGGGCTGCCCACACGCCGGGTTCGTCGGCGAGCACATCGTGCCAGTGCGCCAGGTCGTGTGCGGCGATGGCCTCGCCGACCAGGGCGGTGGCCTCGGCCGCGTTGGCGATCAGGTTGCTCGACGGCACGAACCGCTGGTCGGTGGCCAGTGCGGGCACGCCGATCCGCTCGCAGAATCCGGCCCAGAACCGGTCCGGCTGCAGGAAGACCAGTTGCAGCCAGCGGCCGTCCTTCGTCCGGTACCGGTTCACCAGGGGATTGATCGCCAGACCGGGCGGGGCGCCGGGGATGCCGTCCATGTCGAACAGGTCGGCGACGGAGATGGACGGCGCGATGGTCCACATGGCCTGCGCCAGCAGCGAGGAGTCGACGATGGTCGGTTCGCCGGTGCGTTCCCGGTGGAACAGCGCGGCGCACACGCCGCCGGCCAGGGTGATCCCGCCCTGCAGGTCACCGAACCCGGGGCCCTGTACTGCCGGGGTCTCGGTGCCGAACGGGGTCATCGTGTACGACACACCGCCGCGGGACAGATACGTCGCGGCGTCGAAACCGCCCCGGTCGCGGTCGGGTCCGCGGACGCCGGTGGCCGTGCCGCGGGCGATGATGATGTTCGGGTTGAACCCGCGAATATCGTCGACGGTCAACCGGGCGCGTTCCAGGGGACCGGGCAGCCAGTTGGTCAGGAACACATCGGCGGTGGCGAGGAGTTTGCCGAAATACTCACGGCCGGTGGGTGATTTCACGTCGATGGCGATGCTGCGCTTGCCGCGGTTGCCGATCTCGAGGATGAAGTCGATCTTGGCCCGCGCCGCCTCCTTGGTGAAACCGCCGACCACCAGCGCACGGCCGGGGTCACCGCCCTGGACCGGCTCCACCTTGATGACGTCGGCCCCCCAGTCCGCCAGTGCCGCGCCCGCAGAGGGTACGTAGGTCCAGGATGCGAGTTCGACGACGCGCACACCGCGAAGTACCTCCGACACGTCAGTTCCCTTCCGCGAGCTGTCGGCCGACGGCCTCCAGATAGTGATCGGTCGCGCCGAACAGCGCACTGAAGCCGAGCAGGCGCTCGAGGTAGAGGTGCGCGTCGTGCTCCCAGGTGAAACCGATGCCGCCGAACACCTGGATCGCGGTGTCGCCGACCGTGGCCAGCCGGCCGGCGAACGCCCGGATTCGCTGCGCGGCCAATCGCGCGTCGGCGGGGGCACCACCGTCGGCGGCCCAGAGTGCGTGGATCACCCCGCCGCGGGCGAGTTCGACGGTCTCGTACATGTCGACGCACAGGTGGGCGACAGCCTGGAAGCTGCCGATGGGCGCACCGAACTGCCGGCGCACCTTGGCGTACTCGACGGCGGAGTCCTGCACGGCCCGCGCGGCCCCGAGCGCGTCGGCGCCCGAGACGATGAGCACGTCGGCCACGACCGCTTCGAGATCGGCTGCCGACAGCGTGCCGAGGCGCTGGGCGGCCACGCCGTCCAGTTCGACGTCGAACAACTTGTGCGTCGGGTCGATGTGCGGTCGGGGGGAGACGGTGACGCCGGCCGCGGTGGGATCGACGGTGAACAAACCGATTTCGTCATTCGTGTCGGCCAGGACCAGCAGGACGCCGCTGGCCGCCGCGTCCGGCAGCGCGGTGATCGTGCCGTGCAGCGTCGCGCCGTCGGCGCGTGGCCGGTCTCCCCGCAACGGGCCGACCGTCGTGATGGTGGTCCCGTCGGCGATCCCGGCGAGCAGCTTGTCGACGTAGGCCCGATCCGCGGCCCCCAGTCGGGCCAGGGTCCGGGGGGCGGTGACAGCGGTCGACAGCCACGGGCCGGGGTGCAGACCCGCTCCGAGTTCTTCGGCGACGACGCCGGCCTCCACCATGCCCAGCCCGGCGCCACCGTGCTCCTCGGCGACCAGCACCCCGGTGGCGCCCAGCCCCGCCAACTCCTGCCACACCGCTGCGGTGGTGCCGGTCGGGTCGTCGAGCAGCGGGCGGACGTGCTCGGCGATGCCGGCCCGCTCGGCGCACCAGTGCCGCACCGTGTCCCGCAGCTGCGTCTGTTCCGCACTCAGTTCGAGATTCATTGTCCGCCTGCGGTTCTCATTTTCTCGGCAGCCCCAGCACCCGGGTGGCGGTGACGCCCTTGTTGATCTGGGTGGTGCCACCGGCGATGGTGAGGGATCGCGAGGCCAGGCGTTGCCGGCTCCATCGGTCGGTCACCTGCCGCGGGCCCAGGACGTCGAAGGCGAACTCGGCCATCGCCTGACCGACCTCGGCCCACACGCTCTTGGCCAGGCTGGACGAGCCGAGTGCGTCGCCGCCGTGGATGGCCGCCGAGATCGAACGCTTGCAGAGCAGCTCCAGGTAGTCGACCTGCACGGCGAGCTCACCGAGTCGGCGTAACGTCGCGGTGTCCTCGAGCGCGGGACGCCCATCGATCCGGTGCCCGGCCAGATCGGCGACCAGGTCGGCCAACTGTAGCTGCTGGGCGGCGTAAAGCCTTGCCGCTCCGGCACGTTCATGGCTCAGCGTAGTGGTAGCGACCTGCCAGCCGCCGTCGAGCGGACCCAGCAGGGCGTCCGCCGGAACGCGGACTTCGTGCAGGAACACCTCCGCGAAATCGGCCGCACCGTTGAGGGTCAGCAGGGGACGGGCCTCGATGCCGGGCAGGCGCATGTCGACGATCAGGCAGGAGATGCCCTTGTGCTTCGGGACGTCCGGGTCGGTGCGGACATAGAGTTGGCACCAGTCGGCCCGGTGGCCCAGTGAGGTCCAGACCTTCTGGCCGTTGACGATGAAGTGGTCGCCTTCCCGCACTGCCCTGGTGCGCAGCGACGCCAGGTCGGACCCGGCCTCGGGCTCCGACATGCCCTGGCACCAGATGTCGTCGGCACGGACCATCCGCGGCAGCAGCTCACGCTTCTGGGCTTCGGTGCCGTACTGCATGATCGCCGGGCCGATGTTGTTGATCCCGATCACGTTCAGCGGCAACGGAGTCCGGGCCCGGGTGATCTCCTCGGCGTGCACCAGCTGTTCGAGTGCCGACGCCCCACGTCCGCCGTATTCCTGCGGCCAGGACATCGCCCCCCAGCCCGCGTCGGCCACCGTGGCATCCCAGGCGCGACGGACCTCGAACTCGGCATCGGACATGTCGCGGCCGCGACCGGCCCGCACGATCTCGTCGGTCAGGTTCGCGCCCAGCCATGCGCGCAGTTCGCCGCGGAGTTGCTCCACGTGTGGCGGGTACGAGAAGTCCACTGTGCGTCCTGTCGGGCGGGCTGGATCGGTATCTTTGTTATTTTAGGAACTATAGTTACCGTAGGCGATACGGTAGCAACAACGTACTCCGAGAGGGCGGTCATGGGTCGAGTAGCCGACAAGGTGGTCCTGATCAGTGGAGCCGCCCGCGGCCAGGGCCGATCACACGCACAGCTGCTCGCGGCCGAGGGTGCCGACATCATCGCGGTGGACATCTGCGCGGACATCGACACCAACGAGTACCCGCTGTCGCGGCCCGAGGATCTCGACGAGACCGCCCGGCTGGTGGAGAAGGAAGGCCGGCGCGCCTACACGGAGATCGCCGACGTCCGGGATCGGGCGGCATTGTCCGCGGCGATCGACCGCGGGGTGGCCGAGCTCGGTCGTCTCGACGTGGTGGTCGCCAACGCGGGCATCGCGCCGTTGACGGCGGGTTCGGGCATCGAGGCATTCGTGGACGCCGTCGACGTCGACCTGGTGGGCGTGCTCAACCTGGTCCACTGCAGCGTCAAACATCTGGGCCCCGGTGCGTCGATCGTCGTCACCGGCTCGATGGCCGCGGCGCTCAGCGCCGCCAACAGCGGCGGCATCGACGCGGGCGCCGGGGGAGCGGGCTACGGGTTCGCCAAACAGGTTGTCGCACACTATGTCAACGATCTGGCGCTGCAGATGGCGCCGAAGAACATCCGCGTCAACGCCGTCCATCCCACCAACGTCAACACCGACATGCTGCACAGCCCGCCGATGTACCGGGCGTTCCGGCCGGACCTGACCGAACCGACCCGCGAGGATGCCGAGCTGGTCTTCCCGGTGCTGCAGGCCATGCCGATCCCATTCGTGGAGCCCGAGGACATCAGCGAGCTGGTGCTCTTCCTGGCCTCCGATGCGGCCCGGTACGTCACGGGACAGCAGATCGCAGTCGACGCGGGATGCGGGGTCAAGGCCCGGGCCTTCCGGGGACTGTGAGAGGAGCCGGCATGGCCAGGGGCATCATCTATCTCGAGACCCGACCGTCCTCGGCGGACTGCGAGGCCGAATACCACGACTGGTACAACGACACCCACCTCGCGGAGATCTGCTCGGTCGAGGGCATCACCGCCGCACGGCGATTCGCGCCGATCGATGGCCAGGGACCCTTCATCGCCATCTATGAACTCGACTGCGACGACCTCGATGCCGTGGTCGGCCGGCTACAGGAATTCGGCGCCAGCGGCAAGATGTCGTCGCTGCGATACCTGAGCATGGATCCGCCGCCCGTCCCGAAGGTGTACCGCGAGATCGGGTCCTATCGAAGATCAGCCCGGTAATGACGGCGACGCCCGATCTCCAGAAGCGCCTCTACAGTTTGATGGTTCTGATGAAGGCCGCCGACGACCGGCTGAGCAAGGGCATCGGAACCGGCGAATTCCTCTGTGTGTACTGGCCGTCGCGTGGGCAGGAGGCGGTGGCGGCCGGTATCGGGGTCACGCTGCGTCCCGACGACCGGCTCGTCACCACCTACCGCGGACTGCACGACCTGATCGGCAAGGGCGTGCCGCTCGAGGAGATCTACGGCGAGATGATGGGCCGCACCGTCGGCGCGAGCCGCGGCAAGGGCGGCACCATGCATATCGCCAATCCCGAAGTGGGAGTGATGCTGTCGACCGGCATCGTGGGGGCGGGGCCCCCCGTGGCGGTGGGTCTGGCGATGGCGGCCCAGCGCCAGGGCGCCGATCGCGTCACGGTGGTCAGCTTCGGTG